>Ga0233437_1001827_pt1 | contig 35962 bp, 42 predicted proteins | sample SI_122_August201_FD_182714 | JGI IMG/M metagenome (GOLD analysis project Ga0233437, IMG submission 182714) | Seawater microbial communities from Saanich Inlet, British Columbia, Canada - SI_122_August2016_200_MG | ecosystem: Environmental > Aquatic > Marine > Inlet | place: Canada: British... | reverse complement strand
ACTCAGAATGGGTGCACCCTTGACCTTGTATCCGTCATATGGTGTCCAGCCGCACGCTGTTATCTGGTCCTCGTTCCTTATAGTGACCTCCTTGTCCAGGTCCACAATGACAAGATCAGCGTCACAGCCAACAGATAGAGCACCTTTCTTCGGGTAGAGCCCGAAAATCTTAGCTGGGTTCTCCGATATAACCGCGGCAAGCCTCTCAAGGCTCAGCCAACCCTCGTTGACGCCGTTAAGCATCAAGGGGAGGAACGGCTCAAGTCCGGGGATGCCGTTTGGGGCACCCAGGATGTCGTCGCAACCAGCCTCTTTCGCTTCCTTGGAGTGGGGTGAGTGGTCCGTGGCCACGGTGTCAATCAACCCCTTGCCCAATAGCTCCCTGATCTTGAGAACGTCCTCTTTTGCCCTCGCCGGGGGAGCGAACTTGACCCACGGTCCTTTCTCCTTCACGTCATCGTGTGTGAGGTAAAGATACTGGGGGCACGTCTCAATGTTGACCTTCACGCCCCTCATACTAGCCTCCGCGGCACTGTAGACCGTTTCTGGGACACTTGTGTGGACGATTAATCCCCTGCAACCAGTTTCCTCCAGATACTGGATCATACGCCTACCAGCCTCGACCTCGGCGATCCTCGGTCTAGCCTCAAGCATCGCGGGGTAATCCTTTCGCCCCTCTGCCTTCAGCCGCTTGGAGAAATCCCGTATCATCTGGTCGTTCTCCGCGTGTATCAGAGCCAAACCGTTGACGCCCGCGATCTCCCTGAACCCATCTATTATGTCCCCGTCAAATGTCTGGGGCCAATCTGGCCCAGCCTGGGAGACGAAGAACTTGATACCCGTAGCACCCTCAGCCCATTGCTCCGCTAGGCTCCCCGCGGGGTAGCCGGATGCTGCTGCACCGTGCAACGTATAGTCCACGTAGCAGTTGCCCGAGAAGCGTTGTCTCTTGGCTCTGTACTCTTCACCGTTGAACGTTGTCTCAGGAGGCATATCCAGCAGGGTTGTGAAGCCTCCCTTTGCCCCAGCCCTTGAGCTTGTTTCCGCTGTGTCAGGTGGGCTTGTGTGGTGACAGTGCCCGTCAATGGGTCCTGGAAGCACTGGTTTTCCATTGGCGTCTATAACTCTGTCAGCTTGTGGCAGATGCGGGTCCTTTGTTATCCCTGTGATTATTCCTTCGTTGATGATGAGTCCGCCTTCAATGATACCCCTTGGGGTGACGAGTTTAGCGTTTTTTACGACAAGGTCAACGGTCATGGCAACAAAATGTGTTCAAAGTTTAAGAAATAATCGAGGGAAAATACCTGGGGTCTATACTTCGGGGTCCCTGTTCCTGTTCGAGTAGAGCAGGTACGCCCCCCTCTCCTTTCCATGGAACTTGCAGGACTGTGGGACGAAGGCTCTCATCCAGATAAAGTCCCCGGGTACTGTCTGGTACCAAGTGTCGTCGAGGAAGTAGAGAGACTCCCCGGATAACATGTACAGACCATGCTCGTGAAGGTGATTCTCCGCCAGGTCCATGCCTGACCCGGGATCAAAGTAGAGGATGAACCATGAAAGATCATACAGGAGGTCATCTCCCCAAGGAACAAAATTCTTGATCGCGTTCCCCGACGATGTCCGAGACTCAGGTGTCTCCCTGTCGAGGCCAATGACGAACCCAGGGAGTTCGGGCCCAATGGGCTCGTATCTCTTCTTCAACAAGAGGAACTTCATCTCCTCCTCAGAGCTTCCAGTAACTGTCCAAGCTGTTTTCGGGGGGAGATAAGCGTAGCTCCCAACTTCTAGGGAGTGTTTTTCTCCGTCCTTCTTGAGGACGCCGTTCCCTTCGAGAACATAGAAGACATATTCTGGGTGGTCTTGGACGGGGACAGATACCTTTCCCTCTTTGTTTACCCTGATGAGGTACTCCACGAACTCACATCCTATCACGGGGGCTGCCAGGATCTGGACCTTGGCGCCGTCCCAGCCCGGTATGTTCGTGAACGCAGCGTCTTCAGGTATTATGAAAGCGTAGTTGCTCTTCAGAACTTGTCTGATGTTGAACAATTCAATCAGAGTAATCATTTGGAGTTATTATTTAAGATGCGTGAGCGTGACGAGGTCTTATTTCATCAGCTTTATACTTGCGATCACATCATGGAAATCACTCATCTCCTGATGACGGATTCCCTCTGTTCTACAGAACTCTGCCAGTCTCGATCCTTTTAATACTAAAACATAGTCCGCGCTCATTACTGCGCCTTTGTCAGACATGCCATCTCCAATATACACCACGGGATATCCTTTGTCTTTAATGAAATTCACAAGGTCTTCCTTGAAATCAATGGAATTTGCATCATGTAGTTCTAGGGGATCCATCTCAATACCCTTCTCCGTGAATCTTGTTCTGGCAGCGTGAACCGTGATCCCACTTAACCCCCTAACCTCAAGCAAATGGTTAATAACGAAATCCAGACCCGCACTCACAATTTCAAAAGGTATCTTTTTTTCTTTACAATACTGAACTAGATCAATAAAACCGGGTCTAAATGCAATATCCAGATCAATTTCATCCAGTATCACTGATTTTGGAGCCTTGATCATCGAGAACTGTTCCCTCATACAATGTTCAAGGGTTATCTCACCCCTGTCCAGTTGTTCATTGAATATTCTCCAGTTCCCGTTTATGAACTTGTTAAACACGATCACAGCGGTGTCTATCTCTGCTATAGTTCCATCAAAGTCACAGAGTATCGCAATGTCCATTCATTTATCCCCAAAATCACTTGAAAATCTCTCTTCTTGTGCTATGTACGTTACGCGAACAGTTTATGAGTTTTAGTCCAAAGATAAAATCAATATACGAAATACGACCCTTGAAAGTAACAAAGGGAGTAAGCGAAAATGGACAATAAAATCCGCACCATAAAATCACTTGTCAACGACATCGGTATGGAGGGCAAAAGCCTCCTATCCATCAACGACATAACAAACGACCAGATCTACGGGCTATTTGACCTTGCAAAGGCATTGGAGCCATGGAACAGGTCAATGGTCAAGATAATGGAAGGAAACGTAATGTCCTCCCTGTTCTTCCAACCAAGCACCAGAACACGCATGAGCTTCGAAACCGCCATGCACCGAATGGGCGGAGCGGTAATCACAGAGACCACCCCACTGATCAGCTCATCCGCAGCCAAGGAAGAGAGCCTATCCGACATGCTCAAAGTAGTCTCCAAGTACGCCAACGTCATCGTGCTACGCCACCCCGATGACAAAGCAGCACGTGAGGCGGCGCCATACTCGGAAGCTCCTATCATCAACGGCGGCTGGGGACACTGGGAACACCCAACCCAGGCATTACTGGACCTGTACACCCTCTGGAGAGTCTACGGAAAAGTCAAGGACCTGAAAGTATGCGTCGCAAGCCCAGACCTCATCGAAGCCCGAACAGGGCACTCCATGGCAACCGGGTTAGCAAGGCTAGGCGCAAAAGTAACACTTGCGTCAACCAAGGAGAGGCGTATCCCACAGGAAGTAATGGACAAGATCAAGGCATACGGGGTGTCCGTCGAGGAGACCTTTGACCACACTCAGGACAGCTTCAACGAGCTAGTCGCTCAACAGGATATGGTCTACCTGCCAGGATGCAGCGCACCCAAGGGGGCTGATTCAGAGAAATTCAAGAAGCTGATGGACGACTACTATGTCCGCTACGAGACACTGGAAAAGGTCAGGAAAGAAGAAGACCGCATCGTGTACGTGACCCACACCCTACCCCGAAGGGCAGGAGAGATGGACCTACGCATCGATACCTCACCCAGCCAGCTGTTCTTCGAGGCAATCGGGTACAGCGTCTCAATACGCATGGCACTCGTAGCCAGCGTCCTCGGACTCTAACCCACCCAATTATTATAAGACCATACAGTGGAAGAAAACCCATGAAACTCAAGATAACCGTCGGCGACCTAGTCCTAAAAGCAGAGATGCACCCAGACAAGGCACCAGAGACCTGCAGACTACTCAAAGAAAAGATGCCAATCAAAGGAAACCTAATCCAAGCCAGATGGAGCGGCGAAGCCGCATGGCTACAGATGGACCCCCACTGCATCGAAGCCCCACAGGAAAACGCAACAAGCTACCCAGGACCCGGACAACTCCTCTACTACCCAGGAGGCGTCAGCGAGAAAGAGATGCTCTTCCCATACGGTTCAGCCATCTTCGCAAGCAAGTTCGGACTACTACCAGGCAACCATTTCGCCACAATAATTGAAGGTGATTTAGAGAAGCTTGGTCTAGACGTCCTGTGGAAAGGCGCCCAGCCAATCACAGTGGAACTCGAATAGACTCCAACGAGTCCATTTCAAAATACAATACCTATAAATCCAGTAATTGATCAAAACTGATGTCACATGACTCATGCTTAGTCGCAAACTTCAGCATCTCATGTGACATTCTCACAAACCAGTTTCAGATTCTGAGCCCCGTTTTGATCAAATAGTATTCCAAGATAATCACTCACCATAATCATATTCCCTATTTTTTGCCGTAATTCTTATCGTTGCACCCTTCATTTGTTTCAAAAACTCAACGAGGGAAATTTATAGTGAAAGGGGGTAGTCTCTGATATGAGAAGGCAGTTCCTCATTGTTTTTGTACCCCTGTTATTGTTTTTCACGTTGGGGTTCTATTACTATAATAACTCCGAGATCGAGATGAATAAAAATGAACTGATCCTTGAGCTGGCATCGGATTTGAATCACGTAGATAATATAATAACCAACGAGTTTGAGGCGGTAAGCTCAGACCTGCATTACCTATCAACCCAAAACGAGCTGATAAACGTCCTTGATGACGGAATCGCCCCAGATGACCTAGCGTTAGAATACTTGGCGTTCTCCAACTCCAAAGAACTCTATGACCAGGTTAGATACCTTGACTCGACTGGAATGGAAATGGTCAGGGTTAACTACGACAATGGAGCGCCGATTATTGTTCCCGAGTCAAACTTACAGAACAAGTCAAAGAGGTACTATTTTGAGGACGCCTACAAGCTATCAAGATCCGAGGTTTTTGTCTCCCCCTTTGACCTGAACATCGAGGGAGGGGAAATAGAGAAGCCTCTCAAACCAATGATCCGGTTTGGGACTCCCGTATATGACAGCAATGGAGAGAAACGAGGAATAGTCTTACTCAATTACCTCGGAAATAACCTGTTTGAGACAATAGAAACTCAGGTTGATGACATTGGAAACACGGTACTGTTGAATTCCGATGGGTACTGGATGATGGGGGAAGCACCAGAACGAGAGTGGGGTTTCATGTACCCCGAAGCCGAGGATAAAACGTTCATAAACGAGTTCCCTGATGAGTGGGCGCGAATCCAGGAAATGGATGAAGGATACTTTATTGAATCGGGCTACCTCTACTCGTTCTCCACCGTCTATCCGCTTCTAGGGAGCCAGATATCCAGCTCAGGGTCATCTGGAACATTTACCCCCAGCATAAGCGAGATAGAGTACAGTGAATACAACTGGAAAATCGTGTCCTATGTGGCAGTCCCTGAGTTCAACAGCATGCTCGGGGTTAACATCACTCTGATCTACGGTTTTTACCTTGGAGGCATCATCGTCATAGTCTCCTTTTCATGGTTGTACTCACAGAGTTTAGAGCAGCGACGAAAACTTCGGGAAGAAAGAGAGGCAAAAATGGAGGCACTGCACAGCAGCGCCACTCTCTTGAACAGGGAACAGTCCCCTGAAGACCTTTTCATATCAACAATAAAAATAATCGAGGACGTTGTTGGAACCCATTGGGTCGATATGGCAGAGCCAAGAGAAGAAGCCATGGTTGTAACGTTATCATCGAAAAAAACTGAGAACCAAATAATCATCCAGTATGACCAACCATCAATAATCCTTAGGGCCTATAACGAGAGAAAAGCAATCCTCGTAAAAGACATAACAAAAGACCCTGATTATATTTTTCTGTCAAACGAAGAAGTTGCCCACCGCTCTGAGATTGTAGTCCCTGTTTTTGTCGGTGACGAGATAAGAGCTCTGATAAACGTCGAGTCAGAGGTTCCAACTGAATTAAATGAATCCGATAAAAAACTGATAGAGATTATCGCCCTCCACGTCTCCAGCAGTTTGGAGCGAATTGAAAGAAACGCCGAGATGAGCAGCCTAAACAATGAGCTAGAGCGGTCAAACAAGGAACTAGAAAGCTACACCTACGTGGTTAGCCACGACCTAAAAGCCCCACTCCGAAGCATCAGGACCTTCAGCGAGTTCCTCCTAGAGGACAACGCTGAACAGCTTGACGATGACGGCAAAATGTACCTAACTCGAATGACCAACGCCGCTGCACACATGGACACATTGATCAGTGACCTCTTAATGATGTCCAGGGTCGGTCGCATGTACCTTGAAACCGAACAAGTAGACCTCAACGAGGTTCTGGATGGCATAAAAAACGACCTCTACGCCACCATCGAGGAACGGGGAGCCACCGTAAACGTATCCAAACTACCTACCATCGAGGGACAGAAGACCTGGATAAAGCAGCTGTTCACCAACTTTATCTCAAATGGGTTAAAGTTCAACGAGTCAGGCAACCCATTGATCGAGATAAACGTGGAGGAGACCCCAGAAGAGTACACTTTCCGTGTCACCGACAACGGGATAGGAATAGCCCCAGAGAACCACGACAAGATATTCAAACTCTTCGAGAGGCTTCACACAAACGAGGAATACGAGGGAACAGGAGCAGGACTCACCATATGTATGAAGATAGTCAACGATTGGGGAGGCAGGCTCTGGGTGGAAAGCGAAGCAGGGAAAGGAAGCTCCTTCCACTTTACTCTCCCGAAAAAATAACCCCACAACTTCGATGGGTCCACAGAGGATTCGATCCCCCTCTAGAGAACAGTCCATCTTTAATGATGGGGGGTACCCGCATCCCAGCCCTTTCCGGAGCTCCAAACGGAAAAGGAGCCTCAGAACAGTCTATTTCAAAATGAATTAGGTACAAAAACGTCACTGACCAACGGGTTTTATGTGACAAAAAGCGTGTTGGTAAAGCGATTTCCTCCTAACGTTAGGAGGATATTTTTTGTCGATGACCGAGAAAAAAACGCATATGGCATGTGGTTGACGCAACTTTTTTCCTGTGTTATAATTGGTAACCTACTATTCCATGCTAGCCTTCAATGCGACTATGGAATCCGTGGTACTCGGGTCAATCCCGTAGAGAACGCCAAGGTACGCGCTGGTAAAGTCACCGATTAGCAGAGCAGACATCATCCGAGTCAACACCGCCTTGCCGACGGTCTGAACCTCAACAACCTTGCCGAACCGCTCCGCCATCAAGTCTCTCGCCACCTCAATCTTCTTCTGAAGCCTCTCATTCTCACCCGAGTCCTTGATTATAACCGCGATATTACCGCAAAGCAGATCCTCATTTCCCTCCCTAGCCATGATGCTGTTGTGGAACATCTCGGGGATGAAATTTGTCGCCGCCGGGCTCTTGCTGTTCTCGTTAAACTGGGTGCTATACCGGTAGGCGATTGCCTGGAACTGCCGAGGCGCGTAGATGAAAGGGATATAATCCTTGATCAGACCAGCAAGCTGCTTACCCATGTTCTCCTCCATCGGAGACTCGACGCTCATCGACGCCGCGAGAACCCTTGAAACATGAATCGCCTCCAAAACCTCCTCCCACTGCTCATCCTCAACGAGCCCAACATTCTTGGCCACCGCCGCCAACGCGAAAAACTGGAAAGGAATAGCAGCCCTCGGCTGAACTCCCTTCGGGAAATAGACAACTGGCTGACCACTCTCCTTGGCAAGCCTCTCAAGTTCCCCTCCTGAGCAGAAACAGATTATCCTGCAACCCTTCTCAACCGCCTGATTGTACTGACTCAAGGTCTCCTCGGTGTTACCCGAGTAACTCACCGCCAAAACAAGGGTATTCTCGTCAACCCATCCCGGCAGATTATAGCCCCTTGAAACCTGAATCGGCTTCTTGGATGTATAGAGAAGCCAGTCCGTTAACAGCAAACCGCCGACCGCTGAACCCCCCATCCCCGCGATTAACACATTACTATAATCAGTTTCCTCGCCAAGGTCCCCTTTCAGAGACTCAATAATCGCAGTCTCCGCGTTGTCGGGGAACTTGGTGATCTCGTCGAGCATGCCGTCCTTGTCGATGGATTTAATGTGCTCCTGGTTGTCGAGGGGAGTTTCCATAGAGAAGCTTATGCCGAATGTGGATAAAAATAGGAGGGTGCTACGCGACGCCGCAAATCTTGCAGGCAAGATACGCGTACACCTTTATCGTGTCCAGATAGTCCTGAACACTCAGGTGGTCCTTCTGGGTGTGCGCATACTCCTCCTCACCAGGACCAAAACCGATAACAGGGATGCCAAGGTTGGCATAGATCCTGCCATCTGTAGCAAAAGTCCAGATTCCGACATCTGGTTTAGCGTAAGCCTCCGTTATCGCATCAATAGTCTCACCGACAATCGGGTACTCTTCTGGGTCAGTGTAGAAGCCACCGAAGATACGTTTTGTCTCGTTTGGGTCAGTCAAGACCTCCGCCTTGAACTCTGGGTCCCCTGCTGCAAGGTCGTCTATAATCGCGTTAAGAGCGTCATACAGGTCCATTGCACTGAAACCTGGATGGTTCCTGCAGTCAATCACAAACCTGCACTCCTCCGGCACAACATTGAACGCAGGCGGGCTTACAGTGATCTGGGTAACCGTGAGGCTAGCCTTACCATAGGTCGGGTGAACCGGCAGACTTGGCGCAAGCTCATCCTTGACAATGTCAATCAGCTTCATCCCCTTATAGAGGGCGTTTATCCCCCTCTCAGGGGCGCTGGCATGGCACGCCCTACCGTGGACAAGTACATCAAACTTCATGCTACCCCTGTGACCGAGGGCAAGCTGCATGTTTGTCGCCTCACCGATTAAGACAACATCGGCAAGGAACTTGCCGTCATTGATAGTGGACTTGGTGCCAGCCCCTCCGACCTCCTCCTGGGCTACACCTACCACCTTGTAATCACCCTTCAGTTTGATGCCCATCTCTTTGAGAGCCTTACCTGCCAGAACCATGGCGGCAACCGCTCCTTTCATATCACATGCAGCGCGACCGTAAACGACCTCGCCTTTGGTGCCAAAAGAAACTCCATCCATAATCTTACCAGAGTAAGGCTCAGGCATGTCACCGACGGGAACATGGTCGATGTGACCGTTGAGTAGGAAGCTCCTGCCTCCTCCCTTTCCCTTCAAAACGCCGAGGGCGTCATGTGTACCGTCAACAAAAGCATCCGAGTACCCATACTCCTTCATCCTATCAACCAGAAACTCCGCCATAGCTTTCTCTTCGTAACTAGGACTAGGAATCGCGATACATTCCTGAAAGAATTTTATACAATCGTCACGGTTCTCGTCAACCCAATTCCCGATCTGGGTTAAATGGTCCGTCATGGAAACAGAAGAGGTTCAAGACGGATAAAAGGGATTACTCCACGATGGTTATCACGTCAACTGGGCAAGCACCGACACAGCCCATACAGGCTATGCACTCGTCCTGAGCACCAATAATGATCTTGTCCCCATCAAACTTGTACAACCCCATTGGGCAAATCTTGGTGCAAGTCTGACACTTTACGCACTTTTCGTAATCAATTGAAATTGCGGGCATATTATTCTCTCTCCAATATGGACTAGATGACATCTTTATACATTTTCCTTCCATATCGCCTCGAGGACAGGTATTATTTACCTGTTATGCCCTTTCATGTACTATCAAATTGGAGGCGAATGTTTGACCAAAATTCATCCATATCTGCCTAACAGTGTACCTGAGATAAAACAGGCAATGATGGAAAAGATCGGCATCTCATCCATCGCAGAGCTGTATTCAGATATCCCTGAAAAATTGTTGTTCAAGGGAGAACTGGACATACCAGGACCACACAGTGAAGCAGAGGTAAAAAAACACGTATCGGGGCTCCTAGAGGAAAACACAACCCTAGCGACCCCACCCTTCCTCGGAGGAGGAGTATGGCCACACTACGTACCAAGCGTAGTAGACGAGGTCATACACAGGGCAGAGTTCCTAACAAGCTACACCCCATACCAACCCGAGATCAGCCAAGGCATACTCCAAGCAATCTTCGAGTACCAGAGCCTAATCTGTGAACTCGTCGGCATGGACGTATCCAACAGCAGCCTATACGACTGGGCAACCGGCGTAGGCGAGGCAGGTTTGATGACCAGCAGGATTACACGGAGAAAGAAACTCCTGGTACCCGACACGATGAGCCCAGACAGGCTATCTGTTCTCAAAATATACACCGAACCCGCCGGAATCACCGTCGATTACATCGGTCATGACGAGAAAACAGGCCAAATCGACATAGATGATCTGAAGGCAAAGGCAAACGACGATACCGCAATGGTCTACGTGGAAAACCCAAGCTACCTAGGGTTCGCAGAGGAAAAAGTCAAGGCAATAGGCGAGGTCGCCCACGACGCCAAAGCACTATACGTCGTAGGAGTTGACCCAACAAGCCTAGGACTGCTGAAAGCACCAGGCGAGTACGGCGCAGACATAGTCGTCGGCGAAGGACAGCCACTTGGCAACCACATGAGCTACGGAGGACCACTCTTAGGAATCCTAGCATGCAGGCACGACAACAAGCTCATCCGACAGATGCCAGGCAGGATCATCGGAATCACTGAGACTCTGAAGGACCAGAGGCAAGGCTACGTAATGACCCTAGCCACTCGTGAGCAGCACATCCGTAGGGAGAAAGCCACCAGCAACATCTGTAGCAACGAGGCGCTAAACGCCGTTGCAGCAGGCGTCTACCTGAGCCTAATGGGACCAGGAGGCATGAAGGACCTCGGCGAGCACGTCATGAGCAAGTCAAAGTACGCTCAGGATAAGATCGGTGAGCTACCAGGCGTACGCGCACCAGTCTATGATGGCTTCCACTTCAAAGAGTTCACGGTGAACTTCAAGTACAAGTCACTAAAGGAAGTGAACTCAGCGCTCAGCGCAGCAAATATACAGGCAGGTATCCCACTCAACAAGACATTCCCCGACCTAGGGGAGACCGCGCTTTACTGTGTCACAGAGATGCACAGCAAGCAGGACATCGACCTACTGGTTTCTGTCCTAAAGGAGGCACTGGAGGGTTAAGCATGGGTTACAGACAAGCAGACTGGAAAGAGCCACTAATCTTCGAGCACAGCAAGCCAGGTAGAACAGGACACTGGCTACCCGCCCTCGACGAAGGAATCGAGAAAACCTCAGACATACCAGACGCACTGAAGAGAACCGAGGCACCTGGACTACCCGAAGTCGGTGAGATGCAGGTCCTACGCCACTACGTCCATCTAAGCCAGATGAACTACGGCGTAAACAGCGGAACCATCTACCCCCTCGGCAGCTGTACCATGAAGTACAACCCCATCATCAACGAGATAATGGCAGGGCACCCCAAGATAGTTGGACAGCACCCACTTCAGAGCCCAGACACAACTCAGGGAACACTGAAGATGCTCTACAACCTCAAGAAGCACTTCCTGGACATCACAGGAATGGATGACGCCACTCTACAGCCATCGGCGGGAGCCCACGGCGAGTGGACAGGCATCATGCTCATGAGGGCATACCACAAAGAACGCGGAGACTTGGAGACGAGAACCGAGATCATCGTCCCCGACAGCGCACACGGAACAAACCCCGCGAGCGCACACATGGCAGGCTACAAAACCGTCGAGATACCAAGCAACGAGCATGGAATGGTTGACCTAGAGGCACTCAAGGCAGCAGTAGGACCCCAGACAGCTGGGCTAATGCTGACAAACCCCAACACAATCGGGGTGTTCGAGTCAGAGATCGCCGAGATCAGCAAGATCATCCACGACGCAGGTGGACTTGTCTACTATGACGGCGCAAACCTGAACGCCATCATGGGATGGTGTAGGCCAGGAGACATGGGGTTCGACATCATACACAGCAACCTGCACAAGACCTTCAGTACACCCCACGGTGGCGGAGGTCCAGGCGCAGGACCCGTTGGTGTGAAGAGCTTCCTAGCCAAGTATCTACCCGTTCCAGATATTGTGGAAGAGGACGGTGTGTATACCCTCGTCTATGACCGACCTGACAGCATCGGGAAGGTACATGGGTTCCAGGGTAACGTCGGCGTCTCACTGAGGGCGTACACATACATGTACACCATGGGCGGCTCCGGTCTCAAGGAGTCAAGCGAGCTGGCCGTACTGAACGCTAACTACATCAGCAAGCAACTCATGAACGTGAAGGGCTATGAGCTATCACCTGACCCGGAAAAGCCGAGGAAGCACGAGACCGTTATCAGCGCAGCACCTATGCTGAACGATACCGGTGTCAGTGCGTTGTACATCAGTAAGAAGCTGCTGGACTATGGTCTGCACGCTCCTACGACGTACTTCCCGTTGATCGTCCCTGAGGCGCTCATGATTGAGCCCACGGAGAGCGAGCCAGTGGAGGCACTTGATGCTTTCATTGACGCACTGAAGGAGATCAGCGATCTGGCTTACTCAAATCCTGACGAGGTACTGAGTGCACCACATAATACTGCTGTCTCAAGGCTGAACGAGGCACGTGCGGCGCACCCAAAGACCATCTGTTTGAGCTGGCGGCGATACTGCCAGCTCTTCCAAGACGAGTAGGTCAAGTTTTTATACTAAACCCCCTTTTATCCGTTGAAAGGTAACTCGAATGTTTCACCTAATCGCGCTAGAACTGTCACAATTTAAGACACCGCCAATGGCAACCCTCGCAATCGTGGGCATAAGCCTAGCACTTGCCACAATTACAAGCGTAATTGGTTCACGCAGCATCGACCTTGAAGAGAACCGCAGGCTAATGATCGCCAGCAGCAAGGCCAGAAAGGAGATGATGGAGGCAACTAGGAGCGGAAACCAGAGAAGAATCGAGAAAGCCCAGAGAAGGCAGCAGGAGTTGCTGACACAGCAAACCGCTATGACCAACTCTAGGATGAAGAGCAGCATGTTATTCACTCTACCAATGTTACTTGTCTGGCCAGCGTTCGGAAGGTTCTTCGGAGAAACAGTAATCGCGTATTTCCCATTCAATTTCCCGTATATCCCAAGGGAGTTCTCATTCTTCCAGTGGTACCTGCTCTGCAGCTTCAGTCTGAACACTATCCTGAACAGGGTCTTTGGGTTAACCTTTGAAATCGATCCAGAGGATTAAGCCTTGACACGCCCTGTTGAAGAACTTGTCATAACCGTAGCAGGGCACCATGGGTCAGGGAGAAGCACAAACGCGAAGCTTTTGGCGGAATCACTTGGACTCAGATATCTTTCATCAGGCATGATTTTCCGTGCAAGAGCCGAGGAGCTAGGTGTTTCACTTGAAGAGATGAACCGCATCGCAGCCAACGACGACGAGTTTGACAGATGGCTTGACGAGCAGACCACAATCGAGTCTAAGAAGCGTGGGCTTGTCGTTGACGCGAACCTATCAGCGTTTATGGCTGACAAACCGGATATCCGCGTTTTTGTTACTTGCCCCTTTGAGGTGCGAGTGCAGCGTATGGCTTCCCGTGAGGGCAGGGATTATGCTGAGGTCGAGAACGAGACCTTCAAGCGTGAGGAGCTTGAAAAGAAGCGGTATAAGGAGTACTATGATGTGGATATCGATGATTTTAGCGTCTATGATGTAATATTGAACACGAGTCTGTTCAGCATCGAGGCGACGTCGCGAATACTTAAAGCTGTAGTTGAAGAATACATATCTGGTGAATGATTTCTTGCCAGCTATGGACATTGGACGAGTTTGTCTAAAAAATCAGGGTAGAGAGTCAGGTCAACGATGCGTTGTAATCGATGTAATTGACCGTAACTACGTTATAGTTACAGGTCCAGCCGTCAAACGCCGCAGAGTTAACATGAATCACATCACGCCCTTGGACGAGACAGTGAGTATCCCGAGAAACGCAAGCGATGAAGAAGTCATCAGTGCACTCGGTTAAATACCCAAATATTTTTCTAGTTTATTGTTGCACTCCCACGAAAGATTGCTTGTTTCTGTTAAAAAAGGGCTTAAATATCTAGAGTAATGTGTCTTGCGTGTAAGTATCCCTTTGGTGAATAACATGAAGGACAGCAGTATAGTCAAAAGCCCCCTAGGACTTGGGGACGTTGAGGTCCTCCGAGCCTCAGATATGTTCAACGGAGACCCTCTGCCGAAAAGAGGGAAGGTAAGAGACGTCTACGATATGGGCGACCACATGTTTATCGTAACAAGTGACAGGATATCCGCCTTCGATGTTGTCTACCCTACTTTAATCCCCCATAAAGGTCCAAGCCTACACGCGTTGAGCCTCTTCTGGTTCGATCAGACCAAAGATATCATCAAAAACCACCTCATTGAGACCGTTGACGAGAGAACCGTCAAAGTCGTGAAGGCAAAACGAGTTGACGTTGAGTGGGTCTGCAGAGCGTATCTGTACGGTTCCGCTTGGAGAGCATACAACAAGGGAGCAAGAACAATCAGCGGCGTTGATGTACCAGACGGTCTGGTTATGGCAGAGGCGCTGCCAGAGGTCATCCTGACACCTACCACCAAGGAGGACAGCGGTCACGACATGGAGATCAGTAAAGCAGAGGCAATCGAGCGAGGTCTGAGCACCAAAGATGAGTGGGATCTCCTAGAGGAAACAACTTTCAAACTGTTCGAGAGATACCAGAAGCTCTCAAAGAAATGCGGATTGATTATCCCCGACTTTAAACTTGAGTTCGGAACAGTTGATGGTGAGTACATCCAGATAGATGAACCCCCAACCCATGACAGTGCAAGGTACTGGGCTGAGCAGTTCTATGAGCCCGGTAAACCACAGGAAGCCCACTGTTTAGATAAGGAGTTCCTGAGGAGCTACTTGCGGAACATTGGGTACATGGGTGACGGACCACCACCAATGATTCCTGGTCCAATCGTTAGGGAGGTCAGCAAGAGGTGTGTCGCTTCATTCGAGGTTCTCAGTGGCAAGGCAAAGCTTGCAGACTTTGATCTGAAGACCGTTGACCAAGTCATGGAAGAGCTTTAGCTCTCCCTTTTTTACAGGTATTTTTGGCTGATTGCCGCGCTGGTAATCAGCACCAACCCGAATGACAGCCACAACAAGTTTGGGTCAATGCCATAGATGATTCCACCTAGTAGGGAGCCTATTATCGATGGAATTGTTAGCAGTGTGCCCATTCCTGGTCCCCCTCCTCCGCCTCCCCTAGTGTTGATGAAGAGCATTCCCTGTCCTAGGGCTGACATAACTCTTCCCCTTCTCTCTGGGGGAACGGAGTGGGTCATGTATGACGGTGCGCCTGACATGAGGAAGCTGTTGGCGATGGTTGCGATTACCATTAGGGCTGTAATGAAGAACATGGTGTCCGCGTACCTGAACAAGAGCATGGGAATTGAACCAAGGATGAGTGCTCCTGTGAGCACCCTCTTTGAACCCAGTTTGTCGACCAGCATTCCTGCTGGGACAAGGAGAACAGTGTTGAACATGGCTGAGATCAAGAGGATGAGTCCCCATTGGACCTCACTGAAGCCAAGGGTCTGTGTTGTGTAGATAACCCAGTAACTGGACACCATGTTGTTGAGAAGGAAACCTAGGACCAGCATCAACCCGAAAGCCCTGAGGTTCGTTGGTAACCATTTCATTGTCTCAAACATATCCCCGTAGGATTTCTTGAGAACCTCCCACAAGCTTCTCGTTGTGGTGCTTTGTCTTACCTCAGGCTCGGTGAGGAATCTCCTGTTCATATATGCGATCCCTAACGCCACTACTCCTGTGAGTGTATAGAGGAACTTCATCGCGGGGTCTACCCCCCAGAGTTCTATGAGGTAGCCACCTGCAAGGGGGGAAAAGATACCTGCTGCCCTTGGGATAGCCATCCAGAGGCTGTAACCTAATGCACGTTTGTCCTCGGGTATCGAGGAAGCCATCAGGGCATTTGATGCAGGGAAGTAGAAGGTCATCAATCCTAGAAGGAAGTTCCCTATGGCGACCCATCGCCAGTCTTGTGCAAAGATGAAGAAACTCCAGAGGACTGCACTGAGTACACCCGTGTACCATATTATCTTGACTTTGCTGAACCGGTCTGAGATATATCCTGCAATCGGGTAGAGGAAGAGTCCTGTCAGTGGCCTCAGACTGTTCACTATCCCGATATCGACCATGGTGCCGCCAAGTGCGACGACGTAGAGGCTGAAGTATGGGAAGGTGATGAACATGCTGAACTGCCTCAGCACGTCACCGATTGTGAAGATGAGTAGGTTTCCCTTCATTACCTCTCTGATGGACTGCATGTCGTCCTTGGAGTTTTTTCCCGTTAAAAGAGTTGCTAGGATACCTTTTTCCCAAGATAGTACGCTGAAACGGTGACGAGAACCAATGACAATTATCCTATTGAGCCATAATCCAGGGGTGGCTCAGGGATTGGTTCTATCTTGATGACTCTGAACTCGTTCTAGTTTAACTCCTCCAGGTACAGTCTGTTGTATTGGTCTTCATCTATCTCAGGTGACCTTACGGTTATCTGGGAGCCAAGGTCCAGGCCTTTTGTGTATAATGATGTTGTCTCACTGGTTTTGATGACCTTGCTGACGGCGCTTGTTCCGAATACTTTCCCGTCTTGGATCTTGATTTCTATTATTTTTCCTTCAACTATGAGGTCTGAGCTCTCCCAAATCCTGTTGTATCCGTGCACTGTTGGCGTTTGGCCGAATGTTGCCGTTAGAATTAACATAAGACTCAGTATCTGTATCCGGTTAACCATGTCACCAAGTGACTCCATTCTGAAACTCCAACTCCTAGAGCTTTATTTATAAATCCTGTAACCCGATACCATTCTCATGGTAGACGTAGCAGTCATTATCGGAAGCAAATCAGACCAAGAACTAGGCGACAAGACCGCCAAGATGCTATCAAACTTCAATGTAGCATATGACCTTCAAGTAATATCCGCCCACAGAAACCCAGACAAGCTGACGAACTATATCAAAGAGAGCCAAGCAAAGGTGTTCATCTGCATCGCAGGGCTAGCAGCCGCTCTACCAGGTGCCGTAGCGTCACACACAATCAAACCAGTTATCGGCGTACCAAAGGACGTAAAACTCGGAGGTCTAGACAGTCTCCTCAGCATAGTCCAGATGCCAACTGGTGTGCCTGTAGCAGCTGTCGCAATTGATAGTGCAAACAATGCTGCACTCCTCGCCATCCAGATTCTGGGTGTAAGCGATGAGAAGTTAGCGAAAAAATTCCAAGAGTACCGAGACGAGCGAGCTAGAGCTTAGTAGCTCTTTGGCTCGGCGTCCCTGATTAGGCTCCCAGCCGTGCAGTGTATGCTGCCGCTGTTCTGTGGTCTGACCAGTGTCGCCACATCAACCTCAACAACTTCTACGCCGATGCTCTCGAACCACTTGGTTGCCTTCGGGTTTCCCTCGTTTACCAGGATCTTCCTCGGCTCTAGGACGATTCCCGTGTTTGGTGCCCGTTTGACGTATGGGTTCCTTGGATCCCGTGTGTGCACCTTGACGCATATCTCCTCCGGCGGGTCGATGAACTCCCAGTTCATCTCGGTCTCCATCCATTTCTTCAGGTATGGGTCCAGGTTTCTGGGGTCCTGTACCGTGGTGTGCCTGTCGATGAGGCTGTAGTGGCTGATGTTCATCCTGCTTCCGTAGCCGGGTGTGATCCTGACATCAACCTCTGGGTCCTGTGTCTGGATTATCTGCTTGTACTGCAGTGCACCGAACTCGTTTGCCCGGGTTACTTCGGGTGTCTGGGTGTTGCTCCTTGGGAAGTGGACGCTGATGAGCAGATGTTTCTCGTCGAGCCAGCCGATGCTGCCTCCTTCCGCCATGCCGTTTCCCTGAACCATGCCGATGACGGGGCATCCTAACTCCGCAAGTGTCTGGTATGTGTACTTTTCCTCGCCTTTTCTCATCCAGTCGTACATTCTGAGGATGATCTGTCCGTAAACCCCTGCGTGGCACACGTCGTCTGTGTAAATTGCCTTGACCTGGTACGGCGGGTCGTTTGTCTCGGGTTTGCGTATGACGACCTCGATTCCTTCCTGTTTGTAGGTGTCAACTAGGTTCAGGTGGTCTTCTACCATCGCATCTAGTGGGATCTTTGACGCCATCCTCCACGCGGGTAGGTGGCTCTCATATGGGGGGAAGGGTGTCTTCTGCCCGATTGTCTCGAACTCTTTTCCCGGCCTGTGAATCATAACCATACGTAGCTTGCCCACATTGGTGTTTGCCTTCCATTTCTTGCCCCAGACTGATTCAATTTCATCACCAAAGTCGGTTAGGACCTGGGGGTGGTATTTCAAGTACTGTTCTCTTAGGCTGAGACCGGTGTTTTTCTTGAAGCTGTCATCGTCTACCGCCATCTCTGCCTGGAACTCGCCTTCGCTAAGTGCCATAGAATTTCAGGGTGAACTCGGTTGAACCCGTATTAATAACATGGGTTCTGTAGCCTTGGGGTTGACCAATTTTGTTCAACGGAAGGAAAGATCATGAGGGGGTTTACTGTTGTAGGTCTTTCCTTTTCTGGTCTTTCCCCAAGGCTTGCAGTGTGAAGGCTAGAGCAGTGGCTCTATGCCTGTTTTGTCGCCTTTTGGTAGCTGGTTTTCCATTGCCAGCTTGAGGGCTTCAAGTGCCCTCTGGAGCGCGTTGAAGTTTCTTTTCTTTTCCTTGGGCTTTTCGCGGTGAGTTTCATCCATCGTCAGCCATGAATCCTCAAATTGGTTATAAACCGTTTTTCAAGATTAATACCTAATTTGACCAGAATTAAGTCAACATTCAATCCGTACTTTTCCTACTGGATACTGAGTAGGTTTTATACGCCTTCTCTCTAGATATTCCGTAACGCAGGTCTTACCATGTCTCAGAAGGGTCGCTACACTAAACACGTTATCCAGTGGCTGATAGCGGGTAGTAGGGGTGGCATAAACCGGGGCAAGATTTTGGAGACCATACGTGAAGTTCCGATGAACGCCAATCAGCTCGGTGAGTCCATTGGCGTGGATTACCGTACCATCCGTCACCACCTTGAGATTCTTGAGAAGAATGGGATGGTGACCAGTATGGGTAAGCGGTATGGTAAGATGTACTTTATCTCGGCAAATCTGGAGGATTCTTGGTCAGATTTTGAGGAGATTTGGGTCAGATTTGGAACAACGGCTAATAAGGGCGAAGGAAAGTGAAGGTGCAGATGAACAGGAAACAACAGATAGCGCTTGTCATAATGGCGGCGTACTTCATAATCAACGTGCAGTCAAACATAGACAGTTTTGTGCTTAACGAGGACGAGATCTTGTTCAGGCTGCTTGATGATGAGCGTATTATCAGTGATCCTGACCTTTCCGGTCTTGATGAGAGCACGCTTAGGGTGTTGAGTCGTCATATTTCATCATATATCAGGGGCAAGACCATCATATCGGCGTTTAACTCGATCCTGCTGGTGTACCTCTTCGCGACATACCTTGACCTGTATCGGCATACTAAGAGCAGTTTCACGCTAGGCTTGGTGTTCCTGTCAGCGGCGTTGCTGAGTTACAGCCTGTTCACGAACCCGGTGTTGCTCGGGATAAGCAGCAGCGGCGGCGAGATCGAGATAGTGAAGTACTTCAACTTCATCCCCGACCTGCTGACCACGCTGTCAAGCACGATTCTCATCTACCTGAGCAGGCAGTAATCCTGCTGTGGTTACCAGTAATACGCGTTTTTTGTGTCAACCACATGTATTAAGCGAAATATTGGTGACCTTTTTTTTATCTGGAAAATATTTGCGTCAGTTACCTGCCATACGCGTTTTTTTCTTCGGGTCTGACTACTTGTTTGAACCGCGAATAATAGGTTACCCGTTATAGCGCTGGAAAAAAATGTTGGTGAATGACACTTTTGTACCTAATTCTTTTTTTAAGAGGCTGTTCTGGGGCTCGTTTTTACTCTAGAGTGCTGGATTCACCCCAGATTTGTGACCCCCCTCCCCCTTATTCTGGGTCGGGTTTGAAGCCAAGGAAGCCGCTGTACAGGACGAAGGCGACGATGCCCACTGACACTATTGCCAGGATGTAGTTGCCTGTCCCGACTGCTATTCCTATGGCGGATGTGACGAAGATTCCGGTGGCGGTTGTTATGCCTATCACTTTTTCGCCGCTGGCGATTATGGACCCGGCTCCGATGAAGCCGATGCCGGGGATGATCTGGGCGAGGAGCCTGGCTGGGTCTTCGGGGAACTCGGTTATGGATACAATTGTAACGAGGCACGAGGCTACGCAGACCAGCACATGCGTCCTTAGTCCGGCTGGTTTATGTTGGCTCTCCCTCTCGTACCCGATGATTGATCCCAGTAAAGCTGAGAGTAAAAGCCGTAGAATCGGTTCATAATACTGTGCGAGTTCCATTGTAAAATCAATGGAAGTGCCGGTAATATCCTTTGCTAGGAAAAAGGGTTAGTCAACGGTTTCCCGTTGGAGGGTTGCAATGTACTCGTCGCTCAGGCCCAGGGCTTTTGCTCCCTCGATCATGTACTTGAGGTACAGTTTCGTTGGGTTGAATGGTCCCCTTGGGTTCTGTGTCCTGTACACGTGTGCCAGCATGGGTTCACCAGCCTCGCTGACGACCATTATTGGGTGCCTGTAGTACTTGCCGTTGGGTATGCCCTCTATTGTGTCAAGGTGCTCCATCTCTATAGGTGGGATCTCGTAGACCGCGCCCCTGACGATGCCGTTGATTGCCGGCTCGATTCCTGTGACGCCTCCATTGTAGTTGGTGCTGTAATAGTTGAACTGGACCTCCCAGTTGGGGATCATGCCCCTGCAGACGAACTCCGCTGATGGGCAGTGCTTTTTCAGGTTCTCGATGTCCATGAAACTGCCGTATGTGAAGTATAGCATGGGGCAGAAAGCCATGCTAAATCATAAAAGAATTATCTTTTTCTAGAATTTGGGTGGACCTCTCTTCACAATCTCGAATAGGTCATCAAGGCTTCCCCTCCAAGGGTCAACACACTCTAAGATCCAATTAGCGCCCACATCAACGTAACCCTTGATCCAGCCATTCTTCTCCGGGTCAGCGTCCGAGTAGACTCCCTTCACCACATCGTAGTTCTCAAGGTCTCCCCCGTGTTTCTTGATGTACCCAAGAATGTCCGTGTACTCCTCTGACGTCAACAGTTTTTCAAACCCGACTCTCATCGGGTATACGCCCTGATGTTTAGCGGCCCTCCTGAATGGAGCCTTGTTGGGCCATGTGCCCGCTACCCATATTGGCACCTGTTTCTGGACTGGTGTTGGCAGGTGCTGGGCTGTTATCGTGTAATATTTCCCTTGGTAGTCCACTGGTTCCCCTGACCAGAGCTGACGAAGTATCTCCACGCACTCGTCAAGCTTCTCAGCTACCTCCCTTGGCTTGAATGATTCACCATATGACTCATACTCCTCTTTGACCCCGAGCCCAATACCCAGAATTACCCTTCCGTTGGATACATGGTCAAGAGTCACGATCTCCTTCGCAATCTTCTGAGGTCGCCTCCTCGCCAGAGGCGTAACCGTTGTCCCCACTCGCAGCGTTTCCGAGTTTGAAGCAACCAGTGTAAGAAGTAGCTATGGGTCATACGCCGCCATTGATGGGTCAGCAGGGATGTGGTCCCAGAGGAAGATTCCCTCCCACCCGTTTTCCTCTGCGAGTTTCGCCAGTTTAATCATGTTTTCTGGAATTGCCAGCTCCCCGAAGTTGGGGAGGTATAGTCCAAAACGAGTTGAGGCTGTCATTGATTTAATGAAGTTTTTTCTTGTATTAACGGTTTTGAGGTGATACCCAAAAACCCGTTTTCACCTTGAAGCCTCATTAGATATTTCAGAGAACCAAGGAGCAGGTCTAGGGTTCCGGTGGGCCTCGTCTTACCCTGCCAAACAATTCTTCAACACTTCCTCTCCCTGGGTCTAGACAATCAATGAACCAGTTTACTCCCGCTTTCCTGTATGCATTCATCCACTTGTCTTTCTCAGGGTCTCCCTCGGAGTATACCGTCATGACTACGTCATAGTTTTTCAGGTCTCCACCATGTTTCTCGATATACTCCAGTATATCTGAGTAATCTTGATATGTCAACCCGTCACCATCACCGACTTTTAGAGGAAAAACGCCTTGATATTTCGCTGCCCTCCTGAACGGTGCCTTGTTTGGCCATTTCCCCCCTACCCATATTGGTATCTGTTTCTGAACAGGAGTTGGTAGGTGCTGGGCTTTGATCTGGTAATGTTTTCCCTTGTAGTCAACCTGTTCCCCTGACCAGAGGAGGTGTAGAATCTCCACGCACTCGTCAAGCTTCTCAGCCACCTCCCTCGTCTTGAAAGGCTCACCGTACGCGACAAACTCCTTCTCATTCCCTAGTCCAATGCCTAACGTGAATCTGCCATTGGATATGTGATCCAATGTGACGATCTCCTTCGCTATTTTCTGAGGACGCCTCCTTGCTAGAGGTGTAACCGTTGTCCCGATGCGAATTTTCTCGGTGTTCACTGCCATCAGTGAGAGAAGTAGCCATGGATCGTACGCTGTCTTTGAATTATCCGTTGGGATATGATCCCATAGGAAAATACCCTCCCATCCTTTTTCCTCAGCAAGTTTCGCAAGCTTAACCATATTATCCGGTTTTGCCAGCTCCCCGAAGTTGGGGAGATATAACCCAAAACGAGTGGTTGTCATATTTATTGGAAGTTTTTTCATGTATTAACGGTTTTGAGATGTAAACTGGAAACCCGTTTTCACCTAGAACCCTTAATAGACGTTTCACGGAATCAAGGAGCATGGATCATGTAGTCTACGTTGACCACAAGGCTGGGGAGCTTGAGAAACTGGTCTCAGGCGAGAAAACCATCGTAATCAGGGGAGCGACGGGAAGGAAGCTACCATATGGGCGCGTCAACATGGGTGACGTCCTCTACTTCATCAGGAACAACGGCGAAGGACTGGTCAGAGCCAAGGCGAATGTGGACAGGGTAATCAACTCAGAGAGAATGACTCCCGGTGAATCCAAACGATTCGTGGACGAGAACGCCGAAGAACTCCAGTTATCAGAAGCCCAGTACAAGAAATGGGCTGGAAAACGATACCTAGTGCTGATACATGTCTACGGTATCGCGGAGCTTGAGCCGTTCAAGATTGACAGGAGTGGCTACAAGAAGATGGATGACTGGCTGCCAGTTGAGGAAATTGAATCTGTTGTTTTAGCATAATCTTACTTTATTCTCGGCGCCTTCAGTGAGTACAATATATACTAGGTTGTTAATCTGAATATCAAGATGGATGACAAGAAGGTAATAGCCTTTCACTCATACAAGGGGGGCACAGGGAAGACCACCTGTATAGTTAACTTGGCCGCGTTGTTTGCCCAAGAGGGCAAGAAGGTATGCCTGATAGACTTCGATATTTACGCACCCAGCTTGATCACATATTTTGATGAGTCTCCTCAATACTATATACACGACTTGTTGTCCGGTGACGCCGGTATTCATGACGTTCTCGTGGATTATAGCAAGAAGCTTGGGGTGAAGGGAGAACTTCACATCGCTTTTGCCAGTCCGGCAAAAGAAGACATCCACGGCGTAGAGATCAGGTATGATGATAACTTCCAGTTGAAAGCATTGAGACAGTTCCTTTCCATAAAAAAACAACTTCTTGAGCGTGAAGGGTTTGATTACATCTTAATCGATACTAGCCCAGGGATTAGGTATTGGTCAATCAACGCGTTGGCAACCGCGGACATACTGTTTTTGATGCTGAAGGTGAACAACATGGATATTAACGGCACAAAGCGGATGATCACCGAGATATATGACTCATTAACCCGTTTCGGTCTCAGCACTCGACTCATCCTGAACAAGGTTCCTGGGGCTTCCCCCATCGAATACGACCCAGATGTGTTCCATGAAATCGAGGAAGAGATACAGGAGACCCTAAACTTACCCATATTTCTGTCAATCCCCTGTTTCTGTGATATCCAGTTCAACAGGAACGAGTATTTGTGGGCAATAAACAAGCCAAAACACCCATTCTCCCTGAGGCTACAAGAAATTCAATCCCTGCTGAGGAAATGATTCTCAACGTAGATTCCATTTTTTTAAACCCGTACGAGTCTCCAGGATATAATCCAGTTTATCCAATCCCTCTTTTACCTGAATGACTCGCTTTGATACTCTTTCTTTACTCTCTTTTCCGTCGTACCTTAGTTGTATGTCAATTAATGAAATAATGAAAAAGAGGAACGGTGCCCAGAGGTACATTAATGTCATCGCAACACCTCTCCCAAGGCAACCATAGGTATGTCTGTGGGCACTGGTTCACCTATTGTAATAGCCCAGTATCTGCTATTGAACCAAAGTTTTCTCAGCATTCCGTTGCTAACATATGCGTCCTCACCGGACTCACGGCAATCAGGGGTCCCCCATTCCTTTGGATATGGGTCGTGAAGGAAGAATCCGGTCCTGTTGTATCCCGTGACAACCACAAAGTGACCTGAGTTGCTGTCTTCATCATACCTGATGTTGAGAATTGAGTATTGCCCATGATCAACGCTCAACCTTAGATTATACAGATTGCTGAACCTACCGACTCTCACTATGCCGATATCCCTTTTTTCGAATGGATGCTTCAGGTTTGACCCCAATGTCCCTCTCTCCGGTATGAACTCCATCTCAGGGGCGAGTCTGATCTGGCTGATGTACTTGTCCTGGATTTTGACCAATATCATCTGGGCACAAGCTTGCCCACAGTAGTATTGGGTCTTCTGAGGGAAGTATGGAATATCGAGTATGCATGATGTTCTAGGCTCGACTGACTGGCTACCCCCCGATACTCCACTAACATTTCTCAGAATGAAGCTAACTGCTATGATTATGGTCACGAGACCGATTAATCCGATTTTTTTCTTTTTAATCATCTTTCCCGGGTTTTCCTACCCGGAAAACGAGTATCAGCAGTCGCTGGAAGCGATCTTAGGGAGTTTTCATCGATGCTAAGAAGTTATGAACAGTCTTAACTAACGGTAAGGGAATCATATAGTGAAAATGTCTGCAGAAGATGACATAGATCGATTCTACGACATGCTCTTCGAGATGTCCAACGACATCAGGCACAACATATTGCTCTTATTAAAACAGAAACCTGAACGAATGACCCAGATAGCCGGTGAGCTTAACCTGACGTCCCCTGAGGTCAGTCGACATCTTTCCCGTCTAAGCGAGAGCAAGCTAATCCAGAAGGATGTCTCAAACTTCTACCATGTCACAAACTTCGGTGAGTACCTGTTAAACTCCCTTGTTGATTTGGAGTTCATCACCAAGCACAGGGACCATTTCATCAAACACAGCGCAGTAAACATCCCAATAATGTACCAGAAACGCATGTCAGAGATCTCCAATTACAAGCTAAAAACCAATTTCATGGAGTTCCTGAGCTTTATCAACGAGAAAATCAAGGAGTCCGAGGAACACGTCTGGCTGTACATTGACCAGTACCCCCTACTAGCCATAGAATCAATGCTGAACTCCGTTGAGCAGGGCGTCAAGTACAGGGTAATCGAGCAAATCGAGCTAACCGGACCCAATGATGTGTTCGACAAGAAACATCTAATATCCATAGGCGGCGAAGAGCCACGCGTAGAGGTCAAAACACACCAGAGAAAGGATGTGTACCTCTTCATCTCCGATAAAGGAAGCGCCATCGCATTCCCAACAGTAGATGGGTTCGATTACACTGGATTCGTGAACCATGATGGAAGTGACTCCGCCTGGATCAATGACCTGTTCGAGCACTACTGGGATCCTGCAACAAAAACCATGGCAAGGTGCACCCTCTGCTCATCACCAATACGAGACGAACCGATAATCGCCGAGATCGACGGACAGGAGCACATATTCGACTCCGAGGAATGCGTCCAGACCTACCGACGCCTCAAACAGATATATGGTGAGAAGTTCAGATAATTTGTTTAGATTGTTTTCTTAATTATAGTCATAACAGCGGCCACGATTATTGATACAATTGACAATAATTGGTATCTTGGAGTATTGTTTACCAAACCAGCTAGATACGTGAGAACTCCCAAGGCTGAGGATGCTACTTGCGCTTGGGTGATCAGTTTGGTCAATTCCTTGATCTGTTTCCCATAGCGTTTAACCTCTTCTCGCCAACTTTTCAGGTATGCTATCACCAATGCCTGATGAATTTGCTCAAATAACTCCTCGTTTTTTCCTGTATATGGTTTCGTACCAGTGTACTTGATGTCCCCCTCCACTTGGTATTGGCTAATCGCCTGTACTTCACCATTAATCCTTGTAACAACCACAATATCCCTGAACAATAACGGAGTTACATTCCTTTTTTTAATGAACTTAATTTTTTCCGTCCAGGACCTTGATGGTGTGACCTTTTCATCGTGTTGAAAGAGATCCCGCAACTTTGTGGCTGTTTCTTCGATTCTTTTCCTTGAAAACGGTTCAATACCAGTTACATCTAATATTATCTGGTTATCCCTGAAAGTGATGGAGGAATAATCCCCAAGTCTCCTAGTTATAGGAGCCCCCAGGTATTCCCCTGTTTCAGTTATCATGGTATCAATGGTCAAAGTATATCTTGGAGGTCTTTCACAACTGATACCAGAGTCGATATGATGGTCTGCCAATTCTCCATGGCTATTTTGACGTTCTCCTCATGGAGTTTAAGCATCCTTTCATCTATCTCTATCTGGTTGCCATCCCCATCCCTGACGGGTATCTTTACGATGATATCCCCGTCTATCTGGATTACCGTTTTAGCACTAATGCCTTCCTCCTTGACGTCAAATACCTGTTTTGTACCACCGTTCACTAGATCCGTTTTTTCGATTGTGGTCACTGAACCAGTGGTTGTGACTACTGATAGCTCTGAAAGGTCAGTTGCCATCTCATCAAGTACTTTGCCTATCTTGTTCACTACGTTATTTAATACACTCAACACACTTACCCTGAATTCATCGTAAAACTATACGTCTAAAAGCGTTTCGACTTTTATCGAAGGTTTTTTTAATAAACCCTCGAATGCCTTTAATGGAAACTACTACTAAAGGTGAATTAAATGGCAAATCAATCAGCGCAAGTATGGAAAGAGAGAGCTATCCAAAAAGCAACATCAATGAAAACATTTCTCATGTCGCCCAGATATGATGATCTGAAAAACCTTCATGACCAATATGTGAGTGCATCTCCTGGTGATAAAGTAGCACTGATGAAAGATATGAGGGACATACTCGTTGATTATGGATTTAAAGACGAAAGGAAACCGGGCAAAATAGCATTAGATCAAATAGATTGGATTATTACTCATCTTTTCCTTGACCCAGACGCAGGCGGAGCAAGTAGAGCCTGGTGAAACCTCTTTTATTTTTTTCTACATTAAAGATGACTGATTTCTTTTTAACTCTAGAATTTTAATTAACATAGATTTTGGGGTGGAGTCGGGAAATATATCCAAAGATGTAACTGCTTTTTCAAAACTTTCGTCAATATTTTTATTTATATAATCTATTGTCTGAGGTTCATAACAAATTTTTACAACATTGCTGACATCTTTGTCATTAATTTTTTCTTTATCGAGAATTTCTTTAACTTGTTGATAATTATTCACTGATTGTTTAGAAATGTATAGCAAAGCTAGTGGAATGCTTTCATTTTCTATTCTATTTTTTAAGTTTCCTCTTTTATTCGAGATGTCAATTATTTCTTCTCTTAGTCTCAGTATGTATCCAAGGGACCTTCCAAAAAAGGCCAAAGCTTCTAATTCCTCTTTTGTGGCGTTTCCTGAAACTGCTCCAAGACGCGCACAAGCTTCACCATCGACGCCAAGTTTCCAAAGCATTTTGTGATATGTTTGGAGGTCTTGTTCTAAGTGTTTATTGGAGTTAATTTCCAGGATCTCACTTGTCGCCATTTCCGAGAAATAGTCATAAAAAACTTTAACCAGTAAATTTGATGTGGTCATATCAAAATTGGAATACAATGTGTCAACGTTGAGTAGCCCTTTAATTATTAACAAGTCTCCTACAACTAGCGATTTCTTGACTCCAAATTTTCCAGGGACTGTTACTGCATTGTGTTTATGGGTGGTTTTGTCAATAATATCATCATGAACTCCTATCCCTGAGCTTGTCAATGACATTATTAGACTAGGGAAGATAGTATTTTCAGGTGTCCCCCCAACGATTTCGTTACATAACCAGATCAATGCTGAACGATCTCTATCAAACCAATAAGATTCTATGTGTTGAAAAATTGATATTAGTTCTGGCTCATTGACGCTTTGATATATTTTATCTATGTATTTTGAATGTATGCTTAACCCGATTTCGTTTAACCTTTTTAAAATTATGTTTTCTGACTTATGATTCAGGGTCATCCGATCAACTATTAGAAAATAGATGTAGAGTTATTATTGTCTTCTTCTTCTCGTGTCATATTCCTCTATGTCGTCTTTGGGGGTTTCGTTTCTTCTGTTTGGATGTTTACCTTGAATGTCTGAGCGTTTATCTTCTAATTCATCAAATGTTGTGTATTCTGTCTGTGGTACAGCATTTGATTTGTCTTTAAACCCAATTTTGTTTTCACTTACCCATTCTTTTTCAAGTATTACCCAGAAGTTGTTTGCTAGGCTATCTAATACGTAACTGTATGGTAGATATCCGTATCCTTGATCTCCCCATTCTTTGCCCCATGAGTTTCTGAATTTAATGTATCCCTTTTCAGAGTTTTGTTCTGCATACCCAACAGCAACTACGGCATGGAAAAACTCCGGCAAATCTCTTTCTTCATAATGTTGAATTATACCCGTCTTCTGTGTTTCAGGGTCATATACATGGTCATAAACTGTGAAAGTAAACATGGGAGGAATTCTTAGGTGGATGAAAAGTTTTATTAGTTTTAATAAACTGCTCCGATTGTCATTAAATTCCCCTGAATCTAATTTGAAATATCTGATAGTTTGATATTCTTTTGCCAATGAATAATGATAAGCTGTTGGTTCTTGGTCGTAATCGAGACTGTCGTATATATATTCCTCGGGAGGGACTCCGAAAAGTCTCAATGCACTAATCGTAGCCCTAAGACTTACTGGTTTTCTTCCTTCTTTGTTTGAAAGTTTTCGGGTTGTATTATACAAGAATACTTTGGATGTTGGTTTCGTGTCTCCGTATACTTGTTTCTCGTAGAAATCTATTAACGCCGTTGCTGCGTGTGCTGTACAAGACGGGATGCCTCCTTGGTTTTCTACCTCAAGAAAATCCCCACTTGTGTCGAATTCTGAAGGGCACTGCCCATATAATGACTCTATTTTTTGTAAACTGAGTTTTTCAGCTATGTATGCAAGTTCGGATTTTCTATCTTGCCTCACTGCATGACGGCGAAGTTTAGCTTTTTCCCAGTGCTCTCGTCGATCTAATTTCTCAATTTCTTTTATTAGATCCACGAAGGTGAAATCATCTTCATCATCAGGGTCTTGAATTGCGCCTGTTTGATAGTTCTTTTTATTGTATCGGTAAGCCATAACTATCACTAAAGCCTTGTTAATTAAGCCATGCTTAGTTAGATAAATAAGACTTTTCAAATTTCTTCCGTAGCACTCAGTCATCTTCCTCTTCAAGGGTCAGTAAAACTCGCTCAAAATAATCGCTTATCCGTCTATCACTTATCTTACTACGCGGTAACGTTTCTGGTATCGAGAGTAGCGGGATGACTGCTAGAAACATGACAAGGCTCAATATTGAGGAAACAATGCTGATATCCAGTGTTAATTCAACGACACTTGAGATGAAAGTAAACCCTGTTTCAATTACCATCCAAAAAAGACCACTAATTGCGTAATATGGCTCTCTGCCCCCTTTTGGTCCTAGGTCTCCTGCAATTGAAAAAAGTAAAGGAACCATTATGAAACTCCAAGCAGCACCTGAGAATATACTCATGGAGTAATCGATTAACTCCGTTTCAATGGATGGGACTAGGAAATATGATAGACCTAGCAATACAAAACCAACTATGATCGTGGTTTTTCTACCATAATAATCTGATACGACTCCGGAAATAAAAAAGAAAATGATTGATGCTAAATATTGAACCATCACGGCTCCGGGTCTCACCTCATATGTGTCTAACATTTGCCAGAGAAAATTCACAGACCCATTTACAAAGCTAAACATTGCCCAAGGAATCATGTACCGAAGAAATGTCCTGCTTTTCATTATGCGACTAATTGACACAGAAATTCTTGATGGATCGTTCCATGAGTTATTTAAAATTATAATCCCTCCACTTATGACCTGTACTACTAACAAAATCACTACATTCTGTGCTATCGGGAGCCCAATCCCAGTTGAAACCATCATCAAGATCATCACGGTGACAAAAGTAAGGCACAGTGAGATTCCGGAGATTTTTCCGCGCTCTTCCACCTCGGTATTATCTGACAAGTACGAAAGATCCGAGGGAAACCCTAGTCCAAAGCTTGACCCAAGAAAGATACATGGCACTAGGACGCTGAATCCATCCTGGAATACCATGATGGACACGATGGCTAGCAGTCGGTATATGAGAGTAATGATGAACAGTCGCTTCCGCTCTATCCTTTGTAAATAGATGCTCCCCAATAATGCGGACAACGCGAGTGCAAACAGGTACACTCCCTTTGAGAATAATGCCCAATTTTGACTTAGCATTGCATTCTCCAGAATCTGATCTAATAGGAATGACCTGAGCATGAAGAATACGGAGATTGGTGGGACGATCAGTATTAATATTGACAACAGCTTAGCACGAGAAACAGTGATTTGCCAATATTTACTCATATGAATTAAACACTAATTATCTTTTATAACGTTTTTTGACAACTGCGGCTAATTCTAATTCAATATGACCTTTTAGGAGCTATTTTAGCTGTTTTGAGGAGGAAAGAGATGGAAAATAACAGAATTAATCATCAAAAAATAATAAATATTGAGAATCCTGCAGTGATTGAAAGCGGAGTCATTTTTCTGTTCCTCGGATGAGTTCATATGCCAGATAAATGAAAGCTACGATCATTCCCATTGACGCACCTAACCCGCTTAACCTAAAATATCGTGTTGGCTCAGCTAATCCCTCTATTAACCCTAGGATGGCAGTCATGCGGTTGGTGATCCTAACATTCTGATCTTTCTCCCTCAGACTCATCAGTCCGAATACTGCGAACTGGAACAGTCCTCCACTAAGGTAGAACAGTGTCCATTGCGAACCTTCGGGCCTTAGATCATAGTAGACGGCTGCCATCCTCCATGAGTTGATGGAGCCCCCGAAGCCCAGCAGCTTGCTGCATATCAGGTGCCCGTACTCGTGGACCATAGTGGCCACGCTTACCCCGAAGAAGGGAAAGTTTCTGACCCCATAATGGAACAGGAGATTGGAGAGATCTATCTCGGTGTCACGTATCCTCATTTTTCGTCGAGACAAACATCTGTTTTTGTTGCTATAGCGGGTCACTGGAAACGAGCCGAGATACTCTGACCAATCCTAAACTACTAGTGTCTGTTTCAGCACCCTGTTTTGGGGCATATCGCCCAGTTAAGACCGATGATAACTTTCTAGCATCCATCATAGTTACTCTGAACCCTTCCAGCCACCAGATTTACATCAAAAAAACGAGTCAAACCTGAACAAAGATGGATGGGAAACAAATCCAGTTCAAAAACATAAAGGAGGGATACAATGGAATCCCCTGAGGTCGAGCAAAGCTTCCGTAACCTGGTGATGTTCTACCGGAAGGAGCTCCAGTATATAGACAAAGGTCAGAAGTCCTCAAAGTACTTCTCTGATACCCAGAGGAAAAAAATGTTGAAGCAGGGCGTATTGAAGCGCGTGTACGTTCACAGGGGCTGCCGCCTGAGGTTGACTGACAAGACCAAGAACGTCCTCAACGCGTACATGAGCCAGACCGTGATATAACCCTCCACCCTTTCCCATTTTTATACAAACAGTTATCCCCCCAAGAACGAATCATACCCTATCTGGATTGTTTAAATGATCCCAAAAAAGAAGCTCCCCGATGGGGCAGTTGAGTTGTTTAGGCAGGGCGAGTTCATATTAATCGAGCACACATTGAACAAAGCCCCGTACTTCACCATCTTCAGGTTCTACGAGACCAGCAAGGGCACAAGGTACATCGCGAGGGGTGGCGCCGGCAAGAAGCTTGATAACGTAAAGATCGAGTTCGAACGAATCACGGGCAAGAAAATTCCCCCTGCCTAGCCGCTGTTTTATCCAAACCAATTAATGGCAGTGGCGTAGATTAAAAGAAAATGAGTCCCGATTCAAGCGATTATGATATTATTATTGTTGGCGCAGGTCCAGCAGGAGCATTAACCGCGAGGACCGCCGCAGAGCATGGGGCAAAGGTGCTGATGCTTGAGGAACACGAGAAAGCAGGGACTCCAGTGTACTGCGCCGAAGGACTGAGCCACCTAGGCTTCATCGAGTCGGGGCTTGAACCCGTTGAGCCACTCATCGCACAGAAGATCTACAAGATGAAGGTCATCGTGCCCAGCGGCAAAGCAGTAGAGATCACCCACAAGGACATCGAAGGGTACACACTCAATAGGGAACACTACGACAAGGCGCTGGCGGACAAAGCCGAGGAGGCAGGAGCCGTCATGATGAACTACACCAAGGCGACGGGAGTCATCAAAGAGAACGGAGTTGTCGTAGGCGTAACCGCAGAGAAAGACGGTGAAACGTTCGAGCTGAGGGCACAACTCGTCATCGGTGCTGATGGGCACGCCAGTGTAATTAGGAGGTCAGCGGGTCTCCAGAACTATTTCTCAGACTATGGTGTAACCGCCCAGTGGACCTTGACTGGAATCGAGCTTGAAGAGCCTGACGCCAGCGAGATAATAATCGGGAGCGTTGTCCCCGGAGCATACGTTTGGGTCTTCCCAAAGAGCAAGACAGTGGCAAACGTTGGGTTGGGCATACGGACCGACTTGTCACGACCAGCAATTCAGGTACTTGACGAGTTCATCGCAAATGAACCCCGATTCAAGAACGGTAATAAGGAGAGGAAAACAGGCGGAATCTGCCCATCCACAGGTACACTTGACAAGATCGTTGACGACGGCTTGATGCTCGTCGGAGACTCCGCTGGAATGGTCATCCCACTCTCAGGAGCCGGAATCCACACAGCAATTGTAGCAGGCAAGATCGCGGGAAAAGTCGCGGCTGAGGCAGTCAAGGATGGAGACGTGTCAGCTGAACGTCTTCAGGAATACCATAGACTCTTCGAAGCTGAATGGGGAAAGAATCTCAAGGATAGCAGGAGAATCTTGGATCTAGCTGACAAGCTCTCAGACGAAGACATGAACAAGGTGGCGGATATGATACATGAAGAGGATATCCTGGACCTAGTTAATGGAAGAAAAGTAGTCAGGACCGCACTTGGAGTCGCGATGAGAGACCCATTGTTCAGTCTAAAGTTCTTATCTAAACTACTCTAGAAAAGGGGAGCTTTTCTCCCACTATATTGTAAGAAACCAATTACCAAAAGAGCTCCGAGTATAGCACTTGCCACTGGGAAACCAGGAATTCCTCCACTTGACGCGTTGCTGTCCACCTCGACCGTGAAAGCCATCGCACCACCACTGGAGAACTCCCATCCGTTAATGGTCTCAAAAATCACATCTGCTCCAAGATTATAGGTTCCTTCCTGGTCCGGGGCATACACTGTTAGCTTGAACTTTTCTGTTCCAACTCCACTCTTCACCGCTGATGCAGTCTGAATCGCCTCCATGGTATCCTGATTCGTAACAGCTACCTCCATGTTGGTTGTTGCAGTGAAATCGTAATCGACTGTAACTTCAACCTCAATAGGGGCACCCGGTTTCACGATACTTGGATGCTTAACATCACTTACAACCGCACTTGCTGGAGGGTCACTTACTCCTCCCCCTTGCTGAACCGTTAATGTGATGTAGTAGTTTTCCTGTCCAGCGTATTGCCAGACAAACTCCGTATCTGTTCCATTGTTAAAGTACATATCAACAATGAACACATATTCCCCTTCAATGTCAGGCGCATTGAACTGTAGTGAGGTAGACTCTTTTCCTGTTCCAGTTACCTCAAATCCCTCTTCTGCCAAGTATGACTCGGCTATGAGATCATAGACACCTGGGCTAAACATTGTCAACATATCGCAGTCATAGGATATGACTAGGTCAACGGATACCACTGCACCCGGTGCCGCCGTTTCTGGTGATGAGACGCTGTCAAATATCGCTGTCTGGGCGTTTACTGGTATAAAGGAACAGAACGCTGCAACCATTATAGCCAATAAAACCATTTTCTTAATATTCATGCGTTAAGGGATTGCTCGCCAAAATAACAACCTTCTTGATTTATACAAACCTGAACAAAATGACCTGGCATAGTAGTTATCCTTAAATTGTTTAACGGCAGCAAAGAGGATACGAGAGGATACAAATGGGGTATCGTTTTATTAGGTAAGTACCCAGAACAGGTACAATTTTTCGACACTACTCTTCGTGATGGAGAACAGACCCCCGGAATCAGTCTGACACCGCCAAAAAAACTAGAGATAGCTAGGTCCATCAACTCCCTTGGAGTCAAGGTCATAGAGGCGGGTTTCGCAGCTGTATCACCGGGCGAAAGAGAGGCAGTCGAGCTAATCAGCAAAGACGGCTTGGAGGCAGAGATATGCAGTGCCACTAGGAGCGTCATAAAAGACATTGACGTGGCAATAGACGCCGGAGTAGACAGCGTGAACATCATCATCCCCGTCAGCGAGCTACACGTCAAGAAGAAATTCAACAAGCCACAGGAATGGATACTGGACGTCACCTCGAACGTGGTCCAGCACGCCAAGGACAGAGGCGTAATCGCCGAGATCTGCCTTGAGGACGGCTCAAGGACGAAGATGGATTTCCTTAGACAGGTCATAGGCAGAGCCATCGATGCCGGCGTTGACAGGGTAACTCCCTGTGACACGGTGGGGACGTTTACCCCAGAGAAGAGCATGGCTTACTACGGTGAGATACATGAGATGTTCCCAGACATGGTTCTGGGCGTCCACGTCCACAACGACTTTGGACTAGCCACAGCTAACACCATCGCGGGTATAGCCGGTGGAGCCACTCATGTCCACGCAACAATCAACGGCTTGGGTGAGAGGGCAGGAAACGCCAGTCTAGAGGAGAACGTAGTTGCACTGGAGATGCTTTACGGCGTCAAAACCGGCATCACCATGAAGAAGATCACTGAGGTCAGCACAACAGTCAGCAGGGTCACAGGCATGCATGTCCAGCCAAACAAGGCAATCGTCGGTAAGAACGCGTTCGCCCACGAGTCAGGTATCCATACACACGCCATTCTCAGGGACCCGACCACCTATGAGCGGATCGACCCTGCACTGGTTGGAGCCACAAGGAGGCTTGTGAGCGGTAAACACGCCGGATCAAGCGGGCTGTTCAACAACTTGGCAACAATGGGCTTGGAGCCAACCGAGGACCAGTTCAACAAGGTACTTGACAAAGTCAAGGAACTGGGAGACAAGGGTACACTGATCAGCGACACAGATCTCTACGGTATAGCTGCAGAGGCAATGGGAGTCGTGAGGAAGAACCCACTGGTCGTTGACGAGTTCATCGTGACTACAGGCAACAAGATCACACCAACAGCCAGCATCAAACTAACACGGAACGGTGAGAGTTACATGGAAGCAGCCGTGGGAAACGGACCAGTTGACGCGATAATCAACGCGTTGGTCAAAGCAGTAAGCATCGACGACCCAGTCGCACTTGAATTATAC
>Ga0233437_1001824_pt1 | contig 35986 bp, 44 predicted proteins | sample SI_122_August201_FD_182714 | JGI IMG/M metagenome (GOLD analysis project Ga0233437, IMG submission 182714) | Seawater microbial communities from Saanich Inlet, British Columbia, Canada - SI_122_August2016_200_MG | ecosystem: Environmental > Aquatic > Marine > Inlet | place: Canada: British... | reverse complement strand
AAATAGCCAAAGCCTATTTAAAAAATGAAAAAGGTTTTCTGATTACTATTGCACATAACTATTTCTAGGCGAAGGTTGGAAACAGGTGAGCAAGGGCCACAAAGCTAAAAAACTACGTCTTTTACCAAAAACACGAAAGTGTATGCTAAAACTCACCAGAAACTATTAAAAATAAGCGCCCTTTCACACTCCAAATGCAAAACAGAAAAAGTGTGAAGAAAGTTCTGGTATCTACCAGGGCTAAAAATAAGTATTACCTCAAATCTCTTGATGAAGATTTTATTACTAACGAAGGTATCATAAAAGCTAAAGATCTTAAGTCTAGTAAAGAGGTTGTGGAAACTAACAAAGGTAAGAAATTCTATTTACTAAACCCAATGTTTGCAGACTTGTGGGCTAATCTTAACAGAGGGCCACAAATTGTTCAATCAAAAGATATTGGTTTAATCTTAGCGAAAACTGGAGTTAACCATGATTCTGTAGTTGTAGATGCTGGTGCAGGGTCGGGATCGTTAGCATTATCATTAGCGAACGTTTGTAAGAAAGTTACTTGTTACGAAACTAATCAAAATCATTTGGAAGTTGCACAGAAAAATAAAGAAATGTTCGACACGAAAAATCTGGAAATTAAGAAAGGTGACATTTCTGAAAAGTTAACAGAAAAGAATTTAGATTTGATTACTTTAGATCTGCCTGAACCTTGGAAAGTTATTGAGAAAGCTGAACAAGCTCTAAAGTTGGGTGCACATTTAGCGGTATACTTGCCAAACATATTACAAATGAAACAGTTTATTGATGCTACTAGGAGAACACAGATTAAAGTTCAAGAAACAATTGAATTGATTGAACGTAACTGGAAATTTGAAGAAAGGATTGCCCGGCCAGAAACTGCTGCTATGGCACACACTGGTTTCATTTGTTTTTGTCGTAGGTTTTAGAAGATGACAGTTAAAGTTAAACGTTTATCGGAAACAGCAAGATTGCCAGCGTATGCTAGAGAAGGTGATGCTGGGATGGACATTTATGCTGACGAAACTGTAACAATTCTTCCTGGAGAAAGGCATTTAGTGAAAACTGGTATTTCTATGTCTTTCCCACATGGCCATGCAGGTTTAATTTGGGATAAATCTGGTATTGCGGGTAAACATGGTTTGAAAACTATTGGTGGGGTAATTGACGAAGGGTTTCGTGGCGAAGTTCGAGTAGCTGTACATAATTTGTCGAATGAACCTTATTTGGTAGAAACTGGGAAAAAGGTTGCTCAAATGTTGGTGCAAGAAGTTAGACAAAAAGAGATTGTCGAAGTTTCTGAGCTTGACAATAACACTGCGCGTGGTGAAGGGAGTTTTGGAAGTACTGGTTTGGAATAAGAGTTTTCTTTGATTTAAGCTTTCCAATATTTTTATAAACAAAGTCTTTTTCAAAAAAATTATGAAAAGATTAGGTTTAGCATTATTGGTTGGGATGTTTAGTGTGCCAGCAGTAGCGCAAGATGATGTGTGCGCAGACCAAGATCCAGTAAAAAGAAAGAATTTCTTTGGTTTTGGCGATTTGACCTTCTATGAAGATGGGAGAACAGTATGTATGGTGGGCCAATCATCATATCGGTTAGATAAAACGTTAGACAGATTAAGTGAAAATTATTTGACTTTTCAAAGAGAACAAAACCTTGATGCTGATGAAGTTAATGCAGTACTAAAGTTTATCGAGGAAAAGCTTACAGAAGAAAAAGGACTACATCTTAGAGTAGATTTAAGATATGATGTTGAAAGTCAAGAAGGTGCGCTTTTGGTATATGACAATAAGGGAAATGAAGATTATCTATTGGGTTCAATGACGTTAGGAAGAGATACTGTATTGGGTTTAATGTATGGAAATGAAAAGGAACATTGTGGCCCTGTTAGTTTTATCTCTGATTATTATGAGCCAAATTTAGATATGTTAGATTCTAATTAGAAATTTTTATAAATGAGTTCTAGATTGTGTGTGTTTAAGCCCCGGTGGCTTAGAGGTTAGAGCGGATGGCTGTTAACCATCAGGTCGTCAGTTCAAATCTGACCCGGGGCGTTTTTCTATCTTTTCTAAACTAAGAATCCTTAAATAGAAGTTATCTTAAACTTTTTAATCATGCAAAAAATAACATTAACTGCATTATTAGTTTCAGCAATTGCTACTCTAACAGCCTCAGCTAATGCTAAGCCAGATCCTGAAGAGTTAGTACCGGTAACTGATTGTGAAGTTTATGCAAACAATTTTGAAGGTGATGTGGTTTGTGGTCAGTGGGATTTTGACGAAGATGGTACTTATGATGCTGCACTATGTGCAACTGCCTGGGCTGATAAAGACCTTCCAACAGAAACTTTAGATTATATTTGTAATTTAGATGGCAATTTATGGAGAAAAACTTTAAGGGATGCCAATGGTAACGTCCAATTAATTGCTAGTTATGACTTTGATAATGGAGGTTTGTTAAGAGAGATAAATTATACTTCTGGTGATCAAGAATTCCCTGAGAAAAGCATAAAATTCTATTACGATAGAAATGATGTTCTTTATAGGGTTGAAAGTTTTGAAGGGATTAGGCAAAATGATGTTTTAGAAATATGGGCAGATGGAAATGATTTAGTTAGAGTTAAGAGAGATAGTAATAGCGATGGCAAGTATGAAAGAACATGGGATCGTGCAGAACATAGCTTGAACGATTTCTTTGAAGTTCTTGGTAGTGATGATTATGAAACTAGATCTGTTCTTGATTTTTTTGGTATTACTTATTACAGACCTAATGAATAAATATCAACTGCAATCTTTTCCATATTTTCCATATCATCACAGTTCTTGAACAATAGTTCGCCATAGTTATGGCAAATGATTTCTATGTTATCAATTTTTAGAACAAGCAAGATTTTTGTTTCCATAACAGTTTCATATTTTACTTTGATTTTATCTAAATTTAATTTGGTTGGAGATTTCAATCTAGCAGAATAAGCAGCTTTAGTTTTACATTTGCTTAAGATAAACTTTTCTTTGATATTACTTTTCATTTATATTCTTTAATCACTATAACCGAACAATTTATATACTTATTCTTATTTATTTAAAGCTATTATAATTAAGAGGTGAATATTATGGCTAAAAAGAAAACTGTTAAGGCAGCTAAGAAACTTCCTAATAAGTTAGGTAAAAAAGAGCTGCACAAAATAGCTCATTACGCATTTTTTGTAGGTTTAGCGATTTGTTTTTTTGCATCATTTTTTAGACATTTGATTGATGTTAATGACTTAATGACAACATTGGTGTTTTTAGGGTTAATTGTAGGGTTGTTTAACTTAACTGCAAAAGAGACCACGCCATTCTTAGTAGCATGTATAGCTTTGATGCTAGCAGGAATTGTTAACTTAAGTTTAGTTCATTGGATAGGTGAATGGTTAAGGGCTGTCCTAAGCAACATTGTCGTGTTTGTTGTACCAGCAGCAATAATTGTTGGAATGAAATCTATCTGGCACTTAGCGTCAGATTAAATTTTTATTTTATTTTTTACTTTAATTGTTTCTTAGAATTAATTAAAAGAAAAAAGAATTAGTCATCTAATGGGTTATCTAAACTAGAATATGGTACTGTTTCCCGATCATAACTCACAACATTATATCCACCAGGTATTCCTAACCTTCCTGCATCACTAAATTCTTCAAGAATCTCCTCTTGCTTTACAATAGCTCCTGTTTCTTGAAGTATTTCATGACCAGACATATCGCCTTTAGCACATGCAACTAAAAGATCTAATTCTCTTGATGTATTTCCCATTTTATTTTTCCCTCATTTATTAGTCAAATATTAATTCATTTAAACTGTAAATTTGATAACTACCTGGTCTAATTCCCATTTGTTCTTCTAAAGCTGATCTTTTGTCAACACCTAAATCTTCAGTTACACAATGAAGGTCTTGATTATCATAAGCATTATCTAATGCTCTTAACTTTTCTTCATCCTCTGGGTCAGTTCTTTCCCTAGCTAGACTATCAACATACTTGTCTAATGCAACTCTATTTATTATTGGATGAGAAATGTCTTCTTGTTTAAATTCTGGGTAAACCATTGCAAATCACAGAAATGCATATGTTGTATATAAATATTACTAAACTGTGGAGCTAGAAAGCCATTTTGGAGAGTAAAATCTTGTTGAAAAGAAAAATAAATAGTAGTTTGTTAGGTTTTAATCTTTAATTTCTTAGAATAAATGAATCAAAAAGAAAATTTCCCTCCTTTATCATAAATATCATAAAACTTAAAAAGAAAACATGAAAAACTTTTACTTAGGTGATTAAAAATTAGTCAAAAAGAATTCAATTGTCCTTTTTGCAAGAGCAAATTTATTGCTTCATTATTTCCAGGTTTAAGAGCGGTAGGTTGCCATTATTGTCACAATAAGGTAAAAGTTTAAAAGCTCTAAACAAATTTCTTTTTCTTCATGGCAGATTGGTTTATTTCAGTATTAATCTTAATTGGGTTAACTTTATTACCATTTCTAGAACTGAGAGCTTCTATTCCTTATGGTGTTTTTGCTACTGACTTACCAGTCGCACAAGTTTTCTTAATCTGCGTTTTAGCGAATATTGCTTTAGCTCCTTTATTGTATTTGTTTGTTAACTATGTTATGCATTTATTCTTGAAAATTAAGTTTATTGATAGAATTTATCAAAAGATTGTTACAAGAACACAGAAAAGGGTTCATCCATATGTTGAGAAGTATGGTTTAATTGGACTCGGATGTTTTATCGGTGTGCCTTTGCCTGGCTCTGGGGTATATTCTGGCGCGCTTGGAGCGTATTTGTTAGGTTACAAGTTCAAAGATTATTTGCGAGCAGCAGTAGTTGGAGTTCTGATAGCTGGCATTGTAGTAACTTTAGTATCAGTCAGCGGTAATTCAGCTTTTGACTTTATGATTAAGCGGGTTTAGGTGGAAGTATAAACTGTTTCTTTTTGTTTTCCTGGAAACCAAGGTATAAATCCACCAATTGATCTTGGTACACTTTTAGTTACCACCACTTTTTCTAAATTGTAAATATCTAACGTTCGAGAATCTTTACCTAACATAACTTCGCTATGATGGACCGCTTTACCTGTAACATGGCTTCTACGAACTGTTTCAAATGCAGCTCTTTCTAAATCTTTACCTTTGTACCTATCACCTTGCATTGCCATATCAACAGCAGCTTGTGGTAAGTCATAGTCTCCTCTTTTGAAATGAAATTCTACTGTTTGGTTGCTTCTTTGGAAAGAATAAATCTTGTAATCTCTTTTTGTTCTAGAACTCCCTTGAAATTTACCAACTGTTTCTAGGTCAGCATGACTTAACTGTTCTTCAAGGTAACGACTACCTTGCCTGGTTCTAAGATCATTTTTAACATTGTCAGCATAATTAGCATATCTTTTGAGAACTTCTTCAGCTTCTTTTACTTTTTCATCTATGTTTCTTCCATCTAATATATTTATAAGACTAGCGTTTAATATAACTCTGTCAATTTCTTCTGATGGCATAATCTGGAGTTATTTAGAAGATGTTTTTATACTTTTTTGGTTTGGAGAATGGGTAATAAGAAACATTTATATAAAAACACCATCCCCAAGTAACAAATGGCACAAACTATACTTACAGATGTTATGGGTACAACTACTCCCAATAGTCATATTGGAGAGTTATTGGCTGACTTTAAAGAACATGGAGAAAGAGTTCTAAGCAGCGGTTATTTAACTAATTCTGAGAATAATATAACAGTAGAAGTAGGTAATCCTCCTAGAGAAAGAGAAATATCACTATTAAGTTATTTAAGAAGAGATACGGGCAAAAGAATAATGCCTGAAATTGTTGCAGAGATTGCTAGAATGATTGGTAATAAAAATCTTGATAAGCATTATATGGGTGTTTTGGGTGTTGTAAACCGAGATGGTTATTATCATGGTAGGTTAGATGCTGGATTCTTTGTTGATGTAGAACCAGTTTTTGATAGGTGGAAGTTAGAAGAAGGAAGAAATATTTATGTTTATTCTAGTGGGAGTGCATTTTCACAAAATGCAATGTTTACTCATTCTAAGGAAGGAAAATTAAGAAGATTCATTGATGGCTTCTTTGACCTTAAGAATCCTGGTAGTAAATATGAGGCTGAGAGTTACGAAGATATTGCTATGCAAATTAATGTTGATACAAGTGATATCTTGTTCTTATCAGATTCTTCAAAAGAACTTGATGCTGCTCACCAGGCTGGCTGTGATGTCAAACTTGTAGTTCGTCCAGGTAACAAAGAAACAGAAAGTGACAAGTACCAAGTAATACATAGCTTCTCAGAAATTTAATTTTCTTTTTTACTCAACCTAACTTCTCGTCAACGTCTTTAGCTACTTCCATTAAATCGTTCATAGCCATGTCCAAATCATGCTTAATTCGGCCAACTACGCGCTCTAAATTAGTATCCCTAAGAATGTAACCCTGACTTTCTTTGACCACGATACCAGCGTCCATCAGCCTGTTCAAATGATGTATCACAGTGCCCCTGGTAAGATGCAGCTTTTCGGCAATCTCATCAGAAGATATTGTTTGACTAACTTTAGCTCTTCTAACTAAAGTAATAAACACACGAAAACAACTACTGTTCTTATCACGTAAACTAAACAAACCTAAAGAATTTCCTAGCCATTGCAGTTCTTGATGAATATTGTCAGATTGACTTCTTCGGACCCTGACAATGGTCAATTTACGTACCATGATTTTATTGTTATTGCTGCTACCTTTTTAAATTTATCCCAAAAAGTTTATATATCAATTGCGTTTTAGGTTGTCTGTGTTGACTTAAGCTCAACAGAACAACCAATCAAAGCGGACATAAAAACTGAAACAAAAAGGTTACAAAAATGGGCAAAGACAAAAAAAAGTGTGAAGAAAAAAACGAAAATAAACCTGATCAGTTACAGGAAACAACTGAATTGTTACAACGTACTCAGGCAAATTTCGAGAATTTTAGGAAACAAACTGAGAAACGTATGGAAGAAATAAGGGATATGACCAGTAGGGGTGTAATCTTACAGATTTTACCAGTCTTAGATAACTTCGAACTGGCGTTGAAAAGTACTGATCAAAAAGGAGATTTTGTAAGTGGTGTAGAACTTATTTATGCACAATTGTTTACAGTGTTAGAAAATAATGACATTAAAATTATTGAAACTGAAGATAGGATGTTTGATCCACATTATCATGAAGCGTTAATGAAAGTGGAATCAGATTTACCTGAAAATACTATTATTGAAGAATTGCAAAAAGGTTATCTTTTACATGATAAAGTTGTCCGGCATGCAAGAGTGAAAATAAGTGCTGGAAAGAAAGAATAAAACTCGGAGGAACAAATTCAAAATGACTGAAGAAAATAAAACTAATAACGTATCTGGAGCTACTATAGGTATTGATCTAGGTACAACTTTCTCTGCTATGGCAGCATTGGAAGGTGGAAAAGCTAATATTATTACTAACGCGGAAGGTACACGTACCACACCGAGCGTAGTGCACATTAAAGATGGTGAAGTTATTGTCGGTCAAGTGGCACGTAACCAAGCTATCGTAGATCCATCACATACTATAAGGTCTATCAAACGTAAGATGGGTAGTAACGAAAAAATTGAACTTGATGGTAAGGAATATACTCCTGAACAAATTTCTGCAATGATTTTACAAAAAATGAAACGTGATGCGGAAGCTTATCTAGGTCAGCCAGTAAAGAACGCAGTTGTCACAGTACCAGCTTACTTTAACGACAGTCAACGTCAAGCAACTAAAAATGCTGGTGACATTGCTGGACTTAACGTACTGAGAATAGTTAACGAACCTACTGCAGCATCTTTAGCATACGGTTTAGATAAACAAGATCATGAACATAGAATTTTGGTGTTTGATTTTGGTGGAGGTACTTTTGACGTATCTGTATTAGAATTAGGCGATGGAATTTTTCAGGTTAAGTCAACTAATGGAGATAATATGTTAGGCGGTGACGATGTTGACGAGATTATCATAAATTTCTTAGTTGACAATTTCAAAAAATCTACTGGCGTTAATTTGAACAGTGACGCTACTGCAATGCAACGTTTGAAAGAAGCAGCAGAAAAAGCTAAGATTGAACTGTCAAGTAAAACTAAAACTGAAATTAGTATACCTTTCATAACTGCTGACCAAAATGGTCCAAAACATTTGAAAGAAGAATTAACTCGTGCAAAATTTGAAGATTTAATTTCAGGTATCTTGAAAAGGTTAGAAATTCCTACCAAGAACGCTTTGAAAGACGCTAAGTTAAGTAACGGCGAACTTAACAAAGTTATCTTTGTTGGCGGTTCTACTAGAATTCCAGCTGTACAAGAATTAGTTAAGAACTTGACTGGTAAAGATGGTGACAAGTCTGTTAATCCTGACGAAGCAGTTGCTATGGGTGCATCTATCCAGGCAGGAGTTATTGCTGGTGATGTTAAAGACGTTCTTTTACTTGACGTAACACCATTAAGTTTAGGTATCGAAACGTTAGGTAGCGTTTTCACTAAATTGATTGAACGTAACACTACTATCCCAACTAAGAAATCGCAAGTTTTCAGTACTGCTGCTGATAATCAACCGGCAGTAACTATCAGAATTGCGCAAGGTGAACGACCAATGTTCCCTGACAACAAGACTTTAGGTCAATTCGATCTGGTAGGTATACCTCCCGCACCTCGAGGTGTGCCCCAGATTGAAGTTACTTTTGACATTGACGCTAATGGTATTGTTAACGTAAGTGCTAAAGATTTAGGTACTGGTAAAGAACAGAAAGTACAGATTACTGGTAGCGGTAATTTAAACAAGGACGAAGTTGAAAAGATGAAAGAAGAAGCTAAGCATAATGAAGCTGAAGATAGTAAGAAGAAAGATAAAATTGAAGCTGAAAATAATGCTGAAGCAGTAGTTTACCAGACCAAGAAAATCTTAGAAGAGCATAAAGATAAAGTTGATGATGCTACTAAGAAAGATATTGAAGAAAAGATTAAAGCAGTTGAAGATGCTAAAGCTAAAGGCGAACCTGAAGAAATCAATAAAGCTATCGAGGTACTGAACAAAAAGGTTCAAGAAATTGGTACTAAGATTTACCAGGAAGCTGCTGCAGCGCAACAAGCTGCTGGCGCTAACGCTGAGGGCGAAGCTAAGGCTGGCGAATCTGGCGATGACAAGAAAGCTAATGGTAAAGATGAGAAAGTAGTTGACGCTGACTTTGAAGAGAAGAAGGAATAGGAAGGCTTTTAAGCTTTCTATTTTTTGGTTTTTATCATGAATAAGGAATGGTTAACCTTCAGGAAAAGGTATATTCCAGCAATATTACCCATACTCGATTATTGGTCATGGGATGTTGGTGGAAAATTAAATTTTACTAGGGGAATCACTGTTAACATTTGGGAGAAAGGTTGGTACACTGCTATTTGGGAAAAGCAAGGTAAAGAAAATTTAGCTAACTATGCATTAACATACATGCTTGAAAATGATATTGCAAAAGTTAGAGAAGAAGGTATTAGTTCTGGGAAAAAAGTTGTAAAATTTTGTGAATCTTTTGTTAGAGATTTAGAAAATAAAACCTTTGAAGATTTTGTTAATTTTTATGAAGAAATAAAATTTCTTTATAACATATTTATTGAGAAAAGTATGGTTTATTGGTTGTTTACTAGTTCATTAATTGAAATAAAAATTAAACATTTGTTGGAAAAATATTCAGAGAAAGATCAACAAGACATTTTTAATGTTATGACTATTCCAAAAATTGCTTCTTATAGTCAAATTGAAGAAGAAAATTTTGAAAATATTTTAAAGTTAGCTAAAGAAAAAAGTTTAGAAGATAATGAAGTTAAATTACTTGTTGAAATTTTTTCTAAAAAATATTTCTGGTTTCCATATGAATATGTCGGACCTGACGTTTGGAATGTAGAAAAAGTAAAGGAACGAGTTAAAGAAAGTTTAGAAAAACATGTTCCAAAAAATTATTCTAAAGATATTTCTAAGGAACAAGAAGAATGTATTCGAAGATATACCTTATCAGAAGAAGTTGTTAAATTATTTGATATTTTGCAAATTGTTACTTTAATGCAAGATGATCGTAAAATGTTTAATGCTCAAGCATGTTATTACATTAATGGTATTATTGCAAGTCATTTAGCAAATAAAATTGGTTCTGATTTAGAATTGTTACATTATCTTGATGCTAACTTACTCAAGGAATTTATTGAGATGGGTGATAAAGAATGGTTAATTAACGAATTAGAAAAAAGAAAAGATTTTTTGATAGTTTTACAAACCGATGAGGGTAATTCGTTTTTTACAGGTTCAGAAGCTAAAAATAAACTTAAAGAATTGGAAATTGAAATTGAAAAAGATACTACTAAGATAACTGAATTTAATGGCAGAAGTGCTTGTCAAGGAATTGTTAAAGGTAGGGTTAGAATATTATTAACATCTAGTGGTGTACAAGATTTTCATGAAGGTGACATCTTAGTAACTCCGATGACTACTCCGGACTTTGTACCCATAATGGGTAAAGCGGGTGCTATAATCACAGACGAAGGTGGGATTACTTGCCATGCAGCTATTGTTTCACGTGAAATGAAAATTCCTTGTGTTGTAGGTACAGAAATTGCTACTAAAGTCTTAAAAGATGGAGACCTGGTAGAAGTTGACGCTGATAATGGCGTGGTGAGGAAAGTGGAATGATCAACGTAAATAAAGAATTATTTCGCTGGGGACCGATCCCTGGAAGATTTTTCTACATGTCAGAATTTCTTTCTACTTGCTACAAGCATTTTGGAGAAAAGTATGATGGTCATCGTTGGCCAGAAACACTTCTAATGTTTAAAGATGGCCAAATGGTTTGGATTAACCAAATGGAAGATCTGTATGCTAAAGGTCAGGAAATTTTCTTAAAATATATGTTGAATCAAGAATCACGTAATAAGATTTATCAAGAATGGCAAAAGTGTAGCGTGGATCTGTTAGAGTTTCAGAAAGAACTGGATAGTATTAATCTTAGTGAGTTAAGTGATGAAGAACTTGGTAAGAAGTGGGAGCAATTTTTCCAATTAACAATAAACTTTTGGGTAGAAGTAGTTCATCCAGAATTAAGCAATTATGGTTCTGAAAATGTTTTGAAGGCTGAACTAAAAAAGTTTATCTCAACAAATGAAGAGTTTAACAGTACCATGGAAATCCTTGCAGCACCAGAAAAACCATCATTCTACCAAGAAGAAGAAATAGATTTAGCAGAAACTGACGATTTAGAAAAACATCAAAAGAGATATTTCTGGTTACATAACAGTTATGCCGGAACTAAAGTTTTGTCAAAAGAATTCTTTGTGGGAAGAAAGAATAAGGTTCTAAATAATATTAGAGAACTTACTAAGAAAAAGTTTGAAGAAACTAAACAAAGGAAAGAAGAAGTTAGGATGAAGTATGGCCTTTCAAATGATTGTATGAAAATTGCTAACGCTATCAGTGAAAATATTGTTTGGCAAGATGAAAGAAAAGGACATTTACTTCACAATATGCATTACAAAACTGTTCTGTTACAAGAAGTTGCTAAGCGGTTTGGTTATAATTTTGATAATTTACTTAACGCGTTCCATAATGAAATTAAAAGTATAATCTCTGGTAAAGATTTAAAGGAAGAATTAATTAGAAGAAGAGAAGGATTTGGATTTAATTTTACTGAAGATTACGATACTTTATCTTCACAGGAAACTTCCGATTATTGGGAAAAGTATGTTCAAGAAAAAGTTGAAGAAAATATGAACGAGTTTAAAGGAACAATAGCTAGTAAGGGTAAAAACAGTATTGTTAAAGGTAAAGCCCGGGTAATCTTTGACCCATTTGAAGCTAAAGATTTCCAGGAAGGAGATATTTTAATTACGCCAATGACCAGTCCTGAATTTGTTTTCTTGATGAAAAAATCTTTAGCAATAATTACTGATACTGGTGGGCTGACTTGCCATGCAGCTATTCTTAGCCGAGAATTCCAGATACCTTGTATTGTGGGAACTAAAGTAGCAACACAAGTTTTGAAAGATGGAGATGTTGTAGAAGTTGATGCAAATACTGGGGTTGTTAAGAAAGTAATTAATGATGATAATACATGTGAAGATGAAAATGAAATTAACCTACCAACAGAACAGCAATGTTTAGATTATTTTAAAGAATATAAAGTTCCAAAGAATATTAAACAACATTGTCTCAACGTGCGTAATGTTGCAATGTTCTTAGCAAAGAAAGTTCGTGAATCTGGTATTGATGTAAATATTGATTTTGTTGATAGGCTAGCATTGTTACACGATTTGTTTAAGATAGTTTCCATAAAATCTCTAGAACCTAATAAATATCATGCTCACCAATTTTCTGAAGAAGAAATTATGATGCGTGAAAAATTACAATCAAAATTTCCTGGTTTACACGAATGTGACGTGGCGTACGAAACTTTTAAAGGTAAGTATCCAAAATTGGCACTTGCCTTAAAGAATGTCAGCATTTCCAATATTGAAAATAAAAATTGGGAAGAGGGAATTGTTCATTATGCTGATTGGCGAATTGCACAAAATAAGATTGTAAGTTTACAATATAGGTTAGATTATTTACAAGAACTTTACCCTAAACCTAAAGAATATTGGCAAACTCAAATAAATCACATTAAAGAATTAGAAAACAAAATTATGGGACTAATTAAGATAGACCCTAATGAACTGGAAAAGGCATTTGAAAATGGCAGATAAAAAATTACCTAATGAAAAAGAAGTTACAAGATTATTGGACTCTTATCGTCTGCCTTCATATTTGAAAGATCATTCTGAAAAAGTAAAAGAAGTTGTCTTATACTTGGCAAGAGAATTAAATAACAAAGGTGAAGACTACGATCTTAACTTATTAGAAGTGGCTGCCAGATTACATGATCTTGCAAAACCATTTTTCTTTCAAGAACTTGATGTTGAGGGTAAAGAACAAATCTCTTGTGATGAGGATCTTAGAATTGATTTTGAGTTTTGGTTTGAACATAAAAAAGAATATGCTGGTTCTGATCATTGTGAAGTTGCTAGTGATATCCTTAAAGAATATCAGAGATTAGCAGAAATTGTTAGGAATCATTCCCCTAAACAAATTTTAAGAGAAGAGTTAAGTAAAGAAGCTGTTCTATTAAATTATGTTGATAAGAGAGTTCAAGGGGATAAAGTTGTATCATTATCTAAAAGATTTGATTATATCAAAGCTAAATATGATCTGGGGAAAATCTCACCAGAAATTTCTGGAAAGTATCAAGAGATTGAAACAGAAATATTTTCTAAACTTGGCTTCAAGCCAGAAGAACTAAAAGAGAGAATTGAACAAAATGGCAGATAAAGATTATTATAATAAATTGGGCGTAGACAAAAGCGCTACTAAAGAAGAAATCAAGAAAGCGTTCAAGAAGTTAGCATTAAAGTATCATCCAGACAGAGCCCCTGAAGATAAGAAAAAGGAGTACGAAGAAAAGTTTAAAGAAATTAACGAAGCTGTTTCTGTGCTTGGTGATGAAAAGAAACGTCAACAATACGACCAGTTTGGTAGTGCAGCGTTCCAAAATGGTGGTGCAGGTGCTGGCGGATATCATGGTTTTGACTATTCTGACATTATGTCACAGTTCAGGTCAGGTGCATTCGGCGATTTTGATAGCATTTTTGATCAAGTGTTTGGTGGCGGAGGTAGAAGGCGCGGTACTAGAGGCCGGCGCGGTGCAAATCTCTTGTACGAAACAGAAATTAGCCTGGAAGAAGCATTTAGTGGTAATAAACAGGAACTTAAACTTAACAAGTTAGAACATTGTCCAGACTGTGATGGTAAAGGTGCAACTAAATTTGATAGTTGTACACACTGTAATGGTTCTGGTTATATGAGAAGAACACAACGTACTGCATTTGGATTGTTCCAGCAGACAGGTCCATGTCCATACTGTCATGGTCGTGGTGAACTGCCACAAGATTCTTGCGATAATTGTGCTGGTGAAGGTTTAGTGCGTAAAAAGAAAAATTTGGAAATATCTATCCCTGCCGGTGTTGAAGATGGTATGAGATTACGTGTTGCTGGCGAAGGTGAAGTTGGTAGTCATGGTGCTCCCGATGGTGACCTTTTTGTTATGGTACATGTAAAAGAACATAAATATTTTGAACGTGATGGTGCAGACTTGCATATTACTGTGCCAATAAGTTACACTACAGCTGCACTTGGCGGTCAGATTGAAGTGCCTACCATTGATGGAAAAGCTAAATTGAAAATACCTTCAGGTACAGCTTCAGAAACTGTGTTCCGGATGAAAAGTAAAGGTATGCCACATTTACGTTATTCTGGGAATGGTGATCAGATGGTAAAAGTTCAAATTACTGTACCTAAGAAACTTAACAAGAAACAGAAAGAGCTTATTGGTCAGTTAGGAGAGAAAGAACCCAGTAAAAGCTTCTTGAAGAAGATATTTGGGTAAAAGATATGTATGTACTAGATCAATTACTACAATAATCCCGAAAACTTTATAAATAAACCATATCTCTCATGTTTAAACCGTATGTACTACACTTGTGTAGGAGGATAAAATGAATAAAAAGCGAATATTAGAAGTTCTGGCTGAGCTTAAGAAAGCTCCCAAGAGAAAGTTTACTCAATCCTATGATCTAATTATTAATCTTAAAAACGTTAATGTTAAACAAACACCTATAGATTTCTTTGTAACTATGCCTAATCTAAAAGGTAAAGATATTAAATTAGTGGCATTTGTCGGTCCAGAATTGGCAGAACAAGCTAAACAAGTTTTTGATGTAGTAATTACAGAAACTGATTTTAAGAATTATGATATAAAAGCTATGAAAAGGTTAGCTAAAACTCACGATTATTTTATTGCACAAGCAACTTTAATGCCAAAAGTGGCAGCTGCATTTGGTAAAGTATTAGGAACTTCTGGAAAAATGCCTAACCCAAAGTTAGGATGTGTAGTTCCACCTAACGCACAATTAGCGGCATTGAAAGATAAATTGACTAAAACTGTAAAGATGTCTGCTAAGAAAGCTACTAACTTACAATGTTTGGTTGGTAAAGAAGACATGGATGATGATGTTATTGCAGATAATGTAATGTCAGTTTACAATTCAACTTTAAGGCAAGTACCTAACGATACTCAAAATATTAAGAAAGTACAATTAAAACTCACTATGGGTAAACCGATTGATCTTTAAAATGGTTAGCGATAAAAAAATACAACTAGTAAAGGACTTAATAAATGATATTAAGAAATATTCAGTAATAGGTATTGTTAATCTACAGAATCTTCCAGCACAACAGTTACAAGTTATGAGAGCAACTCTTGGTAAGAAAGGTGTTAAGATTTGTATGGCTAGGAAGAAACTTTTACATATGTCTTTAGAAGAGTCTGGTGTGGAAAATGTTACAGATTTGATTGAGAAACTTAAAGGGATGCCAGCAATTTTGTTTTGTGACGAAAATCCTTACGCTTTGTACGCTACTATTCAGAAAAGTAAATCTGAAGCGCCAGCTAAGGCAGGGCAGGAAGCACCACGAGATATTGTTGTTAAAGCTGGTCCAACCAACTTTGCACCAGGTCCAATAATTTCAGAATTGGCAGCAGTTGGTATTAAAACTAAAGTTGATGGCGGAAAGTTAACAATTACTGATGACGCTACTGTTGCTAAAGAAGGTGACGAAATTACTCTTAAATTGGCAGAAACTTTGAAAAGGTTAGATGTTAAACCAATGGAAATTGGTCTTGATTTAGTAGCAGCGTTAGAGAAAGGGTTTATGTACCAAGCTAAAGATCTTAGAATTGACGAAGCTGAGTATGAACAGAATTTTATCTCAGCACAACAGTGTGCTTTCAATTTAGCAATAGAAGTAGGTTATCCATGTAAGGAAACTTCAGAAGTATTAATCCAGAAAGCTCATCAGGAAGCAAAGAATTTAGCAATAGAAGCCGGAATACTTAACTCAGAAACTGTAAGTGACGTTTTAGTAAAAGCTGAAAGTGAAGCTACTGCAGTTAAGCAAGAAGCTAAGTTTGAATAACAAAAATAACAATCATATTGCTATTTTTGGAACAGAAAAAATTCAGGAAGAATTTTTTCTTGTAAATTAAGAGAATCATGTTTCAGTATATTACTGAATTGGTGTTTTTGAAAAAAAACCAAGAAAAACAAAAAATTAAGTAAATAAAAATCATAAAATAATCATGGAGGAAGAAAATGGAATACGTTTACTGTGCAATGTTACTTCATAAAGCAGGTAAGGAAATTACCGAAGATGCTGTTAAAGCAGTCTTAACTGCTGCGGGCGTAGAAGTTGATGAAGCTCGTGTCAAAGCTCTAGTAGCAGCTCTACAAGGTGTCAATATTGATGAAGCTATTCAGAAAGCTGCAACTGTTGCTGCTGCTCCTGCTGCCGCTGCTCCTGCAGAAGGTGGTGCACCTGCTGAAGAAACTAAAAAAGAAGAGAAGTCTGAAGAAGATGGAAAGAAAGCTGAAGAAGCTGCAGCTGCAGGTCTAGGCTCACTTTTCGGATAAGAAGATTTCAAATCCTAAATAAGGAAGATAAAGGAAAAAAACTTTTTTTTAGGGTTTAACCCCCTTTTTTATTAAAATTTCCTTCAACGTGCCAAGTGATATTAATGGCTAATGAAAATATTGAATTGCGGAATGAATTGGAAAAGATTAGTAAAGAGCACAAGTCTTTAAAGTCTCAACTTAGTTCTACTTCTAGAGAAAAAGAGGAAGCTTACCGGAAATTACGTTCTGTTACTGACAAAATTAAGTCACGTAACCAAAAAGTTAAAGATCTTAAGTCTGAACGTGATAATTTAACTAAACAGGTTAAAGAACTTAAATCTGAACGAGACAAGTATAACAGTCAAATTAAAAAATCTGCTTATAAGAGTAAAGAAGTTCGGCAGAAAAAGAAAGAATTGTTAGGACAATTAAACTTAAAAGGCAACCCAAGAGAAATTAAACGCGAAATTGATGGTATAGAAACTAAGATTGAAACTGAGATTATCCCTTTTTCTAGAGAGAAAGCGTTAAAGAAAAAGATTAAAGAGCTTAAAGTGCAATTGAAAAGTTTTGAAAGTGTAAAAGACACTTGGAAAGATATTAATGAATCTACTGGCGATATTAATGATGTTCGGAAAAAAGCTGAAGAGTTGCACCAGAAAATTCAAGAATTGGCTCAGGAATCGCAAGATAAGCATGAAAAGATTAACCTATCTTTTAAGGAACTTAAAGATCTTCGTAAGGAAGAAAAGCCTTTAGCTGAAGAGTATTTGAAACTGAAAGCTGATTATGAAACTATAAAGAGTTCCTTTGAAGAAGCTGTTAAGCGGCTTAAAGAGATTAAAAGTGATTTAGGTGTTCGTGAAGAAGTTGACCTTAAGACTAAAGCTAAAGAGAAGAAGAAAGAAGTCAGTGAAAAGATGAAGAAAGGCAAGAAGCTTTCCACTGAAGATATTCTAGCATTTCAAGCGTGAGTTGTTTTGTTCTTAAATTAAAAAATATTAGTAGAAAAGGTAACTTTTTCAAAAGTTTTAAAAGAGATTATCATTTTTCATATTTTATGACATTATTAGCAACACTTGCCACAATTTTTGGAATAGTCAATGGATTTGCAAATTTACCTCAAATTTATAAGATCTTTAAAACTAAAAGTGCAAAGGATATTTCAATAACTACTTATGTAATTTTAATAGTGGGTTCAATTGTTTGGGTTCTTTATGGTATTGAGATTATGAACATACCTATATTAACTATGAATGGACTTGCACTATTTGAATTTATATTAATCTTAATTGGTTGTTACATGTATGGGTAGAATCAATTAATAATCAAAGACTTTTTCTCAGTTTAATAGTAAAATATGGTATTTTTCTGGTCCAACTGTTTTTTAATTCTTCATAGGTTTTATTGCCTACAAACTCAAACCCATATTTTTTTATAGCAATTAAAGCAATTCTGTAAAGAGGTCTTGCAGTTATTTCTTCATAACCTTCTTCTCTAAGATTGCCTTCAATCGCTTTTAGTAACTTAGATAAATTTCTGAAACCTTGGCGATTTGCTGTGTTGTTTTCAATTCTTTGTATTTTGAAACTTTTTTTGTCTTTACTATAACCTAAGATTGATACTAAATTACCTGAATCATAATCTTTGAGGTAATAATTTATTTGCTCAGCTCCAAAATCATTTTCTGAACACTTAGTTATTCTCATTTTTCCTGAGCTTTCTAGAACCTTCTGATCTAAATTACTTTTAGAAGGAAGAATAACTGTTAATGGACCTAATTCGTACGTACGATAACTCACTAAAACACACCTAACATATCAGACTTAGTAACAATGCCCTTGACTTTACCTTTCTCTGCTATCAAAATAACATTGTTTTCTTTAAGCAATTCTAAAAGAATACTCTGTCTGGTCCGGAAAGAAACTATTGGTGGACAATCTTCCATAACATCTTCAACCTTAAGTGTAGAAAACTTTTCCTTGTACTGAGCAATAGCTTTAAGTATGATTGTTTCGTTAACAATACCTAAAACATTTTCATTAGATTTTACTGGTAATTGAGAGATGCCCTTTTCTTTCATAACGTTAGTTATCTTAATAATACTATCTTCTGGTTTAGCAAACAGAATCTTTTTGTTCATTAAATCTTTAGCTTTAAGTTCATAACCAGTCCTTAACTCTTCAAGTGCTGAAAATATCTTTTTAACTTTAGCGTAAGTGGGTTCAATTTTTCCAGCTTCAATTTTAGCGATAAGGGATTGAGACACATTAGCTTTACTAGCAAGATCTTTCTGGTTAAGAGAATATTTTTTACGTAACTTTTTGATGTCGTTAAGGTTTGGTAAAGTCATTTTATGTTAATTACTTTTATGTTTTAATAAATTTATGTTTTTAATTAATGTTTAAGATAAAAAATTAATTTTTTTGTTTAGAAACTGCATGATCATATAATATATTTAGCCTATTAGATTGAGCTTCAAAATCTTCAAAATCTCCTCTAGCATTTCCATATGTCTCTGGAGTTTCATCTATAAAACTTTTAATGTCATCAAGACTTGCTGCACCTTTAGGATGTTCATCTCCTTTTTTGTATCTATTAATTAACTCTTCACTTTCTGCAAGATATTCTAAAACTGTTGGTCGGTTAATACTTTCAATCATACCAGGTATATCTGGTATGAAATGAGCTTCGCTGTTAATATTATAATGACTGTGTGTGTATGTGGCAGCCATTGTAATGGCAGTAGCTATTGCTGTTCCAATAACACTTTTTATAACTTGTCTTTTATGTTTTCTTAAGAATGGCCATTTATAATCTTTAATTTTTTCTTTTAACTTTATATTTTCTCTTTCTAACCTTGATATCTTTCTATCATATGATTCAAGTCTATTTTCTCTAACTTTTATATCTTCTTTTAAATCGTCTATCACTAGTTCGTATCCTTTTTCAGATTCTACAGGAACTTTACTAAAGAATTCTTTTTCTGCACCACTTTCTCTGTAAGCAGCAAGTTCTTCCTCTAATCTTATTACTTTTTCACCAACTTCTCTAATGTCATTAGAATATTTATCATCAAATACTTGTTTTTCTTCTAGGTATCTTTCTTCAATAGCAGTACACTTTTTTTCAGCTTCCTTTAACGCTAAACTTAATTTTTCTTCTTTTTCTCTCAAATCTTGAGTAGTTTGACCTAAACTGCCAATCTTATTGATGAGTTCAGAATTTCTTGTTTGTAACACACTTTTATCTTCAGTTAAATTTTCAATTTGTCTATCTAAATTTCTTGTTTTTGCACTTTCTAATTCATATTCACCAACCTTAGTTTTTAATTGGTCTCTTTCACTTATTGCAGTTTCATATTCTTCAATTAAATTTTTAAATTTAGATCTACTTTGGTCTAATTCTTCAGTTAACAAATCCAGTTCAGAACGCAATTGTTTTCTTTCTTCTAAATAATCTTTAGGAACTTCAGCAATCGTTATCTCTAGCTCTTCTTCTTCTGATACATAAGATTCAATTCCTTCAGCACCTTCAATTTCTACAATTCCCTCAACTTGGTTAGATTCTAGTTCCAAAATTCTAGTATTCAGGTCAGAAATCTCGGAAGTCATTTCTTCTACTTTCTTATCTAAATCTTTTTTTGGAATTAGTTCGGCGATAGAATTAATATGTGATAAAATTATAGTGATATTATCACTAGACTTTCCATAATCTCTCGCATTAGAATAAGCAGTTCCAGCTAATTCTTCATTACATTCATCTAGAAGTTCTTTATTAACTTCATTACTTGAGTTGATATATTTACTAAGAATGTTTTCCATACTGGAAGCAACCAATTGGCCACTTAAACCATCTGAACATAATAATAAAGTGTCATTTTCTTTTAATCTAAGTTTTCTGACTTTTACTTCTTCTGGTTTTGCTGGTTCACTATCAGAAATAAAATCTGATAATATGTTTGCCATACCATGATTAAGATATTTTCCTTCATCTTCAATAATAAAGTGTTCAAAGTCGTAAGCAGATTCTTTTTTAATAACTTCATCATCTTTTAAAGTAAACCATCCTCCATTATCATCTTCAGTAAGCCTGTATAATTTACCTTCTCTGTATAATAAAAGAGGAGAATCTCCTAAGTGTGTATAATTTAAACATCCTTCTTTGTCAATAAATGTACCAACAAAAGTGGTAGCTATTTTTTGTCCATCTCCAACTTTCTTTTCATCAACTTTTTTTTCACTTAACCTGTTTATCATCGTACGCGAATCTTTTATGATAGAATTTAGGTAAGTTTTACCACTTTCTTCATCTGGATTGGATAAAGACATGATATTAGCTAAGTTAAGTTTAGCTGAATGAGTAACTGTTTTTGCTGCATCTGCTCCTGTTCTTAACTTTTCAAGATCAACATGGCCTCTATAACTATCATTACCATCAGCAATGATACAAATTCTTTCTAAAGCTAAACATGAATCTTGCTGTTCTCTTCGATCTCCTTGATCACTAAAACTACTTCTAGTTATATTCATACTGATAGTCATATGTTTAAGCTCATTTAAGCTAGACTTTTTAAACTTTTCCATGATTTTAATTATTTCAGAATAGTAACAAAATCTCACTTTTTTAAGCTTATTATATAATTTAATAGTTTCCTTTGTATTCTTATAAGAATATTATTGTCAAGATAATTTAAATATCATTTAGAAAGAAGCCACAGAGATGTCAGAAAAGCCTTTAGTAGTTATTATTGATGAAGAAGCTAGAAGTAATTTGGACATTTTAAATTTTAGGTGGTTCTTTCAAGGAAGGAAACAGAATGATCAACGTTATTTAATTGAGACTCCAGTTGGTAAAAAAAAAGAAGTTCAGGGGACTTTGATTGAAAATCCTGACTTAAAAGATCATGCCCAAGAATATGTTTATTTGGAGTTGACAGATGTATGTAATTTTAATTGTCGTCATTGTGGTGTTAAAGATAGCTTAGATTTTACAAGAAATCTTGTGGATGATTCAGTAACATATTTAACTGAAAATTTCTTAAGAGCTTTTACAGGTGCAATTAAGAGAAGATATCAGATAGATCGACAGACTTCTTCTGGCAGGGGGCATAGAAATGTTTTTTTTGGTGGCGGAGAACCTTTAATATCTCCACTTAATTTCAGAAGAGTTAAAGATATGTTTGACAGTTTGAAAAGTATAAATCCTTCTGAAGCACATACTAATATTTATGTCGCAACTAATGGTGTAATGCTACCTTTAGATCAACAGGAATTTCAAGATTTTATGGGAAGTATTGGTAAGCCTTACTTGATTTTGTCTAGTAGTGATGCGCATGTAAATCAGTATGCGCGTTTAGCAACAGATAGTGAACATGGTAAATATGTTCCAAACTGGTGTGATCCAAAAGAAGCTCTTTTTGAGAAAGCGGATTTAATTCAAGAATATTGCCAAAATTTGGGTGTTGGATTTGTTGTAAATTTAGTGGAAAGTAGATATGGTGAACTTAGAAAAAATATCATTAAGTCTGCCCATGAAGATTTGAAAATCTTTAGTACAACTGCCGATGGTAATAGAATTCCTTGTTCACAAGGACAGGAACTGTCAGTGAGAGCTAATGGTAATGTGTACCCTCATTGTTATGATATTTTTAATGGCCATAATAAGCTCGGAGTTATGGGTTTGTTGATTGAATAATTACAATTAAAAATGAATATTGAAGAAAATAAAAAACAAGCAAATCAAACAAAATTAAAAAGGAGGAATAAAATAAAATGACAAACAAATATTTTTTTACGTCTGAAAGTGTTACTGAAGGTCATCCAGATAAAATTTGTGACCAAATCAGTGATGCCATCTTAGATGCAATGATAAAAGATGATCCAAGCTCGCGGGTTGCAGTAGAATGTCTAACAAAAACAGGTTTTATAGTAGTAGCTGGAGAAGTAACTACAAAGACATATGTTAATATTCAAAAAATTGCTCGAGAAACTCTCTTAGAAATTGGTTATGACAAACCTGAATATGGATTTGAAGGTAGCACTTGCGGTGTCCTAGTTGCAATATCTGAACAGTCAGCAGACATTTCTCAAGGGGTCTCTGAAGGTGAAGGACTTTACCAAGAACAGGGTGCTGGTGATCAAGGTTTAATGTTTGGGTATGCAAGTAACGAGACGCCTGAGTATATGCCATTACCAATAGTTCTGGCACACAAATTAACTAAAAGGTTAGCTAGTGCTCGTAAACGTGGCGAGTTATGGTACTTAAGACCAGATGGGAAATCACAAGTTACTATTGAATATGATAATGGCACTCCAAAAAGAGTTGACGCAGTAGTTGTCTCTACACATCATCATCCAGACGTTGATTTAGAAACTATCCGACGCGATATAATTGAAAAAGTCATTAAACCAATATGTTCTGAATGGGTTGATGATAATACTAAATATTTTGTTAATCCTACTGGTGTTTTTGTTACTGGCGGTCCAGTAGCGGATGCCGGTTTAACTGGTAGAAAGATTATTGTTGACACTTATGGTGGTCATGGTAGTCATGGTGGTGGATGTTTCTCTGGTAAAGATCCAAGTAAAGTTGATCGGTCAGCATCATACTATGCAAGGTACGTAGCTAAGAACGTAGTAGCAGCAGGTTTGGCAGACAAATGTGAAGTTCAGGTAGCTTACGCAATTGGGGTAGCACAACCAGTAAGTATTTTGGTAAACACTTTCGGTACTGGTAAAATTCCTGAAGATCAGATTGTTGAACTGGTACGTGCAAACTTTGATTTTAGGCCAAAAGCTATCATTGATCAATTAGATCTTAGAAAACCAATTTATCGGAAGACTGCGGCGTACGGACATTTTGGTCGTGAAGAAGAAGGGTTTAATTGGGAAAAGAAAGATAAGGTTGAAGTTTTGAAAGCTGGTTTAGGTGGTGGTACAAATCCAGATGTTCCACCTAGTGTTTCACCAGTTCCGGAGCCAACTCCTGAACAATTTCCTGGACCTGAAAATTCCGGGTTTTAAGTTTCTAAGAAATTATTTTTTTTTAATTTTTTAAAGAATATTATAAATTACTTATTGCACGCCTTCTTTATGTTTCCTTAACTCTTTTACCCACAGAAGGCCAACTTTTGTCATAACTTTGTTAAATCTTTCACTTACACGATATGTTTTCTTGTACAAGTCATAATCAATTAATCCTAAACCTTTCATTGGAGTAAGAATTCTGTCGTAAAATTGTCGTTTGTTATAAGATATCCTAACTTCCCTGTCCATAATGGACTTACCTTTTTCTTTAATTACAATTTGTCCATCATGTAACCTTGTAGCAAACAGGCTCATTTCAGTTTTAGTTAACTCACCACCATTTTTGAACACGTGGTTGATTAGAAGCCGACCTACTAACTCTTGCTGTTCAGTTGCAAACACTACTTTGTAAATGTCTTCTGGTAGGTTGTAGGAGTCAAATAGGATAACCATTTAACACAGAAATGTAGCTTAATATATAAATATTACGAAAAGGTATATTGGATACTACAAATAGTATGTTTTAGGCAAGTTTTTTATATTATATAATCTTTTCTTTAATATCATTTTCAAAAGAGGTGTTCATGATGGATAAAAAATACGTTTTAGGTCTTGTAATCGGTGTGGTTATTATTGGTGTTACCACTATGCTTTTCTTTGGAGTACAATTTGCTGCTACTGGTCAGGCTAAATATATTCCTGTGCTAAATAAGGTTTGTTTAGATTCTGATGGAGGGAATTCTCCCCATGATGAAGAAAGAATAAAAGGTACTGTAACTAAAGGATATAAAACTTACACTGATGTTTGCTATGATGAAGTTCGTATTTTTGGAAAATCATTTCCTGGTGCTTCTTTAGATCCGATTCTCGGTCCAAGCGAAGCAAATAGAGAATTATATGAATTTTATTGTGAAGATAATGAAGTAAGGGCAAGAGTTGTTAGTGACGCGGTAGAAGTTAATTTAATAGCATGTCATAATGGTGCAATTATTGATGTAATGGGAGGAAACTTACCAGGGGGAGAAATATCAAATTAATTTCAGTTATTTTTTATTTTCTTTTATTTTACCTTAAAAATACCTCAGTACAGCCAAAAAGTTTATAAAATAAACAGTTCTCAGAGCAAAAAGATGGGAAGAATCAAAACTACGTTTATTAAAAGAAGAACTAAGGAATTGCTAAAGCTACATGGAGATAATTTTAGTAAAGATTTTACTAAGAATAAAGAGCTTGTACCTAAGTACGCTGAAGTTCATTGTAAGAAACTTAGAAACATTATTGCTGGTTACATGACACGTTTAAAGAAGAAAGAGTGATCTTTTATTTTTGTCGATTACGTTAAGTTACATAAACAGTAAAAAATAGTTAGAGGGTGAAAAAATGAACGATGACAATTCCATCTTTATTGGAAATAAACCATTTATGAACTACGTTACTGGCGTAGTAATGCAGTTTACTACCAAAGGTTCTGACGAAGTTATTATCAAAGCTCGTGGTAAGTTTATTAGCCGAGCAGTTGATGTAGCAGAAGTAGTAAGGAAAAGATTCTTAGACAACTCAGTGAAAATTAAAGGTATTACTATTGGTAGTGAAGACTTTACTAACAAGGAAGGTAAGGAACTGCGGGTAAGTAACATAGAAATTACTTTAGATAAGAAAGCTTAGCTTTTTTATTTTTTGACTTTTGTTTTAGAGGTGTTGTGGTGTTCTATTAGATTTTGAAACATAAAATGGTAGATTATTTAGCTAGGAATCAAGAGATTTTAGGAAAGTTGCAAGGTGTTGTAGATCCTTTAATTATTACTGGAAATCCAACTGGTGAAAGTTCTAAACATTATTTTGTTCCAGTAACTTCTTTGGAATTGGAAGACAAGCAGGAGACTTTTGTTGGTATGAAGGTTCCAAGCTCAGATATTAACCAATAGACTAGGCAAACTAATTTTTATCAAGCGTTAGCAAATGCAGCTTTGATTGCTGAGAAGCATCCAGAATTGGTAGGTCAACTTCCTCTTTTTTACGCTCTTCTTGTAGATTCTGAAGATAATATAATGGGAATGATGACACAAGACTTTTCTGAGCGAGGAAATCTAGGTATTGTAGAGTATGCTGATTTTTCACATCCCAATATTCCTGATGGTATTGTAAATCTTTTTGACCCTTTTATGCCTGATAATATGGTCCAATTAGAACATATGTTATTTTATGCTAATGGAAAACGAAAGATTGGCGATCTTGATCATTCTATGCCAAAAGAAGAATTTTTGCTTGACTGGGCTGGTTTTAAGAACATAGCTGAATCAGAAGGTCATGTCCTTGTTTACAGAAGACCAACTGTTGAAGAACTTTTTAGTGATGATCTACAGTTAACTTATGCTAATAAAGTCATAGAAGCTTGTCAAGAAGGAGAGGCCAGACATTCTTGTTTAGTTAATCTTGGAATAGAAGAAGGTTTTAGGTTAGGTACCGAGATTAACAAAGTTTTAGATCTAATGGCTTGGAATTATTTATTGAATGCTACTAGGGACCCTAGAGATGTTAATCGAGAATTAGTATATAGTTTACCTAGTTAGATCTTCTTATACATATCTATTTTGAAATCTTTAAAACCTTGCTTGGTCCAAATCTTGTGTGCTTTTGGATTGTCTTTCTGAACTGATAATTTGATATAATCTAGCTTTTTTTCTTTAAAAATCTGGTAAACTTTGTTTAGTAACAATTTAGAAATACCTTTGCCACAATATTTTTTGTCAATAACTATTAAATCAATGTAACCCACTTTTTTTACTTTCCACCAAAGATCTCTTTTCTCCAAGTTGAAAGTGACAAATCCAACCAACTTTTTTCTATCTTCAGCTACATAACACCATTTGTTTCTTCCTGAAACAAACTTTTCGTAATAGTCTTTTTCACCTTTCTTAGGTTTGTACTTAGTATCAAGTTTGTCAAGGGGAGAACATTTTTTAAGAATTTCATCAAAATAGTCTAATTTCTTAATTCTTGCTACATCTTCTTTTTTAGCCTTTCTGATAGTTGTTTGCATGGGTGAAAGTTAATGTGTTGTTTTATTTAAATCTGTTTGTTTGGTTGTTAACCTTGTAGAAACCCTTATATATTCTTATAATCTACTTTAGGTAAGAGGTAGTAGATGTGTTTAAGATAGCTCGTGATATAAAAGACTTGTACCGGTTTAAGAAAATAGTTTCTACGTTCTTTGAAGAAGGTTTCGGATTTTATATTAAAGCGTTGAAATTGCAAGGACATGTGCCAGTTGTGAAAAGATATTGGCCAGCAGAAGAGATGTCTGATAAAACCTTGCAAGCAATATCGTTACGTAGAGCGTTTGAAAAGTTAGGTCCAACATTTGTCAAGTTTGGACAGATCTTATCATTGAGACCAGACATTTTACCTGCAGAATATCTTAAAGAACTTTCAAAGTTACAAGATCATGTACCTGTATTCTCATATGATGAAGTTAAAAAAACAGTAGAAGAAGATTTAGGTAAGCCTGTTGATAAGATCTTTAAAGAGTTTAGTGAAAAGCCAGTAGCTTCCGCTTCCATTTCTCAGGTACATAAAGCTAAACTGAAAAGTGGGAAAGAAGTTGCAGTAAAAGTCTTAAGACCTAACATAAAAAAAATAATTGATTCTGATCTTGACATTATGTTTTTTATAGCACATTCTCTGGAAAAGAAATTTCCAACAATTAAACCTTACCAACCAGTAAATTTAGTGAAAGAGTTCGCATACTGGACCAGGAAAGAGATTAATTTGGAGAATGAAGCTAGGAATGCTACTAGAATGAAAATAAATTCTAAGGACGTTCCACAAGTTTTTATTCCAAGAGTTTACGAAAAATATTCTACTAAAAGGTTACTTGTTTTAGAGTGGGTTGATGGTATTAAATTAGATAACATTAAAGATATCAAAAAAGCAAAAATTGATCCTAAAAAGGTAGCTTACGATTATTTTGCAGCGTTAATGGTACAATGTCTTATACAAGGTTTTTTCCATGCCGATCCACATCCAGCAAATATTTTTGTCAACAAAAAAGGTAAGTTAGTATTCTTAGATTTTGGGATTATGGGCGAGTTGACTAAAAGTGATCGTGATAAAATCATGAAAGTTATCAGGGCAATGTATGATAACAATTCTGAAACAGGGTATAAAGCCTTAGTTTCTTTAGCTAAAGATACTAGTGACGCTGACATTACATCTTTCAAGAAAGAAGCAATCCAAATTATGGAACAAGGTCGGCAAGATCTACATAAACAAAAGAGTGTTGCTAAAGGATATTATGATTTAGTAATGTTGGGTGCAAGAAAAGGGGTTATTTTTGATCCTAACCATGTTCTTACTGCTAAAGCCTTGTTACAGTCAGAAGGTCTGGTAGCAAAATTGTATCCCACATTCAATCCTGATGATGCTACTGGAATATTTTATGATCAGTATCTGAAAAGAAAATATTCTCCTGAAGCTATTCTTTCTACTGCTCGTATTAAATTGCTGGAGCAAAGAGAGTTGTTAGAAGAATTGCCTGAACATATCATAAAAATTATTGAGAATTTGGAGAAAGAAAAAGATCATGAATATCATGTTGACGAAAAGCAGTTGCATGAACTTGAATCAGAGTTTGAATCTGTTAACCGACGTAGGAACATTGGACTAATCATTTCTGCTCTTGTTATTGCAGCAGCAATACTATTTTACGTGGAAGGCAGGTCGCACATTTTTGGAATGTCAATTGGGTTAATTTTATTAACTCTAGCATTATCCTTATTATTTTACTTGTTCCTTTTTTATGATAAGAAAAAACATTTTTGAATTTAAAACATGAGGTGAAATGAAAGATGGATAAAGTTGTTAAGAAAGCAATTAAAACAGGTTATGGTTTAGGCTTGCTAAGTTTAGCTGAAGGTAAAAAAGTTGCCGGGAAAGTTAAGAAAGAATTAGGTCTTAACGAAAAAGAAAGTATGAAACTGGCAAAAGAGTTGGTTAAAGGTTCTGAAAAGGCTAGTAAAGATGTTATGAAAGTTGCTGGTAAACATTTTGAAGGCGCTTTAACAAAAACTGGTTTAGTTAAGAAGGGTGAGCTGGCAAAAGTTAGGAAAACCCTGAGTGGTAGAGTAAAAGCTAAAATTAAGGCTTGCAAACCTTGTGGAAGTAAATGCTGTACACCTAAGAAGAAAACAGCTAAGAAAAGGACTGTGAAAAAGAAGGTTGTTAAGCGGAAAGTTAAGAAGAGGAAATAATTTTTAATCTTATTTTACTTCCTTAATTTCTCCATTGTTTACTTTTTTGTAAACACCAGAAAATTTTTCTATTTATTAAAAAATTTTCTTGTTTCTTCTTTAATTTCTTCTACTGTTTTAATTATGTTTAACTGGCACCTAAATTTACTGCTACCTTTAATTCCTTTAGTAAACGCTTGAGCATGGAATTTAATATGTTGAAATTTAATATTATGTTCTTTAGCTAAATCTAAGTATTTGAAGAAATCATTGATTTGTTGTTCTGGTGTTGATTCTTTATATTTGCCTGTTTTGTTATAATCTGCAATTTGTTTGAACAAGTAGGGATTGCCAATAGCACCTCTCCCAATCATGACATAATCACAACCAGTTTCTTTTTTCATTCGAATGTAATCTTCTACAGTTATGACATCACCATTACCTGCAACAGGGATATTTACAGAATTCTTAACTTCTTTAATCCAAGACCAGTCAGCTTTACCAGTATAACCTTGCTTTTGAGTTCTGGCATGTACGCTGATTAACTGTGCGCCAGCTTTTTCACAGAATTGAGCTATTTTGACAACATTAATGTTAGATTTTTTTATACCTAACCTAATCTTACAAGTTACAGGTATGTTCACTGCTTTACTTAATGCTGTAACAATTTCTTTTACTTTGTTGGGCCGTTCTAGTAAAGCACTACCTGATCCTTGCTGAACAATTTTTGATGCTGGACATCCCAAGTTTAAATCTAATATTTCGCACTGTTCTTCACAAATCTTAGCAGCTTTGGTTAATGATTTAGTATTTTGGCCGAACAGTTGAATTACTCTAGGATTCTCTTGAGGTACGACATCGATAAGTTTTAATGTGGCTTTGTTACCTCTAGATAACGCGTTTGCAGAAATCATTTCAGTAACTCCCATGCCAGCACCATACTCTTTGCATAAGAGTCTGAAAGCTACGTCACTCACACCAGCCATTGGAGCTAATATGGTGTCTGAAGATAATTTTGGAATAGGCATGTTCATGTTTCAATATGAACGTTATTTATAAATTTAAACTTAATTTTATGTTAAAAAACAGAATGTTTTTTAAATAACTCTCTTTTCTGAAGAAGTAATGGCAGCTAAAAAAGAAAGCATTGAAACTAAAGATAGTGCGAAGACTAAAAAAACTGCTGTTAAAAAGAAAACTGTTGCTAAAAAATCTGCTAGCAAAGAAAAAGAAGAAACAAAATCTAGCTCTAAAACAACCAAAAAAACCACTTCTAAAAAATCAGAAATTGGCCAACCAGAACTTAACATTGCTTTAGTAGGGCACGTTGACCATGGTAAGACTACTTTAACTGAACGTTTATCAGGTAAATGGACAGACACTCATTCTGAAGAGTTGAAAAAAGGTATTACAATTAGGTTAGGTTATGCTGATGTTAACATATATTACTGTAAGAAATGCGATTTTTATACCACTAAAGCTAAATGTATCAAATGTAATTCTGATGCAGTACTACAACGTAAGATTTCGTTAGTAGACGCGCCAGGTCACGAAAGTTTAATGGCGACCATGATGTCAGGTGCTGCAATAGTTGATGGCGCAATTCTGTTAATCGCTGCGAATGAAAAATGTCCCCAAGCGCAAACTAGAGAACATCTTACAGCGTTACAGATTGCTGGTGTTAAAAAAGTTATCATTGTACAAAACAAAATTGATTTGGTAACTACAGAAAAAGCAACTAAAAATTATAATCAAATTAGGGAGTTCTTAAAAGGTACAGATTATGAAGATGTACCAATTATCCCTATATCTGCACGTGCTAATGCTAACATTGATATGTTGGTACGAATGATTCAAGAATATATCTTAACGCCAGAACGCGATTTTACTAAAGATCCTTTAATGTTAGTTGCCAGATCATTTGATGTTAATAAACCTGGTACTAAATTAGAAAAACTTCAAGGTGGTGTTTTGGGCGGAACAGTAAAACAAGGTATGTTTAAAGTAGGTGACGAAATTGAAATTTTGCCTGGGTACATGGTAGAAGAACGTAATAAAAAAATCTGGAAGCCTTTGAAAACTAAAATTATGAAAATTTTTACTGGCAGTCAACCTGTTGACCAAATATCTCCGGGAGGTAGTATGGCAATATCTACTACTTTAGATCCTTGTGTAGTTAAATCAGATTCATTAACAGGTTCGTTAGTAGGAAAGCCAGGAACTTTACCAGAAGTACATTATCAAATTAAGTTAGATACTCATTTGTTGGAAAGAGTGGTGGGAGCTAAAGAAGAAACTGAAGTTAAGCCGTTAATGAAAAAAGAACCATTAATGCTTAATACAAACTCTTCAGTTACTGTTGGTGTAGTTATTGACCCATCTAAGAAAAACACGCTTTGCATGTTGAAAAAGCCGATTGTAGCCTCTCCTGGCGAGAAAATTACTATTTCTCGAAGAATTGGTGACAGGTTTAGGCTTATTGGTTATGGTATTTTGAAATAAATAGAATCATTCTTTTATATTGCAGTTAATAAATCCTTTTATATTACCTTATATAAGTTTGTTTATATGAAAAATGTTCTTATCACAGGAGGTTGTGGTTTTCTTGGTCAACATTTGACTAACAAGCTATTGAGAAAGTACCCTAAAGTTCAAATTAAGATTTTAGATTTGTACGATAATCCAAAACCACTTTTTAATTTTAAGAAAAATAAGAGAGTAAGTTATGTTTTAGGTAAAAATATCTGTAACTTTGATAAAATTGAGAAAGCTTTGAGTTAGAAATCAGTCAATTTCTTATCAGCAGAGTAATGTACTAAAGTAGTATTTCCTTCTTTACCAGAAACTTTCTCTGTAGAAATAAACCTGGCTTCTTTCAATTTTAGAATACGCCGGTGAAAACTTTTGTAACTTAATTCTCCACCATTGTTTTGGTATGCTAAGAACATATCACCAATTTTCTTACCATTATTGTCTCTGATCAATTCTAAGATTTCTTGTATGTCTGGTTCCAGTTCACCTTTTGGCTTGATATGGAAATCGTCAACTTTTTTAATAGCTTCAGCAACATGACTTGCTGTGATCTGTTTAGAACTTTTCTCTTCAGCAATATTCCCAGCTTCACGCATTAAGTATAATCCTACCCTGACATCTCTACTATTGGTACAACTTTCTACGATTTCTTTGAATGCATTATCGTCCCAAATGTTTTGTACGAACGCAAAATCTCTTCTTTGTCTTAATATGCCCGCAATTTCTTGTTGATTGTATGCGCGGAAAAACAGAAATTCTGGTGCTAACCTACTTCTGATACGTTCATCCATTTCTGAATAAGTGTCACGATAGTTTGTAATCAGGATAATAGCTTTCCTGTAAATATCTTCTAAAATTGTGTACAAAAAGTTTGTATCTTCTAACTTATCAATTTCGTCAAAGATGAATACTGTTGAAGTTTTGTTAAGTTTAGCTTTGATTAAAGAGAATAGTTCGTTAGTGTTTTTATTTTGAGTAAAACGAAACCCTAATTCTTCACAGATCTTATTGAATATTTTGAATGTAGTGTTTTCTTTCCAACAGTTAATGTAAATGGTGTTTATGTTCTCAGCTTCTTCTTCCAATTCTCTTAGAACGTGTTTACAAGCAGTAGTTTTCCCAATACCTGGCGCGCCATACACAAACAAATTACGTCCATTATGTCCTTGTAGGAGCGGTCTAATAGCTATTGCGAACCTTTGCTGTTCATTTTCCCGATACTTCATTACTTTCGGTTGGAAATCATAGTCTAGAACAACTGTGTCTCGGAACAGCGATTCTCCGCTACGTAACATATCTTTGAATAAGCTCATTGATAGATTGCTATTAATCTAGCTTTTATTAACTTTTCTTGTTTGGAGAGATTAAATGTGATGGTTTATTACAATATTGTTTTGTTTTCTTTTTCACCACCAATTAATTACAACTATCTTGGGTCATATGACTATTATTCTTGTATTATTCTTTATCATGCCCAATTATCTCCTAGAAGTTCTAATATACCATGCCTGTGCATAAGTAATACTAAATAGAAATCTATTGCTGAAAGGCAATTTTTAGAATAATAATAAATTACGAAATGCAAAACAAAAATAACGAAGTTGAACTTACTATTGATGATACAATTTATACGTTAGAAGAACGTATCGCTCAAGGTGGTAGTGGTACTGTTTATAGGGCAAGGGCTGTTGATGATGAACAAAGTAACGTTGCAATTAAAATTGTAAGAGATTCTGATCAAGGGCTATTATTCTTAGATAGATCGGGAGATGTCAGAAAAGGTATTACCCGAGAATCTGGGTTGTTAAAAAGACTTAATCAACTGGAGTCACAACATTATTTAACCTTACTTAACGAAGGACATCGTGATGGTAGTGGGAACTATTGTTTTGTTTATGAATTTTTCGAAGGAAAAACTTTTGATGAACTTGCAGGAACCCCTTTTACCCAAGATGAAGTTAAACAAATTATTCTTAATTCTCTAGAAGGTTTAGAAGAGTTACACAATCTTGGTAGTTTACATCGTGATGTTAAAGCAAGTAATTTAATGCTAAAAATTAATGATGATAAAGTTTCCCCAAGTGATGTTAAAATTATCGATTTAGGATGTTCTGGTGGGGCTGTAAGTGATGGGTTTACCACATTAGCAGTAAGTTTAGGATATTGTCCACCAGAAAGAGTCGACTTTAACTATAACGAAGAACTTCATGGAAGAGCTTCTGATGTTTATGGTTTAGGTCGTTCATTGTATCGGTTATTTACAGGTAAAGATATGTCTAATTTGGGTAAGAAATTGTATTACAGTGACTTTAATGAAGTTGGGAAAGCTTATGGAGAAGATGTTGTTGAAGTAATTAAAGGCATGTGTGAATATAATCCAAGTAACCGGATGACAATTAAAGAAGCTAGAAAGATATTGAGCTGGGAAGAAAAAAAGAAGGCTGTTCCTATCATAAGAGGAAGAGAAGAAAGGTATGTTGAAACAAAGGATAGCACTGGTACTGAAGTAGTTGTAACTAAACCAGCAAATCCAGAAGTTATTAAAGCAGTCACAGAAGATAGAGAAAGTTCTGGGAATAAAAGAAATTCTACTTATAAGAGAAGAAGTAAGAGAGTTGGCCCTTTACCAGCAATTATCGTTGCTGTTGCTTTAGGAGTTGCTGGTTTCGGCACTTGGAAACATTATCAAGAACCATTAACACCTGAACAAGAAAGCCATGCACAATTGTTAAAGGATATTAAAAAAGAGAAGTATAATCGTTCTTATATCGGAAGGTTAGAAAACCTAGACAAATATCTTACTTTATCTTCACATGAGATCACCAAACTTGAAGATGAATATTTTAAGTATGATCCATTTAGTAATACTGTCTCAAAAAAGATTGGTATTGATGATCCATCATATGATCACTTTTCAACAAATGTTAGTGTAGAAACTGAAAGAAAGTGTAGTAATTATGTTACCACAACTACAGTTATTGCAAGAACAGAATTCCAAAGAGAAAATTTTGAAATTATTGTTATTGATAATGTTACTGAAGAAGGAGAAAGAGATCGAAGACTAGAAGTTACTGCAATGGTTGGAAGTTATAACAGGACTTTATTCCCAGCATCAGGATATGATTATCCTTATGAACATACTAGAGATTTAACACCTTATGTAGATTATCCTTTATTTGATGAATATTTCTCTTTAGTAGATGGTTTGGTAGAAGATTCTGAAGAAAGAATGAATTGGTACATAGATTCAGGAAATTTGAGGCCTTGTAATTAAAAATGAAATTAAAAGATATTGTAAAAAAAGGAATTGTATATACTGGCCTAGCAGCAATGTTATGGTTGCCAACATTTAATTCAGCAGAAGCTAAACATCGAACTATACCTGAACCTACTGGTGATATGGTAGGATCAATGACATCAGAGGAAATTGATGAATATAATGAAAGGTACCGGTGGGTACATAGAATTATGAATGAGCATGAAAGAGATCAAAGGAGAGAATTAAGAGATTGGAGTTATAACTTAACTGAAGATCAAGAAAGTGCTTTGTATGCTTTTATGTATGAAGCCCGTTTGTTTAATCATTATTTTAAAAAAGCTTCATTAGATTATTCTTATGATTATTATACTGGGCAATTAAGGGGCTTTGATGAAGTTAAAACTTATACTTACGATGACGACGACGAATTCATTTTTACTGAAGTAAAATATCTTGATTGTAACAACACCGATTCTCCAGTGTCGATAAGTACGACTTTTTTTGTTGATATTGATAGATATAAATCTAATGATCTGCGTATTTTATTTAGAGCAGACAGTGTTTATGAAGGTAGGGATTTAGTTGATCGTGATTTTTATTTTAGCTCATTTTTAATAACTCAAAATAATGGCAAAACAATATTTACAGAAGATATTGTTGACTTAGAACTAACTCCACACATGGAACATGATTATGTTGGAAAATTATCTAGAAGCATTGGTAATTTGGAAAGAGAAACAATAGAAAAATTGAATCAATCCTTGAGTCAAAGTTATTACATTGCATGTCCAGCAATACAAATGTCTGATTATTGAAAATGAATTTTATATACAAATTAATTAACAGTAATGTAACACATCGAACAGATAATACTAGAAATCTTGACCACCTGTTTGATCCTAGCTGGGGGTATAAAGAAACTGGAACGTTAGCTAGTATAGATAAAGAATTGTTAGCTTCATGGTATTTGGAAAGAGCACGTGAAGCTAACCATTTTGTTGCAGTACCGCGAAATTCTATCTTTGCGTTTCACCGACCGCCACGTTCAACATTTGCTAAAAAAGAACATGTTGACAAATTGATTGAAGAGATGATATTTGATGGTTATCTTTTACCAGAATATGTTGAAGGGGATGTTGAAGTAATATCTCCTGGTTACAAAATGTGTTTAAAGATGTACAGGAAAGATAAGAAAGGTAATAATCCTAATGGGAAAGTGTTGTGATGAAAATAATTTATTTTACATTCTCTTCCGGCTCTGTAGAAATGCTTTCCAGTAAATTAGCATTTCTATAATGTCCTTAATTACTCTTTCTATGTTGTAAGCTAAAATCTTA
>Ga0233437_1001822_pt1 | contig 36025 bp, 32 predicted proteins | sample SI_122_August201_FD_182714 | JGI IMG/M metagenome (GOLD analysis project Ga0233437, IMG submission 182714) | Seawater microbial communities from Saanich Inlet, British Columbia, Canada - SI_122_August2016_200_MG | ecosystem: Environmental > Aquatic > Marine > Inlet | place: Canada: British... | reverse complement strand
CTCTCACGATCTTGTCATATCCCGTGCAACGGCAGAGATTGCCTGCGAGCGCATCGCGTATCTCATCCTCCGTTGGCTGCGGCGATCTGCGCAGCAGCGCAACCGTCGACAAGACCATCCCCGGCGTACAGAAGCCGCATTGCAGCGCTCCACACTCGACAAAGGCGCTCTGCACCGGATGGAGCTCTCCCGCAGGTGCAATCCCTTCGATGGTCGTGATCTGACGCCCTTCTGCCTCAACGGCAAGCAGCATGCAGGAGCACATGGCCTCATCATCCACCAAGACCGTGCAGGCACCGCAGTCGCCGCTCCCGCATCCTTCCTTCGCGCCGATCAATCCGAGATCGTCTCGAAGAACTTCGAGTAGGGTCCGATTCGCCTCAACCTGAACGCTCCTCTGCCGTCCGTTCACTTCCAGCTGCATCTCTAATAGATTCACAATGCTCCCTTCTCGCTAGCGCAAGCTCGCGCATAGGCTTTTAACACCGCGTGCTTCGCAAGCACCGAAACCAGGTGTCTTCGGTAGGCGGCTGTCGCACGCACGTCATCGATCGGCGCGCACGCAGCAGCTGCAAGCGCTACCGCTGCGTCGACGACCTGTTGATCGCACTCCTTCCCAATCAGTCGTTGTGCGGCTTCCTCCGCAAGCATTGGGATGGGGGCAACGGCTCCCAGAGCGATCCTGGCATCAACAACCGAAGTCCCCTCGACGCATATCGCTACAGCTACACCTGCGACTGCAAGGTCCATTCTCGAGCGAGGCGTATGTCGCAAGTAGCAGGAGCCCCAACCTGAACGCGCGGTTGGAATCTCGATTCGTGTGAGAAGATCTACCTGACCTACCGCCGTAATCCCGGGCCCCTTGAAGAAACCGGCCAGAGCAACCTTTCGTTCCCCCTTGCGGTCGGAGACGATAGCACAGCCATCCAGCGCTAGCAGCGCAGGAGCCGTATCTGCGGAAGGTGCTGCATTGCAGATATTGCCGCCGAGCGTCGCTGCGTTTCGGATCTGAACGGATCCGACAAGAGCACTCGCTTCACACAGCGCAGCCGGAATCGTGTGTGACTCAGCAACTCGCAGGAGACTGGCAAGTGATGTCGTTGCTCCGATCGCAAGTACGCCGTTGGTTGAGATCCCATTCAGCTCCTCGATACGTCGAAGACTCACAAGGGCAGTCGCTGAACTCGCCGAGTTCCTCATCCTTGGAATGAGATCCGTCCCTCCTGCTAGTGGAATAGTCCTTGTGTTACCTCCGAGAAGCTCCAAACACTCGTGGATCGACTGCGGATCGTAGTAGTCAAACCGTTTCAATGCGTCCTCCTTTCCAAGGCAATGCAATCTGGATTTGGTGAAAGTCAAACTGGTATTGTCTTGCTGTCTCTCGAACTAGATGCAGTCTTCGGCTTCGCCCAGCTGCACCTTCTTGTAGTAGTTGAGTTTGGTCTCGAGGTACTCCAACGTCTCCTGCAGCTCTGTCAATCGGGACTTTACAGCCTCACGGTGACCTTCCAGGATTTCGATTCTCCGATCGAGTGTATCCTCGCCTTCCATCTGAAGTTGCGCGTACGTTCGGATCGCACCAATCGAAAGTCCAGCACGGCGCAGCTTCCGGACAAAGGCCGCCCAGCCAAGATCGATTGGCGTGTAGCGCCGATGTTTCCCAGAGACTCGTGTGACTGGTGGCACCAATCCCGCGCGCTCGTAGTAGCGAAGCGTATGTGCACTCACGCCCAGCTTTTCTGCCGCCTGCTGGATAGTCAGCCCCTTTTCTTGGGTCTTCTGTTGCATCTTTAGCGTCATGATGCCACAGCATACAACTTAGAGCGCGCTCAAAGTCAAGGGGGATTGTGAATCGGGATCGCCGCATGCTTGGCAGCTATACCTCTGAAGCAGGCACCGTCTGCATGCAAGGCTATTCGGAGGTCGTAATGGGGATCCATGGCAATATGTGTCAGGAGCCTCCACGAGACGAGAAAAGGGCTTAAATGATCAATGCGCATACAGCAGAGATGACCTCTGAGTGTTACTTCCTTGGCCTCATTCCAAAGAAAAACCGGATAATGTTGAAGCGTCTGATAAGCGTCTCATACATGAGCATGATGACTGCGAAAGAGGAGACAGTCACGATGATGAGCTTCCACACGAGGTGCATGTCCAACTGAATGACGAACCAGCCGATGCCCAGGATCACCAATTGGTGAAGCAGGTAGAACGGCATGACTGCCTCGTTGGCATACGAGAGGAGCTTGCCAGGCTTATTCCAGTGTCTGTTGGCTGTTCCCATCAAGAAGACAATCCATCCCCAGATTCCAATGCTCATCCCAATCTCATACAGAACGAGCTCCGGCGAAAACGCCTCGTGGAACATCTGATAATCTTGCCCCAGAATAAAGAAGCCCTGCACACTGAATCCAATGATCCCCAAGATGAGTCCGATCCACCGATTTCGCAGGATCGATTCTTTGAACCGGTCGTCAGCTACGAGCATGTAACCGATGAGGAATAGCACAACGGCAAAAACGAAATACGCCCACGTGTACTCGCCTACGAACAACCCCTTCAGCGCGATCCGCACGATCGCGATTGGAAGGATCGCCAAGAAGACGCCGCCTCGCCGACTACACCATCCCGCTACGCTGCCGATGAAACGCTGTCCTGACTCGCCTCGCAGCACAATCAGCAAAGGCAGAACGACAACCGATACGAGGAATAGGAATTGCAGGAACCACAGGTGCCCCACAAAGAAGGTCGACAGCCCCGGCCATCTAAGTGAGAAGCGAACAGCACCGAGGCTTTGTCCGACAGCCTCCCAGAATCCGCCCCTGAAGCCGTCGGTGAAGGCTTGGAAGTAAATCATCGGAAGCGCAATCAAGAAGACGCCTATCGTGTACATCGGGACGAGCAATCGACGCACGCGCTCGACAAGAAATTGTCCGCCGCTTCTCCGTTTAAGGCCGAACCAGGCGCCAGCCCCTGACAGAACGAAGAATGTTGGGATCGCCCACATATTGATGATCCCTCTAAGTATGAGCACCAGCACGCTTTGGTCGGCATTCACAAGATGCCAGTTCGAGTCCTGATCAAATAGGTGCGTGGCATGCAGAATGAAGATCCCCAGCATCGCGAAGACCCTCAGCCAGTCGATATCATATCTACGTGTTGTATTGCCCATCATTTCCCCCCGATCAGTAGAGTAGCCATTGCGCGCGAACAGAGGCAAATCTGCTGACCCACGGAGTCGAGGAATACGCCCGACAGTCCTACTTTGACAAGTAGCCTGTCCCAACTTACGCTTCTAGCTCCCAATCGAGGAGGGGATTATGAGCACAAGCAAGCTATATCGGAGCAGGAAAGATCGAAGAATCGCTGGCGTTTGCGGCGGATTGGCAGACTACTTCAACCAGGATCCCCTTCTTGTTCGGATCGCCTTCTTCGCGTTCGCTTTGTGCGCAACTGCAGGAGTCTGGGTCTATCTCCTTCTTTGGTTGCTCGTTCCCGAAGAATAAAACCCGCCGTCTAGATCACAACGAACTGCGAGCTGTGTCACCGCCTGCTTGGGTATGCTTTAGAACAGCACAACCAATACTGCTGAGATGAGCAATCCGATTGCGACCGTGACATTTACGATGGCGTGTGCCATATCCGGGAAGCTCAATCCAAGTTCAAAGCTCATCGGCTGATACTCGAAATGCGAGTCATCGACTTCGCCGGTGTCGAAGAAGGTCGCGAGCATGTGAAACATCGCTTCGTTTTGTAACCCGAAGACATCGTTCGTGTGCCCCATCTCCGAAAGGATGACCTGATGCCCGTTGCTCAGAAACGGTAGCAGCTCGTCGGTAGCGAACTGAACCGGTGTGGAGAAGTCGGCATTTCCTCCCACGAGCAGCGTCTCGACATCGGAAGCCTGTGCTTCATGGACCCAGTCGGGCAATAACGTCACCGGCCAACTGCCTCCCAAGGTTCCGCCTCCAGCCAGAAGAGAAACAGGGGACCCGATAATCGAGCCTGCAGGATTCATATCACGTAGCCAGTCACGAGGCGCGGCATAATCAATGAATCCCTTGGCTGCCCATTCACCCCACGTGACGGAGGACGGCATCATTTGATCGAACACCAAGGACATGATGGCGAGCCCGCTCGGATCGCCATGCTCTGCTGCGATGTAGGCATCGTAGGCTGCGGCAGCAGAGCCCCGGTGGAAGAGCATGAAGTGGGTCACGAAGCCCACCTTGCCCGGATCGATTGGCAGGAAGAGCCATCGAGAGGGCATGTTTTGATATACAGACCGGACCGTCTTCGCAAGATCGTTAGTCCTCTTGCTGCAATTCGGATCCTGTGCGCAGAGCGCGGCATCAGCCTCAATCAATTCGTCGAGTACGTCGGGCTCCCACAAGAAGTGCCCGGGCGGATTGACCGCCACTTGTGCAGATCGGAAAAGACTGTCCGGGTACATGTACGCGTAGTACTGCGCCAATCTCGTCCCGTAGCTAGCGCTGAGGAAATTGATCCGCTCGTAACCCAGAGCTACACGTGCCGACTCCATGTCCTCGACGACTTCCAGCACGTTATAGCCGCTGATATCTACGCCATCTGCTTGGAAGGATTCTGCGCATCGGGCCAAAGCTCGTCCGTATCGTATGAGCGAAGCCTCGCTCACGAGATTGCCGCCCGTGTTCTTGAGTACTCTGGCGACTTCCGGACAATCCAAGACGACCGAACCGTCGACACCGCGATAGCCCACCATGACGACATCGTGCCGGTCAAGAAGAACTTCCAAGCCACCGACGACCATGTTCGATGAGCCCGGTCCGCCTGAGAGCCAGAAGATCGGCTCAGCTGGCTGTTCTCCGGTGGCGCGGACGCGGATGATGGGCAGGGTGATAAGTCGCGACTCAGGAACAGTGCGATTCTCTGGGACAACGATCGTCCCGCAATCGGCAGAGTAGTCAATCCCATCGGCGCCTGTGTAGACACAACCGCGTTTCAGATCGAGGTCGCCTGCTTCAGCACCGATACACGCCAGTCCGATGGCCATTGCGAATACAAGAAAGCTGGCTGCAGACCGAATCATCTTGTTCATTCCCTCGTCTCCTTTTGGCTACTCGCCAGACACTCCCATGATGTACTGTAACAGCCACAACTCGACGAGATCACCATAGCAATATCTTCATGAATGGCAATCTCCCCGGCCGCCCAACCAATCCGAGGGCCGGATCCACCTAGAGACCAATAGGAGGATGCCGATGATCTGAAATCCCTCAAAACATCATCTTGGCTAGGTCGCAAGTTAAGCGCTACTCCACTTCGACCTGTCCGACGAACACGATGACGGAATCCACAATCGTCCCGGCCACGGCGCTATGGACGGTGTACGTCCAGCTCTGCCCAGGACCAATCCCCTGTTGCCGTTGGACTCCCTGGTCAACTTCACGCCCGGCTGCGTCGAGGAAGATCACGACGATCTCGGCAAAGACAAGTCGCTCGTTAAGCAGATTGCGCGCTGTCCCGGTTACGAACGTGCTGGTCCAACCGTACCAGGGCCAGATGGACTCGATATCGACGGGCGGTTCATCGACGACAATCGTAGCTGTCTTGGTCGTGAAGTCCCCCTCGTCGTCGATGGCATGGAAGCGAATGGTGTAGGTTCCAGGCGTATGATAGGTATGAACTACCGTGACACCTGAGTCGGCATCACTGTCACCGAATTCCCAGTCGTAGGCGACAATCTGGCCATCGGGATCGATCGAAGCCGATGCATCGAACGACACCTCGAGCGGGGCCCAGCCTCCTATTGGATCGAAGCTGAATTCAGCGACGGGTGGCGTATTGAATGTCATGCAGCTTGCGAGAAGCAGCGTCGATCCTAGCAGTGTGATGAAACATGCAGTTTTTCTGATCATTGGTTCACGTCCTTCATTTCGCAGTTGTTGCGCGTTGACGACAGCACGATCGTCGCACTATCGAGTCTCTTATGACCTGGTCACTCCATACTAGCACGTGAGTTGTCATTGCTCGAAACGCAACTTGCCTCACCGCCTGAGAACTAGCTAGAGTAGACGGAGAACTCAAAGGAGCGCAATATGATCGTCTCTTGGCGTGCCCTACGCTGGGATAAGACAGGAAGATGTCAATTCGGATCTCTAGTCACGGTTGTACTTCTGCTTTGCGCACTCACGAGTTTATCTGGAATCGCCCAAGAAACGATCCGTGTTGGCGTGTACAACAATCCCCCAAAGGTGGAGATTGACGATGCAGGCATCATATCTGGCCTCTTTCCAGGTTTGATCGAGCACATCGCCGCCCAAGAGAACTGGATCCTCCAATACGTTCCAGGGACTTGGACCGAGTCAATGGATCGACTCGATCGTGGTGAGATAGACCTGATGGTTGATGTTGCCTACACGATACCTCGGCAGGCGCTTTATGCATTCAATGAGGAGACGATCCTCGTGAACTGGGGGACCGTGTATACGGGGCAAGAGATTGATGTCTTGTCATTGACCGACCTGGAAGACCTACGTGTAGCCGTCATGCGAGGCAGCACACACACAGTTGATCCAGGTGGGATCATGGATTTGGTCGAGCGATTTGCCATCCGCTGCACCTTTGTTGAGCTCGATAACTACTCCGAAGTCTTTCACGCCCTCTCTACTGGAGACGCGGATGCTGGCGTGGTCAATCGCGTCTTCGGCTTGACGTTCGAATCGGAATATGATGTTGGCCGCACGCCTATTGTCTTCAATCCCATTGAACTTCGCTTCGCCCTGCCAGTTGGCGGATCCCAAAACTCGCTTTTCATTGCCCAGATCGACAAGCACTTGGCCGAGCTGAAAGACGACCCATCATCAATCTACTACCAGCTTCTCGAAGAAAATCTATTTGAGATTCCCAATCGCGAAACGGTATTCCGATGGCCGTCTTGGCTTGTGCCAGCATTGTGGTCTGCGGGAGCACTCATTGTCGGACTGTCGATGGCTGTGCTTGTCGTTCGTCGCGAGGTTCGCGAACGAATCAAGGCAGAAGAGGCGAATCGCCAGAGCGAGGAGCGGTTCGAACTTGCAATGCAAGGGGCAAATGATGGTCTCTGGGACTGGAATCTGCTCACTGATGAGGTCTATTTCTCGCCGAGATGGGCGTTCATGCTTGGATACTAGGTCGACACGCTTGAGCCAACAATCGATACGTTTCGCGACCTCGTGCATCCCGACGATCTCGATCGAGTGACAGAGGCGATATCCGATTACATTGACGGCCGAACAACGCGCTACCAGATTGATTTCCGAATGCTTCATCGAGATGGCATTTACATTGATGTCTTGTCTCGCGGCTTTCTCGTTGAGAACAAGGACGGGAATCCAATCCGTCTGGTTGGCACGCATGTCGATATCAGCGAGCGCAAGTATGCTGAAGAATCCCTGCGCGAGCGAGAAGCCTATCTGCGTACCATTATCGAGCACATGCCTGTCGATTTCTTCTCCATTGATAGAGACCTTGTCTACACCATGCAAAGCCCCACGAGCAAGATGGCCATCGGCGACGTAGTTGGACAACGAGCAGACGAAATAAACGTTGCTAGGGATTTGCGACAGGCGTGGCTTGATGAGCTTCATCAAGTTTTCGATGGGGAGATCGTTCAACATGAGCACGATGTCAGAACGATGACCGGAGAAGTCCGAACCTACCTATCGAATGTTGCCCCCGTCTACGTTGAGGGCGATATCATCGCTGCGATTGGAACATCGCTCGATATCTCAGCACAGAAACGTGCATCCATGGAACTGCGTGACGCAAAGGGAAGGGCTGAAGACGCAGACCGGCTCAAATCAGCGTTTCTGGCCACCATGTCTCATGAGCTTCGTACGCCGCTGAATTCAATCATCGGTTTCACGGGAATCCTGTTGCAGAGCCTTGCTGGACCCATCAACGAAGAGCAGGCAAAACAGCTTGGCATGGTTCAAACCAGCGCCAGGCATCTTCTTGATCTAATCAACGACGTCCTAGACATCTCGAAGATCGAGGCCGGACAACTTGAAGTTGCCTTTGAACCCTTCAATCTCGCGGATCTCATCCGAGATATTGTCGGCTCAACGGGCCCGTTGGCCGAGGCCAAGGGCCTCAACTTGACTGTCGACCTCGATCGCACCATCGAAGAAATCCGAAGTGATCGACGACGCGTGGGTCAAATCATCACGAACCTTCTCGCCAATGCCATCAAGTTCACAGAGTCTGGCAGTGTGCGTGTAATCTGCACGGACGACGGCGAGGACGTCATCTTGTCGGTTCAGGACACAGGTATCGGGATTAGTGAAGAGGATCAAGCCAAGCTGTTTGTTCCGTTTCAGCAAGTTGATACTGGATTGAAGCGCAAGTACGAAGGAACCGGTCTTGGCTTGTCCATCTGCAGGCGTCTAGGTGAGAAGCTTGGAGGTGCAATCGTAGTGGAAAGCGAGCCGGACAATGGGAGCACGTTTACTGTTCGGCTTCCCAAGGACATGAGGTGAAACCGTGAAGAAATTGATTCTCGTCATTGAGGATCAGGAGCAAAACCAATACCTGATGAAATACCTGCTGGAAGCAAACGGGTTCCAGGTTGTCCTTGCTTCAGATGGAAGGGAGGGGCTTCTAGCCGCTGCAGCAAGCAAGCCCAATCTAATACTGCTCGATATCCAGCTTCCGGGGATGAGTGGACACGACGTTGCCCGAAAGCTTCAATCCGATTCCACGCTGTCAGCAATACCCATCGTCGCCGTGACTTCGTATGCCATGCCCGGCGACCGTGAACAAGTCATGGCATCAGGATGTTCCGGCTACATTGAGAAACCCATCAACCCAGACACGTTCGTCAGCGAGATTCGGACCTACCTGAATCAGGACGACATACCCGCGCACCCTCATCTCAACGAGAAGGCAGGAGGCTACGAAGAATGAAAATCATCGTTGTGGACGATCAAAAAGATGCTCAATACCTCTTGCAGGCTCTGTTGACTGGGCATGGCCATGAAATCAGCATTGCTTCAAATGGTCAGGAAGCCCTAGACCTTGCACGCGCCACTCCTCCTGATCTCATCATCTCCGACATTCTCATGCCTGTAATGGATGGCTTTCAGTTGTGCAGGGAGATCCGCAAGGATGAGATCCTGTGCAATGTCTTATTTGTCTTTTACACGGCTACCTACACTGAGCAAGGTGACGCAAAGTTTGCCATGACAATCGGGGCGGATGATTTCATTCGAAAGCCCGCAGAGCCTGACGCATTCCTGGCACGCATCGAATCCGTCATAAAGAGCGCGACTGAACGAACCGTCACGCACACAGCCGAACCAGCGGATGAAACTGAGGTCCTTCGACTCTATAGCGAACGCCTTGTAGCCAAACTGGAGAAACGATCACTCGACCTGCAATCCGAGATCGCCCAACGGCAGATATCAGAGAAATCGCTTAGACAGGCACACGACATTATCAGTCAAAGCCCAGCTGTCGCCATTCTCTGGATGAATACGGAAGGATGGCCAGTCGAATACGTGTCGCCCAATGTCCACCGTTTGTTTGGCTACACTGATGAGGAACTGCTTTCGGGACGAGTCGCATATGCGCAGTTGATCCACCCAGCCGACTTGGAGAGAGTTACGCAAGAGGTTGCCACGCACAGCATGGACTTGAAGACAGCAACATTCACCCATGCCCCCTATCGAATCGTTACAAAATCTTCGGGTAATCGATGGGTTGATGATCGAACTGCCATCCGCAGAGACACTCAAGGGAACATCACTCACTATCAGGGCATTCTCATTGACATTACCGACCGTATTCGAGCCGAAGAGGAGAAACTCGCAATGGAGGAGCACCTCCAACAAACGCAGAAGCTTGAATCCATCGGCACGCTGGCGAGTGGCGTCGCACATGAAATCAACAATCCACTCACAGGCATCATTAATTATGCTGATCTGATCGAGAGCCGCATTGAGGATACACAACTCCGGGAATTCGCCAGGGGGATTCAAGAAGAGGGAGATCGAATTGCGACAATCGTCCGCAGCCTGCTCTCCTTTGCGCGACAAGACAGCGAGACACACAGTCCAGCTCGAATGATCGACATCGTGGATGGATGTCTTCGTCTCATTGGCTCTCTCCTGAGGAAGGACCAGATCACTCTCGAATTGAGCATTCCTGAGGATCTACCCACGCTCATATGCCGAAGCCAGCAGATCCAACAGGTTGTGATCAATCTACTCACCAACGCTCGCGACGCCCTCAATGAGCGATACCCCGTCTATGACGAGAATAAACGCCTATTCATCTCAGCCCAGGAACACAAGCAGGACGAGATTAGTTGGCTTCGGACAACGATTGAGGATCATGGCATCGGTATTCCTGAGGACATCGCACAAACCATATTCGATCCGTTTTTCACGACCAAGCCGAGGGAGAAGGGGACCGGATTGGGACTGTCCATTAGCTATGGCATCATCCGGGAACACGGAGGAAAACTAACTGTTGAAAGCACTCCGGGCCAGTTCACGAAAGTTCACATCGATCTTCCAGTTTAGGCCGTCACGATTTTCACAGCTAAAGAACCAATGCTTGCGCTCCGAGATGTGAAGACCCATCAGCTGCACAATACGTTGTCCTGCTTGGCTATCACCACGGGAATATGTGGGCATGCCATGCACCGGTGAATGAACCTCACCTGCAATCGCACAGGTTGAATGTGATAGGATTCGTTGGAGCAAGGCTGGGAGGTCTGAAGCATGATCTTCTTTAACCAGTCAATGGCACGCATCGCTGGCGTATCAGCAAGTGATGTTCTCGGTCTCAAGGTGACTACCGATTTCCCGCCCGAGACAATCGCCCATTTTCTCTCCTTCTATCGCCAAGCTGAGGAAGAACTCAAATCGGTCGAGTATGAAGCGCCTGTCGTAACACCGGAAGGCCGCAAGACAATACAAGCCGGGTGGCTTACACCACGCATTCGTGCTGGCAAATTCGATGGCATGATTTGTACGATCCGTGATATCACCGAGAGCAAGCGAATGCAGGCTTCCCTCTCAGAGAGGGAGGAACGCTTCCGATCTATCACTGAACAATTGGCGGACATGATCTTCATTACAGATGATCGGGGCATCATCAATTACGTGTCACAGGCTTCGGCCACGGTTTTTGGTCTTGCTCCCGAGGCAATGATTGGTGAATCGTTCACCCGCTTTCTTCAGAGTGCTGACGTTTCTCGAGCCATGTCCTCATTTGGCAGAGCAATATCTACGGGCGTTCCGACAGAACGTCTTCAGCTGATGATGAAACACGCTAATGGAGCAGAGTTCACCGGCGAATTGTCTGGAAGACACTATGAAGTCGAAGGCTCAATTGGAGCAATCGGCGTAATCCGCGACATTTCGAAGCAGAAGCTTGCCCAGGAAGCGCTTCTCGCCAGTGAATCAAGGTTTCGATCGCGGATCGAATCCGCTTCTATTGCCTTGTATGAGACCGATGCAAATGGCGAGTGTCTCTACGTCAACGACGTGTGGTGCAAGCAAGCTGGGATGTCGTGCGATGACGCACTTGGAAACGGCTGGCTCACAGGGCTTCATGAGGACGATCGCGAGCGCATTGCCGCTCGTTGGGCAGCGCATGCCCATGGAGGGGAACCATGGAGTATGGAGTACCGCTTCCGGACTCCAGATGGGCGAATTACGTGGGTCTATGGAACTGCAACAGCCTTGCGTGACGAGCGTGGCCAGATCGTCGGCTATCTTGGAGCCAATGCGGATATTACGGAGCGAAAAAACGCTGAGAGTGCAATGCAGAGGAGCGAGGCCCTGCTGCAAGAAGCACAAAGCATCTCGCATGTAGGTCACTGGGTTTGGGATCTCCACACAAACGACACCGTCTGGTCCAGCGAGTTATTCCGAATCTTCGGCAAGGATCCCGCGGAAAGCCCGCCCTCTGGCCGAGCATGGACAGAAGACGTCCATCCGGATGATCAGACGCGAGTCGTCCAGCTGCTGACTGAGGCCTCCAGAGGAGGAATCCGTTCGTTTGACACATCCTATCGCCTGCTCGTGGCAGCCACAGGCGAGATGAAACACGTTCACATGCGAGGGCATGGCGAACTGGATATCCATGGCCAACCCTCTCGCCTCGTCGGCATCGTTCAGGACATCAGCGATGAGAAAGCAATCGAGACGCACTTGCGAAGGGCCCAATCGATCGCCCATATGGGCAGTTACTCATGGAACCCGCAAACGGATTCCGCAATCTGGTCAAACGAGCTTAAGGAAATCGTCGGATTTCCTGAAGCCATCCCATCATTCGAGCTCATGATGTCACTGATCCACACGGATGATGTAGAGAGGGTCTCAGAAACTGAGCGCAGGGCTCGAGAAGAGGGGCTACCATTCGATATCGAGTACCGCATCGTTCGTCCTGATGGTGAGATTCGCCATGTTCACGATATTGCTGAAATCGCGCGGGACTCAAACGGTCAAGTTATCTCAATGCTGGGAACAGTTTTGGACATCACAGAGCGAAGACGAGCTGAGGACGTGCGTGCTGCCCAACTACGCCTCGTCGAGTTCGCGGTGGACCACTCAACAACCGATATCCTTCAGCAATTTCTTGATGAAGCCGAGGCTCTGACGGGTAGTACGATTGGCTTCTTCCACTTCTTGGCAGAAGACCAGCAATCACTCTCACTCCAGACATGGTCAACGAACACGTTGAAGAACATGTGCACAGCAGTCGGAGCTGGTACGCACTATCCCGTCTCGCAAGCTGGCGTATGGGTTGACTGTGTTCGAGAACGAGCGCCCGTGATCCATAATGACTATGCTAGCCTGACTCACAAGAAAGGGTTACCCAAAGGCCATGCAACCATGGTTCGCGAACTTGTTGTTCCCGTTCTCAGAGGGAACAGGATCCTCGCTATCCTAGGCATCGGGAACAAACCGACGGAATACAACGAAGCAGATACAAAGGTTGTACAGCAGCTAGCCGATCTCGCTTGGGAAGCCGTTGTACGGCGCCGAGCCGAGGATGCGTTGAAGGAGAGCGAAGAGAAATTCAGAGGCCTCGCGGACAGCATTGAGGACACGTTCTTCGCACTGGATCAGACCATGACCTTCACTTACGCGAATGAAGCGTGTGGAACCCTGTTCGGCATCTTGCCTGACGATCTGATTGGCCGTGCCTATAGCAGCGTCGCCCTCGATAGGGAACACGAATGGATCGGAGATATCTATGAAGGAATCATCCGAAGGGGTAAGTCGAGGCGCTTCGAAGCGCAGTTCAAGAAGGATGAGAATCAGGCCATCTGGTACGAGATTCATGCCTACCCATCAGACGTTGGCTGCTCCGTACTAATCAAAGACATCACCAAGCGCAAACGTGCTGAGGTTGAGCTACAGCACCTTACGCAACGGATGCGCCAGCTAAGTGCCCGTGCCATGGAAGCCAGTGAAGAAGAACGCAAGCGAATTGCACGAGAACTCCACGATCAAGTTGGACAAAACATCACCGCCTTCGGAATCGCCCTCGGACGAATCGCCGCCGAGGCGCCTCCAAATGCTGCCAAGGCACTAAAACCTCTTCTGGACAACGCACAGCAGATGCTTGAGACGACGGCAGAGCACGTGTACGGCGTCATGAGCGAACTTAGACCGGCTGTACTCGATGACTATGGAATCGCATCAGCCATCCGATGGTACGCACGAGAGTTCGCGGACCGAAACAACATCGACGTAGTGGTGCACGGTGAAGATCCACACATGCGACTTGGTGCAACTGTCGGAATCGCATTGTATCGTGCTGTCCAAGAGGCACTGAACAATGTCGCCAAGCATGCTGTCGCATCGCACGTGACTATCACGGTCGCTTCGACCAGTCAAGCCACACACGTCTCAATAGCAGATGATGGCATCGGGTTCGACCCAGATAATCGCATCCAACCCGGAACAGAAGGAGGCTGGGGCCTACTCGGAATACAAGAACGCCTTGAGCTAGCAGGCGGCTGCTTGCACATCATTGCGTCGCCCGGGCATGGAACTGAGATTCATATGGAGGTGCCGAGATTGCCATTCGAGTGTTGCTAGCTGACGATCACGTCCTCGTTCGTGAGGGCGTCCGCGCTATCCTGGAGAAGCAGCGTGACATCGTTGTCGTGGGCGAAGCGTCTGACGGACTGCAAATGGTGAGGCAATTCCGTTCTCTTACCCCGGATGTCATCATCGCCGACATCGCCATGCCCAACCTGAGCGGAATTGCAGCTATCCGCCGACTACGTCAGGCTGGGAGCACTGTCGGAGCCATCATCCTATCAATGCATTCGACTGCAAAACATGTCCATGACGCATTGCACGCTGGGGCGGATGGCTACCTGCTAAAACAGTCAGTTAGTACGGAACTCATCGAGGCAATTCGCGTGGTCGCATCCGGGCACCGGTATTTGAGCCCAGGAATCTCAGATATTCTCGTAAGGAACCACGCAATTGAACGAGAGCCGGGCGTAACAGCGGCTCCGTCTAGCTTGGATAGCTTGAGTCCCCGCGAACGTGAGGTACTCCAGCTTGTTGTAGAGGGAATGACGAGTGCGACCATTGCTCAACTCCTCCATCTGTCACCAAGTACTGTTGACACGTATCGCAGTCGAATGATGCGAAAACTTGGCGTAGGCAGCATTGCCGAGCTTGTTCGCCTTGCGATGCAGAGTGGCCTCTCGCCCCACGATGAGTAACTGCTCGTCGTCAGTCTGAAGCGCGTCGCGCCTGCTATCAGCAACCCGAATTCGTTCCATCGTCAATCACGTCTTGTCCAGATTACGCTACACGTAACTGCAAGATTTCATGACAGACAGTCGTCCAGTGTTGGCCTAGAATTGAAGTTGCCTGAAGCATGCGATGGATTCACGTACCAGAGATCAATCGTCGCGGCCATGTGTTGAGGGACTGTCATGCGAATGCCGACTCTCATTGTTGAGAACCACGCACTCACATGACATGTGCTACTCAGCGAGACGCACCTTTTCATGCACCTCCTTGTACCGCTCAGGGCGGCCTTCAAGAGATCAGCTTGTCGACCAACACCTGGCCACACCGGGTGGCAAGCAGGCGAGTGGCCGATAGAGAGTCAGAGGGCCGCTTGTAGCGGTGCACCGGGTTGCCATCGATAAAACAATCGAAGCCGATTGTCGGAGCCTTGTCTCAGACATCCGTTTTGTCCAGATTTCGCTACACACGACTGCAAGGTTTCGTGACAGACAGCCGTCTCGCTCTCATCCATACTAGAAGTTACCTGACGCAGGCGAGAGATTCGTCGACTGAGGTCTGGTTGAACGACAACTCTCCCAGCATCAGGCCCGGAGGACACGCGTGAACACCTGGTCACAAGGAATGAGATTGGGAACGAAGATTGCAGTCTATACGATTGCGTTTGGGGCCGTTATTGGACTTGCGCTAACGCTAGGCTTCTCCCAGTACACGCGCAGTAGCGTGTTAGCTCAAGCTAGGATCACTCTTGAGGAGCAGGCACATCAGGGCGCGCACTTCGTGGATGCCGTCTTGAATTCCAGGATTGAGATTGCTCATACGCTGGCTGCATCTCGAACGCTTGAGATTGCAGCCCAGTTGAGCAACAACGAGTTCGCCATTTTGTCGGAGGAAGCTCGATCTGCCCTGATTCAAGATCTCAATGACCGTTGGCGAAACACACCGTCAATCGTTGATCCCTTCATTGCGCAGTACGTGAGTAACGAGGTTGCGTTGGGATTCTCACGGCAGATGACTGCACACCCAGGTCTGTTTGGTGAGATCTTCCTGACTAACCGCTATGGTTCTCTGATTGCGAGCACGGGCAAGCTAACAACCTTGGCACATGGTCACAAATACTGGTGGTTGGCGGCGTACAACGAGGGCCATGGAGCCGTGTATATTGACGACCGCGGCTATGATGCCAGTGTAGGTGATTACGTACTTGGAGTGGTTGTTCCTGTAGTTGCGGAGGGCGAAGTGATCGGCGTTCTCAAGTGCAATTTCTCCATACTCACAGCAATTGGGAGCGCAATTGCTGAGTCCACTCCTGAAAGCGGTGCGACAGTGCTTCTAGCTCGCGGCTCTGGTCTTATCGTATACGGCCAAGATCGCCTTCCTCTCCAAAGCTCGATCTCTCCTGAGTTGGTTGCCTTAATCTTGGAAAGTAAGCAAGCCTCCACAATCATTCGAGAGAGCAAGGCAACATCCCTCGTGACATTCTGTGAAGTGCCCTTGACAGCCGATTACGCCTCGATGGCATTCGGCGGAACCCTACAGTCAATAGATCACAGCGTCGGAAATACCAACGAATCGTGGTTCATGATCGTTTCTCAGAACATGGACCAGGTCATGGCCCCCGCGCAGAGGGCTACGATGCGCATGGCTCTGATAGCTGCTGGAGCGATTGTGTCCATGGTACTCGTGTCGCTCATGCTAGGCTGGCGACTCGCGGCGCCCGCACATCTGCTTGCGGTTCAGGTCCAAGCACTCAACTCTGGCACACTGGACACCCAGGTAGATGTCACATCAGGTGATGAGATTGGCAAACTGGCTTCGTCTTTCAATGAGATGGCAGCCCGATTGAGAACCACCATGGTATCCAAGGAGCGACTCTCAGAGGAAGTGGAACACCGGACGCGGGTCGAAGGTGTTTTGCGCGAGAGTGAAGAGCGTTTCAGAGCCCTTTATGAGGAAGCTCCTCTCGGATATCAATCGCTGGATTCCCAAGGCAGCATCGTCGAGGTGAACCAGCCTTGGCTATCACTCCTCGGATACGAAAAGGAGGAGGTACTAGGCAAATGGTTTGGCGAGTTCCTTGCACCTGATCAACAAGAGCGATTTCGCCTAGGATTTCCTGTTTTCCGAGCGCGCGGAGAAGTCGTAGGGGTCGAGTTTACTATGATCAAGAAGAGCGGAGACCCTCTACAGGTCAGCATTGATGGCAAGGTAGGACATGGCGTCGACGGGGAGTTCAAGCAAACACACTGCATGCTGCATGATGTCGGGGCCCAACGAGACCTAGAAGCCCATTTGCGCCAGCGGCAAAAGCTCGAAGCCTTGGGAACAATGGCAAGCGGTGTGGCTCACGAAATCAATAACCCGTTGATGGGGATGATCAATTACGCTGATTTGATTAAGGAACGCGCTGCCGATGATCAGACGATAGATTTCGCCGGGGAGATCATGAAGGAAGGAAGCCGAATCGCACTTATCGTACGAAACCTTCTCTCCTTCTCTCGCCAGGATAGGGAGGGGTACAGTCCTGCCAGGATTGCCGACATTATTGACGCTTCCCTGTCACTCGTCGGATCGCTGCTGCGCAAGGATCAGATCTCAGTGGAGCTAGATATTCCTGAGGACCTCCCAGAGATTGAGTGTAGAAGCCAGCAGATTCAGCAAGTAGTTGTCAACCTTCTCACGAACGCTCGCGATGCACTCAACTCACGATTCCCTGAATATGACGAGAACAAGACCGTTCGAATCTCTGCGCACCCGTTCACGGAAGGTGAGGAAGCCTGGATACGCATGACAGTACTGGATCACGGTGAGGGAATGTCGGAGGACGTGGCGTTGCGCATCTTTGATCCCTTTTATACAACCAAGCCGAGATACGAAGGGACAGGACTAGGATTGTCGGTGAGCTTTGGCATCATCAGAGAGCACCACGGTGAACTCACGGTAAAGAGCAGGTTAGGTATTGATACGCGATTTCACATAGACCTCCGCGTTGAGCATGGTTGGCCTCTCTCGAGCAGCCCGCGGAACGCCCCGTAGCCTCCTTGATATAAAGCTCAATTGCCCGTGGTGGACGGCACCAAGAATGCATGCCCCCAGAGCAACAATGTGAGGTTCCCGCCCTAGAACCGAAAGACCGCAGCTCATTCAGCTACCGCTTCCCGAGTGTCATCCTTGCCAGTCTGGCTGACACAAGAGCCAGCCCGTTCAACAAATGGAAGCTGACAAACAGCAGCATGATTCCAAATAGCGTGAAGATGAGAGTTCCTTGCCACGTCGTCACTTGCCAGAACACAAAGTCAATATCAACGAATGGATAGACAGTCGGTGTCGAAATCAAGGCGAGAGATGCTGAGATAAACGCTACAGTGACCGTGAAGGTAATGATTCCCAATGGGAATTTGATGAACAAGTAGAGCATGCCGGTCCACGTTGTGCGGTCCTTAAGAAGCGCCTTGAATTGATTCCAAAGCCCGCTCACAGGCTCCCTCTCTGAGGTTGAGGGAATTTCCGCCTTGAGGACTACATTGGCAATCCTTCGTTCCAAAGCACACAACGCCCGCGTCGCGGCAAACACCACGCCTAGGACGGGAATGCCAAGCAGCGTGATGCTTAGGCCTACCCCCAACGATAGACCTGTCACCAGGAACACAAAGTAGAACGTCCCGAGAGGGAATGCTGCGAGCAGATAGACCATATTGAGGTAACTTTGCGGATCAAGAAGCACACCGAAGAATCCGTTTGTTGCTCTGCTCGTTTTCGCCACTACCGTTCACCCTCCTGTTCTCGTACGCCGCTGGTTTCAGATCGCCACTTCGAGTCCTACTGATAGTGCTTAGGCTGGCAATATCATACTGCACTGGAGCACGATGACTGAGAATGTGAGCAGGGAGCTCGGCTTTCACAGCGCTTTGCAACGGAATTGAACCATTTGCATAGGCAAATGCGACTACTTAGTAGGAGGTTTCAATGAGTGATCATCCAGCAATCGATAAAGAACACATGTTTTTGGCGGAACAACAGACCGTGACCGTGACCGACAGTTTTAGGGATGACGATCTCATCCTTGATCTGGGAGGCGGTGGAGAAGGCGTCATCGGACAATTGCGCGGCCGTCAAGTCGTCGCCGTCGATATGCGAAAGCAAGAGCTAGAAGATTGTGCGCCTGGTCCGATCAAGGTTGTCGCCGATGCCAAGGAATTGCCGTTCTTGGATGAAGCTTTTGACGCGATCACCGCATTCTTCTTCTTGATGTATGTTCCGGAATCAGATCGGGCAAGCATCCTTGCCGAAGCGTACCGCGTGTTGCGTCCTGGAGGACAGTGCACAATCTGGGACGCCATGATCCCTTCTCGAGGCGAGAGAACGCAGGACATCTTCATCGTTCCAGTCAAGGCAGAGCTTCCAGATCGAGCCATTGAAACAGGCTATGGCGTACGTTGGGAGGGGCACGAGATGACTGTTGACGACATCACTCAGATGGCCCAAAGCGTCGGCTTCATCGTTGTAGAAGAAATCAACGAAGGAGAGCATTTCCGACTGACTCTAGCTCGCAAATCCGAGTAACCCTCCTCCCACAATCCTCTTTACAGGTGCCCAATGGGTAGCAAGCAGGGGGAGTGCTGCTGAGTGGATGCACGCTATCCCTCTCTTGTCCTGGCCATGATGAATGGTCACAATCATCTGTGTCACGAGGAGAGATGTCGTTGAGCAATGATGCCCTGATCTACCTTTCAGCAGAAGATGTTGCTGCCGTGATACCCTCCCCCGCTGTGCTAGTGGAGCACCTTGAGTCCATGTTTCGACACAAGGCTCAAGGGAACACCGAGATGCCCCCGAAACTTGGAATTCATCCTTCGGATGATGGTTTTCTCCACGCCATGCCCGCCAGCATACCGAAGTTGTCAGCTGCTGGATTGAAATGGGTAGCCGCCTATCCCAAGAATGCGGCCCACGGGCTTCCTCAAGTGAGCGGACTGGTGATTCTGAATGATCCTGAAACGGGGATTGCCAGCGCCATCCTGGATGCCTCTGTAATCACAGCCTCGCGGACTGCTGCGGCCTCAGCACTGGCCGCCCGGTATCTAGCGAGACGTGATTCAGGCACTTTGGGCATTCTTGGATGTGGCGTACAGGGGCGTAGTCACTTGGAGGCTTTTGCCAGCGAATTCTCACTACGCAGCGTGTTCGCTTTCGACGTCAACTCAAGCACAGCCACTCGCTTCGCCGCTGAAGCATCAGATTCGCACCCATTCGACGTTGTGATAGCTACCTCGGCACGTGAGGTGGTTGTGAACTGCGATTTGGTGATCACAGCAGGACCCATTACCAATCCGCCCCATGCCGCAATCCAGCCCGGATGGTTGCAGCCTGGAGCCTTCGCTTCATCGATCGACTATGGCTCCTATTGGCACGCTGATGCATTGGCTGAGATGGACATCCTCTGCACGGATGACATTGCACAATATGCCTCGCACCAGGAGCATGGTTATTTGCAGGGACTGCCGGCGATTGATCTGGAGCTTTCCAGACTCGTCACGGGCGAACACTCCGGTCGGTTGGATGCGAGTCAACGCACGTTCGCCTGCAATCTTGGCATTGCGCTAGAGGACGTTGTCGTGGCAAAAAACGTTGTTGATCGCGCCCGTCAGCTAGGTCTTGGACAGGATCTTGCGCGGTAGGGACGCATGCAGTGCTAAGGAACCTCGATGCTTAATCTGACGCAACGTGATCGCGAAATGCTCGACGGTGTTCACGGCGAAGCATCGCGTTTTGCGATGACAGTGGTTGTTCGCATGGCTGAGGCCGTTGGCGCGGATGATCTGATATCAGTCGAGCAAGCACACATCGACGCTTGTGCCTTGATGAGTCTGTCGAGCCTTGAACTTGTCAATCACTTGGCAAACCATGGCGGTCGCGTCTCTATCCCTACCACCTTGAGCATGGTTTCCTTGGATCTTGAGAATTGGGAAACCCTGGGCGTCCCTCCGAAGTTCGCCCAAGTCTCGACAGAAATCGCCAAGGCATACCTGAGGCTAGGGTGCATTCCCACGTGGACGTGTGCACCCTATCAAGGCTATCTCACGCCTCACTACGGCCAGCAGCTGGCTTGGGGCGAATCCAATGCCGTCGTCTATGCCAATTCGGTACTCGGAGCACGGACCAATCGCTATGCCGACTATCTGGATATCTGCGCAGCCATCACAGGGAGGGTTCCCGATACAGGACTCCATCGTGAGGAAAACCGTCGAGCCACATTCCACATTCGTGTCGAAAACACAAAGCCCTCTGATTGGTCCACGCCAGCTTCGTGGTCAGCGCTTGGCTCTTTGGTAGGCAACCTCGTAGGCGAACACGTCCCCGTCATTGATGGGTTGCCCGCTATTCGACCTTCCAACGACATGCTCAAGGCGTTCGGCGCAGCTGCTGCATCAGCCGGTTCTGTCGGGCTTTTCCATATGGTAGGAACTACACCAGAAGCCCCTGATTTTGCTACAGCCTGTCACCAGAAAAAACCAATTGAATCCCACAGCATCGGATTGTCACAGCTAAGGCAGTCATGGACTGAGCTTTCAAGCGCTTCGGATGGAGTCGGCATTGATGCCGTCATATTGGGGTGTCCGCATTTCAGTTATGCGGAATTCGAGACATTGAATGAAGCCGTGCACGATGTGTCCGCTGCCTCGGTTCATGAGAACGTGCAGTTTCTCGTCTTTGCCAGCTCAGCAAGCATCGAGTTGGTAAGACGCGGGAGCCTTCTCCAACCCCTTCGTGAATTTGGAGTCACTCTCATTCACGATACCTGTCCCTTTCACTCGCCCGTCCTCGCTCAAGGAACGCAGACGATCATGACCAACTCAGGCAAGTGTGCCTATTATTCGCCCGGCGAGCTTGGTGTCGGCGTTCTGTTTGGAACATTACGTGACTGCGTTGAAGCAGCCGCTACAGGACGCGCTCCTCAAAGGAGCCAGCCATGGTAGAGTCCTCAACCAGCCGGTTCATTGTTCCAGGCGCTGTTCAAGGAGTGCTGCTGCTGTCGCAACAACCCCTCAGTCTCTGGGGAGGCATCGATCCCAAGACGGGCCAAATCATTGACCAACGACATGACAAAGCAGGCGAATGCGCAGCTGGAAGAATCCTCGCCATTCCATCGGAAAAGGGGTCAAGCACAGGTAGTGCCGTATTGCTTGAACTCATCCGCATCGGCAAGGCCCCGGCAGCCATCGTCACCTGTCACTTGGCGCCCATTCTTGCACTGGGATCCATCATCGCGAAGGAACTCTATGATGTGTCGCTGCCCATTCTTCTTGTTTCCGAGGACTCGTTTGCTGGACTCCGCGATGGTGAACCCGTTCAGATCGAGACCAACGGAACGATATCCTCGCTGGAACAGTCAAACTGATTCCATCCGCTACGCGGCAATGACTGCAGATCCGCACCGGCTGAATCCTAGACCTAGAACCCTGTGCGTGAACAGCCGAACTACTCGAGGGTATAGGTCTCTACGATTGGATTCGCAGAATCGGGCGCTACGTAGTGTGGCTCCATCTGCGATCGAACAGCAGCCATGGCCTCGCGATTGAGATCGATAGGCGGCGTAGCATCCTCCGGTAGGTAGCTCTTGTAGGGCATGCGTTTCTGGAGACGGGCAAACTCTTCTCGAATGGGTGTTAGGCGATTTGGATCACATAACAGGTCAATTCCGGTGCCCGTCAGGGCTTTCGCTGCTGCTGTGATCGCCTTGTGTGCGATCGGCGTTGCAGAGAGGCTGACAGTTTGCCAATGGTGTCCACAGACCTCTCGAGGCAAGACAGGAAACAGAAGAGAGGCAGTCGGAGCGACGAGCGTAACTTCACCCACATCTGATGATCCGGATCCAGTGAAATCCTTCGCACTCTGAGACAACACTGCGCCATGGTTACCCTGCAACCCCTTCTGCTTGAGCCCGTTCTCCTTCTGGAACATCTTGGCAAAGCGAACGTCTTCCTCAGACCAAACGGGCATTCCTACCTGTGCCACATTCTCGTGCATGATGTTAGCGAGGGCTCGATTGCCATAGTTCTGGTGAATGCCTGTATACGTGCGAACCTTGTGGGTGCACCCCGTTGCAATGGCAGCGCCTTCGGCACATCGCAAGACTTTCCGAAAGTCTTCGGCAACGCGTTCGTCGCTATCCCGAACGTAGTACCACACACTGGCCTCATCAGGCACAACATTGGGGCTTCGCCCACCTTCAGGAATGACGCAATGGACACGCGCGGTGTAATACAGATGCTCTCGCAGCATATTGACCGCATGGTTCATCAGCTCCACAGCGTGTAGTGCACTGATTCCATGCCATGGGTCCCCAGCAGCATGAGCCGTACGCCCGTGAAACGTCACAACAAACGAGTACATGGCACTGTAGGAAACGCCGGCAACAGGACGAAATATATCGGCTCCATGGTTATCGAGCACGGCATCCAATCCATCAAAAACGCCCTCACGAACCATATACGGGCGGCTAACGAGCGCCTCTTCGCCAGGGCAACCGAACAGTTTGATGGTGCCATCAAGCTGTTCGCGTTCGAGAGCTCGCTTCAGGGCAACGGCTGTGAAGGCTGACGTGGCGCCCATGGCATTGTGCGTGCAGCCGTGTCCTGGCGCGCCGTCGATAAGCGGTGCATGAGTCAGATGTCCGGCTGTTTGGCTGAGTGAAGGGAGCGCATCATACTCGGCAAGGATGCCGATCGTCGGCTTTCCTGTGCCGTTTGACGCAGTAGCTACGAAAGCCGTCGGCATGCCTGCTACGCCGCGTTCAATGTCAAATCCTTCTGCTTCGAGGTGTTCGGCAAGCAATCCTGAAGATCGAAACTCCTGCATCGGCAGTTCTGCATAGCTCCAGATCGCATCAGAAAGGCGGTGGTACGTCGTCTGCGTTTCATCCGCGAACACCTGCGCATCATCTTTGATTCTCCGCTGCTCGCTTTGCGTTTTTCGTTGGGCCATGCTCCCTCCCACAAGTCGATCTGGACATCACTCCCGAACAAACGTGCTCATACCCGCTGTAGTTGAAGCTGAATACAGCAATGGCGCGTTGTCGTTGCGTGCGCGAATCAGAACGATCTCTAAAACAGATAAGCCAGTCCAAGCCCGACCCCAAGAATGAGGATGAGGCCCGGCCAGATTGATTTCCTCAGCGATACAGCGCCCAACGCAAACACCATGCCCCCCTTCACTGTCGTGTTGACCATTGCAGCCAACACGATCGCCTTCGATGCTGTCCCGATTTCTACGGTTCCTGCTCCCGCCATCCTAGCCATAGACAGGGTAATCGCATCGACGTCAGCAATACCCGAGAGCGCCGCAGAAGCATAAACTCCGGCATCCCCGAGCAACATTTGGGCGCCGCGAGAAACGACAAGAATCACAGCATAGGCAATGGCGAACCGAAGCGCAGGTCCCAACTCAAATGGTGCCTTTAGGGCAACCTCTTCGCCGTCACCCTTTCCTCGTGAGAAGAACAGAAGGAAGCCGCAATAGAGCAGGCCAATCGCGCCAGCTCCTCCCATGGGAATCCACAGGGCCTTCAAGAGATCTCCGTTCAACACTGCTGCCACGACCAGAACACGAGCAAACATCACGGTCCACGCCACGGTAATTGCCAGTGCAAATGGTTTGGCCAAGCTGTCATGGGTCTTGCTTTGTTGTGTAAAGCTCAACGTCACTGCGGTGCTTGATACCAATCCGCCAAGCAGCCCCGTTAGCCCAACGCCACGGCGGGATCCGACAAGCTTGATGAGCACGTAGCCGATGAAGCTGATGGCTGAGATGAAGACCACCATTAGCCAGATGTTCTGAGGGTTCAGCACATCCAGTGGGGCAGGGCCGAATGTTCGGTTTGGCAGAAGAGGCAAGACAATGGCCGTAATCACAGCGAATTTGAGCGTTGCCAGCACATCTTGATCGCTAATCTGACCTACGAATTTGCGAACGCCCACCTTCAGGGACAACAAGACAGCGATGCCCACACCCAATGCCGCGGCAATCTCCATGCGGCCCCAATAGCACAATGCACCGATGAGAAAGACCATGATGGCCGCGATTTCACTGGTCAGCCCCATCGCACCTCGTGAAGCAGTGACGAAATAGGAGATCGCAATCAACCCGCTGACGGACACAAACGCAGCAACGAAAATCCACGCCACACCTGTAAGGTCTGCAAGGAGCGCTGCCGCACACCCAGCAAGTGCAACAAGTGCCATGGTTCGCGCGCCAGCGAACAATTCTCGATCTCCTTGTTGATGCGCGTATTCGCGCTGAAGGCCCACGAGGATTCCAATGACAAAAGCCAACCCCAATCGAACGATCACCGCTGTTGTGTCCATTCCCGCCTCCAATGCCTCGGCATAATGATCGGTCAGATGGTAGGCGCAATGGCTGGCAAGTAACAAGCCTGGCACCGAGAGACGGTCTATGAACAGGCCTTACGCAGAGCGAACCGCATCGTTGAGACAGACATCAAGAACTTCCCTGTTTGCCACCATCCGCCGGTCATCAACAGCAAGTCGCTAGCCCTGTACCAGGTTCATCAACGCGCGTTTGAGAACGGCAATTCCTCGCTCGTATTCTGCCAGATTCAGATGCTCATCGGGCGTGTGATCCAGTGATGAATCACCTGGGCCATAGGCGATCATGGGAACATTCCATTGCTGGAACAGATTCATGTCCGACGTTCCCGTCTTGCGCTTGAAGACGGGTTGTCCATCCTCAGATCGGATGGCAGCAAGCATCGCACGGACAAGAGGGTTTCGCTTGTCTCTGAGTACAGCAGGCATGGCATCGCCGAAGGAGACTGTCGCGCCATGGACTGCATCCTGTACGAGTCCGCAAAAAGCATTCGAGTCAAATCCAGGCGGTGTACGAACATCTAGGGACAGCTTCGCGTTTTCCTGTCCCACATCCTGACTTGTATTGAGCGATGTCAATCGAATTGTCAGATCCTCGAAACCTGTGCCTCGCTCAGGATAGGCAGAACAAATCCTTTCGTAGAATGTAACAGCATCCTCTGCAACTGTGCTTGTCGGAGCGCCTCTGTGCGTTTGAGGTTTGGTCACTGTGTAACGTACAGGCAGTGATCCCTTGTAGCCGAGAGTGATAGCAGCCCAGCCACTGGGTTCAGCAATAACAACATAATCAGGTGAGGGCATCGTTTCCAGGATATGTCTTGCACCTCGCGAATCCGCCTCTTCTCCCACACAACCAATGACTGTGACCGTAGCGGCATCCGACTCTGCGCAACGTGTTGCGGCCTCGATGCAGGTTGCCAGGGGACCCTTGGCATCTACGCTGCCACGACCGTACAACTTGCCGTCATCAACGCGGACTGTCAGGTCGCCCGGTACGGTATCGAGGTGGCCAATGAGATAGATGCTCTTTGTCCCATGACCAACTGTGCCGAGGGCATTGCCTATGCCGTCCTCACGCGCTACAAATCCGCGCGACTTCATCTCAGCGATGACGACAGAGGCGACTTCGCCTTCATCGCCAGAAGGACTCGAGCATCGGACGAGACGTTCGACAAGCGTCATTGCAGCACCGATTCGAGGGCATTCAGAGCTTCATCAGCGTTTGCCTTAGTGAACATGTAAGGAGGGAGAAAACGGACAATCGTGCTCCCTCCTGACAAGGCTAGTACGCCTTGCTCCATCAACGCCTTCAAGACAGGACCTGCTTTGGTGCGAAGCTCAACAGCCAGCATCAGGCCCATCCCCCGGACGTCACGGATCTTCTCAGGCATCGCCCGCTGCAATTCTTCAAGGCGTTGCAGGAAATACGCCCCTACTTCAGTGATTTGATGGAGCAGGTCTTCCTTCTCAATGACGTCGATCACAGTTAGCGCAGCACGACAAGCCAGTGGATTGCCTCCATACGTGCTGCCATGCTGTCCCTTGGCAAAGGACAACGCTGTCGGGAAGATGGTCGCTGCCACAGGAACACCGCCGCCAAGCGCCTTGGCAACACACAGAATGTCCGGCGTCACTTGGTAGTGTTCGCAGGCAAACCAGCGTCCGGTGCGTCCCATTCCGCTCTGAACCTCGTCGAAGATCAGAAGCGCTCCAGACGCATCACACAGATCACGCGCTGCTTCGAGGTAGCCCTGAGACGCAGGATGGATGCCGCCTTCCCCTTGAATGGGCTCAAGGATGAGGGCTGCAACATCCGACGTCATTGCCTGCTTGAGTCTGGCAATATCGTTGAACGGAACGTGGGTAACACCAGGTAGCAATGGGTCAAATCCCTTGCGGAACGCGGGTTTCCAAGTTGTTGACAGAGCACCCATCGTTCGCCCATGGAACCCCCGCATTGCAGCAACAATACCCGGCTTGCCCGTGCAAACGCGAGCCAACTTGAGCGCGGTTTCAACAGCCTCGGTGCCCGAGTTACTGAGGAAGATCCGATCGAGATCCTTGGGAGCGATAGCTGCCAGTTTTTGCATGAGCTGCGTGCGAACATCATTGTGGTAATAGGCGCTAGGACACGTCATAAGTGTGCTCGCCTGCTCCGAGATGGCTTGGGTCAATGTTGGATGCGCATGCCCCAGTGCAGCCACACCGATGCCCGTTCCACAATCCAGATACGAACGTCCTTCTTGATCGAATAGTCGAACCCCAGAACCTTTGACGATTGCTAACGGCGCAGGCTTGAGCGCGCCGCTGCCGTGGCGACTCTCAATGGGGTATTCGCTTTCGTTCGTTCGTTGTTCATCCATGCTGTTGTCTCCTCCTGCACATCGGCCGCTGCCGCAGCCAACACCTAGCTGATGGCGGTTCCCCTTCCTGACAGAGCGTCAGTGACGGGGCTGGCCCCGCGCGCATCGCCGACCATGACTCTTGATACACCGCCTTCTAGCGATCCTTTGGCTCCCAGCAGTTTCTTCTTCATCCGTCCCAGTGCGACGGTTTCAATAAACTCATCGAGTCGATCAGCCTCCAATGAGGGAATCAGGCTTCCTTCATCTGCGACGTCTTGAAGAAGACCTGGCACATTGGATAGGAGTAGCAATTGATCGGCCTTCAAGGCCATCGCCACATGAGCTGCAAACCGATCGCCATCCACGTTGATGGCCACGCCCTCTTTGGAAATGGCTGGTGGTGTGAGAACGGGCACATAGCCGTTATCTAGCAGCAACTCCAGCAGCCCCACGTTGACCTTTCGGATGATGCCGCTTAGATCCCCACGAAGAACCTGCCTACGCCCGTCTTCGATGATTTTCAGCGAGCCTTTTTGATCGCCTTCTACGAGCCGCCCGTCGATGCCAGTCAGCCCAATAGCGTTGACTCCCAAGCGCTGCAGGATCTCGACAATCATCTTGTTGGCATAGCCCGCATAGACCATGTTGAACATCTCCATCGTGCGCCGATCCGTGAACCGGCTTTGATGCCCGGACACCGACGTGACGAATCGAGGAGGGTGTCCTAGCATCGTCGATACCTCATTCAGTTTGGATGACCCGCCATGGACAAGGACGTAGTCCCGATGTCCGGAAAGGTCTTCGCAGAATTGCTGATAGTCGATGCCCTCTCCGCCGCCGACTTTAATGACTGTTAGCCTTGACATAAATGCCTCCTTGGAGCCGGACTAGGGGTGCAGGGCCAGCGCTTGCAGACCGGTAGTTTCAGGAAATCCGAGCATCAGGTTCAGGCACTGAACGGCTTGACCTGCAGCCCCCTTCATCAAATTGTCGATCGCAGACATAACCACCAGTCGTCCTGTGCGAGGATCCTTCTCAAACCCGATGTCACAGAAGTTGGTACCTGCCACGAGTTTGGGCTCAGGGAATCTGTAAATGCCTGACCGTTCCTTCACCAAGCGAATGAAGGGCTCTTCTCCATACGCCTTGAAGTAGGCCTGCCAAACGTCTTTCTCGCTGTACTCACCATCGATCAACACGTGCGCTGTCGACTGAATGCCGCGGACCATTTCCACGCCATGGGGCGAGAAGTTCACGATTGACTCTGAAAGCCCCAATTCCTGAATCATTTCCGCAATGTGCCGGTGGCCACTAGGCTTGAACGCTCGAACCACGCCACTTCGTTCAGGATGATGACTTGCCGCGGACACTTTGGCTCCGCCAGCTGATGAGCCAACTTTCGCGTCAATGACAGCCAGGGTCACATCAAAAGCTTCAACCAATGGCTTCAACGGAAGAATGGCTGCTGTCGCCGTACACCCAGGCACAGCTACATGCCGAGCTGACCGTATCTCCTCGCGATGCAATTCAGGCATCCCATAGGCAAAGGTCTCAAGATGCTTTGGACACGGATGGGTTAGTGAATACCAATCGTCATAGTCAGACGGATCCTTCAATCGGAAGTCCGCGCTCAAATCAACAAGTCGCTCGGAAATAGACATCAGGCTCTCAACCTGGTTCATGAGAACGCCGTGCGGAAGGGCAGCGAACAACACATCTACTGCCGGGAACTCATCAGGGTGAATGAATTTGTCCAATGGAACGCCGCGCAGATTGGGATGCACGCGAGCAATCGCCTTGCCCTTGTAGCTCTGTGAGCTCACTGCCGTGACATGAACGGATGGATGTTGGACCAGCAGCCGCAGCAACTCGCCACCCACATATCCGGACCCTCCCATGATGCCAACATTCACTCTAGGCGACTGCATGTCGACCTACCTCCAATGCGTAATCAAGGATCCTGTTGGGGATGTCCACGCCCGTAGGCGCAATGCTGTTGCGGAATTCAACGGTGTAGTTGACCTCATGGGCGAGCAAACCTCTATCAGACTCGATCAAGTCGACGGCAAGCACGCCGCCGCCCACTGCCTGAGCAGCGCGTAGGCTCACGTCTCGCACTTCGTTCGTCAGGGGGCAATTGGTCGCTTGAGCACCGCGCGACGTATTGGTGATCCAATGATCGCTGGATCGATAGACGGCGCAGGCCACTTCGTCGCCAATCACGAAAGCTCGAATGTCTCGCCCCGGCTTGTTCAGATACTCCTGGATATAGAAGATCTTGTGATAGTAGGAGCCGAGGTGATCCTTATGTTCCAACACAGCCTCAGCAGCATCTCGATCATTGATCTTGGCCAGCAGACGTCCCCAGGATCCGGTTACCGGCTTAAGCACAATGGGATAGCCCATCTCTTCAATGGCCGCCAATGCGCTTTCCCGCGTGAAGGCCACCTTCACATCAGGTGTGGGCACACCGGCATCGCGAAGTGCCTTGGACGTGGCCACCTTGTCGCCGCAAGTTAGCGCGACTCGGTAGGAGTTAATCGTCTGAACGCCCGTATTCTCAAACAGGCTGAGTGCGTACAGCGCGTGAGCATGCGACACATCTCGTTCGAGAAGCACATCAAAATCGAACCGGCTGTCTAGATCGAACACAATGTCACGGCTATCAACCAGCGTCAGATCCACGCCCCGTTGATGGGCTGCCTCGATCAACAGCTTCTCTTCCACTCGAATTCTTGAGAACAGCATTCCCAAGCGATCATTACTCATGAATCCCTCCGCTTTCTTTTTCCTTACCCACACGCACGCAATGCTCGATGAGCAATGCCGGAAGATCGGTTTGCACCGCCTTCATAGAAGCCTTGAATTCCATCGCGCAATTCACTTCATGCACGGTAAGTCCGTTGCCTGTCTCCATTAGATCAACGGCAATGGCATCCCCGCCGACTGCCCGACAAGCCTTTGTGCATAAGGCATCCAGCTCCGGCGTAATTGGACACGGATACGTTTTCGCGCCCAACGCCGCATTGGTGAGCCAGTGGTCGGCACTGCGATAGGCGGCAGCCACAGTGGTCCCTCCGATGACAAAGGCTCGAATGTCCCGATCGGGCTTGTCCACAAACTCCTGAATGTAGAAGACGCTGTGGTAGTGAGATCCCAAATGGGATTTATGCTCAAGGATGGCTTCTGCTGCCGTTCGGTTCTCGATCTTGGCCATCAGCCTTCCCCACGATCCGTCAACTGGCTTGAGGATTGCTGGATATCCCAGTTCCTCAACTGCAGACAGAGCCGACTTGCGGGAAAACGCCACTTTGATGCGAGGTGTGGGGACGCCCGCCTTTGCCAATTGCTGGGACGTCAATACCTTGTCTCCCCCGATTCGCGCAGTGTCATAGCTATTCACTGCCTTGACGCCCGACCTTTCCAGCATGTTTAGGACATGCAGTGCACGCGATTGGGAGATTTCTCGATCCAAAACAACGTCCACGTCTGGCAAGTCTCCAAAGTCAAGAACAAGATCGTTGGTACAGAGGAGCTCCAATGTGACCCCTCCATGTTGCTTGATGGCTTGAATCAGCATTTTCTCTTCGGCCCGCACACGCGAGTACAGAAGTCCAATTCTAACTTTCTTCATGGTGCTCTAGAGGAGTTCGATGAGGTGGCAGGCACGCCAGCCAATCATCGTCTATTCTCCCCAGTCCTCCTCTTCATCAGGGGCCAACGCAAGTGTCAACGGCTTAATGGACGTCACTTCCAATTCCGCACCACAAGCTGTGCAGTCAATAATCTCGTGGGCCATCACCTCAGCACTCAGCTCAAGTGCACCTCCGCATTCCGGACAATTCGTCATGTCGATCTCCTTTTCGTCGCCTGACTGCAAGTCAAGCGCTTGTTTTTGGTTTGTGGGAAAGCTCCCTCGTGTCGAATCCCCTCATCAATCAGATGGCTGAGCAAGGATTGCGTGTGCCTCCTCTAGCTGACAGGCAACGGCTTTTGGCGCTGTTCCCCCCTTAGCCTGCCGCCGTTCAATGGAGGTATGAACGTCAAAGACGGCAGCAACATCCTCGGCAAACGCAGGGTGAATGTGCTGATAGGCAGACAACGGGAGCACATCGATACCCACACCGGCTCGTTCTGCTTGCTTCACGGCTGCCCCGACAATGTGGTGGGCTTCGCGGAAAGGGACACCCTTAAGAACAAGGTAATCGGCAAGATCTGTGGCCATCATCGACGCACAACAGGCTGACGACATATGTGCTGCATTGGGCATCATCGATCCCACAATGGCTTCAGCAATCGGGACCTCTGCCATCAATGTATCAATGACATCAAACAGTCCCTCTTTGTCTTCTTGCAGGTCCTTGTTGTATCCCGAGGGCAATCCCTTGAGTGTGGTAATCATTCCCATGAGGTGGCCAAGCACTCGTCCCGACTTGCCGCGAATCAGCTCAAGCATGTCGGGGTTTCTCTTTTGCGGCATGAGGCTTGATCCAGTGCAGTACTTCTCATTCAGGCGGACAAACGCATACGACTCGCTGGACCAAAGGATGAGCGTCTCAGCCAGCGAGCTTAGATGGGTTTGGAGCAACGCGCCCGCGTACAAGAAGTCGACGACAAAATCGCGATCCTCTACAGCATCAAGGCTGTTCTCTGAGGTGTGGGCAAACCCAAGCTCTTCTGCCATTTGCTCCCGATCGATGTCGAATGGGTTTCCTGCCAACGCACCTGACCCAAGCGGGCAAACACTAGCCCGCATCTTTGCACCAGCCAGTCGATCGATATCGCGATTGAACTTCCAGAAGAATGACATGAGCCAATGGCTAAACAAGATAGGCTGGGCTCGCTGCAGGTGCGTATAGCCTGGCATGACGATGCCCAGATGGCTCTCTGCCCGGTTGACGAGAACGGCTTGCAACGATCGCAAACTCGCCGTCAACTCATCATTGATTTGCATCAGATAATGACGTAGTGCCGTGGCCACCTGGTCATTGCGGGATCGTCCCGTGTGCAATTTGCCCGACACAGCGCCTGCAAGTTCATGCAACCGTCTCTCAATGGCAGTATGGATGTCTTCGTCTGAAGGCAACGAAACAAATGAGCCTGTGGAAAACTCGTTCCCAATTTGCTCCAGGCCATTCGAAATCGCCGCAAGCTCTTCATGATCAAGCAGGCCTGCCCCCTTCAGAGCCGCTGCATAGGCGATGCAGCCAGCGATATCACTGGCAGCCAATCGCTGATCGAAAGCAAACGAGTCATTGAACGCTTGCACTGTCGCATCCATGGAAGCGGCAAACCGCCCGCCCCACAATTTGGTTTCACCCTGACTCATCGCCATCACCCTTTGAATCCACTAGGGATACTGGCTTGGGTCTTGTGCGTTCTCATGCCTGTAACCGTCATTGGCAGTCCAAACAGATTGATGAATCCAGTCGCATCCGATTGGTCATAGACGTCGTCCTGCCCGAAAGTCGCAAGATCTTCCTGGTAGAGACTCATCTCTGATTTGCGTCCAACGACCGTGCACAAACCTTTGTAGAGCTTCACTCGCACAGACCCAGTTACGGGGTCCATAATCTTGGCAACGAACGCATCCAGTGCTTCGCGTAGCGGTGAAAACCACTGCCCGTTGTAGACGATTTCGGCATACTGTGCGCTGACCAATGCTTTGTAGTGCGCTGAAGCGCCATCAAGACATAGGCTTTCAAGCCCAGCCAGTGCCTTGTAGAGCACGGTTCCTCCGGGCGTCTCGTAGATGCCGTGAGATTTCATGCCCACCAGCCGGTTCTCCACGATGTCCTCGCGTCCCACGCCATGCTTTCCAGCCAGAGTGTTCAAGGCTTCCATCAACTCAACTGCACCCATGGAGTGACCTTCAAGACCCGTAGGTAGGCCGTTTTCAAAATCGACGATCACATATTCGGGGGCGTCAGGGGCCGCCTCTGGGGCAACGGTCAGGCAGAACATGTCTTCAAGAGGCTCGTTCCACGGATCTTCCAACTCGCCACCCTCGTGACTGATATGCCAGATGTTTCGATCTCGACTGTAGATCGACTTCTTGGTGTTGGCGACGGGAATGCCTCGTTCTTCGGCATAGGCCAGCGCATCTTCCCGGGATGTAAGTGTCCATTCAGGAAGCCGCCATGGTGCAATCACCGGAAGTGTAGGATCAATCGCCTTGAATGTCAGCTCGAATCGAACCTGATCATTGCCCTTGCCTGTGCAGCCATGAGCCAGGGCATCAGCGCCTTCGGCATGAGCTGCCTCGATCATCGCCTTGGCAATGATCGGCCGAGCTGTCGAGGTTCCCAGCAGATAGAGACCTTCATACACCGCACCTGCACAGAGCGTGGGAAACGCGTAGTCTGTGAGAAATTCCTCGCGCAAGTCGGCAACGATCAGCTTGCTGGCGCCGCTATTAAGGGCTTTCGCTTCCAGCCCCTCCAATTCGTCCTGACCCTGGCCGACGTCGCCAGTGAAGGCAATGACTTCGCAGTCATAGGTTTCCTTGAGCCAAGGGACAATGACCGAGGTATCGAGTCCGCCGGAATACGCTAGCAGTACTTTCTTGGGATTATGCATTGTGTGTTCATCCTTCTTACATCTCTCAGGCTTGCTGAAGGCAAACCAAGGCCATCAAACTTGTTCGGGGTTGTTGGAAAACAACGGCCGGGCAAAACCTGAGTCATGTTAGAAAGGGGAAAAGGGGTGGAACGACAATCACACGGTCAGGAGTTACCCGACCGTTTTACGTGCACGACGTTTGTGATCTGTTCCTTTGAATTGCATGGCGCGCACTATAGCCGCCTCGTTGATCGCTGTCAAGTCGATAACTTGGCGAAGTCCATACATTGTGCTTCCGTATGCAGCGTATCGATGAACCTTGCCGATCAAGAATCACGCATTGCGCGGACGACGGCTTCTCACACACGTCCCTAGAGAACGCCGGACCGGAATGCTGAACCAAGTCATCGTTAACGCCATGCTTCTGTTCATGGCGACCGGCGAGCATAGTAGTCGCCGGTGCAGGAGACACACGCGAGGGAACCTGCCGACGCCTGGTGTCGGAACGCAAGACATGATCCCGTTTCGTGATCGGGTAGTTCGCTTCCTGCACGAAGAACGGACTGAATCACTGTCTAGTGACAAGGAGCGTACAGTGGGCACAAAGGGTCTCGTTGCTCTGGTGTGGTTTAAGCTCTCTTGAAGAAATTCTGGTGAGCCGTCTCAAGCCACTTGAATGAATATCGCGGATTTGCGTTTCTCTCACCCAGGCCTGCCCTGCGCGACTCTTCGATTTGCCGGAAGTACAGAAGCAGGTCTTCGTTTGCAAAACGTAGTTTGGGGAAGGTGAAGAACTCCCTGTATCGAGTCTGGACAGCTCCATCCGGGTCCAGGCACATAACGTCGATCTCCTTGCGGTATCGGCCACTTGAAAACGCAGCCTTCATCAAGTACCTGAAGTACTCGTCACCACTCGGCAACGAGTAGCCCAGGAAACGAATTCGGTCAGCTTGGCTCAGCGCAGCATATGCTTGGGTCCAGGCTTCAAGAACAGGATACGAAGCACCTTTGCTCCAGGTTGGAGGCACAACGCTCCCCGCCTCGATGTCTCCATGAATCTTGATTAATGATGGCTGCGCGGCGAATGCAACGTCACCTATTGCGGCCCCGACTCGAAAAGCAACTGCAGTCTCTTCACCTAGAAAGGATGAGGCATTATCGCATAGCGTCTCGAGAACCCTATCGTAGTTGAAGGTGATTACTGAGTACCGAGCTTCGCAGTGACCGTAGGATTCAACTCTCCTCGCATCAGGTCTATCTGGAGTGCCAAGAAGCGAAAGTCCGAGTAAGGATCCGACAAACTGGCCATAAGACTGAGCTCTCATCCCGCTACCCCAGATCGCTTCCCGCCAGCCTGTGCTTGTGTGGTTGCAACTTTCGCCCGCCTTCCACTCGGGCATGTAGAAATTGATCACGTCGCATAGGAACCGAACAAACCTGTCTCGCATGTCGCTCTCCCGAATATCGCCCTGCATCTCGATAATTGAGAGAATCTCTTCTATGTTGAGCTGATCCGAAGCCACGTAGGACTTTATGGTCCCCAGGTGTCTTGCCATTTCAAATATCGCGTCGAAATGTTCATACTTCTCGTGATCCCTCAAGTACATGTCCTGTGCTGACACGAGAAAGTTAGAGGTCACGGGAATGCCTAGCGGAGCAGAGAACCCCGCTCCAAGTACGAAGACAACGTTATCCATGGCAGGCAGCCTCCTTGTAGGGGCATCATGCATCTTGAACTGTGTCACACTTCATCAATAGTGATACGTAATCGATTTCCCCAAAGCACATGCTCCCCACGCCTCTCATCACCTGATTCAGTCATGCTCTTGTGGAATCGGCTAGGATTCTGAGTCAGACTTTGGCTTCTCTCGAACCAGTGCCATACAAAGTAGCGCGTGGACAGCTCTATCAGCTAGTGCATCTCCCATCTCTGCGCTCGGAAGGTCTGCGTGACAGAGGCGATTCCGGATATTCCAAC
>Ga0233437_1001816_pt1 | contig 36081 bp, 26 predicted proteins | sample SI_122_August201_FD_182714 | JGI IMG/M metagenome (GOLD analysis project Ga0233437, IMG submission 182714) | Seawater microbial communities from Saanich Inlet, British Columbia, Canada - SI_122_August2016_200_MG | ecosystem: Environmental > Aquatic > Marine > Inlet | place: Canada: British... | reverse complement strand
TGTTCTAAGTTTGCTTCGCGAAAAACCGCCAAACTCGCCTGCCTCGCTCAAACAAGGCTCATTTTCGCTACGCTAAACTAAAAACATCTAAAAAATTCTCATAAGTTCGATCCAGGATTCATCATTCTAAAGATGATCTGGCATTTATCAGGGAAGGTGTGGATTTTAATGTCAACCTGGCTGAATGCGGCAATCATGGTCGGACCGCTGTGCTACCCATTTGGGCAGTTAAAGATTATATCGTTCATGAAGATGAAGAGGAAGTATTAAAAGCAATTGCGCTCAGCCATGTTGTTACCGGCTATGTGAAAGCACACACGGGAAGGTTGACTGCTGTCTGTGGATGTTCGATTGCTGCTGGAGCAGGAGCAACAGCAGGGATAACGTTCCTGATGGGTGGCAAATCAAACATATCGCCTGGGCGATCAAGAATTTGATCAGTGACCTGGCTGGTGTGATCTGCGACGGAGCCAAATCCGGATGTGCCTTTAAACTGGCAACCGCCGCCGGGGCAGCCGTACAATCTGCTTTATTTTCATTAAGGGGACTTTGTGTAAAATATACCGATGGCATTGTTGGTATCACACCGGAGCAAACCATGAAGAATATTGGTGAGTTGAGTTCTCAGGGAATGGTAGAAACAGATAGGACAATCCTCGAGATTATGATCAGAAAACAGTTTCCAGAAGTCTGAACCTGGGCAAGAGAAGTCGTAGAAAAAAGACAACTGTGGCCCTTATCACGCTACTGGTGATTATCGCGCCAACAATATCAAGTTTCGCCGTAGGAAATGTCAAAAGGGGGTTCGACAGATTCAATTCTTGGATTCAGCTTTGAATACCCGGGTTTCAGGGTGAAAGGTGTACCAGGCGAACCAGAATGCCTGGATAGTGTGGATCTCTTTTCCCGTGTAGTCCCTGATAGAGCCAGACTGGTTCTTACTGTTCCAGAAAATCGTGTACCGTTTACCACCGAACTGATCCGTAAACTTCTTTTTTCCATGACGATTCAATTCGATGAAGGGATAGGCTTTGAACTGATCTCCAACCTGAATCCCCAACACGCGCTCCTTCTGATGATACGTTCTTGGTGGTGTGTGGGAAATTTTAAAGTAAAGTCGGGTGGATTTTTCGTATCCAGCGTACGGGTTACGGCTGTAGTCGCGGGAAAAGCCTGTTTTTGTTGAAAGTACAGTGGTGGTAGGGTATCTTGTGCGCCACTCATCCCAGGTGGTGTGCAGCAAAGGCAGCATTTCAAGTCGGCGTCCCTTGAAGGGGCCTGTAACCGCCTGCCCCATAATCTGCGACCAGAGAGATTCGGATTTTCGATCATAAAGCAATACGTCGCTGTTGTAGAGAAGGCCGGAGACACCAAACACGAGATGTTCACCCAGGATATCTGCTGAAAAAGCGACACCCGTGCCACAAAGGGGACAGTAGGTGACCGCAAAATGAAAGTCGCCGACGGTATCATTCACAATCTCATGCCAGTTGAGAATCTTGATAGGATATGCTTTTGGTGTTCCGGATATGACAATACCGAGGATGCGATCATCGGGCTTTAAAAAATCGCTTTCCTGCGGTATAACAAATTCAGGGTGATCTATGGAGGGAATGCCGTCTCTGGGAGGGCCTCCCGGCAGGATCTCCAAAGGAGGAATCAATGCGCCGTTCAGACTAAAGCCATTCAAATCCCTGCTTACGACCGCATTCGGCAGCAGGAATAAACAAAGTAGGAATGATAGAAAGAACCTTGTATAAGATGAGCGCTGGGGTGCCATGATGCCTCTCTGAAGATGCCGATTTTGGAGTGTTAAAAACCTGTTCAGCTAAAAACAGATTAGCTGTATCCTCTGATTTTATCCCATCACCCGACAGGGGTCAAAAGGTATTTAATCACTGAAGCGCCGATCTTTCGAAAGATTCTCAAACACCTGGACCGACCGTCTCGGCCAGACGCGACGGAGATTGTATATACCTGTGGTGTATAAAAAGTAAAATCACCGAATAATAATAACTGAAAATCATCACCTTCACCATTTTACCCCCAATACCTTCCAATATCAGTTGTGCCTCTTGCTGTAACTATATCATTTAATGAATAATTGTTTGTTTATTGCGTAGCTTGGATATAATACCCCGCCGCTTGCGGCGGGGATTCTTTTATTCCAAGAATTTCAGCTGCACCTCCAGGGCCATGAACTTTACCATTGGTTCTTTCAACGACGCTTTTTATGTGATTTGAAATCAGCAGCTCAAAATTATCGGTTGAAGTAGAATGCGTAAGGAGTTCATGAACCTCCCTTTCTTTACTTGGAATTAAATTCAGACCTCTTTATCAGGTTCGAGATTATAGATCGAACTCCGCAAGTAAATTCTCCACGCTATCCTGGGCTGATGATTTCGAGGATCCCTCCTGCACCTGTTTTGTTTCATCACCTGCCGTTTTTTGATAGAGCTCTATCAGTTCGGATGTCAGGGTCTGATTGTCTTCCCTGAATTTCTGTGACAGCCTTTTGACATTCTGCCTGGGTGTATTCAGAGTCGTCAGGTAAGCTATACTCTCGGCGATTAAATGGTTGAGCTCGAATTCCTTCCTGATGCAAGATTGGCAGATCAGGACCATCAGGTAAGCCATTTCAAAGGTGCCGGTGATAAACCCACCTTTTTCCAGATAGGCAGTCAATTGGGCCGGTTCAGGGTATGATTCGCTCAAAAATCCCTCTAAGAATTGTTCCTTGGTCAAATCCCGACTTAAAACGCAGGAGGAAACGATCGCTTGAAAAACCTCGTCCAGATACCCTGACAGCGAGACAATAGAAGATGGGTTGTGAAGCTCCAGTTCCAGATCGTCCGTATAATCGTCAAGTTCCATGGCTTTTTCCGCTAACCGCTGGATGGTTTCCATCAGGAGGATGTTCATATTGTCGATCTTGCCCAGTGATTCCAGTTTTACCAGCTCCATGTAGATTTTTTCAGTGTTTACCTGCGGTTGAGAAATCAACTCGTTCAGTCTTTGATTCTGTGGAACAAAGGAATCCAGCACCTTCTGCAGGATCTGGTTCGCCTCCAGTTTTGGTGAGAGATTATTTTGTGAAAACTCATTGAAGATTGTCGTCAATAAGACATTTTGCCGCCAACTGGCTTGATATTCCTTTGACTGATGAAGAATCAGCAGTTTTTGTACCAGCTTGTACTGATCCTTGATCAACCGGTTCAGCCGGTTCAACAGTACAGTGGCAAAAATGGTGTTCATATCCAGGCTTTGTCGATAGGCTTCATCTTCGAGGCGATTCTCTGCGTTTTCCAAGCCTTCAAACAGATCCGGCAAGGCGGACATATCAATCGCCAGCAGCAGCACCTCGCCCCTGGCCTCAACTGAAGCGTTGTTCGGCTCTCCCAGAATACATTGTTCCCCGAAAATACTGAATGGTCTGAAAATCACGTCGGTCTGCTTTTCTTCCCCTGAATCGGTTTGAAGATACACTTCCAGCTGACCCTGGATCAGAACATAGATATTCTGACCGAACGTCCCTTCCTGTACCGGACGTTCCTTGTCCACCAGACAAACGAAATTGGAATATTCAAACAGCTGTTGGAACAGCTCTTCGGAAAGGTGGGAGAATTGGGAAATCCGCCGTAAAATATCGATAAACGTTTTTTTCGATTCGGGAGCTTTTGTCTTCAGATAGTTGGCCTGCACATCAGTCATATTTGTACCTGCATTATATATTATAAACGGTCTCTGTTAACTGTATTCAATTCGGTCGCATCTTCAGACGGTTCAAGAATGCCTGCAACTGCCCCCAAGCCAGTATAATTGTCGTATTCAGAGATTTTGGCCATGAGTGAGAGGGATTAGAAAAGTGAATGCCACAATAAAAACGAGAAGAGAGGCGCTCAAACGTTTCATCAGATTCTCCTTTGCGAATCAAATTAATTCCGATGTCGTTACTCAGCTCAACGACGACAACCGTCTGGTGATGGCTGAAGGAAGTTGAACAACAGCATTAATTGAGTGACCGTATCGCCAGAAGCCTGACGCACTACGGACAGATGATTGAACCGTTTCGTTTAGATCATCTGTCAATTTTAAAGTGTTTTATCGACAATAACCAGTGTATTTTTCAATCCGCTATCTCGGCGGCTGAATACTCCGGAGATTGTGTGGCTTCCTGTTGATGAGACTGGTGGGATAATCCTGAACGTCAAAAAGTGACTATAAAATACGAGCAGCCTGTGGCTGGATTTGGATGGATACCAAATCACCTACCAAGGGTCTTTTTTTTCGGTATTGTGATGAGGACAGAAAAACAGTCAGACGGATACCGATATTGATCATCAACCGTATATTGTCTTTCTCTTTAGAAAGGCTCAATATTTCTCCATTCAGAATGTTAGGACCGGAATGGGGATGGCCGTCATCCAACAACTCGATTTTAGACGGGTCCAGCAGGATTCTTTTTTTTCCTTTTTGCTGACGGGAAAGAGTCAGCTCGATGCCGGGTGTGATGGTACAGGTAGACCCGCCGTCATCAGCGTTGTGGATGATGGCTGAAAACAGGTTTTCATAAGAGGCGTCGGATATGCTGCCGTGGTCAATGAAAAGCGTATGATGAGCGATTGACAGTGCCTGGGATCGATCATGTGAAGCCAGAATGATGGAGATGTTTTTTTCTTCATTGATCGTTTTCAGGAGATTGACAGTCTCAACCTGATTTTCCAGATCGATGCTGGCCGTCGGTTCATCACAAAGGACGACCTGAGGAGACAGAGCCAGTGCCCTGGCCAGAACAACTCGTTGCGTTTCTCCACCTGACAGCTTATGAGCAGGAGCCTGGATCATGTGGCGTAGCCCGACCAGATCCAGGGACTCCTCAATAATCAATCGTCGCTTGGGGGCCGGTATGTTTCTGATTTTCAGGCCAAAATCCAGGTTTTTGAAGACCGATGTTGAGAACAGAATCGGTTTCTGATTGACCATGACCACATTCCGACGCAGTTTTTGAAGATGGTTCTCGGAATACTTGACGGTTCTGTTTTTAAATATGATTTCTCCCGAGGTCAGTGGTTCCAGAAAACCGAGTACATCCAGCAGGGTGGTTTTTCCGGCTCCGTTTGGCCCCAATAGCGCGTAGATTTTCCCCTCTTCAATCTCCAGAAAATCAATATCCAGGATCCTTCGGCTACCGAAAACCTTGGTGATTTTTTGCAGGGCATACAGGATCATTTGCTGTCCCTCCCCTGAAAAAGATGAAACAGGAGGTTGATGGCAAAACTGATGATGATCAGGACCATTCCCAAAGCGACGGCCAATACAAATTCTCCTTTATCATATTCCAATGCCATAGCAGTGGTGATGGTTCTGGTAAATCCTTTTGCGTTACCTCCCAGCATCATGCTGATTCCAACTTCTGAGATGACTCGACCAAATGAAGCAATGATTGCAGCCAGAATCCCATATTTAGCCTCTCTCAACACAATGAATGCCACCTGTTTTTGATTGGCGCCCAGCGTCAGGGCTGTTTTTCGGTAGCGCTGATCGATATGGCTGATGGCTGAGATAGTGAAGGTGGCGATGATGGGGAAAATCAGAAATGTCTGGCCAATAATAATAGCCTTCTGGGTATAGAGTAGATCCAGAGAGCCAAAAATCGCTCGTCTGGATATAAAGGCATATACAAAAAGCGCAATCGCGACTGTTGGCAGAGCCAGCATGGTATTCAGGCAGGTAATCAGTAGTCGTTTTCCCCGGAACTCATTAAAACTGATCAGGAAGCCAAGGGGGATGCCAAAGACGCCGGCAAACAGTGTTGAAAATCCGCTGACCTTCAATGAAACCACAACAATAAGCAGCAGTTCGGTGTCCAGAGATCGTATGAGTTCGAACGCGGAGATGAAGCTGTCTAAGAAAAAACCCATGGGCGGTTGGAATGGATCAAAAAGGGAAAACGGATGTTCAGCAATTAATCAGCCTACGATCAATCGTGTCTGAATGGGTTGTTTTAAGTTCCGAAACGGTTGATTTCGCCACGGACTGACAAATATGTACTAAAAGGTAGTTTGAAATGCCAATTTAACAGGATTTTTGAAACCGGTCCATTGAATTTGCTCTTAAAACAGACCGGCTGAATGTTGGGGAAGTACGTTAGATCGCGTCCGGGTAGAACAGTTGTTTTCCTATCAGGCGATAGCCGTCGATCAGTTTCTGGCCCCGGGCTGAAACCAGCCATTCTGCAAATTGTACAGCCAGTTTATGCTTGACATGAGGATGCGTCTTTGGATTTATCGGGATGATGCCGTACGGATTAGCTAAAGCCTTATCCCCTTCATGGAGTACTGTCAAATCAAATTTCTGCTTTCGACCGAACTTATACTTGATATACGTTCCTCGATCGCTCATCGTATAACTCTGCTTTTCATCTGCGTAAGTCAGCACTTTTCCCATGCCCTGGCCGATGGAGTTATACCAGCTGCCGATGGGCTGACTGTAAGAAACCGACTTCTTTTTCCCTTTTTTAGTAATGGTGGTTGTTGTGGTTTTCATCTTCAATTTCGTCTGTTTCCAAAGGAACTGTTCCTTGGTATGAGTTCCACTGTCATCTCCTCTGGAGACGAATGTTGACTGGTTCAGCGCGATTTTCTTAAGGGCGGATGATGCACTGCTGCTGTTCTTAACTTTCGCAGGATCATTGGCGGGTCCCAAAATGACGAAATCATTGTGCATCACAGCGTATCTTTTCGTACCATAACCCTTCTTGACAAAATCTTCTTCACGTGATTTTGCGTGGACAAAGATCACATCCACGTTTCCGTCCACTCCATCCCGAATGGCAGCACCGGTGCCTTTGGCAATCACTTTGACTTTGATGCCGGTATCCTTTTCAAAGGCGGGCAGCAAGATATTCAGTAGTCCTGAAGCCTGAGTACTGGTGGTTGTGGACATGGACAGGATCTTGTCCGCTGCGCTCAAATTTGACAAAGAAAATGCTGTCAGGAAAACAACAGCCAAAAGGCTAATAACGCGGCATGTTCTCATTTTTTTGCTCCTTATGTTATTTATTATCATAAATAGTTATTAATAGTTAATATGAATACTTAGCAAAGAATTAATACTCTGTGAACGCCAAAAACGAACAAAATCAGCTCAAACTTGTTTTTTAATGATGGGAGTCACTGGCAGCGGCACATTGCTGATTACCCGATATTTGATCAGACTAAATATTCAAATCTACAAATGACTTGCTTTTGAATAGAAGCACAAATTTGCCTTGTAGTATCAATATTGTCGTATTGACAGATTGCGATGACCAGTTTCACAATATTAAAAAACATCCAAAAACCGAGGAGACATGCTATGCTTAAACGTACACCTTATCGTTCATTTTTGAGTTATATTGATCTTTCCAGGGAGTTCTATGCGGCTTACGGGTATAACAAGCCTTACGCGTGGGTTTCTAATCATGATGTCCCTTTTACAAAACTTAAAAAGCCTCTTTCCCAGTGCAGAGTCGCTTTGTTGACGACGACAGATCTTGGAAAGCTGCCGGGAGAAAGCGCGCAAGAGAGGCACTTATTAAGAAAAGTGTATGCCCACCCTGCAGATGAGATTCCCGAACATTTCTATACTAATGATTTACAATGGGATCAGGATTCAACCCACACCGATGACAACGATAGTTTTATGCCGCTGAACCGGCTGGCTGAATGTGCAGCTGACGGTAAAATCGAGTCAGCATCGCCGAGATTTTATGGGGTCATGACCGATTACAGTCAAGGCAAAACGACAAAGAAATCTGCTCCTCAGGTCCTTGAGTTTTGCAAGGAGGATGGTGTTGATGCTGTAATTCTACCGGCACTCTGACCAGTGTGTCACCAGACCGTGTGTCTGGTTGCAAGGCATCTTGAAGAAAACGGAATTCCCACTGTTGTTGTCGGATCTGCCCGGGATATCGTCGAGGAGTGCGGAACGGCTCGTTTCCTCTTCACAGACTTTCCACTGGGAAATCCTTGTGGCAAGCCTTGGGACGAAGAGATGCAGCGTTCAATCATGAATATGACTCTTGACCTGTTGCAGGGCGCATGGCAGCCGCGAACAACTGTTCAAGCTCCTTTCCTCTGGTCTGAAGATGAGACATGGCGCAAGGTTTTTATGCATGTCTCAGAGAAAGAGCGGGAAGCGTTTAAAAAGGCTGGAGACGTCCGCCGGGCTGAGCAAGCTAAGGTGAAGGAAAAGCTTATAAAGGAAGACTAAGATTTGGCTCAGGATTGGCTCAGGATTGGTTCAAAAATTAACTGGCATTTTGTCAGCAAAATGTCTAGTCTTTATAGGACTTTTGCGGACAGATTAGGCCAAGTTATTTTTGTACGATCCCTTAGGAAACGGTGCTGGTTTTTAAGGGAAAGATCATTCAGTAATTGTAGACCACTTTTATCAAATATAAATAATCCAGGACCATCTCACCCGGGAAGGGACATTATTATTGCATCTATAAAATTTCCACCAAATCCTACCAAACACATTCCAGAGCAGTCCCCTTACGTGCAGTAATAGCTACAAATCATGTCTGTTTTTTATCCTTCAAGTATTTTTCAGCAGAATCTCTCTGTCCCATATGTGCACGGTATTTGGCTTGGGATCACCACAAAATGGGCTAAATAGAGCTGAGATCCGGGATGGTCCCAATTATCCCTCTCTAATCGTGCCGTGCTATGAAATAATAAATATTTATGACTTGTGGCTCATATCTATTCCCTTCGATGCAATTTACAAAAATTTATTTTTCCAAAAGGACCATCGGGTTTTACACGTTCGCGACAGTGGAAAAAGATTTTCGCGACACAAATTTCTTTGATTCAAAAATGTAAATTTGCTGAAAGCTGGCCTTCACAGAATTCAAGTTCCCCATTCGCGACATGGTGAGAATTATTAGCGACATATGGTGTATTTATGACTTGACTTTTTTCAACCCACAGGATATTAACGGTTGTCGTTCTTTGAATCCAAAACAACCGTCTCCCTTTCAGGGGCAATCAAAACCACTTCCTTTGGGCGTGGTTCTTTATTCATCGAAGGAGGCCACTATGAGTCCGAAAATATTCCACAAATTTATTTATATGTTGGCGCTGGTCGCTATATTGTTCTTTGGGATCAACAGTAATTTATCCGCATTGGAGGGAGATAGCGACGGAGACGGTGTCTTTGATAATTTTGATAAATGTTTTGCAACGATGATGGGGGAAGCTGTCACCGATTCTGGCTGTACCGCGCTTCAGTCTAAAGAGAGAGCGCTTGAATTGCTCCAGACTCTTAGTCCTGATAAAAAGCATAAAAAAGGTCGAAAGGGTTCTGGTAAAAAACATAAAAATGGTCAAAAGGGTTTTGATAAAGAGATTGAAAAAGCGCGAAAGGCCATAGAAAAAAGTCTGACTTATTTTGTGGCAGACAATGAATTAAGTGAAAAAGGTAAAAAAGCCTTCGGAGAAGACAAAAAAGCATTTAAGGCCCTGAAAAAGGTTAAAGACCCGGTTGTCACAGAAGTCATCGCATCTCTTGTTGATGCAGATAGATTACTTGCTGGTCTGGGCATTGCTAATTCCTTATGTGGTTCCAAGCAAATTGAAAAAGCACAGAAAGAATTTGCAAAGGCTGAGGCAAAAAACAGAGCAGACAAAGCAATCAAACACTATGAACATGCCTGGAAAAAATTGGCGTTTTGTCACCAACATAATGACAATGACGATCCCAATGTTCCTGGCAACACAATCATTGGCACAGCAGCTGTAGGTGCTCCCATTGTGGGAATCGTGAATGTCAAAGGAATCAATGGCAACACCGCCACAGCACCTATCGATAGCAACGGAAATTTTGAATTGGACGTATCCGATTTGACGGCACCCTATATCCTGTTTGCGCAAGGAACTGTGGATGGAGAAAGCGTTGAGCTCTATTCCACTGGTGTAGACGGCGTCATCAACATCACTCCCATCACCAATTTTATTCTTGCCAATGCCCTGGATGGAGATCCGGCGGAATCTTTTGACACCTGGAACAGCGCTTCCATCACCGAAGTAGCGCTGACGAATGCCACTCTTGAGGTCAGAGATCAACTGGATCCTTTTCTGACAGCCATCGGAATTGATAGTGCGACTGATCTGATCAGCACACCGTTTGTGATAGGTGATGCCGGACTGGACACCCTTTTGGAACTGGTAGATATCGATTTTAGCGGAGATCCCGATACGACTACCATTACGAGCGTGACTACGGGGAACACCATCACGGGGAATGAAACATTCTCCCCTGATGAAGTAGACTTAATCACGGAGGGAATAGATGTTCTAACCCGTATTAATGACTTCTGGCTGAAGCTTAGTACTTTATTTGCTACGGAACAACCCACTGCAACTCAACTCGACGCTGAAATCGCACCTTTGATGGCTGATGATTTCTTAGGTGGCGGTCGCAACAAGGCCGCACAGTTGGATCGTTGGGCCAGTGGTGTCATTCCGTTAGGTTTCACCGTCACTGAATCGATTGTTCGTCGGATGGAACCGTCTGAATTTGGTGATTATTCGGACGGTTATATTACTAAAGGCGTGGCGACCAGTATATATGGATCATCTACTTTTGATTCTGCTTTTGTATTTGATGGTGTCAATTGGCTTTGGTTTGGAGATCAGCGAACTGTAACAATACAAGCTCAGTTCAGGGCATCACGAACGAGTAAAGGCACAGGGGAGACGTATCAGAGTTTTCTGCGTCTTCGCATTGAAGATCTGAATCAACTCGCCTACAATGCCGGGATACGATCCGCCATTGTAACCGGTCCCGGATTACCCGCCGCAGGCGTGAAGTTTGACAGAGACTATCCCAGGAACCGTTTTTGCCTCTACGTTTCAGTCTCAGTGTGTAGTGGCGAAAATTATGATTTTTCTGTTGATGAGGATGTGAATGGAATTCCGGAAAACGCAGAATACACAGTCTATTTATATGACGTAGCGCCAGCTGACGTTTCTCTCAGTAATGCGGCGGTGGCTACGCACACCTCCGTTGCTTCGGGCACACCATTTTTGCCATCGGAGCTGAATGCCACTTTTTTCCCCAGTTATAACCCGGAACCCGAATCTCATTTCCCCGCCGATATCAACATTGGAGGGGAATTGATCTACAATTGGGTGAACAGTGATAAATTTACCCCCAATTATTTCTATCTGGGCTGGTCTGAGGGTGTTTACTATCAATATTTTTCCGTTGAAACAGCAATTGATAACCCAACAGCAACGTCAGTTACGTTGGATACATCCGCATCGACTTCAGGTGATGTGCACCACGCAGCAATCCATATTTATGGTCATGATCTTTCTAGAAGGGGATTAGCTTACATCTGGGAATTTAATAGACCCCCCGTGCAAGCACAGTTTCAGGCACATCTAAATAGAGGAAGCGCTTTTGATAATTATGGGAGTTTCCTAAGCTTTTACTTTGACTATTATAATTTTCCTGACTTTGGAGTAGAGATACGATCCGCAATTGTGGCCGGACCCGGTTTACCAGCTGAGGGAGTGAGGTTTGACAAAAATTTCCCTCGTAATGATTTTTGCATCATTAATGCGGATTCAGGGTGTAACGGTAATTTGTTTGAGTTCACTACGGATGTTGAGGCCCTCAGTGTTCCGGCAAATTCAGAATACACATTCTATTTATATGATGTTGAACCAGCTGAGGTTTCTCTCGGTGAGACGGCGGTGGTAACCTATACGGTAATTGCGTCGAGTACACCATTTTTGCCAACAGAGCTGGATCCCTCTGATTTTCCCAGTTTTAATCCGGAACCTGCTTCTCATTTGGTTACCGATATCAATATTGGAGGGATACTGACCTACAATTGGGTGAACGTTGCGAATTTTATCCCCAGAGATTTTCATGTGAACTGGAATGTGGGTACTGACCATTTTAATATGAATCAAGTATTAGATTCCCCCACAGCAACGTCAGTTACGCTGGATTCAGCCACTGTGTATCAAGGTGGAACAGTGACAAACGCATGGATCAATCTTTCTGGTTATGATTCTTCTGGTAGGTGGTTATCATACGGCTGGGAATTCAGCGGTCCGCCTGTGAACGCGGGGTTTGAGGCCCATCGAAATCGCGGAAGCACATATGATAATTATTCAAGTTTCCTATCCCTTTACATTGACGATTATAGACTTCCTGATTTCGGGGTAGAAATACAATCCGCGATTGTAACCGGTCCCGGATTACCAGGCGGGGAACTGGTAATGAAAAGGAATGATGGTTGGTTTTGCATCTTCGATGCGGTTTCAGGGTGTAACAGTAATATGTTTGAGTTTGCTGATGATCTTGCTGCTAGCGGAATTCCAGCTAGCTCGGAATACACATTCAATTTTTACCATGTTGACGCTGCCGACGTTACTCTTGGCGATGCGGTTGTAGCATCCTACACGGTAGTTGCTGCGGGCACACCATTTTTGCCATCAGAGCTGGATTCCGCTGATTTTCCCATTTTTAATCCGGAACCTGCTTCTTATATGATTGACGATCTCGATATTGGAGGCGCATTGACCTTCAATTGGGTGAACATTCCGAATTTTATGCTCAGTGATATTCATGTGGGCTGGAATGAGGGTTCTGGCTATTTTAGTGTTAATGCCGTAATCAATAACCCAACAACAACATCAGTCACGTTGGATACCGCCGCTGCGTATCAGGGTGGAACAGTGACCAACGCCTGGATCAATTTTTCTGGTAGTGATCCTTCTGGCAGGAGGTTAACATATGTCTGGGAATTTAGCGGACCGCCTATAGACGCTCGGTTTGAGGCACATCGAACTAGTGGAAGCCCATCTGACACCTATCAGAGCTTCCTATCCCTTAACATTGACGATTATAGACTTCCTGATTTCGGGGTAGAAATACAATCCGCGATTGTAACCGGTCCCGGATTACCAGGCGGGGAACTGGTAATGAAAAGGAATGATGGTTGGTTTTGCCTCTTCGATGCGGTATCAGGTTGTTACGGTAATATGATTGAGTTTACCACAGATGCTGAGGCCAGCAGTGTTCCTGCAAACTCGGAATACACATTCAATTTATATGACGTTCCAGCAGCCAGCGTTTCTCTCAGTGATATAGTGGTAGAAAGCTACAAGGTTGTCGCTCCGAGCACGCCATTTCTTCCATCAGAACTGGATTCCGCTGATTTTCCCAGTTTTGATCCGGAACCAGTTTCTCATTTGATTACTGATATCGATATCGGAGGGGTATTGACCTACCATTGGTTTAACGTTGCGAATTTTATCCCCACTGGTTTCCAGGTGGGCTGGCATGAGGATGCTGGCTATTTTAATGTTTATGCAGGAATTTATAGCCCAACAACAACGTCAGTTACACTGGATACAGCCGATGCGTATCAAAGTGGAACAGTGACAAATGCATCGATCGAAATTGGTGGTAATGATCCTTCTGGCAGGAGGTTATTATACGTCTGGCCATTTAGTAATAACACCAATACGGGTACATGGGACGAAATGGAGACAGGAGATCTTTTGGTAACGGTCGGCAGCATTTGCTCTGAAATCGGCAACAGCCCGCCAATTGTCTGTGATAATACGAATGATGGTAAAGAGGTTTATATTGCAGATGGTGCTGCTTTTATACCATTCGACAGTAGCTCTGGTGTACCTCAGGGATCTTCTATAAGCATATCGGGTCTTGAAATGACATACTCCGGGTCTTCAGCTTGCCTGAGTTACAGTTCTATGCTTGTAACCGGCACACGGTATCAATGCCATGTACCACCGTCACCGTGAGTAAAAACAGTCGAATATAACTGAACGAAAAATATTGCGATTTGTTTCAAATTCAATAACCAATCGCAATATTTTAAAAACTTGATGATTTAAGGAAGGTTCAAGTTCGGGATGGGTTGATGCCACAAGATCGGGTGGAATTGTGGAAGAGACGAACCGGGATTAATGTATCAGTCACGGGTGAAAAACAGTTGCATATCAGAAGCAGGTTGGCGCTGATGACAGATATACAACTGTAATTATGTTTGAATAAAGCCGCTACTGCATGAATGCTTCCATATCGGTTTCTACAATATCGATACCACCGATTTGAAACGTATCGATTAGTACTTTTGCAACGTTGGGAGAGAGAAAAGCAGGCAGCGTCGGTCCCAGGTGAATATTTTTCACTCCAAGGTGCAACAGGGCCAGCAATACCAGAACCGCTTTTTGCTCATACCAGGCAATATTATAGACAATTGGCAGATCATTGATATCATCTAAATTGAACACCTCCTTTAATTTCAATGCGATAACTGCCAGGGAATAGCTGTCGTTACACTGGCCGGCATCCAATACTCTCGGTATTCCATCAATATCCCCCAGGTCAAGCTTGTTGTAGCGGTATTTTGCACAGCCAGCAGTCAAAATAACCGTATCTTTTGGCAATTTTGCCGCAAAATCAGTATAATATCCCCGAGCCCGTTTCCGCCCATCACAACCTGCCATCACCACAAATTTCTTAATTGCCCCGGATTTTACAGCTCCCACAACCTTATCAGCAAGCTCTAAAACCTGATGATGTGCGAAACCACCGACGATTTCACCCGTTTCCAATTCTTGAGGAGGAGAGCAGCGTTTGGCATGTTCTATGATAGCGGAAAAATCTTTTTGTTTTCCCTCTTCCCGGTCCTCAATAAAGTGTAAACCATCAAATCTAACGGTTCCGGTCACATAAACCCGGTCCTGATAGCTTTCTTTTGGTGGTGCCAGGCAGTTGGTCGTCATCAAAATCGGTCCGTTGAAGGTTTCAAACTCTTTGGCCTGCTCCCACCAGCTGCCACCATAATTGCCGATCAGGTGTTCCTGTTTGTTGAATGCTGGATAGTAATTCCCCGGAAGCATTTCACTATGTGTATAAACATCAACTCCAGTGCCTTTGGTTTGGATCAGCAACTCCTCGAAATCCTTAAGATCATGACCACTGACCAAAATCCCCGGATTTTTTCCGACCCCCAGGTTGACTTTTGATATTTCGGGGTTACCATAGGTTGTCGTATTGGCCTTATCCAGCAGTGCCATCACCTCCACACCAAATTGACCGGTTTCCAGGACCAGCGCAATCGCATCCTCAACCGACATCGTGTCATCGGCAAACCCTGCCAGGGCTTTCTGCATAAAGGCATAGATGCGATCATCTTCGTACCCCAGGTGACATGCATGTTCCGCATACGCCGACATTCCCTTCAGTCCGTAGATGATTAAAGACCTTAAAGAACGTACATCTTCATTGGCAGCATCAGTTTTTCCAGTAAGTGTCTCAGCCCTTGCAGCGTACTGGCCTTCACTGCCGGTCCAGGTGGCGCACCCCGGTAAGTCATCGATCAGCTTGCCCCCGGCAGCCAGAAATGCTTCTTTTATCTCCTCCCGCCATTGTAACGCCTGAGAGACCCGTTTCACAAAATGGTCTTCAGAAAAATTGACATTGGTGACCGTTTCAAACAGGGCAGTAACGATAAACCGATTCAATTCCGGTTTGTCTACCCCGAGTTCCCTGGCCTTTGTGCTGTATATGGCAATACCCTTTAGCAGATGCAGGGACAGGTCCTGCATTTTTGAAACCGCTGCTGGTTTACCGCAAACCCCTTTGGCGCCGGTACAAGCCATTCCACCTGCAGTCTCTTGACATTGATAACAAAACATTTCCATTTCATCCCCCTCATTTTGATTGTCTCTAGTCTTTGCTGCTACTTTTTCTAAACAACAGTACTTAACGAGCCCCATAATTAAATCATTATAGCAGTAATAAGTAAAGTGAAAAAAAATTGCCTGACTGGATGACATGATGATGAATCTGTTTTTGCTTAGTAATACTATTAAAAAGGTTGGATGACGATTCACAGAGCAGATGCAACCCTCGAAAAATCATTTCCCTGAAGATCTTTTCTTTAGGGGTGACTCTATGGAAAGGAGGCTAAGCAAATCCTCCGCTCCCTCCATAGTTCCAATAACCGCTGAGCATCAAGCTAGGAGCGCCTGACGCCAAAATCAAGTGTGATTTGTCTGATATTTTTTTTGGAGGGAGGTATTTCTATCGGCCAGTGGATAGGACTGAGTTGTCGAATCAAGTCATCATTAAAGCGTTTCTTCGAACTTTGAGAGATGTGGTTCGGGCTTAGATAGTTTGTCAAAAAAACCAATACTCTGTGTTCTGCGTCTTACTCGCAGAATCCAGGTCAGAGAAGCAAACTGGATTTGCATCATTTATTGAAGATAATCTTATTCTTTATTCTAAGATGCTGTTATTTTACAAATAAGTGATGCAAATCGTGCAACATTCCCTTTTCTATTTCAGTTTAATTTGATATTGGGCAAAACCATTCTTTTTAATTCTCATGAAAGTAAGGTTAGCTGTTTGCTCGGATATTTTTTTTGCACTGGGGGAACTTTCAAAAACAACAGTTGCATTTGATGCCACGGGTGTAAATCGCCAATTCTGATCAGCTGACGGGTTGATGATTTTTTTATAAAAGATGTAATCTACTAATACTTGCCGGTTAGTTTGGGGAGCTTCGATAATGACCGTGCTACCATCTAAACCAGGGAAGTTCCCTCCACCGCCAGCGCGATAATTATTTGTGGCAATTAGAAATTTATCGGTTGCTTTCACTGGTTTTCCGTCAAACATCAGGTTTTTAATGCGATGTGCAGTTGGTTTAACCACTCCCTTTTTGGCCGCATACCGCTGAGGTTGGGTTATATCAATTTCATAGCTTACCCCGTCGATGACGTCAAAATTGTATGAAGGAAATTCAGGATTGATTAACTCCTGCTGGCCGCTTTTATTCGGATTGATTTGATTAAACATGGTTGAAGACATCTCAAGCCACTCTCGGACCTGATCACCGGTCATCAACACGACTCGAAGCGTATTGGGATATATATACAGATCAGCCACATTTTTGATGGCAATATCTCCGGCCGATACGTCTGTGTAGTACCCCGGGCCACCTCGACCGCCCGCTTTGAACGGTGCTCCAGCTGAAAGAACCGGCAATCCCTCATATTGGGTTCCTTGAACCAGTTTCTCAACGTACCATTTCTGAGCGTTAGTCACAATTTGAATGGACGGATCATCCGCTACCAGCGCAAAAAAGCTGTTAATGGGCGCAGTGGTTTTACCAACTGAGGTTTTTACAAAGGCCATGGTACCTTCATGATCTGCCCGAACGGCTGTCACGATGGATGGTTCTGCTTCAACCAGTGGAATCTTTTTTCTTCCGTCGCGCTTGAATATCGGTCTTGCTTCAGATTGGCCGTCAATAACCTTCCATGAATCACCTGTCTTTTGTAGTTTAAGATCAATAATTCCCAGGTGGCTTCCCCATGAACCTGGCATGACCGCGGCAACACCATTCAAAGTGCCTTTCTTACCATCTATCCCGGTAATTCCGTCAAACTTTTTTCCAGGAAATACACTGTGAGCATGTCCCATTAACAGAGCGTCGATACCGTCGACTTGACTGAGATAAAAACTGGCATTCTCATTCATTTCTCCTGCTGTTTCAGTATCAATTCCACTGTGGGACATGGCGATTATTATGTCAGCACCCTGCGATTTCATCTCCAACACAAATTTCTTTGCTGTGGTGATAATATCTTTAACAATCACTAAATTTGTTAAATTATTTTTATCCCATTGCATAATTTGCGGGGGTGTGAAACCAATAATCCCAACCTTTAGATCATGGACAACTTCTGAATTATCTTTAAACTGACGGTCGAGTATTAGATATGGTAAAAAGTAATTTTGATCATTTTCTGGGTTTTCATCACCATCATCAACGTAGACATTGGCATTTGTGTATGGGAAATTGGCACCTTTCAAAGCCTTCAGGAGAAAACTCATACCATAATTGAATTCATGGTTACCTAAGGTTGCAGCATCATATCCCAGTAAATTCATAGCTTTGTATACCGGATGGATTTCGCCGTATTTTAAGACTTTGCTTTTAGCAACATAATCTCCTAAAGGATTACCCTGGATTAAATCCCCGTTGTCGAACAGCATGGAGTTTTGAACCTCCTTTCTGGCGTTTTTGATTAGAGCAGCGGTTTTAGCCAGCCCGAAGCCAGGGACCAGTTTATCCTTGTAATAGTCATAATTAACGATGTGAACGTGAAGATCGGTCGTACCCATCACTCTCAGGTCGATTATCGTTTTTGCCAAAATAAATGTTGGCAAAGTAAAACAAAAAATGAAAATCAGTGCTGTCTTTTTCATTGGGTATCCTCATTAAAATATTTAATAAAAACGGATTACTCACTGGACAGTCTAGAGTTCCCCTTGTCATGCCGGACTTGATCCGGCATCCAGGCACGCATTACTTTGTAATCATACTGGTTCTTCGCTGCAAGTCTCGCGAATTCAGTGTGTCAAGCACGGAATGACGACACGCAAGACTGTCTTTATTCATAAATTCAGCTATTTATAAAAGAACTCCGAACTGCTAAGTCAGTAAAACGGTCATCTTTAAACCCGGCCATAGAGTATTTTAGTGTGATAATTGTATTAGGTTCGAGATCATATAAAATGGTACCTTAGGGTTGGCTCAAAAATTACTTGGCATTTTGTCTGCAAAATGTCCAGTCTTTAAGGGACTTTTGCGGACAGATTATGCCAAGTTATTTTTGTACGATCCCTTAGTCTAATGAAATAGAAAAATCCACATTGAAGTGAAATCACGTCCTCAACTCAAGCCTCTGCTGGTTCTTCGTTCTTCGAACCAATCCACCATCGTAGTGGGTGGTGATTCTTGATCGGCTTCCGGCTTTAATTTCAGCGTGATGGATTCAGTAGGGCAGTCGATAATACATACACCGCAACCGATACATGTTTCAGAATTAACAAAATAGGTGCCATCTGTCATTATGATTGCGTCCATTGGGCATCTTTCTTCCGCACAGGTCCCACACACACTGCAATCATCCTGATTAATCGTGGCTATAAAGTTACTTTTCGCAATGATGAACGGCGCATTGTATTCTTTAGCGGCTTTGAGGAGGCCACAGCAGCATGAACAACAATTGCACACTGCGCCATAGCCTTCCTTGACGTTGTAGACCAGGTTATGAACCAAGCCGTCTTCCGCTGACTTTTCAATTATTTCCAGTGCTTCTTCCTTGTCGATAACCCTGCCTGCAAGGATAAAATGATCATACGCATTTTCCTCACTGGAAAAGTTCAGACACGCTTCCAGAATGTGGTTACAGCCTTCTCCAAGAATTGCCTTTTCTTTTCTGCAGATGCAATCTAATATTTTAAAGGATTTTGCAACTTCAAGCAGTTCTCGAACATCATCATAGGGCTGAACGCTGGACTCGGATTTAACGATTTCATGAATCGGCAGAATGCGTCCGACCGAAGGGGCAAATCCCCCAAGTGTCCTGTTCAAGAAAGGGAAATACGCTTCCACTAAATCAACCAACTCCCTGTCCAACCTGTTTATCTGATATTCATAAATTCCTGGAACAAAAGGCGCGGTCATGTATCGCTGTTGGCCCCGGGATCTATTGTTGGCGAGTTGACCCTTTATCGCCATGTCATCTAGCATTTCCCTGGTTTCATCTACCGGTTTTCCCAATCTTTCCGCCACCTCCTCGGCAGTTTCCGGTAGTCTTTTCAGGTTTAAAAACATCTCGGCAGCTTCTACCGAATATATCTTTTTTAAAATCTTTATTTCAACACCGCTTTCAGTAGCGGGAAATCCTTCAGGCATTTGATCAAGTGTTTGTGCCAACTGTTTAAATATATCGGTCATGTTGCCTCTTTTTTTTTAATAGGTATTGATCAGCAGTAGCAGAGCTGTTTATTTAAAATCCATTTTCGTTGATATTGAGTAAAACAGACTTTTCACTTAACAAGCTGCTTATCCAGCCATCAATCTTTGGAATTTCACGTTCAAAGTAGAATTGGCAGGCGTGAATTTTTCCGTTTAAGAAATCAGGGTCGGCATCTTTGCTATCCCCATTCAGTTTTTGGCTGGCGGCAACTGACATGTCCAACCACAACCAACCGACAAGCAGATGTCCCATCATATCCAGGTAAGCAGTGGAGTCGGCAAGGAACTTGACTCGATCTCCATTGCGATTAATTTCTAAGAGTTGTTCAGTGACATCGAGCACCTGATGAAGGCGTCTCATCAGTTCTGCACCCAGACCACGAAGCTCTGAAATCTTTTCGGCCTGCAGGCAGGTTTTGTCGATTTGGGCGCTTAAGATCCTTAATTCGATGCCATCTGACCGGGCAATTTTGCGTCCCAGAAGATCAACCGCCTGAACACCATGGGTTCCCTCATGGATAGCGTTGATGCGATTATTTCGATAAAAACATTCTGTCGGGTGCAGCCGGACATAACCCGCGCCGCCAAGAACTTGTATGGCCAATTTGTTTGCTTCAAGACCCCATTCGGAAGGATAGGATTTAACAATAGGGGTCAGAAACTCATAATAATTATACAAATCATTTCGTTCTTCATCGGTGCCGGCATTCATCAGTTTATCATGAATATTGGAGGCATACATGCAAAGAGCCAGACTCCCTTCTGCATAACATTTTTGCATTAACAACATCCTGCGAATATCAGGATGATTGATAATTGGCGTTGGGGGATCTCCTTTCTTGGCCGTCATGGCCTTTCCCTGAACTCGCCATTTGGCATAGGCCACTGCATACTGGTAACCCGCATAGCCCATTACAGCAGCACCTTGGCCGACGGCGATGCGAGACTCATTCATCATCTGGAACATATAAGCGAGGCCCATATTTTCCTGACCGACTAGATAGCCGAGACACGGCTTCGTGTCACCAAAACGCATTAAGTTGTTCACATAAGAGCGAGCACCCATTTTGGGGTTGATCCTGACGATATCGTAGCCATTTCTTTCACCCAGGCTGTGATCATCATTGACAGGATATTTGGGTACCAGAAAAAGTGAAATTCCACGAATTCCCTCAGGCGCATCCGGTGTTCTGGCCAGTACCATATGAATGTTATTTTCAGACAGATCGTGATCGCCTGCTGATATCCAGGTTTTCTCCCCTTTTATGTGATACGTGCCGTCATTCTGGGGGTCAGCGGTCGTTTGAATATGAGAAAGGGTAGAACCGTGTTCAGTCTCCGATAATACCATGGTGCCAAAGAACCGGCCTTCATACATCGGCTGCAGATATTTTTCCTTCAATTCAGGTGAGCAGAAACTGTCCACTAATCTGGCCGCACCAAGGGCAAGGCCCAAATATGAGGTTGAAGAAACTTCTGAGCTCGAAAAAATAGTCAGTAAAGCAGATTCAACTGTCTCGGAATAGCGGTTTTTGTATTTGCCGGTTCGTGCAAACAGACTCCAGAAACCTTCTTTGATCAAGGTTTGTAATATCTCTTTTACTTCAGGTGTGATGAAGACCTTACCGTCCTCCAGTTTTGGCTGATTTTCATCGATCGTTGCTGCAAAAGGGAGCATTTTTTCACGGGCTATCGTCGACGCCTTATCGAGAAGGGCGGATACTTCAGACCTGTCCATTAAACTTCGAGGCGGTGAGGTTTTATCCTCAGCATCAATTTTCAACCAGTCAAAAAGAAAGAAATCCAGATCTTTTCGGTTAACCAGCAAATCAGGTTTTGGAAATGTTAATTCATAATCCGTGTACTTCATTGTAACTCCTTCTGTTTGGAACTGATTAATTAAAACCAAAATCAACCACCTGATTTTTCTCTAACTTGGTGTTTAGTCTTTTTTCTGCTTCACTTGCCAACTGTTCATGCAGTGTTTTCATGGGAGCGTTATGAACTTTATCCGGTTTGGCTATCAGGGACAGAGCGTCATCAGGGCAGGAGGAGATGCACAGACCGCAGCCAATACATCGGTCATAATTAATCTCAGCAATCCCTTCTGCATTCATAGTGATCGCCTCTGTCTGGCAATACTCCGGACAGATCTCACATCCCGAACATTGATCCGCTTTGATAACGGCCATATGATTGGAAATCACCAATTTGCCCGGAAAGGGTGTTCTTCTCTGGGCGCCCAGGAAACCACAACAGCATTTACAACAATTGCAGATCATAAAAGGTCTGGTGACGGATTGGGTCTGTGTCACAAGACCGGCCTCATTGGATTCCCTGGTAATCCGCATGGCCTCCTCCAGGGTAATCTGACGTCCCATCTTGTTTTCCAGATAATATTCGGCCATGGGGCCGACCATCATGCAGACCTCCATAGGGCTGTCACAGGCTCGGTCAAATACTTTTTTCTGCACTCTGCACGCACAATCCGCTACAGCAATGAGCTCTTCTTTCTTGAGTATCTCGTATACATCATCATAGGATGCAACTTGATTTTTAACCTCAATAGACTCATTGACCGGTAAAACACGCATGGCCAGAGTACTGGCAAGGTTTTCATGCAATATCTCCTTGATATAATTTCCGGTCAAGTGTACCAGTTTCTTTGGCATCCACGATATCTGAAATTCCAGCAGGCCATGTATAAATGGAATCGCACTGTACTTTACCGCACCCGCTTCCCGAACTCTAAACAAGAGTCCTTTGACCGCCATCGCCTCCAGTTCTTTCGCAACTTCCTCAACCGGTTGACCAATCCTTTGGGAAACGGACTCGGGAGTTTCAAGTTCACCTTCCATTTTCGAAAACAACCCGGCCTCTTTTTCATTGAACAACTCTTTGATGATGTCTATTTCAACACCGGATTCTGTGGCTGGAAAACCGATACAATACTGATCCAACTGTCTTTGAACCTTTCGATAGTCATCTTTTGACATGGTTACCTGCTTAATCATAGGGGCACATTGTCACATGCCCTGTTTAAGGGTCGGCTCAAAAATTACTCAAGTGTTTCCCATTGGTGTTAAAGAAACACGTTGCTGTGGCATTCTGTCAGCAAAATGTCCGGTCTTTAAGGGACTTTTGCGGACAGCTTATGCCAAGTTATTTTTGTACGATCCATTATTATCGTTTCCATGGCTAAGCAATGGAAACCTGCAATTCATTCATATATTCCGATGCCGGTGCTGGAACGCAAAGAGCCTATGTACGCATTGTCACCAGTGGTGCTCGGTTTCAAAATCAAAACCAAATGAAAAAAGAGCATTTGCTCTATTTTGGCCATTCTATACGCAATCAAAAATGCATGTCAAACCATTAGTGTCCCATTATTTCGAAAATTGGAATTTGTAAATCTTGTGGGGGGAAAAGAAAAACCATGGAAAAAAGCAGTTGAAGAATGGCTACTTAGTTTTAGCTCGTCGGAATCGTCCTGACCCAGACTCATCACTTCAATGGGACACATATCCGCACAGGTTTCACACAGATCACAATCATCGTGGTCGATCACTGGCTCAAAATTGGTTCTGGCAAACCCACCCTTGTATTTTAAATCCTTAATCGCCTGCAACGCAACGCAGCAGCAAGAGCAGCAGTTTCAGATGAAGGATGACGGATTCTGCATATTCAAGGTCGAGTGAACCAAGCCTGCCTTGGCAGCCTTCTTCATCTGCGCCATCATCTCATCATAATTCAGCTGTTTTCCTATACCAGCATTTACGGCTGCTTGAGAGCCAGGATTGGCACTGAGACAGGAGTTTTCAGCAGTTTCTGGCAAGGTTCTCCGGCCAACTCAGCCATATTTCGACAGGAGCACTTGACGACAGCAAAAGTGTCATATTCGCTCAGGTAGCCATCGATGACGCTTACGTGAGAGTGTTGACCAAAATAAATCAAAGAAATAGGGCGCAGCATCAAGACTCTTACTGTATGATATGGTACAAGATACTTATAGCTGAATTTTATGCGATCCCTTAACCTCAAACCGCAATTTCATAACCGGACATTGCTGACTCAAAATAAGATAGATAGAACTTGCTATGCTTAAAAATGTTAAAAACAGAATGTTTACACACGCGATTGTTCGTCAACCCGCCCTCTCAATGATTAAAGGGATCACAACAGCAGATCTTGGAATCCCTGATATCAACCTGGCGCAACAGCAATACAAGGACTATGTCGATGCCTTAAGGTCCTGCGGCCTGGAAATCATCCAATTGGAAAGCGATGAAGAATATCCCGATTCAGTGTTTGTTGAAGACACAGCCGTCCTGACCGCTGACATGGCTATCATCACCAATCCTAAACCAGAGAGCAGAAAAGGTGAAATCAGAGAGATTGAATCCCTGCTCCGCGACATCCATCCCAATCTAAGCAAAATCAATTCACCCGGAACCATTGAGGGTGGTGATGTCTTGCAGGTTGAGGATCGATTCTATATCGGGATGTCCGAGCGAACAAATGCTTCAGGAGCCGATCAATTTACGGAAATCCTGGAAGAAAACAGCTATCAGGGGATAAAGACCCCCATGGAAAACCTGCTTCATTTAAAAACCGGGGTCTCTTATCTGGGAGAGAATACGATTGTGCTGTATGGCAGCCTTGTTGACGAACCGCTTTTTGACTCGTTTAATAAAATTGTGATTCAAAAAGATGAAGCATACGCGGCGAATTGCATCCGGGTAAACGACTATGTGCTGATGCCGAAAGGGTATCCAAAAGCCCAGAGCATCATTGAAAAGGCCGGTTTTCTGACGATACTCCTGGGCATGTCCGAATTCAGGAAACTGGACGGAGGCCTGAGTTGTCTGTCCCTAAGGTTTTGATGTAAAACAAAACAATTAATGAGCAGAAAACGTGATCAGTGCCAATTTTTTCCTGTTCATCGTGCAAGGGAAAAATTATTTTCCCCGTAAAACCTCTTTTTGAGTGTGTCGTAATTCCAGTCACAATTGAACCTTAAAGATGCTAAAACCAAAAAATTTCAGTAACACCCCCCCTCCCCGGCCATTGTTGGGCTCGACATCGAAAAAGTGAATTCTTATCATCCATCAACTCAGAAACGGAGTTCAAGCTGGGCCAAAAAAATGTCCTGATGGAACGCATAAAATCAAATATATGACCGCATTCACCAACCAGGACCTGTTGCCCTTTACCCTCTGGTTTTAGTGCCGACTGATTTTTACAGACCCAACCATAGTTTCCCACTGTATTTTCCTGTCTTACTCAAATTTAAAAGATCACCAACGACATTACAAAGTAAAATCAGTAAAGTATAGTTCAAATATTGACGTTGAAATAATTTTGGAACTATAATTATAGCCTTCACAATTAATCTGCAAGGAGATAAATGGCAACATCAAAAACCGGTGTTTTACTGCAATATCTGGCCATATTGGTTATCGTCATAGGAAGCAGCTTCCTAGTTTCGACCAGTTGGGTACAAAAAAAAGAGGTGATTCCGGAGCGACAGACCCTGACCATTCAAAAAAGCATGACGCTGTCGGAATTCGCCTCGGTGAATCAACTGGATGAAAAAATAATTAGAAAAGTATTTGAACTGAAATCTAAAAACGAATTATCCAGGACAGTCGGCAGTTTTGGATTCGATGACGATAGGATTACAACCGGAATAGATAAGGCAAAAGCCATTGAAGCGGAGCATGGGTCGAAAAACTGGCAGAAAATTCTAACAAAATTTGTTTTGTGGATAGTCTTCCTTGTTATCGTCTTTTTCCTGGTTAAAAAGGTCGCCACCAGTCCGAACCAGAGAAAACTGCTCTACCTTATATCAACAGCCATTTTTGGCGTTGTTCTTGGCGCCGATCCCAGCGCCATGGGTACTGTCAAGGATGCGGTTGCCCTTTTTGCTGAAAAAGGGGTGATTTTCCCGCCTCGCATGATTGCCCTGACGCTGTTCCTGATTATGGTTATTGTGGCCAACAAGTTGTTTTGTGGATGGGGTTGCCAGTTCGGAGCCCTGCAGGAGCTGATATTCAGGATCAATCGCAGCAAAAAGGACAGGCGCGGTATATTCAAGCAGTACAAGCTGCCCTTTGTTTTCACAAACAGCTTCAGAATCCTGTTTTTCTCTGCTTTTTGTATTATTGCGTTTGTGTGGGCGATCGATATTTACGAATATATTGATCCTTTCAAGATTTTCAAGCCGGGTATGATTGCTCTGTCTGGATGGGTGTTCATGGCGGCGATATTGCTGTCTGCCCTGTTTGTTTACCGACCATGGTGCTCCTTGTTCTGTCCGTTTGGACTGGTGGGCTGGCTTTTTGAAAAGCTCTCTGTATTTAAGATAAAGGTCAACTATGACACCTGCATCGCCTGCGAATCCTGCGCCAGGTCCTGTCCTTCAACAGCAATGGAGTCAATTCTGAAACGGGAGAAAACCATTGTAGACTGCTATAGCTGCAGTACATGCCTGGATGCCTGTCCGACAGGGTCCATTAGCTTCAGCACTGGAAAACGGGATCTGCCACCGACGGGAAAATATGATAAAGATAAGAGCAAATAACAGCTTTAAAAAAATAAAGTCCGGTGGAGTAGCTGCCACGATCAACCTTTTTCATATAAACCAATAGCAAATGATTAGTCGTCATGGTTAATCTCTGGAAAATAAAGATCACACCGATTTAAGCAGACACTAATACGACTTTGTCAGGAGTTCCATATGCAAGTGACGTTAATGAGTTATAACATTGAGAACATGGGGCATTTGTTTGACAAAAATGGTGTCGCAAAGCATAGCGAAAAAAGGGTGTCTGCTATCACCGAGACGATATTGAACAGTGAGCCGTATATTTTGGGTATTGTCGAGGCATCAGACAACATTAAGGACCATGAATGCTTTGTTAAAACCTCTGACCTGGCGTCCTTCGATTTCAAAATCGCAAAAAGCAGCCACAAACGCAACAGGCAGGACATGATGCTGTACTATCGTGATCCTTTTGAACTCGTCTCTATTGATGAAAACATATCGTTTTATGAGGATTGGACTGAAGATATTGATGAAGACAGTATCGTGGAGCTCCTCAGGTTCGAGCGGAAGCCATTGGAAGTCGTATTGAAAAACAGAAAAAGCGGTCACCAGATATTGATTATCCTTGTGTCTTTTAAGTCCAAAGCGGTTTTCTCTGTGACTGATATTCACCGTTATGAACATCTGGCACTCGCCAATCGAAAAAAGCTGTATGCACAAGCCAAGAAAGTCAGGGAGCGTCTGGATATGCTATTCGATGAAGACCCGGACAGGGCTGTCATTGTGATGGGTGATCTGAACGACGAGATTGGCCTGGACCATTTTCAAAAGCAGATTGGAACCAGTGCTGTTGAGACCATCACCGGGGATATTCATGAGCCGTCAAAAATTCTGCACAACACCATGTGGTACCTCACTAAAAAACAGAAAACCGCCCAGGAGCTCTGGACAATGGAATACGCCGATCCTATCGTCAGCAACTACAAAAAACACAAGGCGTGGCTGGACTATATTTTTGTGTCACCCGGAATGTTGAGAAAAGATGCCCCTATTCAATACATTGCCGATTCCGGCTCTATATCGGAAAAAACAGATGCATCCAAACTCGCCTCGGACCATTTTCCGGTCAGTTGTAAACTGGAAATCGCGTGATCGGAATGGAAGTCTGTGACCCCCATCTCGCAGTCAGCTCAAAGAAAAATCAATACCCTGTGGGTCGGCTAAAAGGCATAACGGCTTTGCTGACGGCCTGGGCAATGGATAAGAGCCGCATGTCGGTCCAGCGCCTGCCGACGATCTGCATGCCAAGTGGCAGCCCCTCTTCTGACTTGCCCATGGGAATGACCACCACCGGATTACCAGTCAGGTTAAAAACTGAGGTAAACCCCACACTCGCAGTGAAGTACGACATTGGCTGTTCATCTATGACAATCGGCTGCCCCATTTTGCAATGCGGAAATGCCGGACCAGCCGTTACAGGGCACAGCCAGGCATCCCATCCGGATAAAAAGCGCTCAAGCTGTGAAATATTGGCTGTTCCAAAAAGAGGGCTGTTTGTTTGAATATCCAGTGCCAGCATCGGCATATTGGTTTTTCCGATGATAACCGCTCCTGCTGCTTTGAGACGTTCCACGACGGTTGCATCCTGCCGGGGCACATAGTCGGCGAGTGGCTTGAAGCTGGCTTCCTCGGCATTGAGTGTCACAATGGCGTTGAGTTGCGGATTGTGCTTTGAGATATGCTCCAGGTGAGCTTCCAGAACCTCAAGCGAGGTAGCCTTTTCATCACAACTGGCAAATAGTGGCTCTGGGCGTTGGGAAGAAGGAGACAAGAGTGACGGCCATCTGCATACCTCTCCTGTCGGATTCTATCCCCCCAATAAACTGGGCTTATATGACATGTCTGGGAATGGATGTCTGACTGGAGGGATATGAATTTCAGCTATTACGAAATAAGCCCTGTGAACAATCCTCAAGGTCCCGATACCGGAATACGGCGAGTTGGCAGAGGCGGCGCCTGGAATTTTGGCCCTGCTCACCTGCGCTGCAGCAACCGCTTCAGTAACTGGCCCGAATTTCACTGCCTCAATTTCGGACTGCGTGTACTTCTACAGTCAAGCAGAAAAACTTGAAAGGCGGTTTTACGCTGGAAAATGGCATGCTATCTGATGATCCGGGCTCTGGTCCTTTGCTTCCAGCAACGGTTCTTCTTTGGAGCACAGATCTTGTGCTTTCCAACACCGGGTTCGGAAACGGCAACCCGCTGGTGGATTCAATGGGCTCGGTACTTCACCCGTCAGGACAATCCGCTGGCGTTTTCTTTCCCGAATGGGATCGGGCAGTGGAATGGCCGACAATAAAGCCAGCGTATATGGGTGTCTGGCATTGGTATATAGATTTACCGCCTCGGCATACTCGACGATTTTTCCTAAATACATGACAGCCACCCGATTGGATATGTGTCGGACCACCGCTAGATCATGAGCAATGAACAGATAGGCAACATTGTAAATCGCCTGCAGCTCCTTAAGCAGATTCAGAACTCCGGCTTGAATTGACACATCCAGGGCTGAAACCGGCTCGTCAAGAACCATGACATCCGGTTTTAGAGCCAGGGCACGAGCAATTCCCACCCGTTGTCGCTGGCCACCTGATAATTGGTGTGGATAGCCCATGGCATATTCTTCTCGCAGGCGAACCTGATTTAGCAGCTCGATGACACGCTCAGTTTTTTCTTCCCGGGACATCCCTAACAGACGAAGCGGTTCGGCTATAATGGATCCAATCCGCATCCGCGGGTGCAATGATGCGTAGGGGTCTTGGAAAACGATCTGCAGATGCCGTCGCATCTGACGAAGCTCCTGGGGCTTTATACCGATGATGTTCTTTCCCCGGTAAAGAACCTGGCCGCTGTCGGGTTTGATCAGTCCCAGCAGACAACGACCCAGGGTCGATTTTCCACACCCTGACTCGCCGACAAGTCCCAACGTTTCCCCTTGGGTCAGATTGAACGACACGTCGGCCACCGCACGGACCCTGGCCACTGTCTTATCAAATATAATCCCTTGACGTATAGGAAAATCCTTAACCAGGTTGTTAACTTCTAAAACCGTTTTGTTAACAGATCCTGTCGGTTCCAGTTTTTTAGCGACCGTTTCTGCCTGATCCAATTGCATTAGCGCTCCACCGTCTCATTTTCTTCTCTTATAATCGGGCTATTTTGCAAACTTTCTGCCAGATGGCAAGCTGAAAGAACCTTGTCAACTGACCGTAGAACTGGTTCCTCTGTCAGACATTCCCTTTTAACATGAACACAACGTGGGTGAAAGGCACAACCAGAAGGCAGAAAATGCAACGATGGCGGTGCACCATCAATGGAAAACAGCTTTTCCTCTTCCTGGTCGATCTTAGGTAGAGATGCCAGCAGGCCTTGGGTATAGGGATGCCGGGAACCGTAGAAGACATCATCCACCACTCCGGATTCCACAATTCCACCAGCATACATGACGGTCACCGTGTGAGCTGTGCTGGCAATCATCCCCAAATCGTGAGTGATCAGAATCACACCAATTCCGGTGGCTTCACGCAGATTTTCAAGCACCTGAAGTATCTGGGCCTGCACGGTAACATCCAGGGCTGTGGTGGGCTCATCGGCGATCAGCAACTCAGGATCGTTAGCCATGGCCATGGCAATCATGGCTCGCTGGCGCATACCACCTGAAAACTCATGGGGGTACTGCTTGAGACGCTGAGCAGGCTGTGGAATTGAAACCAGATCAAACAGGGCTTCGGCTCTAGATTCAATCTCCCGCCTTGACAAATGACGATTGTGCAGCTTGATGGCTTCCATGACCTGCTGACCGACTTTTATGACCGGATTCAGAGCCGTCAACGGATCCTGGAAAACCATGGCTAACTGGGCGCCTCGGATGCTTGATAATTCCCGGGAGGAAAGCCCCAAGAGCTCGACACCATTGAATCTTACCGAGCCGGTGACGACCGCGTTCGGCGGTAAAAGTCCCATGACGGCCAACATGGCTACGCTTTTGCCTGAACCGGATTCACCAGCCAGGCCAAACACCTGTCCCCTCTCAACCCGGAAACTGATGCCCCGCACTGCTTCCAATTCGCCCATGCGTGACATAAAAACCACTTTCAGGTCTTCTACTTCAATTAGTGGTGCACTTTCAGCCATATTCAGCCCGCTCAATCTGAGGTGCGTGGATCAAAATAATCGCGTAATCCATCGCCGATGAAGTTAAATCCAAGGACCACCAGGAGGATAGATACACCCGGTCCCAAGGCGATCCACCAATAGTAAAAGAATTTGGCGCCTTCAGAAATCATGGCCCCCCATTCAGGAGTAGGCGGTGTGGCCCCGAGACCGATAAAACTGAGAGATGCTAACAGCAACACGGCCTGACCGAAATCCATGGTTGCGTTGATGAGCACCGGTGTCCAGCACACGGGTAGAATATGGACAAATAGCAGTCGTGTACGTGACACGCCGCTGGCGATGGCAGCCTCGACATGATCTCGTTCTCGAACTTCAAGGGTCTGGGCTCGCATGAGCCGGGCATACACCGGCCACCAGACCACGACCATGGCGATACTCGCATTTCGCAGGCCGGGCCCTAGCGCCGCAGCCACTGCCATGGCCAGCAGGATTGGGGGAAACGCCAAAGTGACATCCACCAGCCGCATGACGAAGCCATCTATCCATTTACCGGAGTATCCGGCGACTGCTCCCAGCAGCGAACCGATGGTTACTGCCGAAATCACCACCATCATGGCAATGGGGATAGAATGGCGGGCGCCGTGAAGGGTACGGGAAAACACATCCCTTCCCAGGGCATCGGTGCCCAGAAGATGTTTGGTGCTGGGTGGCTGAAGCCTGCGGGAAACCATCTCCAAAGGATCGTAGGGCTGCCAGAGATCGATGCTCAAAGCGGTAATCACCCAAAAAAGGATGATCAGGGCACCGATGATCACCGGAATCGTCAAGAGGTGATCGTATTTTTTCAATAATGACCTTATTCGCAGGAATCTCATAAAATACTATCGGCCGAGCCGTATTTTGGGATTGGCAAAGGCATATGAAATATCGGTCACCAGATTTGTGACCAAAAATGCAGTGGCACCGATGATTGTCACACCGATGATGGCCGGAAAATCAAGTGCACGAGTAGAGGAAACCGCGTAATAGCCGACACCTGGCCATGAAAAAATGGTTTCTACCAGAACGGCCCCGGTGATCAGATAGGCAAATGAAAACCCGATGATGGTCAGTGTGGGGATCATCACATTGCGCAGAGCATGATTCATGATCACCCGCAGTTCCCGGGCTCCCTTGCTTCGTGCCGTCAGAATATACTCCTGGTTTAATACATCCAACATACTGGCCCGCACAATACGCGAAATAATGCCCATCATCGACCAGGCCATCACAAAGGCCGGCAGGATCATGTGCCTGACTGCATCCAGGAACTTGTCAATATCTCCGGCCAGCAGCGAATCGATAGTGAACATGCCGGTCACATATGGGGGGATGTCTGTCACGGGATCCAGCCGTCCGGGTCCTGGCAAAATCTGCAGTTTGACGGAAAAAATGAAAAGCAGAATCAGCCCGGACCAGAACACCGGCATGGAAGATCCGATCAGAGCGAACAGGCGGGCGCCGTCATCGATAAGCTGGTTACGGTAATAGGCCGCCAGCATCCCCAGGAATATCCCGGCCAGGCTGCCGATGACAAGGGAGACGATGGCAAGCTCCAGGGTGGCTGGCAGTCGATCCGCAATATCCTCCAGTACCGGACGTCGGGTGCGGAAGGAGGTACCGAAATCTCCTGCTAGCAAGTTTTTAATATATATGAAATATTGTTCAGGCAAGCTCTTGTCCAGCCCCCAACGCGCCTTGGTGGCCGCTACTATCTCCGGGTTGCCCAACTGTCGGAAGGACAACAGCGATGATAATGGATCACCTTTGATATTGTGAGCTAGAAAAAAACAGATCGTTACCACGCCAAAAACAAGCAGTGGTATGGCAAGCAGACGACGGATTATGTAACGCAGCATTGATGTTCCCCGGAACCGAAAAGATCAGACACCCGGTTCATTTGCCACCGGGTATCTGATACACTTATTATCGCTTGGAAATTTCATCAAAAGGGATTTCAGTAATAATATCATAACGCATCCCCAGCACGTTCTTTCGGTAGGTCAAAAGAAGGTTGGGGTTCCCGATGGGAATGATGACATGCTCGTTGATCATTTCCTTGGCGAATTCATGATACAACTTCTCGGCTTCTTCGGCACTGGCTTTTTGAAGTTTTTCCATCAGTGCCGCTTCACGGTGATTGGTCAACTCCTTCATATCATTTGTGGTTCCGGAAGCCAGATAGTACCAGGTTGTTCCCGGCACCATGGCAAAATACTGCACGTACTGAGCACTACCCATATAGTCGGCAGCCCACATCAGAATCGTCATGGGGATGGTGCCACCAGTGCGAGAGCGCAAAACTGCCATAGTGACCGGTTCCAGTTTTACCTTGATCCCTATCTTGCGCAGGTCCTGCTGGACTTTTTGCATCACGACACTGAAGCTGACGCCGAACGAGGTCATGTCCGGGTAAACAGCCAGCAGACCGAACCCGTTGGGATGCCCTGCCTCGGCCAGCAGTTTCCTGGCCTTGACCAGATTCTGCTTGGGCATCGGCAAACCGCCGCCACCTGGGAATTCTACCGGAATGACACTGGGTTGAACGCGCCCGGCTCCACCGAGGGTCACATCGAGCATGCCTTCATGATCGATGGCCAGGGCAATGGCTTCACGTACCTTTGGTGTCAGCGGAACCTCAAGGTTAGTGGCGCCCGGCACCAAAGCTACATAGTTGAAATAATAGGATGGTTGGGACTTAATAACCACATTTTTGTTGCGGATGGTCTTGGCGGTGTCAGCGTCTATCTGCATGGCAATGTCTACCTGGCCGCTTTCAAGCATCTGGGCCTGGCTGACGGGCTCCGGTACATGCTTGATGATGATGCGTTTGATGGCCGGTTTTTTACCCCAGTACTTCGGGTTCTGCTTGAGCCGGATCTCCTCATCGGGTCGATAGGATTCAAGCACGTATGGTGAGCTGCCGACAGAATTCTTCATGAACCAGGCTTCGGCCTTGTCTTTCTTAGGCGCATCGGCGGTGCTGACGGCACCATTGGCCCTGGCCACGTCGCTGTTGATAATCCCGGCATAGGGTACCGCCAGCTGACCCAACAGTTCAGATGGCCAGCTCGAGACAGTGATGACGACTTTCCTGGGATCAGAAGCATCTACCTTGCTGATGCTTTTTGCATACATGCTGGAATCCTGTTTCAGATTCTGCCATCGCTCGATAGTAAATTTAACATCTTTGGATTCCACCGGGCTACCATCGCTGAAGACAGCATATTCGTCAAGATAGAAGGTATAGGTCATGCCGTCCCCACTGACCTCCCAGTTTCTGGCAAGCTGGGGCAGGATGGTTTTGTTGTCCGCTCCAAGCTTGATCAGGGTCTCGTACATCATACCGATAACAACTTTGCAGGTATCGCAAAAAGCAATATGGGGATCCAGGGAATTGATGTCCATAGCCCGAGCGACTACCAGGACATCCTTTTTTGCAGCCTCTGCCTGGCGACTGAAAATCCCGCTGCTCACGGTCGCAAAAACCAGGGTGACCACTATGATGAATGCCGTTTTTTGGAAATGGTTGTGCGTCAGTGATTTCATTATTCTTCCTCCTCCAAAAAGGTTTATTCAGCCATTCGAATCCTGAAGAGGGACTCGCACACGTAACCTTCATCATTTTTTTGACATAGTCAAGCAAAAAATCACTTCACCTGAAGAAGACAAGCTCCAAGGCCATATCTATAAGGAAAAAGCCCGCGGCGGACGTGCCTTGACCGCTTCCTCATTTACGTCCATGCCCCAGCCGGGACGTTCCGAAAGCACCAACTCACCGTTTTCGATAACGAGCGGTTGAGTGAAATACTCGTGTAGCCAGCTTACTTCGTCAGGGTCGAATTCCATGATCTGCATGTTGGGTGTGACGGCAGCGAAGTGACCGCCCATCTGGGTTGCCAGGTGGCTGGTGAAGTTGTGGGCCGTGACATTGGCATCGTATGCATCAGCCAGGGCCGCAATCCTGAGCGATTCCATAAATCCGTTCCAGGCAACATCCACCAGGGGGACATCTACAGCCTGCATGGCGAAAAAAGGACGGTAGGTGCGAGCCGTGCAGATCATTTCACATCCTCCGATGGACGTTGGGGACTGTCGGCGGATCTCAGCCATGGCTTCGGGATCAAAGCAGTCGAGTTCCAGCCATCTCAGGTTGAATTCCTGCATGGCTCGTGCAATGCGGATGAACCCCTCTGTTTTGAAGTTTGAGTTCACATCCAAAATCAGATCAAAATCGTTTCCGACCACATCACGCAGGGCGGCCATCTGATCGACGATCGCGTTGAACACTCCGGGCTCCAGGTTCAGCTCGGGAACGCCGGTCCCCATGCCAAAGCAGGGAAAATAACCCGTGCCGCCGTTTTCATCAAAGATGTGGATTTTTGTTTTCAGCGCACGGTAGCCGGCAGCCTTGGCATCCAGTGCATGCTCAGCAAATTCCGCCAGGGTTGTGATCAGAGGCAATCCCAGTATATCCTGGACCTGGGGATAGAGCCGGTAGGTGCCGAAATGAGACCAGTATAGGGGTATACGGGTGCGCACCGGTCCGCCAAACAGGCGATAGACCGGCACATTCAGGGATTTGGCGGTGATGTCGATGAGTGCGTTCTGAATGGCACCGATGGCCTGGTGGTTGAGGCCGGACTGCGACTGGCGTGTGGCGGCGATGAGATTACCGGACAAGAGTTCGACACTGCGCGGGTCCTGACCAATAAGAAGATCGCTGAAAGACTGGATCAGGGCCGACATGCCCTGGATTCGAGCGGCTTCATTGATATCGCTGAATTCGGACCAGCCTGTTATTTCCTCGTCGGTTTCGATCTTAAGAAAGGAAAACGAGCGCCAGCCGGCGTCGGCGTGCATCGTTTCCAGATGGGTGATTTTCATTTTTTTGCTCCCTTTAAATTATTGGAATGGCTTGCTAATCCAGATAGGCGATTTTGGTCCTTTCCACCAGAGCCTGATCGATCTCGCAGCCCAGTCCCGGACCGGACGGCGCATGGGCAAAGCCATCCTGGTCGATCACGATATCTTCAACCAAACCATACCACCAGGCCTCGTGTGGTAAAAGGACCTCCATGTAAGTGGTGTTGGGAATCGCCATCTGAACATGCAGGTTGGCAAAATCGTTGACTGCATTGCCCCCATGGTGGATTTCAATTTTCATGCTAAAGGCTTCTGCCAGATGGGCGATTTTGAAAAGGGTTGTAATGCCTCCTTTTAAAAGCACATCGCCACGCAGGATGTCGGTGGCCCGGCTCATTATCCAGGGCGCATACTGATCAAGCCAGCCGGCCGGAAATTCGGTAGCCATGACCGGGATATCCAGCTTTTGGACTAGTTTTTGGTAATTGTAAAGGTCCGTGTAGGGCATGGGATCTTCATACCACATAAAGCCCATCTCTTCGATGGCCCGACCCACCTTGACAGCCTCGAAGAGATGGGC
>Ga0233437_1001815_pt1 | contig 36092 bp, 32 predicted proteins | sample SI_122_August201_FD_182714 | JGI IMG/M metagenome (GOLD analysis project Ga0233437, IMG submission 182714) | Seawater microbial communities from Saanich Inlet, British Columbia, Canada - SI_122_August2016_200_MG | ecosystem: Environmental > Aquatic > Marine > Inlet | place: Canada: British... | reverse complement strand
AGGAAGCTATGGAAGCTCCTGCCGAGGAAATGGCAACTGATATGATGGTTGATTCTGCTGCCGTTGACACTATGGCAATGGATGAAATGCTCATGGATGAAGCCCCAGCTGTTGAAGAAGCGGTTGTTGAAGAGGATGCAGGCGATGCTTTGGAAGCCATGCTGGCTGATGAAGGTACCATGGAGACAGAAGTGACCAGTGGATCTGCTATGATTGGATATACTGTCGGGTTGGATTTAGGATATCCTGTATACCTTCACGGTGGACTTGGAGAATCATTCGATACTGCGGGACCAGCTTTCGGGTTAGTAGTTAATTCACCCTTTGGAATGGCCATTGGTCCATTCGAAATAGGATTTGGTGCTCAAGTCGGTATGTTTAAATTCACAGATTCTGGGGCTGACACTGAACTTTCAGGAATCGTAGCTCTAGCTACTGCCAATACCGCGTTATTAGAAACGGGACAGGGAGCTTTGTCGATGCAAATTGGAGCAGGGTATTTCGGGGCAAGCTTAGGTCTTACCGCTGGTGCTGCCTTTGATTATGCCATTCCTGGTGCACCGGTTGTACTACGTCCATATGTAAGAGCAAACGCAACTCTCGATAGTGGAGTTGAAACTGCATCTGACGAAAATGGTGCTTATTCGTGGGTAAATGTTGGTGCTATGATTAGCTTGGATTTGAGTGCAATTTTTTAGCGTTTAATTCATGATTAAAAAAAAGACTTCGCCAAATAGCGAGGTCTTTTTTTTATCTCTGAAAATGGATAATCTCATAAACTGTGGAACATCCTTCAGCAGATTCTAAAAAACTAGTCCAGCCAATTCGCTATTTGATACAGAATTGAAAGAATACACCTTAAACGTAATTAGCATAGAGTCGCTCACATGAATTAGGATGAAATAAATTTAGCATTGCCATCCCACCATTGTTTAATGACTAACACCCTCTCGTTTTACAACCTTTATTGCAGTTAGGGTAAATATCTTAATATCATACCAGAAGGTTTGATTGCATAGATATTGATAATCCAATTCTACTTTCTCAATAATTGGTAAATCATCCCTACCACTTATTTGGGCTAAACCAGTGAGCCCCGGGACAAGTTTGTGAACCCCCTTTTCTGTTCTGAGGGTGATTAGGTTTTTTTGATTGAAGAGTGCTGGTCTCGGACCAACAAAACTCATATGTCCTCGAATAATTGAATAGAGCTGAGGAATTTCGTCCAAACTAGATAGTCGAAGAAAAGAGCCAACTACCGTTCTGTAGTTAATAGTATCATCCAGTAAGTGAGTAGCCACGAGAGGAGTGTCTTGCCGCATTGTCCTAAATTTTGGCATTCTAAATAATTTATTATCCTTGCCAACTCTCTTAGACCAAAATAATACTGGACCCTGTGAACTAAGTTTTATCAGTACTGAGATGATTAACATCGGGAGAGAAAGGATAATTAGTAACAGGATTGCTAAAACTATGTCAAAATTTCTTTTCATCCTAATATCTTTGGATATATGATACAGCTATTAATAGATAAACTAAGTAAAATATTCTTACAGGTTTTATGCTCAATAGAATTTACCCTTTCAGTAATCAAATTATCCCTGTTCTTTTCTAAGCATTATTTACAGTGAATCATTAAGGGTATGCGGCAAATCAATAAAACGTCTAATTTTGTTTGAAGAAAAGATATTATCTGTAATAAGTTTTGTACTGTTCTCAATAATACCAATATTCCTTGTTAATTTCCCACCAATTCTGACCAACCATATTAAGCTTTTGGGAATTCTGAGGACATATCTTGCCTCTTGGCTACTCAGCAAATCCGTGTATGTATACTCTATTGGGTCAGAAATATTATAGACACCTGGAGGTACATTATCTTCAAGGATATCAGCCATTGCCTGCATGATATTATCTATTTTGCAAAGGGAGAGCCGAGCCTTACCATTGCCAGCTTTATAGAAGAATTTATTTATTTTTGTGCGACGATCAATATTCAGAGTGAAATTTTCCGAATACACAGGTGCAAAACGTAAAAGCCATGATCGACCGGCGTAATTATCTAATAAATATTTCTCAGCTTCTAATTTTGTAATGGCATAAGGACTGTATGGCTCAGGCTCTAGTGATTCATTATACTCGCTATGATAGTACCTTTCCCCATAGACAGAAATGGTACTCGCGAAAATAATCTTCCCAGGGAGCTTATGTACTTTTTCTAGTGCCTGCAGCAAATTTACAATAGTCTGCAAATTTATGGACCTAAAAACCGGCATATCAGCACCCTTGCCTTTTGCATGCGCAAGGCCTACCAGGAATATCAATACATCGCAATGAGAAGTGTCAAAGGCAAATTCTGCTACCGCAGATTTACTGGTTAGATCAAGTTTTATACTATTAATATTCTCACGATCGAAAAATGAATCAATTACAGTAATGTCGGCTTTCGGGACGAATTTTTCACGAACATATCTACCTATAAAACCATTCCCACCAGCTAAGAGAATGTTCATGAGTGATCCCTATGGTGTGCGATAAACATACTTTCAGCTTTTTCAAATAGAAAACTTCTTTCAAAATTCTCATCATAATATTTTCTGGCTCTCTGACCCATCTCCAATAATTGTAATGGAGAGATTGTCGCCATCCTTAGGGCATTTTCTGCTAGCATATCTGGGGTCTCAGCTGGACTAGTGTATCCCGCATCAGATTCCTCAATTATTGATGCGCCTTCACCATCTATCATGGCTAAAATAGGTTTACCACAGGCAAGGTAAGATTGAACTTTTGCGGGTACAGTGAGGGCAAAGATATCTTCTCTTTTAAGAGAAAACAACATCGCATCCGCATTGGAGTAAAATTCTGGCATTTTCTCCAGGGGAAAGGTACCCATAAGGTGGAAACAATCTTGTAACTGATATTCTTCAACCTTTTTCCGAACCCAGGACTCTTTTCGTCCACCACCGAGGATAATCCAATGAATATTGGAATTACTCTTCAATAATCTAGCTGCCTCAACGATGGAAGGGAAATCCTGAGCCTCCCCAATATTTCCCGCAAACATGATCTTGAAACTATCTTTGGGTATACTTTTCAACAAATACCCGTCCGTACTCATGGGCCTGAATAATGGTTCAGCCCATTGTGGATAGTATTCAATCTTCTCTTTTGAAACGTCTTTTTCAGCGATTGAATTGATAAATCCTTTTGATGATACTAAAATCCTATCACAATGATGATAGATAAACTTAACGATAGGTGTCAGTAAATTGGGCACAATACTTGACTTCAGACTACTGGCTGAGACAACACTCTCGGGCCATAAATCTAACACCCAGAAAATGATCGGAATATTTTTCATCTTTTTTATGAAAATAGCGGGTAAACCGATTGTGATCGGCGATGGCTCGAAGACGAATATAATATCAAGCTCTTTCTTCATCAAGAATAGGGATGTAAATATACCACCAACAACATATGAGATATAATTTATTGCTAACCGAAGTGGCGAGCCAGAGCCTCTGGGAATAACTGGAATACGATAGATATGTATTCCCTTATAAACCTCTCGGTTATTCTTGAAAAGACCATAACCCTCAAAATAACGTCCAGCCGGGTAATTTGGAACACTGGTCAAGACAGTTATGGAGTGCCCTCTTCCTGCGAATGCTTCAGCAAAATCATTGATTCTGAAATTTTCAGGATGAAAGTGAGGTGTTATAATGAGTATGTTCATTTAGAGCTTGTCTAAAATAAAATCATGAATGTACTTCGATGATTTACCATCGCCATAGGGGTTGCTAGCCTGAGCCATTTTATCATACTCGCTTGGATCATTGAGCAACGATTCCACATTGTCGATGATGGTTTGAGTATCTGTACCTACTAATCTAGCCGTGCCAGACTCCACGCCCTCTTGCCTTTCTGTTGTATCCCGCATAACCAGTACCGGTTTGCCCAGGGATGGAGCCTCTTCTTGAACTCCCCCAGAATCAGAAAGAATAACATGAGCACATTTCATCAAATACACAAAAGGAACATAATCCTGAGGTGGAATCAGGTGGACATTCCCTATACCTCCCAGTATTCTATTTACGGGCTCCTGCACATTAGGATTCAAATGAACAGGGTACACAATTTGGATGTCATTTGAGAGAGCAATCGATCGAATAGCATTGCACACATTTTCAAATCCTTGACCGAAACTCTCTCTTCTATGCCCCGTAACAAGTAGAGTTTTTTTGTGCTCAAAACGAAGGCCGAAACTGTCGCTGAAATATTTTTCTTGGGTTTGACTATCCATTTCAAATTTAATTGCTACCGTCTGCAAGGCATCAATGACGGTATTGCCACATACGAGAATGCGTTCCTCTCCCACACCCTCATGTAAGAGATTATCTCGTGATTGCAGGGTTGGTGGAAAGTGAAATGAGGATATTGATGAAGTCATCCTTCTATTAATTTCCTCCGGAAATGGTGAATATTTATTGCTCGTTCTCAGTCCCGCTTCGATATGAGCCACGGGAATTTTTTGGTAAAATGCTGCCAGCGCCCCTACAAATGTAGTAGTCGTATCACCCTGAACAAAAATGAGATCCGGTTGGACTATTTTCAGAACTTCAGTTATTTTTAATAGCAGCTTTCCGGTTAACTCTTCCAAAGTTTGATTCGGCTTCATGATGTTCAAATCATAATCAGGAACTAGCTTGAATAATTCGAGAACTTGATCCAACATCTGTCTGTGTTGAGCTGTAACCGTAACCAATGTCTCAAAATTTTCATGATCATTTTTAAAAGCCTCAACGACTGGCGCCATTTTTATAGCTTCGGGTCGAGTACCAAAAATGAACATCACTTTCTTCATATGCTCAAATCCTTATTTCTTTTCTGCTTCACAGGTTGGTTATTTTTTCCTCACCGCACTGCTCATACCGATAGGAAAATCAGCAGCACTTTGAATCTTATCCCAATTGGCTTTAAACCAATTAACATTTCCCCTCAAACCATTTTCAAAGCTTTCAATCGGTTTGTAATTGATAAGCTTGCCAGCTAACTCTATTGAGGCCAACAGTCGCTTTTTGGTATCCCATTTTCGAGCAGGATACTGAGTCACTGGGGTCTTGTTTTCCGAAGCTTCATTTACCATTGTAATTAGGTCTTTAATTTTAGTCTCTCTGCCGGAAGCCAAATTAAAAGCCTGCCCAATAGCATCCTCATAGTAAGCAGCCTTTATCAAGCCCTGAACAAGATCGAGAACATAGGTAAAATCACGGGTTTCATCACCAGTTCCCGTCAGTGGAAGTGATTTTCCTAGCATTGACCAATATACAAAGTTTGGAATGACATTTCTATACTGTCCTGGTACTTCACCTGGCCCAAAGGAATTAAAGAACCTACAGTTTACTGTTTTTAAACCATAGTGATGATAGTAGAAGTTAGAATACATTTCTCCGGCTGTCTTATTAATCTGGTATGGGGTTGTTAGATGGAGCGATATAAAATCTTCAGTTAATGGCATTTTACCATATGAACCATATATTGCGCAACCACTTGATGCATATACGAACTTCTCAACTTGTGTAAATTGAGATAAATCTAACAGTTTTATAATACCATTAATATCTACATCCGCCGATGTTTCGGGATAATCAACCGAATTTTGATTGGCAAAAAATGCTGCGAGATGAAAAACTATAGAGGGTTTTTCACGAAAGACTCTCTTCAAGTCACTATCACTTCTAATATCACCCTTTACAAAAAACATATTTCCCAAGGGGGGTAAATCAATGGGATCATCACCCTTAATAGCACTGAGATTATCAAGCACAATGATGGTCCCCTCATCTCCAACTAGATGTGAAAGTGCAGTTACTAGATTGCTTCCAATAGCGCCGGCCCCCCCCGTAACCAAAATTGTGCGACCCTCATAGTAATCTTTAATTTCTCCAGCTAGATTTAGTCTCCCCAAGTACTCATGAACTGTATTTAATCTTAACTCACTTGTTTCCATCTTTCCTCCAGTATTTAACGCGACGGTCAGACCATCTCTATGAACATTTATCGTTGTAAATAATATTATTGTTTTATATCAGATTTCTTAAAGTCTGTATAGTTCTTTCATCCATTTAGTTGTACGCTCAATTCCCTCCTCAGGTCCGACAATGGGATTGTGGTCCAAATCCCGGATTGCTTTTGCAAAATCAACAGTTTTTATCATCGTAGTGAATTTTTCCGCCTCATGATATTCAACTAAGTCGTCACTCCTGCCAGTAGCTTTCAAAACTATATCTGAATATTCTTTAATATCTTTTTCCCATTCAACTCGACCACCTACATTATATACTTCACCTGGAATGAAATTATCGACAATGTTGGCAAAGGTATTACAGGAGTCTTCCACATAATCAATAATCCTTTTATGACCTGCATGCACCACATAGGGTTTATCATTCAAAGCGTGGTAAATAAATTTTGGAATGAAGCCTCGATAAGGAGTGAAATGTTCGTGGGGACCATAACAATTCAAGGGTCTTACTCGAACTATCTCTGAACCAAACATTGTGGTAGAATTCATACACATGAGTTCACCGGCCCATTTGGTGATCGCATAGTCATTCATCTGGAATGTATCACTGATTTTGTTATCAATCATCACGTTTTCTGTCATGAAGCCAGAGTAATCTCCGTATACTTCACAAGATGAAAAGAAAATGAGTTTAAATCCAAGTTTCTCCTGGAGTCTTAATATGTGCTTTGTGCCAACATTATTCGTCTCCCATAAATTTTCATAGTATGCTTCCCCATTCCATCTGCCATATTCTGCTGCCAGGTGATATACAAAGTCGAAAGGACCTAACTGTTCAAAAACAGATTGTAATTGACGATAGTTCCTGACATCGGCACGTATGTAGTCTTCTCTTTCAGTATTATACAAATCTGCAGCAGTTACGTGATGTCCACGTGAACGCAGTTCGTTGCACAAATTGGTTCCAATATTGCCGGCGCCACCAGTTACGAGAATTTTTATCTTATTGGTCATAGCCATATCCTTATTTTTAATTCTGTTTAGTTTTTTTTGAGAAATATTACCAACCTTATTATCATTTCCAGAGTCCACGGTTCTGCCGATAGCTAGACAAATAAACTAAAAGTCTTGAAAAATTGTTAAACTCATTCGGTCCAATAATTCTAAGAATAATTCGCATCAACCAATATACAAGAATGAACTTTCTCCCATGATTGTTTTTATCACCATACCCAGAAGATATATACGAACTACCCGGCTTGCTTAAGAGGCTATTACGCTTTGCAAACTGGTAGATTTGCCCACCAGACTCAAACGGATCAAGATCACTTGAATATTCTTTTTCAACAGCTGCATAAGCTCTTCGTAGGGTAGGAGAAATGTAGGATCCATCCTTAAAGTGGTCGAAGCCGTATTTCATCTTTGCGTAGGGCTCCTTATATCTGCCCATTCGATCTAGATAATCCCTGCTGATACCAAACCAGTCTTCCCTACCACCTGATTGCTCAGGAAATGGACGCCTTGTAAGAAGATCCGGATTTGATTCATCGAAGGAGCTGAAATGAAAGAATATCAATGGCGCTGAATCATTGATTAAATATTGCCCGGTATTATCCTGGGAAATGTGTCTCTCGTGCATATTCCAAAAGGCTACATTATAGCCAAGATTGAATGAAACTTTAAGGCTGGGGAAAAAACAGGGGGCAATTGTCACCCACTTTTGATCAGTTGAAAGACCAAATTGAGTCTCAAAATAGCAGAGATTCATGCACCTGCTGTGCCACCATTCTAAATAGGATATTGCCTCTTGATGCCTATTTACCGCAAAGAATCCGAGATTAAAAGATCCAAATCTCATCATCCCCAGATCACTACTCTCATCGGTTAAATCTTGCGGCTTTGTATAGTGGGGCGTCAATATAATCGGATTCTCGTTAAGATCATCAAGGATGGGATCTATTGGTGCGTAGAGGCAAGTATCCGGATCAAAGAAGAGGACCTTCTCGTGTTGTTTCAATAATAGCATCGCCAAATATGGTTTTAAACTAGTACTCAGTTCAGTGATGTCATATTTGAATGCCAGTCTCTGGAAACCATCAATCTTCAAATCTTCTATCCAGTGGATTTCGGCAAGGTTCTCCGTAAATGGTATTTCTCTTTTTTGATCTATGAGATAGATGTTAAGACTCAATTTTGCGTGTTCTTTTACGGATTCTGCCAAAACTAAGGCCTTCGGGAGATATGCCAGATTCGTTACCGTGAATAAAGCAATTGAAGATTTACTCATTTATTACCCTTATTGGTTTAAACAGGTATATTAGCCGTATGACAATCTGTCCGAATACATAGATATGTATCAATCTCAACATTGAAAACATAAAGAGTATCTGATGATGTCTGATAGATTTAATTATTATTTTCATGCTAGAGCGGACAGTATCCTTAATCCGATTCCAGGAATATTTTCGTAGTTCCATTTTGGTCCCAGGAAATTTATAGGGACTAACGTCCTGCTCGGTTGTATGGTCAAATCCCGGTGTTTGTGAATATTCACCAATTAACATCTTGTTCAATCGTGCCCGGAGGCAAAACTCATAGTCTACGCCATCCACAAAATAGCTTGTATCGTGCCAGGACATTTTACTCAGGTTAGGTAAATAGTACAAACTCCCACTATTCCTGGCCAAGCACACCTGCTTAAAGTACTGCATATCAATAGACGTTGAATTGCTATCTTTAATTACGGTGGACGAATTGAAGACAACAGCTGCATATTTTTTCATCAACGATTTATTATATTGATAAAACTCTTCAACTGTTGATAAGGTCTCTGGAGTAAATAATGTGTCCTGGTCAAAGAATAGTAGTGATGAATAACCTTCACTAAATGCTTGGGAACAAATATGTGTGAGTCCAATTCCTAATCCCCGATTGATACCCTCACCGAAATATGAGACTCCGGCCTTGCCCCTCAAATATTCACGCATTGTCACCGAATCAGGTGAATTATCATATACAAACACTTTATACCCACTATTTAAAGCAAGATCAACGCTCGCTGTCACTATTTCATCGGGTTGGTAAAGAATAAAACCTAGTGCAGTGCTCTTCATAGTTTGCTAGGATACTTTCGAATGTACATATTGCTTAAACTGAGTCTTATAGGATCCACTTCTTACTACTTCTGCAAGACTGAGAAAAGTAATAAAATAAATCTGAGTGTATCCAGAATAGCTTATGAAGTAATAGTCCTTAACATTTACCACCGCAAGCATAATGATAAAAAGAATCATGAAGAGGGATAGGTCAGGATTCAACGAATAATGCTGAAATGCAAAATAGCCTCCGAGTAGATAAAATGAGTAGGCTATTAACATTCCAATCACACCTGCCCCATAGATGAATAGAACATAACCTACATCAGAATTAATTCGGTCAAAGTTGCTACCTCGGCCAAAATTTCCCGTCCCGAAGAGGAACGCTCCCACATGTCCCGGGAAAAATATTTCTGATCTTATAATAGTGTCAGTGGAATGAGTTGACATGTTTCCAGTTTCGTAATAATTAATTATGAATTCAAAAGCGAATTTGGTATTCTCGGCATATTTCGAAAAATCGGCTACTGATCCAAGTAAAATCAAAGCAATAATGACCAAAAGGATAAAACGCAGTGATTCAAGATTTAGTTTTGGTCTATACATGGCCTTAAGAATCTTCGATAATAGTAAAATCGAAAAGAATAATATGACAACCACAAACCCTGTTCGTCCTATCAGACCAATTGATAATAGAATCACAATTAGCCCAGATAAGAATAAGGATATCTTTTGAATACCATATTTTTCTTTTTTCAAAAGGAGGCTTAATATTCCGGCACAAAACAAAAGTGCGTGGGTCGTGGAAAGGAACGAAAACCCAGAGTGGACTATACCTTGAAACCGTTGAGTGATATAGGGATTAAAGAGGAACTTAGATGACTTGGCCGTAACCTCAATATATTGATATAGAACTCCTTTAAACTCGGGAAAAAGAAATGTCGCAATAACGATGGTTGAATGGAAAACTCCAATTAAATACAAATCATAATAAATTCTTACTAAATAGGCATCGCCGTATCTGTCTTGATATTTTAAATAATAGAAATATGCAGCGAACAAAATGACAACACCCATCACCATTTCTCTAACAGCACTCAAGTCATCAAATCCATCCATCCCAGATCGATAGAGTAGAAATATGAATCCAAACCCCATGAATAGCAGAAGTTTTTTAACAAGAATATCACTTCCTCTCTTGGTCAAAAACTCACGGAATCCGAATACACTCGGTAGAAGTATTGAAACATATACAACCTTAACCACAATGCCAAAGAGTTTTATGTGTGGCGGAAACATGAACAAAAATAGTCCAAAAAGAAGTGCCATCCTACCGGGATCCAATATTGGTAGCCTGCTCATGTGTTTGAATTAACTCTAATGTGCATGCATACACTCACATTCACGAATGACTAGCAGCATATCTTCTCCATCGATGATGACCCTTGATTTCCTGAACAGTCGATCCTTTGCATTATGATTATTAGTCATGATAAAATGAATCTGACTTTCTCAACGAAATTGAGGTGCTCAAGCGCGAAGGTTCTACACTGCTGGGAGCTAGGCAATTCTAGTCGCTTAAGTTGAATCAATAGTTGAACAATACTTTCAATATCCTCGTCGTTTGAGACCATGAGATAGAAATCGCTCTGTACATCAAAATCAGGATCAAGTGTTGCTGATATTGTGGGCATTCCAACCGCGAGATACTCTCTAGTTTTGAGAGGGGAAGCTTCTTCGACCCCTGATCTAAACCATCCTAGACTCCCCACACCCAGGTGAATATTTTCATATTCACGAAAAAGCTCATCCCCATGAAGCATTCCCAAAAATCGAATATTGTCTGTTAGCCCTAACTCCGCTGAAAGGTCTTCCAATTTATCACGACCTGGACCATCCCCCACGATCTTCAGATTGATGGAGTAACCAGTATTGTGATGGTCTTGAATAATATTGATCGCCTTGATCAACCGATCCAGACCATGCCAATAGGCAATCGTGCCAACGGCTATCAGATTTAGTTCATTGGCTGGCCAAAGTGGTGATTTTTTTCTTGCGGGTATACTGTTGACATTAATGCCATTTCCTATCTTTATAATTCGGGACCTTGCGCCAAAATAAAAATACCTACCCTCTGAGGCATATTGGATAATTTTAGTCGCAGATAAAAAGGGTAGTGAAGCCTGCAAACAGATTAAAACCAAGTCGAGCCAGTCAACTAGTCTTTTCTGTTCCCTTAGACGAATCTCATGAAATAGGTTTACGATAGGTGTCGGTACATCTATGTATAGTTTCTTTCCACGGTATTTCAGCACTAGCCCTGCTATTAGATAAAATATTCCCAACCGATTCAGATAACGAACAACTACAATAGATTGCTGTGCAAAAAGGAGTTTGTAAAGATATGCCAGGTAGGACTTCACACCATCAGGACTAATAATAAAGGATTCACTACTGTATCCGATTTCAATCGCTCCCTCTACAAACCCCTGTACTTTACGATGAACACCTGGAGCGGTTTCTTGATCATAGAGAGCAATGTACAAAAGACTTGGCATGCTATTTAAATTATCGATCTGTTAGGCAGATATCATTTTAGACATCATGTTAAGTTGTGCAATACTTGACAAATACGGACTATATCCTCACTCTGAAGTTCAGGATAAATGGGTATGGATAAGTTGCTTTTGGTGAATGCATGGGCGTTGGGAAAATCATCTGGTTTATGGCTAAGATGTGAATATGCTGGTAAAAAAGGAAGCGCAGTTGGGTAGTGAATTCCAGTACTTATACCAATCTTTTCCAAACCATATTTAACCGCCTCTCGATCTTCAACCTGAATCACAAAAAGATGAAAAACATGCCTTGTATTATCCCGGACAGAAGGAGTGATGAGGGATGCTATACCTGACAAGAGTTCCAGATATCGATTGGCGTTCACGATTCTTTCCTCAGTCCATTTTAGAATATGTTTCAACTTAACTTTTAGTATAGCAGCTTGAATCCCATCCATCCTACTATTTATACCTTCAATCTGGTGCTGATGTTTAATGAGGGCTCCATGGTTTGCGAACATGCGGAACTTCTGTGCCAGTTCATCATCGTTTGTAATTATGCCTCCAGCATCTCCGTATGCCCCAAGATTTTTACCCGGGAAAAAGCTGAAGGTGGCAGCTGCTCCAAAAGTCCCCAAATTCAGGCCTTCCCACTGGCCAAAATGTGCTTGAGCACAATCTTCAATCACCCTGATATTATGCTCCTTCGCAACTCTCATTATTTCACCCATGTTTGCTGCCTGGCCATAGATGTGAACTGGAATTATAGCCTTAGTTCTAGGAGTTATTTTTTTTTCCAGATCAACTGGGTCAATGGTATAGTAATCATCTTCGATATCTGCAAAGACAACCTTAGCTCCCGTCTGGGAAATTACTTCCGAGGTTGAAATCCAGCTCAATGCAGTGGTTATCACCTCGTCTCCTGGTCCAACACCCATCATTTTCAGGGTGATGTAGATGGCATCCGTACCGTTCCCAACGGCTATACAATGCTTGACACCATACATTTCTGCAAATGCTTGCTCGAAGACCTTAACATGTTTACCCCCAATGAAAGCCGACTCACGAATGACAGATGCGATGGCATCATCTATCTCACTTTTAATTGTTTTGTACTGAGCGTGTAAATCGACAAATGGAATGTTCAAAAGGGTCTCCTATAATTTTTTGAGAATTCTTGCAGGGTTTCCTGCATAGATCCCTGCTATATCAATATCTTTGGTAACCACTGAACCGGCACCTATCACTACATCACTGCAAACTTTGACAGGTAAAATGGTTGCATTGGAACCGATGGATACACGATCACCAATTTTGGTAGCGCACCATTTTGACGTATCTCCTCCGGCAGGACGACCCGATTCGAATTTATCATTAATGAACATAACACCATGTGCTATCATACACTCTTTTCCGATATCAACCAGTTCACAAATGAATGTATGTGACTGGATACGAGTTCCGTTCCCGATCGTTACATCCTTTTGTATTTCGACAAAAGGACCGATAAAAACGCCATCACCGAGTTGACATCCGTATAGGTTTACAGGCTTCACGATTTTAACCGCTTCGCCAAGAGAGACATCTCTGATCCCTACCTCATATTCTGTAAGTGACATATTCAGGAGCCTCAGGCCTTCGCTTCACCAAGCCGACATCGATCTGGATTGAATTTTAATTCCACCTGCTTACCAGTCTCAATAGATTCATATATAGCAATTATTAACTCGAGACTTTTACGCCCTTCCAGACCATCAACTAGTTTTTGCCCCGGATGCGTTAAGCCATTGATTACGTGATCATAGTAAGCTTGATGTCCAAAACCGTATACATTCGGTGGATTAACGGAGTATTTAACCAATATTTCCTCATCTTCGTCTTCAGGGTTCACAAACTCCCAATGACGCATCTCATTTACAGCAAAGCCTGAAATTTCAACAGATCCTTTCTCTCCCATCACAGAGAGTGATCCCTCTAAATCCCTAGGTCGAGTAGCTGTAGTGGCTTCAATTAAACCCAGCGCCCCATTGGTGAATTCTAAAACTACCGCCGCTGTATCTTCAGTCTCAATGTTGGCCAACTGAGTCTTACCAAGCCCAAAAACACTTTTTACATCCCCCATCATCCATTCAAGTAGGTCAACATGATGGCTGGCCTGATTGGCAAGCACCCCACCATCCAGCGCCCAGGTTCCCCTCCAGGTATCCTGATCATAGTATCTCTGGGGTCTACACCATCTAACCCTCACTGTGCCCATAACCAGCTTACCGAATCTATCAGCCTCCAGAGCTTCTCTCAATTTTACTACGGGAACATTAAATCTATTCTGCTTCACAACAAAAAGGCGAATTCCCGCTCTATCACAAGCCTCGATCATATTATCAGCATCTACCAATGTCAGTGCCATAGGTTTTTCTACAACTATATGCTTTTTGTAGTGGGCCAGTTCAATTACATGTTTAGCATGCATTCCGCTCTCACTGAGCACCACAACAACATCTATATCATTCTCCTTCATCATCTCATGCATGTCGGTGTGGAATGGAACCTCGAATTGTTTTCCAATTTTTTCAGCACGGTCTTTCTTGATATCACAGACTGCCACGAGGCGTGCACCTTCAATCTGTCCATAGCCAAGCAACTCTGAATGTCTTTTGGCAATTCTTCCACAGCCTACAAGTGCAAAATTGAATATGTTCAAACCCTGATCCTTCCCTTTCATGAAATGCTTACCAATACCTTGTATAACTTTTTTATTTGCCGATACAAATACCTTTTTTCGTTCTCGTGGAAAAAGTATTCCCACCTTGGTTTTTCAGTAGCATATGAGTCATGTCTTTGGGGTGGTCTTAGGATATAGGCATCTAGCTCTTCTAAAGACCATTTCATTTTTTTTACAAAATATTCCCTATCATGTTCCAAGGCATCTTTGGATGGGTAAGGCGGTTGTTCCAAATATTCCAACGCTTCCTCTCGTTTCATTTGTCCAGAGATAACTAAAGTGGAGAGATGAAGTCTTCTTTTATCTACCCCAAATTTATTAGGTAAAATGTATCCTTGGTAAAACCGAGTAAATATTGATTCATAGTGTTTGTATGGGTAGGGCTTATATCCGTGTTCATTTTGAAGTATCGTGAGAGCCTCAACTTTTATAAAATCATAATTATCGAGAAAAGGTATCCATTTAATACCCCGAATCAATTCATAATGTATATAGTCAAGTGTACTGATTGCAGGAAAACTTTTAATCTTCACATCCCCGTGAAATTTCGCGATATCCTTAATATTTTTTTTATCGTATTTCATCCAGTTCCAACCAAGCGGCATTCGCATTCCCTCGGTTGCCTGATTCATACCACCAAGAATATATTTAACACCATATTTTTTAGATTGCTGATAATTAACTGCTAGCATTGCATTGTCATATAGTAGCTCCACATCAATAACATCTGCATCAAAGAATGCTTGCATTAAGTTTCTATACTCAATCCAATTGATAACATGAGTATGTAAATCAACATTCAACCCCCTAACAAGATTAGCAATGTTGTTCTGAGCTAATTCTGAATTCCAACCATTATCCATATGAACTGCTAAGGGTCTTAAGCCACTTTCCAGCGCTTTTACTAGCACCCAGGAGCTATCCACTCCCCCAGATACACCTACAATACAATCATATCGTCTCCCTTGACCTCTCTTTTTGATCCTTTCAATCAACGAATCCAGGTCCTTAGTTTTTTGCGATTTGTTACTATTTAAGATATGTTCAGATCGATTAAGGAATTCGATACAATAATTACATATTCCATTTTCATCAAAGGAGATATCTTTTGCAGTAGAATCCATGACACATCTTTTGCATACAGAGTAATTGCTCACCTATTGATCCCTTTCAGAAGAGTTTCCAGTTCAGCATACTTAGGGTAAGTTATCAACACAGCTCGATGAGGTCCATGGAATACAAAATATGAGCCTACCCCAATTGCACTAGCTCCGGCTTCAATTCCAGCTTTTATATTATCGAGGTTCCCCACTCCACCAGCAGCAATAAGGGGGACGGAAATATTGTCGCTAGCCTCTGAAATAATATCTATGGCCATACCCTGCATTAGACCATCATTATCAACCGAATTTAAAAGAATCTCACCAGCCCCAAATTTAATAGCTCTTTGAACTAAGTTCAACCAGTTTGCATGCAAATATTTTCGTCGGGAGTAATCAAAGATTTTGACCCCACCAAATAAAGTTTTTTTCAAATCCAAGGATACCACGACACTCTGAGATCCATATTTTTCAGAAATTTGACTAATAATTCGTGGATTTTGAATATAAGCGTTTTGTATACATATCTTTTCCACACCCAGATTGAAGAGTGTGGAAGCTTGATCTAAAGTGGAAATTCCTCCACCGTAGCAAAGAGGCATAAAACATTCAGTGGCGAATTGTTCGATAAGTGAATAGTCAGGTATTCGATTTTCCCTGGTGTTTGAAATATCCAAGACCAATAGTTCATCTACTTCTTTATCGTTGAATATTCTAATCGCATTGATTGGATCACCAATATATTTAGGTGCAGAGAATTTGATTGTCTTGACTAATGCATCATCTTGGATTAGAAGTGTTGGTATTACTCGATGTTTTAGCATTAGAGAGAAATGAACCTAGTCATCAACTGAAAACCAAACCTGTGGCTTTTTTCGGGGTGGAATTGGACTCCATAAATATTTGAAGATTGAACCGCACTCGGAAATTGATAGCCATAGTTTGTAACTGCGGTTATATATTTTTCATCACAGATTACGTGATATGAATGCACATGATAGTACCGCAATTCTTCATCGCTTGACTTGAATAGTGGAGAATCAATTGTTGGTGTGACGATGTTCCAACCCATATGAGGGACTTTAATCTTGATATCCCCAGACTTAAATTTTTTTACTTGACCTTCTATCAATCCTAAGCCTTTTTCATGACCTTCTTCGCTATATTCAAACAATAACTGCATTCCTAAACAAATCCCTAATATAGTTGCCCCATTTTCTACAGCTTTAAGAATTGATTTTGAGAATCCAGATGAGTTTAGAGCTCGCATGCCAACATCGTAAGATCCGACTCCAGGTAAAATAATTTTTTTACTATTTGTCAATTCATCGGGATCGGCCAGAACCTCCGAAAGTCCTCCCAATTTTTTTATGATATTTGAAATGGACCCAATATTACCCACACCATAGTCAATAATTGAGATTTTGTTGAAGTTGGTGTTATTTTTGATGTTCATCTATTTCAATACCAGCTGTTGCAACATTCTTTTTACTACTTAATATTGAATCGATTATATATTCTAGTTGGTAATACTCAACATCAAATCTTACATCTTCTAAATATTTTTGAAACATATTCTCATTAATAGTTGGAATTAAAGAGGGGTGCTCCTTATTCTTAAAATAACCCCTAATTTTTTCTCTTTTTAATATTTCATCTACAATTTTTTTATTACCACTTCTGATAGTTTTTAAATACAGGAGTCGCAGGGACGTATATACTTTACTGTTTTGACCAAACACTTTTTCAAGGAATTGCTTTATTCCATGCACTTTTGATCTGACTAACACCGGAGTCAGCGCCATCTGCTCGGAGCTGTAAATCCACTCCTGACAGTGAGAATGAAATGGTACATCTAAAACAAGAGGTGAGATATTACGCATATTACTTAACATAAATGAGGCACCGATCTTATTATGGAAAGGAATTTGTTCAGCAATACTATATAGTTTGTAATCAGACAAGATAGAACTACAGTAACAAAACATATTTGTGAAATTAATTAATCTGTTATGACTGTTTTGGAACCACGAATTATACAATAGAAGGAAATCATCTTTATGTATTTTATTTACATCAAGGTTATTATCGTCTAATAGCTGAATGAGTTTATCTCTTATGTGTTCTCGAAAACTTGAATAATTTTCATAAATAAATGGAAGTGATTTGTTCATGTAAAATTGATCTAAGTATTGGTCAACTGTAAAGTAGTCACTTTCATGTTCTTCAAACCAGTCACGATTTCTTAGAGTCTCTCCGTAATAGCCATACTCAATATATTCAGACTCCCTATCCATTTCATAGCTCTCAAATATCTTATTGGAAGCACTATAGGTGATAGATGAAAACCCATATTTATTCATATAGAGCGGCCAATACTTATCAACAATTTCAGGCGACCTCCAATCACGAATATTGAGGGCTAAATCAAATTTCTTCGATAATTCTTCAGCAATTCGTAGGTCATGATTGTTGGTGTTTGTTAAAGGAGAATTACCAACACCATATGATAGCCTTGGCTGATATTCGTTAGCCAAATACGCAGATAATACCGTTCTAGAATCTAAACCACCCGTTATACTTACAGTTATCTTCTTTTTAGTTTCAATTATTGAACGTGCAACATTTTTAAGTACCTTTGAATATTCCTCTTCATGATTTCTGTTTCCCTCTTCATAATTCTCTACCCTTGGATGACTAATCTTTTTGAGATTTAGCGCGCCAGAGGTAACATCTATTTCAATGACTTCATCTCCCATAAGTTTAAATATTTCATTGAAGAATGTCCCTTTCCCTATAATTGAACACAAGAACACACTCTCCACTATATTGAATTCATTTATTGTTAGGCTATTATCGACGATATTAGCGATATCATAAAGCGAATTACTAACGAGCCAATGTTTACTATTATAATAGTAAACGTCAAACAAGTTGTTCTCTTCACAAAATATATATATTTTTTTGTTTTTTTTGATTGTGAGCATATAATTGCCCTGTAAGTGTTTTCTAAGATTATTGACATCCCCATCAAAGTCACGGAGAAGTTTTTGAAGAGCATCTGTGCTCAACTCATTTTTATATAGCAAGGTGCCAGTCGTTACTACGTAATCATCGTTATTTTCAAAGTAATTCTTGTGGGTAATATTTAACTTTGCGAAAGCTACGATGCTTGAATAGTCACTGTATTTCTCAAAGCTTTCTGTGAAACCTTGTGTTTTGTTATGCGTACGAAAGTTGAGTATGTATTCTTGATTATTGCCTAACATCACTTTTGCCATGACTAGCTCCATAATTAATGTGCTTTAATATAACATCCACACCAATAATTTTAACTTGAATATATATATACATCCCAATTAGTGCGATTTTAATAATAATCGTTGAAACAGATACTGCCATTATTACCGGAGACAAAAAGACAGTGAAGATAGAAGAAATTAAAATAATTATCCTTTTATTATAATTAACATGTATGGCTTTATTTGAGTAATATATGGTCATTATCAGATTAATCGCATATGATATAAATGTGGCACCAGCAGCTCCTATGTATGAATATTTTGGGATTAGCATAAGATTTAAGAGTACATTTGATGTGCCAGAGATTATCCATATCAGTGCCTTATATTTTAAATATTCTACTTTAAAAGACATTGGTCCATGGTATATGAGTTTTGCTCCACCAAACATATAGGTCACCATAATTATTATTATCACTATATGACTATCGGAGTAGCGATCATCCAATAAATATACAAATTCCTTTGCAAAGTATATTCCAATTAGTGTTATTGTTGAGTACATAGATAACATTAGGGTCGAAACTTCATTCAACTCATTCTCATTCTGCTCAGTCATATTCTTATAACGCGAATAAACATAAGGGACATATGCTCTATTGATAGCGTGAAACACTATTTCAATTGATTGTCCAATTTTATAGCCCGTCGAATATATCCCGTTTTCTAGCTCACCTTTCATTTCATAAAGCATAATTCGATCAAAAAAGGTTACCACCCAAGCAGATAGATCAGTAGGAAGATATTTTATTCCATACACTAAATATTGTTTGATATTGTTATCCTTTTCAGGAGTATAATTGTTTATCGTAAATACAATAAATGTAAGGAATCTAAAGATCGCACCAATACATAGAGCAATTATATATGCTAATATTTTGTCATCAATCATAATTACTAAAGTTAAAGTGAATAATATTGTTGAAAGCGAGGTGAATATTGTTATGGCGGAGAGTATTTTTGCCTTTTCCTGGATACGTAGTAGTGATTCAATATATAAATAAAATGTCGAAAACACTGAGTTTAATAGTGCAATAAAAACATAAGGATAAAATGGAATATCAATAAAAAAGAATAGATAATCTTTGAAAACGATACATATACAAAAAAAACTTATGGAGACTAATGCTCCATATCGAATAATTGTCGAATACATCAGTTTTACATCATGCGGTGTCTCGCATTCAAAATAATATCTAGATATGGATGAATGTAAAAGAAGAGAAAAAAGGATCGTAAATAAACTCGTAATGGTTTGTACTAAATATATATTACCATAATCTTCAGGCGATATATAGTGGGTATACAGTGGCAGCAACAATAATGAAGATGCCGCTATAAAGACATCACTAACCACATATATTCCTGAATTATTTAAAAGTTTTGACAATATTTATTACCTTTTTGAAGCTCATAGAGGTAAGATATATAACTCCTGGCAAATTATTATTGTTAATGTGTATTACGATTTTTGCCAAGGATAACATCTAGAGAGGCAGGCTCCATAATTATTGGAGAAAAACTAGTAGATTCACTTATACATTTTATGGATTGTACAATTGAATCTGAATACTGTACATGCTTATCATCAATAATATAGGAGAAATAATCTATTGCTGCTTTGTGTAACAAAACAGTTGGAACGCCTGAGTAATAGGCATCTAATGTAAATGTCGACCATAGAGTAACATGACAATCAGCGATATTCAATAGGGAATAAGCCGGAAGTTTTGAGCTAATTAGATACTCACAATTAGACTCTTTTCTGGCTAAATTTATCAACTCTGTACTCGGCCCGTATGAAGGATGACACCTGATACACCATAGCCAATTCTTGGGTGATTCCTTAATTAACTGAATAAATATTTCAGATAATATTTCATGTTGAATTGATATAACAATTATTTTACTAAATAATCTAGACTTTAATGTTTTAAGGTCATCATTATATCTTTTAGTTGGCACTAATTGTTTGTCATGAATAAGTTTTTCGAGTTTTCCACCAACAATTACTTCTGGAGGTGTAAATATACCAGCTCCCCACTTTTGTATTGCTAATTGATCCTGCCTATTCCAGCACCAATACCCATCCGGCATCATTTGATACCCTTCCTTAGGATGTCGAGTCCAATTGCAATAAGCTCTGTGATAGGAAGCTCCCGCAACGCCATGTTGCAGGTCATAGACTTTTATTTGTTGCTCCTTACAAGCCATAATGATCCCAAATCCATATGTCCCATAAAAATCTTCAATATATACGACTTGTGGTCGTATTAATCTCAATAATATTTTATGATAGTGTTTCCATATTAAAATTTGTGAATACAATCTAGTAATATCCCTTTTGTTGATACCTTGAGATGGTACTTTATTTTCATTACACCATTCTTTTACGTCCTGGTATGGAATATTTTTTATCGAGGGATAACTGAAAATGCCATATGCCTTGGCTAGATATTTTGAAATTGTAGCAAACATAGTATAATCGTAATTCGAATTATATGGGTTGGTATCTCTATTTCTATTCCAATCTATGGCACGAACTACTACATTTTTTCCTAATACACTTTGCATTGCGTCAGCAAAAACGCTATAGTCTCGATTATTATATGATATTCTTCTTCCAGAATCATATCCATAAACTACAACATCTGCTCGAGAAACATTATTTGTTCTTTTCCCATGGGTAAGTGATTTTAGGCTTCGATAAAGTGTAGCAACATCACGATATACTGTGCTAAAGGAAGTTCTATTTTTTGTGTATTCCTCATTGGAGTAAAATAATTTTTCTTCCCATATAGTAATGAGAGGTATTCGAAGAACTGGCCATATTTTAAGATTATTTACGACCCAGGATTCCACATTGAAAAACTTTTCAAATTTTTCAATAAGCTTAATAGTCTGAATCATATATTACTATTTTGATTTTCGGATTTTTATAAGATACAATAATCTATAATTCTTAACTATCGATGTACGGCTATAATACATCAAACACCATATTGCAATCATACCTAGGAAGTGCTTGAGGTCTATTTTCATAATCCTCAATTAACACATCTCTAGGTTCCACGTTAAATGAATATGAGCATCCAACTTCATTAAGAATATCTTCTGTTTCACCCGTGAATGAGTAATCACCTCCGTAAGGAAAACAAAACGTCTTAATGTCTTGCTTTCCAATTAGATTTTCAATAAACTTAAACGACTTTGCAATTTCCTGATATTGGTTTTCTCTTGAGATTTTACTCATTACAAGGTGATTTACGGAATGACTTCCTATTAACATTCCACTTCTTGCCAGTCCAAGTATTTCAGCAGAACTCAAATAGAAATCTTCGTAAATCTTATTTTCGTTGGGCAAATATTCTGCCATCATCATATCAAGTACATTTTCCCTATATTTATAATCTATGTAATAATTCAAGGTCTTTTTTACTTCTGCTGTATAGTTATCGTTCCCTTGTGAGATATATGTTTTATTTCGAAAATCATCATAATCAATATGTGTTAGCATTTCTCGATTCACATATTGTTTTAGAGATGAATATATTACCTTGCCCCCGTACTTACCGAGTAGCAAATGGATTCTATGCACATCAATCATTTTCTTCGTGTTATAATGACCTGTAGGTATGTAAAATACGCCTTTGATATTTCTTTTTTCTAATTCAGGAAGCACATAATCAAAATGGTCTTTTAACCCATCATCAAAAGTAAGAATTACACCTTGTTTATTATGGTTATCGATTAGAGGAATTGTTGGATCTAAAAATCCGTATTTCTTTTCTAGGAAATCTAGTTGTTCAATAAATAAATTATACTCTAAATGTTTAAAATAGGGATACTCATTATTGTAAGGTCGAACATAATGATACATTATAGCTTTAATAATATTGTCACTTTATAGAAGGATTTTCGATTATGGGGACTTTTTCGCATCTATATTTTTCCTCATTGAGGTACTTTTCAATCATACCCTCATTAAAATTTCTGTATAGCTGGTCAACTGAGTCGTCTGAATAATCTTTGTTTCTATACACTTTATGTCTTAGCTCAACTCCAGTAATTTGCTCCATCTTTTGCAGGTTATTAAATTGAAGTATAATATTTTGGTATGTTCTACATACATCAATAATAAGTCTATTCCCAATATTGGTTGGCATATCACCCCACGAAATCCTGGGGCGAATTTGATGGATTATATCCCCAGTATCAATTCCAGCGTCAATATGCATGAATGTTGCACCTACATACTCTGGCTCATTATTAACGAGAGGCCAAAAGTTTGTACCACTTCCACGATAATATGGAGATAATCCCAAATGAACATTCAGAAACCGTCCTGTAAAAGCACTCAATAATGGTTCTTTAATAATTGAGCATCCATAGGCAATTAGGAGATCTGGATCTGATTCTAGTATTTTGTCTGTATATGCGGGTAAATTGATATCACCCTTCGGCAATTGAATTGGGTTTGATTGATCTTCAGTATTATCTATGTAAAGCTTAAACATGTCATTCTCTGATTGCTCTCGAGCATAAAGATGTTTATCCCTACTTGAATCCTTGCCGTCGACATAAATCATCGAACGCAGACTTTTCTCAACTCCTTCGCAGTAGGTATTAACCACAGATATTTCCCTGGAGTCTCCGATAAATTTTCTAAAAAAAGTATGCCTAAGTTCAGATCCGGTTAACAAAACTATTCTTTGCAACTAATCTCCCGTCATGAATTTTTATTCAATTATTTGATTATATTGGTTTTAGCTATACTGAAAGATATTCATGAACAAACTCAACACCAAGTAGCTCACCTTTTTTTCCCAAAACTGGTAAATAATCTAATTTCTTTTCAAAAAATACTTTAATTGCCTGTTCTTTACTATGACCTTCTGGGAGGCTAATAAAATCGGTGGTCATGACTTCTCTAACGTGCACATATCGCCAATCTAGATCATCTGTAACTACAAATCTTAAAATATCGGATACGGAAACCGTTCCCAACATTCTTGAATAATTATCCACAATTATGATATTTCGCCTACCAACTCCCAGCAATAGTTTAGCCGCCTCTTGAAGGGGAAGCTCAGGAGAACATTTCATATACCTCTCATTCATAGCCATTAGTAAGTCATCCTTTTGGTCAATAAATCATCCTTATCATTGAACTCTTCGAGTAATTGCAATATTCTTGAACTTGAATTGCCATCGCCGTAGGCGGATTGAATATTCTTTCTATTTATTTGGTTAACATCATGGAGAGCCTGTTTGATTTCATCCTCTGCATTGCCGCAATTAACTATATTATTAGCTTGAATCCTTCCATATTGCCTGTTTCCAATGTTTATTGCAGGGATATTATAGAATGGTGCCTCAAGTATTCCAGAAGATGAATTCCCAATAATACAATGACAGTTCTTAAGTAATGATAAATATTTTTCTCGTGATAAATTGTCAAAGATCAAGTCTTTTGACATAGTTTCAATGATTTCAGCTCTCACCAAGGACGAACCGGCATCATTATTAGGAAGGATCCAAACTCGCTTCATATCATACTTTTTTACAGCATCACAGAAGGTCTTAATATGGCCAGTGACTTTGTCAAATTCCTCTGTAACAGCATGATACACACATAGAATATAATTTAATGGTAATATTTCCTTCGAAATCTCTTCCAGACCAGGAATTCTATTGTGCATATCATCTAGCTGAGGAGCCCCGACATTGTGTATTCTCCAAGCCTCTTCTCCCAATTTCAACAGTCTATCGGCCGCATCCTGATTCGCAGCAAAATGCAAATGCACAAGTTTGCCAATCGCATGACGGGCCAACCCGTCAATATTCCCAGATAATTCTCCAGCCTGTATATGTGCAGTAGGGACATAGGAGTATGAGGATGCAATTGCGGCAGCAAGCTGCTCTCCTCGATCCCCAGCTAATATTACCCAATCTGGTTTATAAGAGATTAAAACATCCACAAAAGATGTAGCAAAAACACCAAGGGATTTTGCCATAGACGAATGATTGCCACCATCCATAGACATATATATTTTATGACCGACTACGTATCCTTGGTCTTCTATTTCATCTACAAGCTTCCCATGCTGCCCCAGTAATAGCATGTTTGTAGCACAAATACTGTATTCAATATTTTTTTTTACTGCCAATTCGATAATGGGTTTTATATAACCCCACTCACCCCTGGAGCCATTAACAAACAGAATTCGCATCTACATCTTCCCATTGAATAATTTGATTTTCATTTATATCACTCGTAAGTCTTTTCCCAATTAATTCTTTGTATTCGCGCGAGGGAATTCCATTCCCAGGTCTTTTTGTTTTTATATCTTTTTCTGTGAGATAGTCACCCTGTTTCAACCCTCTAGTGGACACAACACTTCTATGCGCCCAAGCACGTATTGGCTTTTCAAGATCATTTACTTTTTTCCCTGCCCCCATTGCTGCAACAATCTTATCTCGCCCAATACACAACTCGGCAAGCTCTTTGGGAGAAATTGAGACATCAGTATCGGGACCAATGATATCCTCATCAACGTAAAAATGCTTTTCAATAATCTTTGCCCCTGAGGCTATTGCAGCAAATGATGTGAATAAATCAGGTGTATGGTCGCTATGTCCAATAACGATATCGGGCCATAATAATTGTAACTTTTGAATATTCCCAAGCTTAATATCTTCATATACGGGAGGGTATTCACTCGTACAATTTAGAACATATAACTCATCATATTGCTGATTTAAGTAGTTCACACCATCTTCAAGTTCTTCATAATTAACCATACCAGTAGAAACAATTAGTGCATCACAAAATTCTGACAATTTATCAAGATACCAATGATCTAAAAATTCTCCTGATCCGATTTTAAATACTGTCTGCCCAATTTGCTTTAATTGAATTGCCGCAGCCAGAGAAAAGGGAGTACATAAATAATGTATATTGTTTTCTTCACAAACATTAATTAGTTCTACATGATCTTCTATTGATAACGCATACTTTTCTAAAAATTCAAATAGTGATTCACCCTTAAAATTGCCTGAACGTGGCACTTCCTTTAACATTTCTTCTTCTGCAATGTGATGCTGAAATTTAATAATATCTGCACCAGAAGCAGAAGCAGCCTGTATCATCCTCTTAGCACGATCTAGTGAGCCAAAATGGTTATCACATGCCTCAGCAATTATTATACAACCTTTTAGTTCGATCAACTCTTGTAGAGTGCCTTTTTGCAGCATAATTAAAATGTCCCTTATCTAAAATTTTCTGGTCCTTTGTTCTAATAAATTTCTCTTGTTTTTGGTCCAAACTTGGCACGATAACCCAAACTTGAGTTAAGCATTTCAGGTGGAGTGAATAATCTATCTCCAACTCTTACTTTTGATACAATATTGACGCCATCAGAAGTATGAACATTTTCAACAATGAGACAAAATTCGTCAGAAGTTCTAATAACAATCCAGTCTTTCTCGTTTCTTATTACCAACCCTCGCATAAAAGGGTGCCCTGTTATTTCACCTCCATGCCTCTGAACATTTTTTAAGTGTACTAGCGTACCATTCAACAAAGTTAAAGCACCCGGATAATGGTCGTCAAATGCATCAATAAATCGTATCAATTGATCAGAATTAAGTGACCAATCGATGTATCCGTTATTTAAAGTTGATAATCGTGGCATGTAGGATCCAAGGTATGACTGCTGTGGCATAAGTTTAAAGCTATGCCCATCCTTGACTTTCATACAAAATTCATGAAAGAATTTTGTAAATTGAGCTCTATGATATTCCTCAATTCCTCTCGGAGTGATACAATGCTTGGGGAAAATACTTGTTTTGGTGTAGATAATATCACCAGTATCAACTCCACTATCGATTAGGTGGACCAATTGGTTGTCAATTCTATCACCCCTCATAATTCTCCATGAAAACCCTCCCCCCCCAGAGTCTAAGGGTAACCTTGTCCCATGAAAATTCACTAGCTGATTATTCATTAAATCAGCGAATATTTCACTTTTAAATATCCACCGTGCAGCCAGAGAGACGAATAAAGTTTCCTCAATACAATAGTTGCTTTTAATAAACGAAATAAAACTATTGTCCAACTTTTCAAAAACACGAACTGAATATTCTTCGGGGAATGAGCTTGCCTGTGATGGGCTGGTTATTAACGAGTACTCGATATCCAAGTCAACAAGCGCGCCAACAATCTCTTCAATATTGGGGGCTGCACCAAGAAAAACAACATGACGTAAACGGTGAATTGCAAACGAGGTCATATTATGGTAACTCCACCGTCAACCACCAAATTGTGTCCAGTAATGTAGCTTGACAAGTCCGAAGCTAGAAATAATATAGCTCCTTTAAAATCCTCCTCCGTTCCCATACGCTGCATAGGCGTCTTCGCTTTATATCTGGAAAGGAATGGATCCTCATGATTTCTAAAAATCCCACCTGGCGTAATAGAATTAACCCTGATTTCAGGTGCGAGAGTGCTGGAAAGCCATTTTGTGAGTTGTAATAGCCCACCCTTACTCGCAGCATAAGCCGCCGCATTACCCATTGAAGTTCCTTCATATAAAGACCAATCAGGCCCTACCAATCCATAATGTGAGATAATATTCACAATACTCCCACTGCTGTCTTTTTTTAAATATGTGCTCGATTCTCGAGATAGGGTAAAAGCGGATGTTAAATTAACCTGCATCGCATTTGCCCACAGATTACTCTTTTGATTCTCAAAATCAACAGCCCATCCTTCGATAAACTTGTCTATTACGATGGCAGCAGCATTAACCAAGATATCAAGCCTACCAAACTTTTTTGCTACAAGGTGTGGAATAGTGGAGACTTGTTCATCATTTGATAAATCCACCTCAAAAAAGGCGACATCACAAGAATATTTTTCTGAGAGAAACGCGCACACTTGCTCACCGTACTCTTTATTCCTATCGGCAATAGCAATACTTGCTCCCATCTCAGCTAAACTGCATGCCATGACAGAACCCAAATATCCCGCTCCACCGCTAAGCAAGGCGACCCTGCCGTCAAGATTTTGGAGCTCCCTGACTGACCGTGCAACAGACAAATGATTCATATTAACCTCGAAAAACCCATGTGTTTTAGCGGACCTCTAATATCCTCTAAAATGTTCCCGGCTTGCAAACTTGAAGCAATATGCCGAAACGTCGAATCAAAAGCTTCAAAATATTCATTCAGGTGAATGTTGCTATGAGCGATGGTCGGATAAAATTGATTTGTTACCAAAAATCCTTTATCCAGCATCTTTTGTATAAATAATGTCATGAGTTCAGTGTTTTGGGTGTCAAACGAGAAGTGAGAGAGTGCTGGGATTCCTCCTATATTGAGGTGGAGTCCATGTGAATTGGCAATTGCGTGCCACTGCTTTTGGACTTGTTTACCCATTTCACTCACTATGTGACCAGCATTTATCTCTTTATGAATTTGAAGCGTTTTCATAGCAGTAGCCGGACCGATTCTATCTGTGAAATATGCACTACTAATGAAGGTAGTCTGAGCGGCTTCCATCACAGGATCCACACCAATTATTGCAGCCATGGGAAAACCATTTGAAATAGTTTTACCGAAAACGGCAATATCCGGATTTACACCATATTTCATATGCATCCCAGAGGTAAGCTCACGCCAGCCTGCGGTAATTTCATCAAAAATAAGTACAGCATTATTTTTTGTTGCTAAATCTCTCACACTCTCCAGAAAATCAGGATCTGGCTCCTCATTTCTGATTGGCTCCATGATTATGCCTGCGATCTCACCCTTATTATCGTGGAATATTTTTTTGAGTGCTTCAATATCATTGTATTTAAAGGGGATTGTTGTTTCCGAAAGTCCTTCTGGCACACCGTTTGGCTCCAATCCAGGCAGCAAGTGCCCATCTAAACTATCACCTTTCCCCAGATTGACGCTTAAATACCAATCATGCCATCCGTGATATCCACAAAATGCTACCTTTGTTTTACCTGTAAAAGCCCGGGCAATCCTAATCGCAATTGTACATGCTTCGCCACCAGTTCTGGCATATTTAACTTTAGAGGCCCAAGGATGAAAATCACAAAGAAGTTCGGCTAGTTCGACTTCCTCTGGTGCATTTAGAGTTGTCATGTTTCCCGAACTTAGAGCCTTTATGGCAGCACTATTCACATCTTCGTTAGCATAACCGAGGATTGAGGCACCAACCCCCAGCGTGGTAAAATCTAAGAAAGAGTTACCATCTATATCAATAACTTCGCACCCTTTTGCTCTTTCATAGTAGCATGGCCAATAATCAGGTAGATACATTTCTGGTCTTTTGCTTAGTAGTCCAGTACCCCCTGGTATTAATTTTTTAGCTTTACTATATAAAGCCTGCCCCTTGTCAACGACACACTCTTTCTCAGCAACCATGTCAGTTACCCTTACCTATTATATCATTGAAGTCAATTTTGCCCTGGTCTACAAAATATCTTGCTAAATCAAGTTCATTCATTTCGTCTATTTCAATCGAATTAAGTTCAGGCATTTCGAATGCAATCGTTCTCCCATTACTTGGGAAGATTCCGTTTTCCCGTTTAAAATAATCCCACCCAAACAGATACACACACCCGTTCATAATATACTGTGGTTTATGTTGTTGTCTATTTCCAGTAGGTAGCTTAGCAATACGTGAGGAAACCTCAGAAAAATCTCCATTCTGATCTAAAGTCCCCATGTGGATAGGATGAACTTTATTTTGAACCACGCTAACGACCAAATCCGGATGAGAAGTTTTATACATTTTAATGGCTCTCTCAATGTCAATTGGTCGGCAAAAGGGAGAAGAGGGTTCCGCAAGAAAAATAGCATCATATTTTTCATCATCGTTATCTTCTATCCATTTGACAGCATGCTTCACTACATCCACAGATGAAGAGTCATCCCCCGCTAGATGCTCTGGCCTCATGAATGGTACATCTATTGAATATTTACGCGCTTCATCAGCTATTTCGATATTATCAGTGGACATAATCAATCTGGAAAAATAGTGTTTATGGCTTGCTGATAATGCCCGGATTCCGATCAATGAGATTCCACCAACTTCAGATAGATTTTTCTTAGGAATACCCTTAGAACCTCCACGTGCAACCATTAAAAAAAGTATCCTTAAATCCATATTTATCGTCTTTCTTGTTGAATCATTCGATTATCACAATTGTCAAAATATTCATTCCTTCAGTGTTTCAAATTAAACGGCTCATAATGAGAGCAACAAGGCTAGTGATTAATTTACGGCTAATTAATTTTTATCAACTTCTGAAGAGTAATAATAGTTATAATAAGAATAATAGTACGAGTATTTTCCGGCGAGAGTCTCTGGGTTAACCCCATTTAGAATAGCGCCAACTAATGGAGACCTGACATTTTTAATTGTGTCCAAAGCTCTATCTACTGCTGCTCGGTCTGTCTGAGCAGCCTTTACAACCATCACGAGGGCATCAATCTCAGCTGAGATCATGGAAGAGTCTGTTACTGCTACGATTGGCGGTGAATCAAATAGCACCATATCCCATTCTTGTTCCAAACGATCGACCAACGTACTCATTCGGTCAGAGCCCAAGAGCTCCGATGGATTGGGTGGGAGTCCTCCTGCAGTCATAATGAAAAGATTTTCAGCTTTAGTGGGATGAATAATTGAATTATAATCTTCAACTTCACCAATTAAATATTCTGACAATCCTGGACCACGAGATTGGTCAAAAACATTATGTTGTACCGGTTTCCTCAAATCTCCATCTATTAGAATAGTACGCTTCCGCAATTGAGCAAAAGCAATCGCTAGATTGGCTACGGTAGTAGACTTACCTTCCCCTGGCTGGGGACTAGAAACAATAATGCTCTTGATTTTTTTATTCGCTGATGCATAAGTTATATTTGTACGAAGAGATCGATAGCTTTCGGAAATCGGAGATTTTGGGTCCTCATATGTTATTAACCTCCGCCGGAAATCAGCTCCACCCTTTGATGGTTCTTTAATTTGCGCAGTGATTTTGTTATCTTTCTTATGTAACATCTCCGGGATAATCCCGAGAACTGTCAACCCCTTTCTTTCAAGGTGCTCAACGGACTTGACAGTATTGTCCATGAATTCTCTAAAAAAGGCAAAAGCCAATGCGAACCCAAGCCCAAAGAATACGCCCATTGAAAGATTTCTTTTCTTATTAGGTTTCACTTTAATGGCAACTAAAGCAGGATCTAAGATACTTACTTTACCTCTCTGGCCAGCTTCAGTAATCCGTGATTCTTCATATTTTTGCTTCATGGTTAAATATAGATTCTCGTTGAGCTTGAGTTCCCTTTCTAATCTTGCATACTGTAGGGTTTGACTCGGTAGAACTGTCAATCTTTCTGACATTTGGTCAACTAACCCTTTGTATTCATCCGCTCTAGATCGAGCAGAATGAACCTCAACTTCTTGCTCCACTATTTTATTGAATATTTCCTGAGAAGCTGCAAAGGGATCTTCCTCGCTCCATCCTGATAGGATTAAAGATTCTGTTATGCTGGTAAGCTTATCTTTCATTTCCATAATGCGTCGGTTGAAATCTCGTGCCTGCAGAGAGCTCTCATTCCAGCCTTCATCTACCATCTGCTGTACCTTTTGTGCTTCAAGTTCAGCGATTTTCCCCCTAAGAGCTACTATCATAGGATTGTTGGTATTAGTAATTTCCTCCATGAGAGCTTTTTCACTATCTGACAGCTGACTCTTCAGGTATTTGACACGCTCTTGAGCCACCTCTAGCTCAGCGATATTGGTGTAATATATTCCCTCATATCTAGTCAAGTCTTTGAGAATCAACTCAGCTGAACCATCTAATGAATATATTTTATAGTCAGACTGAAATTCCTCCAATTCATCTTCGACCGAAGTAAGGCGTTTTTCGTATTGAACAATTTGACTATCAAGGAACGTTAAAACAAAATGGAGTTCACCCTGTCCACCCTCGAGGTCTAGATTTCGGTATGTCTTAGCAATTCGATTTGCCAAAAATATAGCGTCTGAAGAGTCAGTGGTGCTAACTGCGAGTTTAAGAACATCGGCATCTCTTATTTTAGATATCTGTGTGTTTTCACGGAGAGATTCAACTATATCAATGCGCTGATTATGGTGTAAGTCTTTTGGAGAAATGGGAGGTAGGGAATCTTTTCTCATCCAATCAAGAAAATTGTTCAAAAGCCTGTAGCGTTTCCTGACATATTTGGTTCCAAATAGAGTCAACTCCAGTGCACTACCATCTTCAATAAGCGATTGGACTACCTGGTCATGCAGGACATAACTATTCAAGATTTCGATTTCATTTTGTAGCCCTTGACCAGAACTATTCACCCCAAAATCAAAAACAAATGAACTAGCACTTGTATTGTCTTCTTTGATCATAATTATAGTTGTTGCCTGGTATATTGGTTGAGTAGTCACTGTAATATACGCGGTTAAAAATACAATTATGACAAATATAAGTGAAATGGAAAAACGATAACTGCGAATAATCCTCCATATCTCTTTGACATCAATCTCATCATCGATAATCATTTCTGGTTTGTGGATTCTATTTGTTTTTGATTCATCCATCCTAATTGATTCATACCCCTATCTAATAAATACTATTTTGAAACACCAATATTGCTCTCGAAGACATCCATTAAAAAATAATTTCTGGTAACTATTCTAGAGGATATATTTATCATGGCAATCTAACCATTGAAGCCGTTTGATCAGGTGTTTTTTTATAAGTTTGATTTAGATCATACTTAGAATCGATGGACGAAATATTACCTGTACATATGGTGAATTTGTGATCAGTATTAGCAAGGACTAATTCTAGTGGTTTTATTGGCTTCAAGCTCCGTATTAAACTGAGGAAATTTCTCCAATGATAATATTCATCATTTCAGATCAGATGCCTTTATAGCTGAAATAAGCCCAGTGGGATTCTGAACCAACGCTTTCTCTATCATTGACATATTTCGCTCCAGTATCTACTCTCCATAAATAGATTTGATCAACCTCAAAATTAATGGTACTTGGAATTTGCCATGATTCAGTCCATTGAGTATATACTTGCGGTTGGAAAAGAGTTCTACACATTAAATCACCATTTGCTGAAACTATGGTTAATAAATAGTTCTCCATTTCAAGCTGATAATTGTAGCCCCATCTCAATATTCGATCATTCGGTAACTCTTGGTTTAAGCCATTTGGATTCATGGAACCAGGGGAAATTATAGGCAGTAGTGAATATCCAATTGAGTCAGAAAATATACTCATATTCTCAGCCTCATCTTCGGCTATGATTTTGTATAAATAATGTAATCCTGGGATTGCCAGATTATCTATATATTCGAAGTTTACGATTGTCTTCTTCTCCAGTCTTACAATGGGCTGATAATCAATTATGCTATCGGGTATATTATAATTAATTGCTCTGTAAATTATATACGCAAAAATGTCCACTTCAGTGCTTGTTTCCCACTCTAGGAAAATACCTCCAGATTCGTATGCATCAATCCCCCGCTCAGGCCATTCCTCTGGTAAGGATTTTTGGACCCAAACTGGAGGAGACGGAGGGGTTGGGTCTTCGACATCGAGACCGCAGGAATGAAAAGTTAAAAGTGAAAAGGAGAGGAGCAGCCCTAAGGTCGAAAGTCGGAGGGTCGAAGGTAAAAAGTTCGGTCGAGGACAGATTTGGTGGCTGGCCAAAGTGAATCGTTGGCTTAGCTGATGGATGAATTTGGACATGGTGAAAGTTAATTATGAATTATGAATTATGAATTGTTAATGGTGAGGTACTCTGAGAATCAAAAGTGACTGGTTCTCGCTGAGAGCGCTGAGACGCAGAGAAATTGTTTTATTAATTCTGTTCATTTATGTAGATAAGGGATTTAGTCGAAAGGCAGAAATTCAATGGTCTAAAAATCGGCCGGCTCCCCAATAGATGGATACCTAGTGGTACAGGTCCTTAAGAAAAGGTAGGGCCATATCTTTTGGGGAGAGAAGATGCTTTTCTTTTGGGAGAGGCCAGGGGATATCGAGGTCAGGGTCATGGGGATGGATACCAGAATCGGATCGGGGATAGTAATAATTATCCGTTTTGTATTGAACGATTGCAACTTTACTAGTAACAATAAATCCATGAGCAAACCCAGCAGGAATAAAGTACTGTGCATGGTTTTCTGCCGTCAAATTCGCGAAAACATACTGTTTGAAGGTTGGTGAATCAGGTCGGATATCAACGGCCACATCCCAGATTGATCCTTGAATCGCTCTAACCAATTTTGCCTGGGCATGGGGTGATCGCTGAAAATGCAGGCCACGGAGTACCCCCCGAGTGGATTGGGATTCGTTGTCTTGAACAAATTTGACCCCGGGTAGGAAAGCCTCAAAGTCGTTGAGATTGTAGCTCTCTTTAAAGTAGCCGCGGTCATCAGCAAAAACGGTGGGTTCGATGAGGAGGACATCAGGGATATTCTGTGGAGTTACTTTAAATTTCATGGCTACCTACAATTCTGTACAGTGTGTCGCACTTCGACAGGCTCAGCATGACACACTTTAGATCTGTTTATTAGCAATTACCTAATCACTCTAAAGATTCTCAATATCAGCGATCTGCAGACCCTGGCGTTTTTCTAGGGTTTGGACAAACTGGGAGGCTTCCAGCATGGAATCAAAAGTTCCCGTGTCCAACCAGGCGTAGCCACGCTCCATGATTTGCACCTTTAAATCGCCTTGAGACAGATAATGCTGATTCACTGAGGTAATTTCCAGCTCGCCTCTTGCAGATGGCTCCACATTCTTGGCGACCTGAATCACTGAATTGGGATAAAAGTACAAGCCCACGACTGCAAAATTGCTTTTAGGCGCATCGGGTTTTTCTTCTATGGAAAGTGCCTTCTGATTATCATCAAATTCTACCACACCGTAACGCTGGGGATCTTCAACATGATAAGCAAACACCACAGCCTCATCATCTTCTGCGACAACCCGCTTGCTCTCAACCAGCATTCTATTTAAGCCATGACCAAAGAAAATGTTATCCCCGAGTATTAAGCAGACATCATCATCACCGATAAAATCTTCCCCAAGAATAAATGCCTGAGCCAGGCCATCAGGACTGGGTTGCACGACATATGAAAATTTTGCGCCAAAACGTGAGCCGTCTCCCAATAATTCCTCAAAACGAGGCAGATCTGAAGGGGTTGAGATTATTAAAATCTCATTGATCCCAGTCAAAAGGAGGGTAGACACTGGGTAATAAATCATTGGTTTATTGTAAATGGGCAATAACTGTTTAGACACCACTCTTGTAACTGGATGCAATCTGCTACCTGAACCACCTGCCAGAATTATACCCTTCATTAATTCACACCTAATCTTTCCTGTTCATAAATTTGTTTTTGTTGCATGGATTTCCACCAGTCCTCATTATCAAGGTACCATTGTATGGTTTCTTTGAGTCCGTCCTCAAAAGTATGGGCGGGTTCCCAACCGAGTTCAGCTCTGATTTTGGAGATATCCATGGCATAACGAACATCATGCCCGGGCCTATCTGTGACATAAGTGATTTGCTCACGATAGCTTTTGCCAGATTCATTGGGCTTAATTTTATCAAGAATGGCGCAAATGCTTTCCACCACACGGAGATTGGTAACCTCTTCTTCCCCACCCACCAGATAAGTTTCACCCAGAGAACCACTCTCAAACACATTGTATATTGCATCACAATGGTCTTCTACATGAAGCCAATCACGAATATTCAGCCCATCCCCATAAATAGGAAGCGGTTTACCTGAGATAGCATTTATTACCATAAGAGGGATTAATTTTTCAGGGAATTGAAGTGGCCCATAGTTGTTGGTACAGTTAGTTAAAAGAATGGGAAAACCAAAGGTGCGTCCCCAGGCTCTCACCAAATGATCTGACCCTGCCTTGGATGCAGAATATGGTGAACTAGGATCATAGGGGGTATCAATTTTGAATAATTCATCAGGACCCAGTGAACCAAAAACTTCATCTGTGGATACATGCAGGAATCGAAAATCTTCCTTTTTTTGGCCTTCAAGCCCCTTCCAATAATTATGCATTCTATCCAGTAGAATGGCTGTACCCACTACATTGGTCATGATAAAGGGAATGGGTCCATCAATGGAGCGATCTACATGGGATTCTGCTGCGAAGTGGATGATACCATCTGGTTGGAAGTCCTGGATCACAGATTCAACAAGAGTG
>Ga0233437_1001813_pt1 | contig 36110 bp, 26 predicted proteins | sample SI_122_August201_FD_182714 | JGI IMG/M metagenome (GOLD analysis project Ga0233437, IMG submission 182714) | Seawater microbial communities from Saanich Inlet, British Columbia, Canada - SI_122_August2016_200_MG | ecosystem: Environmental > Aquatic > Marine > Inlet | place: Canada: British... | reverse complement strand
GCAACCCGCTCTGGGTGCGGAAGGGGAAATTTATTTTAAGATATCATTCTCGGGGTACACGGGGTTGGTCCCGTACGCTGCCGACACATTATTCGTGCGCTCCGACTCTTCGGGTAACATGGGGTATATCGGTCACTTGAAACAAGGGAAGGGTGTGATCTCCATCGAAGAGAAAGAGTGGATTAGGGTGAGTGAGTCCTGTCGGATGGAATGGACTGGGGAAGATTATGGCACCGGTAAAGATCGATGGAGGAGCTACTGCGAGGGTGAGTTTTACTTCGGGACGGAGGAGATGGCGTTCGCCCCGCTCGCCAAGGATTTCTGGCCACAACTCATGCCCTACTCACCGACAAACCCCCACCGCCTCGTAGCCCTCAATATATCAACTCCCACATGGGTTTTTCTAACAGGCTTCGGTCCGATCTGGTTTTCGCTGTCCACGGATATGCAGGAGCGAATCGGACAGAGATTGGAGTTGAGTGAGGCATTCGTTGGGGGAAGGATGTACACCGCTTGGGCGGCTGGCACTGGCATAAAACTGGAGGGCTGGGGGGAGATTAAGAGGAGATTCCATCATCCCAAGAATTCATTTTGATAATTGTGCTGGTCGACGAGAAGCACCGGTAGAGCAAATCTGCTGGGATTCAGAAATGAAGAAGTAGTATATGCGGGGAATACGCGCTATAGCCGTGGATGTCGATGGGATCCAGATCATGGCTCGGCAAGCGACCAAAGAAAGAGAGCTGAGATAATCTCAGGCTACTACCGACCCGTATAGAAGAAAGTGAACGAAAGTCCATGAACCTGCGAAAATACAATCTCGCCCTCCCCGAGGAGCTTTTCACCGAACTGCAGACCCTTGCCCAAAACCAGCATACCAGCATCGCAGACCTTCTCCGGAGATTCATCAAACTCGGTCTCATCGCCAGCAAAATTGACCAAGCTCCAGGATCAACTCTCCTCATCAAACAAGGCGACGAAGAAAGAGAAATCATCCTCTTTTGATTCTTCGGGCACCACCTGGGCACCAACGCAACAAGGGGCTACAGCTCAATCTTCGTAGGCAGTCAGCACATCGACCTGACGCATGCGCAAACCGATAGTAATAACGCGCGGCACATGGTGGTCCATGTAGAGGGAGGTGATCCGCCACTCCAGGTCGATGGTATACACGCCGTCGGCAATCGAGTCGAGGATGGCCGACGTTTGCCGGGGTTGCAGCAATTCTTCCCCAAACTTATCCGCTATCATGTCATCTATTCTCCCATCATAGCGACCTGGCAATGCGCCGCTTTCTCCTGCCTTGCCGTAGCACTGATAGATTGCCGGAGGGGTGAATGGGACCTCCTCAAATTTCTTCCTCATAGCCGCTGAAAGGAATCCAGCTACTCTTTTCAGTTGAGATGACCGTGCTGTAGGAATGCAACATGCCATAGTTGTTGCAGCGCACCGCATACCAGTCAATATTTTTCATCCGAGCCAGCTTTGTTTTGATCTCGTCGGTCATGACGACGCTGTTTTTTTGCTGCGTGTGGATCTTCTGAATGAGGAAGCGTTGATCCTCCTCTGTCAGGAACGAATACACCGGAGAGAGCGCATATTCGTCGACGATTGCGACCAGATCCTCTGGATATACGTCGTGCTGCGACTCTACTTCGATAACCACAGTGCTCAATTGCCCGAATAACCCCCCCGGTTCCTCCGGGGCAGAGCCGGGATAAGTGGTGATACAGGGGACTTCTATCTTGAACAGGACCTTGGCCTCGCTGCTGAGGGATGAAGCTTTGGCAGAATAGCTGCACAGGTACTGGACCAGGCATTTCTCCTTGGACTTAGGAGTCAATTGCTCGATGAAAAACGGATAGGCGAAGTCGATTCTGACCATATTGGCTTTCAATTCGTCCAGGTAGTCGGCGATATTGGTTCTGAGCGTTTCTGTGCCTATGCTGTCTCGATGCCGGTGGACGATCTGGATGAATCGGTCGATCCACCGGGCCTCAAAATTTTGCATAATGCGCGCGTTGATCGAAATATTCGCGACAGTTGGCTGCCCTTTACTATCGACCCTGGACACGACCCGCATGGGGAAGGGCAATCCTTGCATGCCCACATCGGCGAGAAATCTCTGTGTGTCGACCATTTTAGCCTCTCCTTTGCTATACGATCTCTTCGGGCTGCCGAAAAGACCAACGGTGGATGAATTCTCTCTATCTCGATCATCGGATATCCTTTTTTCGAAACTCATAGAAGCACGCAATTCAGACCGATCAGAGCCCAACCCATTGCCAGCATGGACGCCAAACCTCCGCCTATCCAGAAAGCCAGTTCCCGTGTGCCGTTCATCCAAACCAGCCCCTCTTTTACTATGGCATTCACCGTCACGGCGATGAGAATCCCAACGGAGGCGGTTGGCACGGATAGAGTTTCTCCATGAACCAACTGGGCAATAGAGAGAGAAATAGCGCTGGCATCGACGATGCCAGCCAAGGAACTCGCCAGGTAGATACCGTGCTCACCCAACCAAATCGTCGCCATCTTTGCGACCAGGAAGATGGCGATGAATAAACCCCCAAACTTCAATGCCGGAGTCAGTGAATAGGGATTTTGCAGCGGGTATTCGATCTCTGAACTGGGATTTACTTCTCGTCCTATCCTGCCCAGTAACCAGGCACCGAACAAACCCACTGCTCCCATTCCGAGAAGGGGGAGGATCAGGAATTCCCCCAGGTGACGATCTACTACCCAGACGAGCAACAGTAAACGGGGAAACTGAATGGCATTGGCCATCACGCCTGTTATGCCGCAGAGACGTGACGTGGATGGCGTGCGACGGGACCGCTCCGCCAGAGACAGGGTGACCGCCGTCGTCGACACGATCCCCCCGATCAGCCCACTAACTTTCAACCCCCGGGTGTTCCCCAGCCAGCGAATGAGGAAATATCCCGAATAACTGATGGTCGAGACCAGAATGACCAGCAACCATGCATAGGAAGGGTTGATGAAACCGTACGGTCCTATGTCGCGATCAGGCAGAAGAGGGAATACCACGAATACCACCACCAGAAACTTGAGGGTATCATAGAACTCGGTTTCGCTGATCTTGTCTCTGACGAATTCATGGAGTGCGCGTTTGCATGCCAGTATTAGGACCAAGACGATGCTGGTGCTGATTACCAGCACTTCATGGGTGTGGAGCAGGAAGCCCAGCCAGAAAACCAGCAGTGCGGCAAATTCAGTGGTGAGCCCTAGGCTTTGTATCGCATGTCGGTAATAACCCAACCAGAGAAAGGCACTCAGCGCACCAAAGGTGGCCAGGATGAAGGTCCTCTCTGCCAGCAGCCCACCAACGGCCCCCAGCAGGGCAATAATGGTGAAGGTCCTTACACCAGCGGCTCTTTTCTCGTCTGGGTCTCGATCCCTGTAGCGTTCAATCCCGACCAGCATCCCGATGGCCAGGGCTTCTGCCAGGATTTTGCATGTTTTGCTGTCCAGCGTTAGTAAATCCATAGTTACCTCGCTCCTACCGCATCGGTAGAGTCGGCCTATCTCTCCATGCCGATGGCGAACATGCACTCCAGGTCGTGGCGGGAGTAGACGCGGAAGGCTATCAATGTCTCCGACTTGATAATTCCCTCAACGCACCGTATCTGCTCGGTCACCAGTTTTTCCATGCTGTCGTTGTCCTCGACCCTGACCACGATGACCAGGTCGAACCGACCGCTGACCGAATACACTTCGGTGATTCCATCCAGATCAACTAATTCCTCAGCTACGGCGTGGACTTGGTCCCTCTTGACCTTCAACAGAACGAGTGCGGTTCCCATGGGGTGGCTCTCCTTGATGATGGATGGTCTGTGTTACGAAACCTTTGTCAAAAACCTTCCAGCCAGTATCTCGCAAGGGATATGCCAGCCTTGGGCAAGTCAGGTGTCTTCCATAAAAAAATGGCGAAACCCACCGACGAGAGACCATCGCGATCTCCCTGTAGATATTGGCGCTTAACCAGAACCATGATCTGCTCAGATAAACCGTACTCAATCCGGAAATACCGATCTCAACTGGCTCAATTCGCGTTTATTCTACCTGCATCGAAAGATAATTCTATCATATATAGTAGATTATGTCGTATTTGACGCTTCCGGACTGTTTTATTTAGTAGAAAAAGACCTTCAGGGCTTAGAAATAGCTGATTTTGCCCGGTCTTTCTTCTCGGTACGGAATTTGTTATAAGCAAAACAGGAAGTGGAAAGCAGATCGAAGATTTTCACCTAAGGGAGAGGGAATAGTCCAATGACTCTAAAGGCCAAGTTTACCCTGGGTATTATCGGGGTTTTTGCTCTTCTGGCTGGGGGGATATCCATAGCTACCGTCGTCTGGGTGAACAACACTAACCTGAAACAGGCGACCAACCGAGTCGAACGAAACATCAACTCGGCCTGGTTGATCTATGACGACCATCTGAGAATGATCCGCCGTCTCACGGAATTTCTGGCGCGGGAAGTATCTGCCGGGGGAGAAGCACTCACTCGCCAGAAGGACAACCTGGAGGCTTACAGGGAGAAATTCGACCTCAACATACTCACGTTGCTGGATGCGCGGGGAAGAGTGGTGCTGAGGACCCATCCCCCATATCGTCGCAGCGATAGGCTTGCCGAAGATGTGCTGGTGGGCAAAGTCCTGGCGACTGGTGAGTCAGTCTCGGGAACCATCCTGCTGGCCCCGGATCGGCTGCAGGTGGAGGGGTTGGATCTGGACGAATTATGTGAAAAATGCGGCAGCGGGTCCCCCGGTATGTTCATGGGCGCTGCCGTGCCGATCATTTCGGAAGGCAGGTTGCTAGGTATTCTGGAGGCCGGCGTTTTACTCAACGGATCGACCCGGAAGGTCGACAGGATTCGGGACCTGGTCTTCGAGAACGAATCCTACGAAGGAAAGCCCGTGGGCACGGCAACCATTTTCATGAAGGACCTGAGAATCTCCACCAACGTGGCCGACAGTCTGGGACAGCGGGCCATCGGCACCCGGGTATCCAGAGAGGTGGCTGACCGCGTTCTGGCCAAGGGCTTATCGTGGACGGGGCGGGCCTGGGTCGTCGATGCCTGGTATCTCTCCCAGTACGATCCCATCAGGGATCCGGACGGCCATATTATCGGCATGCTCTATGTCGGTGAATTGGAGCAGAAGTATCTGGATCTGCGCACCGATGCCATCATACTGTATCTGTCCGTGATCGGCGTCGGCGTGACCCTGGCGTTTCTCGTTTTCTTCCTGATCGGCAAGAAGAGCATCTTGAACCCGGTCGAAGCCCTCTCCATTGCGACGAAAAAACTCGCAGAAGGGGATCTGAGTTATCGCCTGGAGGTCGAGACAAACGATGAGGTAGGAGAACTCTCCACCTCCTTTAACCGGATGGGCGATCAACTGGAACGACAGCGAGATGAAATTCGGGACAAACAGCAGGCCCTGGAGAAAACCAATGAAGAACTCAGAACTACGAACAGGAATTACATGGATATGCTGGGGTTTGTCTCACACGAACTCAGAAATCCGCTGTCCTCGTCGATCATGCGGCTCAGCACATTGACTGATGGCTATCTTGGCGCGTTGAACGAACGGCAGAAAGAAGTCGTAGAAGCGGTCGACCGGAACCTCCACTACTTCCTGGATATGATCAAAAACTACCTCGATCTCTCTCGCCTGGAGAAAGGGGAACTGGAGGTGCAGGAAACAACGGTCAGCCTCTATGCTGACGTTATCGCTCCCATGCTCGATGGCCTCGAAGGAGAGCGGCAAGAAAAGGGAATAAAGGTGGAAAACGGCGTGCCCGAAGATATGGAGATTGACGCCGATAGAGACCTGCTGCGCATCGTATACGACAACCTCCTGGCCAATGCACTCAAATATGGAAGACTCGGAGGACGGATCGTGCTCGATGCGCGGCAAACCGAAGCAGAGACGCGCATGAGCATCTACAATGAAGGGGCGGGGATCCCTCAGGAGAAGATGGCTCTGTTGTTCCAGAAATTCAGCCGCATTCCCCATCCTGCACACCAAGGGGAAAAGGGAACAGGCCTTGGGCTCTACATCTGCAAAGAGATCATCGAAAAGCACGGGGGTAATATCTGGGCAGAATCCGAAGAAGGGCAATGGGCCCAGTTTATCTTCACATTGCCCAGAGAACCCAATCGCGCCGTTGGGTCGGCATGATTAAAGAGAAGACTTGCTTGGTTTAGATCGTCAGAAATAGCAGGTCTTTTGAAACTGAATCAAATGGGCGCATCATTGGCAGAGGTTAAATTCGATTTGCTGGTTCTTTCAGGTCTGGCGTTAGCCTATTTCTTATGAGCCTGTTTGTCGATAAATCGCATCACTCGGCAGTTCGCCGGGGAAAAGGCGGGATAGAGGGGATTCCGATCGAACAGAAAGATCGATTGGGAGTAGTTAATTCTATCGAGGCTTTCGACCGAAAGATATCCCCAGCTTCCTCATTCTGGCTCTGAGTGTGCTGGCATTGATACCCAGCAGTTGAGCGGCCCCCTCCTTGCCCTGAACACGTCCCTCAGCCAGGGACAAGGCGTGGCGAATGTGGTCCGAGGTGACCCGGTCGAGAGAGGGGAAGTCATCGTCCTTTCCTGCAGCTTCTGCTGCTCCTTCGGCCATTGGTCGCGATCCTATATGCGGAAACGTCAGATATTTCCCCCGGCTGAGAATAATCGCCCGTTCGATGGCGTTCTGCAGTTCGCGCACGTTACCGGGCCAGTCGTAGGCTAGCAACTGATCCATGGCACCCGGTGCCAGCATCGGCTGTTCCGGCAGGCCCATCTCGCGGGATTTGCGGTCGGTTAACCACTGCACCAGCGCGGGAATATCCTCTTTGCGCTGCCGCAGCGGCGGCAGGTGGATGGGGAAGATATTGAGTCTGAACCACAGATCCTCGCGAAACTGTTTCTCCTGTACCAACTCCTGCAAGTTGCGATTGGTTGCAACGATTACTCGCGCATCTACGGAGAGGGTTTGGGCCCCTCCCAGACGTTCGAATTTCTGCTCCTGCAGCACCCGCAGGAGCTTGACCTGGGCATCGAGTGTCAGTTCGCCGATTTCGTCGAAGAAGATGGTTCCGCCATCCGCGCGTTCAAAGCGGCCCCGCTTGGTCTGTACTGCACCCGTGAAGGCGCCTTTCTCGTGACCGAAGAGTTCGCTATCCAGCAGCGTATCGGGTATGGCGCCGCACTGGACCCGGATGAGAGGACCTTCGCGCCGGGGAGAAGCCATGTGAATGGCGTTGGCGATCACCTCTTTACCTGTGCCCGTTTCCCCTTGCAGCAAAACCGGAGAATTCATCGGCGAGACCTGCCGGACCAGTTCCATCACCTGCCTGAGCCCAAAGTCCGCTCCTACGACCTGATTGCCGGAGATATTTTCCATCTCCCGGTGCATGGCTCGGTTGTCTTCGGCCAACTGATCCTTCAAGCGCAGGGTTTCCCAGTAGCGCCGTGCATTGCTCATAGCAATGGCGATCGGTTCCTCGACGATCTGGATCAGCCGGGCATGCTCTTCGCTAAATGCGTCGTATCCCCGTGCCGAGAGCAACAGCACGCCCTGGTAGTTTGCCTGAATATCCAGCCTCAGCATCACGTAGGAGAAAGAAGACAGCCCCAGATCGTTGTGGAACCGGGCAAACGCGCGATAAATCGGATCGGATTGGGGTTGGTTGAAGATCCTGACCACATGCTTTCGATCTACAGATGCCCCTTCCCTTCTCAGTTTCTCAATGGTTGTCTCATCCATCCTGAACAGGGGGGCTTTCTCCTCGAACCTGACAGCTCCTTTGTCCACACTGTAGCTGGCTGTGGTATAGGCTGCGGCTCTTTCAGGATCGTAGTAGTTCAGGCTGATGATCTCCAACGGCAAGAAATGCTGGAGGTAGTCAAAGGTTTCAGCCAGTGCTTCCTCGATCTCCAAGCTACTGCTGATGCGCAAGGTCACCTCGCGAAAGAACTGGTTTTCGTCAATCATCGCCCTTCTCTTTCCTTTAGAGCGCTCCATATCTGTCACATCTGACATATTCTACTAAATATAACACGATTATCTATTACATATGAAACAATCAATCAAGTGAAAATAGTTAAATCACTGTTTTTAATATACTTTAAATCGTTGGCATACAAATTGTTATTACCAGAATAGGAATTGACACGCTCATGGTCCAAAACAGACACAAGGGAGGTATTGCTATGGCCAAAGCAACCTTTAACGCTTCCATGACCTGGTCGGGGAAGGGAGTCTACTGCGAGGGGGGGATCCGAGGATTTCAGTTGGCTGTAGATGAACCCGCTTCTTTTGGAGGAACAGACAAAGCCATGAATCCGGTTGAGCTTCTGCTCTGCTCCCTCGGTGGATGCCTGAGCATTTGTGCCGCCGCTTTTGCCAGTAAATGCCAGGTCGACCTGAAGGGATTTTCCGTGGAACTGGAAGGCGATCTGGATACGGCCGGCTTCCCGGGGGAAGGATGCCAACGTGCGGAAGGGATTCCAGGAAATCCGATACAAGATCCACATCGATTCTCCTTCACCGCAGGTGAACATCGACAAACTCGTCGCTCTGATCGAAGAACGCTGCCCAGTGTCGGATACACTGGTGGGAGTGAAAATCAAGGAAGCGGCGTAATCGAAAGGAAGCGGCGTAATCGAGCGGACAATACCATAAATCTAAACAGGACGAGCCTGTATGGGTTCGCCCTGTCCCGGTCCTGGGTACCAGATATTGTGGAGAGCAATCAACTAACTTGCTTAAGCCATCAGGATTATCTCAACGATCGAATATTGCCCGCAAAAATCAGAGAGACAATTTAAATCAGATTCACCAGTTGGAAAAAATCCCTGCAGCAAGGAAGCAAATCATGCAAGAATTGGAAATCATTCAACTTTTGGCCTCCAGAGATAAGGTTAAAAGATTGTTGGGAGATCTCTCCGGGATGATTGAGGAGTTACAGGACACCAACGGCAAGAAAGAGATAACGGTCTACTCTCGCAATACATTCGATACGGACTTGCTGGTTTGTCTCCGGAAAGAACGGAACGGACAGCCAGAAAAAAGCCGCGAAGGTATCCTGCTCGCCGAATATTTGAGGAGCTTTGGCATGGTTGAACACCAGGTCTGGGAGCAGAAGTAGTCTTCCTGAAAAAAGGCATGAAAAAAGAGAGGCTGGGGAGACCTGGTTCACTCCCCTGAAGAAGTGTGAAGGTAAAAAGCCCAAAGCAAAGGTGCTGACAGATGCCACCACAATTCAAATTTCCAGAGAAAACATCCGCGACCTAGCTCCGCTTCAGCCCCAAGATGCTATACGACTGCGGCATGGTGGTCGTTGATGATGCCTCCGATGTGCGTACGATGCTCAGAGACTATCTGGCCCGAATGAAACAAGGATAAGACTGGGCCCAGGAGGTATCGTCTCGTTGGAATTGCTCAATCAACTCGAAGCAGGAACCCTATAGATGGGAATTTCTGCTTGAAAGAAAATGGGGATTTGGTTAGATAGGTGGTTGAAAAGGCTGCTGGGGGTGCCGGCGTCGACGCTTTATAGCCGGATGAAGAGGCTGGGGATCCGCCAGACATAGGAAAACCTCCCAGACTCCTTTATCTGTACTTGCCATATCTCGATCAATCAGACACTTGAGTCATTAGCCGTCCTCGATAGTGGTCTTATTTCCTTCTCTGGACGAGTCGCAATATGAGAAGCCTCATTCAATTCATTAAAGGCCTCATCTCTCTCTTCAGGAGACTAGCGCGTCGTCTGATGAGGGAGATCCTTCTGTTCTTGCGGGCGCTCTTCTGGATTATCGCTCTGGGGGGATCTGTGTATGTAGTTCGGGTTGTATTACCCGATCTCATCAAGACTCTGGGGGAGTTCAACCAGGGGGTAGAACTATTCGTGGGGCTGGATGTGGAAGAAACTCGACGGGTTTGCCAGCAACTGGAAACCCGGGAGGAATGGTACAGAGTAGAAGCCGATTCAACCGCTATCCGGGTCGATGAGGCGAACGTCAGTATACTACGCTGGGAAATGGCGAAGATGGGTTTTCCTCGCAGCGGGAGGCTACGCTATGGTGTTTTCGGGGATACGACGATGTCAGTCAGGGAGGTTCTGTCGCAGGATGAAAACAGGCGGGCTCTGCAGGCGGAGCTGGAAGAAACCTTCCTGACCATTGATGGCTTGCGCCGGGTGACGGTCAGGGTGAGAGTTCCCGAAACCAGGCTGTACATAGAAGAGCAGGACCCCATTACCATCTCCGTCGTCCTGGGCTTTGAATCAGAGACACGATGGGAAGAGGAAGAATTTGCAGCTATGGTCCACCTGATGAGGGTCAGCGTGGAGGGTGTGACAGAAGAGGACGTCTTTATTGAGGATTCTTTCGGCAACGTGCTCTCTGCAGAGAAAGAAGCCGATGCGCTGGAAGGTCATAACCAGCTCCTATTGCAGCAACAGGTAGAACGCGCCCTCGAAAGGCTGGCCCAGCAGACCCTGGGTAAAGTAATTGGCAAAGACCGGACCCGAGTGCGCGTGCATGCGGCACTCAACTTCAGTCCTGCAGATTCTCTTGTATCCCCGGCCAATGGACATGTAGATAGGATGCTGAGGGGCAGAGCTACCATCGAACGTCTCTCGGTTGCATTGACTATTGATGAGACCAAGGTCGTCATTGATTCTTCGTCTGGAGATTTCATAGAAGAACAACGCCCCGATGAGGAAATCTCCCAACTTGCGGATCTGCTCCTGGATGTGGTGGTCTTCAGTGGGGAACGAGGTGACCAGGTTACAGTGTTTCCCATGCCCTTCGACAAAACGCAGGAGTTACGGGGGCGACAGGCAGCAGAAGCGGAACAGCAGAAAGAATTCTGGACCAGCATCGCCATCAACACAGCCAAAATTCTGGGCATTCTCGCCGCTCTTATCACGTTGCGCTTCATAATCCAGGCAATCGGACGTGGCGTTGGTGTGGAAGAGGAGCTTTCTGCACTGAAAGGAATTCCCGATCTTGACGAAGATGATGAAAGTTTCAGGACCCGGAAGGAAAAAATCGAGGAGGAATACCAGAAAACAGCTCTGCTGACAGAGTATGGCAAGGAATTAGCAGCGGCGCGCCAGATGCAGATGGGGTTGATGCCCACGAAGGGTCCTCGTATTGATGGCCTTAATGTGGCCGGTAGCTGTCGTCCAGCCACTCACGTAGGGGGTGATTTTTTCCAATATTTGCAGATGGATGATTCGCGCTGGGTTATCTGTTTGGCCGATGTCACCGGACATGGGATGGAAGCAGCCATTCCCGTGGTGATGTTTTCCGGCGTTTTGAAGGGGTTGGTAGAAGAGGGAAGAGATATGGACGATCTGCTTTATAACCTCAACAACACGATGCACGGTAGTCTGACCGGGAATACGCTGACCGGACGGACGTTCGTCTGCTTTTCTGGAGGGGAATTGGATGTGCCAACGCGCACTTTACGTCTGTCGAATGCAGGGTGCCCGTTTCCGTTCCACTACCGGGCAAGCACAAGGGATGTAGTTGAACTGGAGTTGGAGGGATATCCTCTGGGCGTGCGGCCGGATCATCATTATAAGCTACTGGAGGTAAGTCTTGAAGTGGGCGACCGTGTGGTGCTATGCACGGATGGGATTGTCGAGGCAGAAGATCGCGCCGGCCATATGTTTGGTTTTGAACGGACCTCCTATGCCATCCGCGAGGGATGCAGAAGGGGGTTGTCGGCGGACGAACTGGCGGAATTTATTCCGGATGAGGTGAGGTCGTTTACCGGTGATGTGGATCAGCAGGACGACCAGACTGTGGTCGCCATCGAAGTCAAAGGATGAGGTGTTATGAATCAGGTACGTGCGCAGACGCGGCGGCAAGGCGATACCGCCATCATTTTCGTCGAAGGTTATCTTTCGGGGCATTCGGCCGGCCCGCTGGAGGATGCTTTCCAGGAAGCGCGTGGGGCGGAGAAAATTCTGGTGGTCTTTCGCGAGGGGGATTTTCTCAACAGCGCAGGACTGGCCGTACTGTTCGATTTGATTCTTTCCGCCAAAGAGCAGGGCAAAGGGGCGCGTATCGTGGAGCCCTCTCCGCACTTCCGCAAAGTGTTTCGGATCATGGGACTGACCGAAGATATAGAGATATTCGAGACGGAAGAAGCGGCCTTGCAGGGCTGGTAAAGGAGATCTGAACGAGTCGATATGTCGATGATGGAATTCATCCGTTCCCGAAAGGAACGCTGGGATTACCTCAATCCGAATCATCCTTTGAAGCGCAGGATTGGGTGGGTTCTGGGGGAAGCCCGACTGGTCGTGCGGGCGCTCGTAATAGCCGGCTGCCTGGCGCTAATAGGCTACCTCATCTGGACTTTTGTTGGGGGTAAGACAGACGGGGGGCGACTTCTGTGCGAAGGGATGCAGCGGGATGAGGTGCGTGCTGTCAGCTCGCTCCTGGGGGAACGGGGTATCGAAGTCACCGCCGATGCCGACTCATCGAGGCTGAAAGCACCACATGATCAGCTGCGGGAGGCGCGGTGGCAGATGGCACGGGTCGGATATCCTCGCACGGGGCATTTTGCAAATTGGTACGATCGGGCTTCTTCCTTCATTCCCTGGAACGAATCGTCGCAGAATGAGGAGTATCGACGTGCCATAGAGAGAGAGCTGGAGAATATCCAGCTCGAGCGCGCTGAGATCGATTTCGCACGGGTCGAGATCCGCAGCGGAAAAGAGACTGAAACTAACGAAGGAAGCACTCCGGACGGAGTGACGGTAACTGTTGTTTCGGGGACGGGGGAGGCAATTCCCGCTGATTTCCCCCCTGCCATAAGAACTCTGGTGAGTAAGAGCGTTACAGGTGTCCTGCCTGAAGAGGTAGAAGTCCTCGATAGCAGGGGGATCCTGCAGCCCGATGCTCTGTCTGAGGACGGGGAGGGAAGAAGGCGGACAGATACGGAAATGTGGCTGGCTCGTCAGCTGGAGAAAAAAGCGCAATCTTTGTTGGATCAGGTGATTTTCAAGAACCAGTCAATCGTCAGAATAGATGCCGTTCTGGGAACGGATTCTTCCATATCCAGAAGGGGAGGGCAGGAGGCAGAAAGGGTAACGGCTGACGGTGCCAAAATAAGCGATGTCCGGCTGTCCGTGGTGCTTCTGGTCAATCGGGTGAGGGATGGGGTCTATCGAGATGGATCGATTCACAAGGAAGATCGATCGGAGTCGATGCTGGACGGTCTGATGCTGCTGGTCAGGGGGGCGGTTGGGTTCTCTTCAGGGCAAGGTGATCGGGCCCGGTTGGAGGTTCTTCATTTTGATACGGAGAGGAAGGAACCTGTCCCTCTGATTATCAAAAGGGAGGCAGTGGATGAGACAGAAGTGGATTCGTTGCTGAGAAGTGAATTCGAGATGGGCGCTTTGGTGGCCACTCGCTTGGAAAAGAAAGGCCAGGGGCTTCTCGATCAGGTCATAGGGAGAGATCGCAGCATTGTGAAGGTCTATGTCCAGCCCGAGAATAGGTTGGAGAGGGATGGGTCCAGAAACCTGGATAGCCAGCAGCCCAGACCCGGGCGCCTGTCTGTTGCTGTGGCTATTGATGAAACCAAAGTCATTATTGACGCGGAATCCGGGAAATATATCGAAGAGGCGCGGCCCGATGAGGAAATACAAAGGCTGGCTGATCTGGTTCAGGAGAGTGTTGGTTTTGATGACGAAAGAGGGGACCAGATAACTGTCTGGCCTCTCTTATTTGATAAGACAGCACAGGTACTTACTCGACAGATATCTGAGGCGGATGAAAGACGGATCTTCTGGACCAATATTGCCAAAAACATCGCTAAGGTAGCCGGTATCATTCTGGTCCTCATAGCATTGCGGTTTATAATTATGGGAATCGGGCGAGGGATGGGAGTAGAAGAAGAGTTGGAAGAGACCGATAGCGTAGAAGTAAATCAGACGGATGTGTTGCTGGACGAATACACCAAGGAACTGGAGGCTGCCCGCCAGATGCAGATGAGTCTGATGCCCACAGCCTCCCCTGTTATCGATGGTATGGACATAGCTGGCGGCTGTCGTCCTGCCAATCACGTCGGGGGTGATTTTTTCCAGCACCTCCAGATGGACGACTCGCGCTGGATGGTCTGTCTGGCCGACGTCACCGGACACGGCATGGAAGCAGCCATTCCCGTGGTCATGTTCTGCGGGGTGTTAAAGAGCCTGGTCGATAAGGGAGGAGAGATTGACGAATTGCTGCGCAGTCTGAATAATACGATGCACGGGGGGCTTACAGGGAATACCCTGACCGGACGGACTTTCGTCTGCTTTTCGGGAGGAGAGCTGGATGTAAATAAGGGGATTTTCAAACTATCGAATGCGGGTTGTCCTTTCCCCTTTTACTACCGCGCCTCCGCCGATGAGGTAGTCGAGCTGGAGGTGGAGGGCTACCCGCTGGGTGTGCGGCCGGATCGGCATTACCGGTTGATGGAGGTGGCGCTGGAGCCAGGCGACCGGGTGGTGCTGTGCACGGATGGTATTATTGAAGCAGAAGACCGATTTGGGCACATGTTCGGTTTCGACAGGCTGGCCTATGTCATCCGCGAGGGATGTCGCCAGCATCTTTCCGCAGCGGAACTGCGTGATTATGTCATGGCAGAAGTGACCGACTATTGTGAAGACGTCGCTCAGGCGGATGATCAGACGTTGGTGGTGATCGAACAGAAGGCCTGACCGCAAGGGGTCGCGCAGAACGCAGTGATTAGGAATGGTCTCCTCTCATTTCCACTCCCCGGCCAACAGCTTGAATGATGAAGCGCAGGGTGATCATCGCGGCGATGATGCCCAGGAGTTTGGCGACGTTTATGGCAATATTGGTCCAGAATTCTTTTCTCTCCCTGGCCTGGGCTTCCTGGTGGGATCTGAGTTCCTGGGTTCTATCGAAGGGTAGATAGAGGACGGTAAGTCGATCGCCGCGAGCAGGATCCAGATTCAACGCTTTCTCAATAGTAGCTGTCACTGTTTCATATTCTTTACTACTCTTTTGCCTATCCAATACAACGGTTGCTGAAATCCGAGCAATCCGCTTTTCCCCAGGTAGTTCCCCTATACCAGGAAGAACTGAGCGGGGCATCAGTGGAGCATTGATGAGTATTTCCATGTGCTCTATGCCCAGACTATCTTTCAGTATGTCCCGCACTTTTTTCTCGAGTTCGCGTTCGGCCCAGTATTGACTGTGCAGGAAGGCTATAAGGTCGGCGTCGAGTGGGGCTTCTGTCGGTGTCTGGTTCGCTCCATCCAGGAGAGTGATCTGATCTCTATCAATTTCGTGAACCGTGGTCCGGATGAGATGGACGATGCTGTCGATCAGATCGGATCTGGGGTGCTCATCGGAAATCGATTCCAGGCTCAAAAGGATGAAAGCAGGAGCTGATATTTCTTCATTCTGGTCTGTGAGTGCCGGGACGATATAGACTCGGGGTTGACTGATTCCCTCCACTACGGATAGCGTTTTTTCCAGATCGGTCTCGAGCGCAGCGTGATAGTCTTCTATTTCGGTATATAACTTCGTCAGAATTTGTCCCTGTTCCGGTAATTCCTCCCGAGCCAACGCCATACGTAAGGTGTGAACATCTTTCTCCGCGACTTTTACTGAAGTAGAATCGTCGCTGATTTTGTAGATTATGTCCCGTTCCGTCAGGTAGGCGCTGATCTGGTGCGTATCCTGTGGAGAAAGCCCTGCGTAGAGAAGTCCGGAGATGAGTTTGTTAGATTGATAGGAGATATAGATTTCCTGGCCGAAGAAGCCGAGGATGAAGCTTACGGCTACAATTGAGATGGCCCATTTGATTAATCGAGGGAGGCGCGAAGTACGATTCAGGAGTATCTTCACTTTTTCCGGGAGGAAATGGATGGCCTTCCATCTCTTCTTGAGGTGGGCGATATAGTCAAAAAGTTGGTTGATTTTTTCTCCAAAGACCGTGTCGATCTTGTCGTCAAAGCGGTTGAATTTCTCAGTCAACCAATTGAGTTTTTCATCGAAGGATCTTGAATCTTCGGGTAGTTTACTCATCTGATCCTTTTTTTGCTTTTGGAATCCAGGCAAGAGCGTGGGGAAATCAAGGGGTGATTCTCCTGTATAACTTCTGGATAAAGAAAAATAGGTCTTGTGGCAAGAGACGTGATATTTATTGAGCGCGACCTCTAGGAAGCTATTTAGAGGTAGCCAAACCAACCGAGTGTGTAAATAGCCTTTTTCCTATGTACACGACAGTAGGACCCTGCAGTAGTGGCGGAATTCTCTCCACTGTTCATCGATATTAGTGATGGCATCCTGCAACTGATCCAATCCCAGTCGAACGAAACTAATCGCTTTGCGTCCATGTTTTTTTACGGCAATTGGCTTGATGTGATCGGCTTCGATGCCGACCAGCAATCCCCATAACAATGCCAAAGACAACACACTCAACAGGAGCTGAATACGCTTGGGTTTGGTCAAATGGGTTTCTTCCAGATCGAATCCCTTGCTTTTCAAAAAGCCAAACGCGGTTTCTATGGACCATCTCTCTTTGTAGAGATGGAGGACCTGATCCAGATCGGATCGATTGGTGGCCAGCAAAACCAAATCCCCCTTCTCGGAACGGTGGCAGACCAGATGCACCCCCACTTTATCTGACGTATCATACAAGACCACGTTTTCGTAGATCCGAGTTTTACCTTTGCGCAGGTGGCGCATCAACACACTCAGCAAACGCTTTTCCCCGTTGGGGAAGGTAGCCCATCCGTCACAGCGAATGCGGATGATGAATTCCAGACCAGGTAATCCCAGCAGGAAGGATAACCACTCGATGCCGATGAATTCTCGGTCGGCTAACAGACAGCAAGAATAGTCCTTCAGGTAACGCCAGGCTTTGCGGAACAGTTTTTTGCGTTCCTTCGTATTCGAATTCCCCGCTTTGCCTAACGAGACCGATTCTAGTGGAATAGAGACATTCTGATGAAGCAGACCCAGACAGAGCAGATTCAGATCCGTGTTGCCGAATTTCCAATGGGTGCGATCTATCGTCAACGTCAGAAACAGCTGCTTGGAAGGGGTGACCACTTTCGGTAGGATGAGTTGGGTGAAGATCTCGGTGGATAACCCCGAACTGAAGAAACGTTGCAGACGGCGATAGCGACTCATCTGGACGGCTGGACCCGCCATGGCCGTGGCCACTTTCATCAGATTTACCGAACGGACCACCAGTAAAGCGTTCAGAAACTTGCTGATCAAGTCGATCCGATGATCCGACAACGACACCGCCGCTTGCGCCAGATGCTTCTTCAGCGTATGTATACTTCGCATGGTGCAGCTCCAAGGGAAGGGTTTGTGGAATCTTGGTCGATCCCAATTAACCTAACTTTGGACTGCACCACAACTTAGATCACTGTCGCGTACAAAGGTCCAATATTAATGAGCCTGAATTCCGACAGATCATCGACAGTTTCCGGCAACGATGGATCAGAGAGATCGATGATAGCATAAATATGGGGCAGGTCGGTTTCTCGGCTGGCTTGGAATACGGAGGGAGAAGGCTACCGATTCAGTACATCTATGACAACCGTATTGCGCTTGTCTCAGAAAGCACCAGGAAATACTCAAACATCCCGAAAGAACTATACGAAGATTATCTAAATGACCTCAAAAAGTCAGCATACATCCATGACAAGTTTATCGCCAGCAATAAGGTTGAGGTTGATTTCGGGACGATAGATACAGATACCCTATCGCTCATATTGGAGGCAGCAAACAACCTGGCAAAGGCTTTCAAAAACAATGCAGAAAAATAACGAATTTCCGACAACAGTTTAGATAGATCAGCAACACCCCCTTTCCTCAGGAGCCAAAGTTTTGACAACGATCACGAAACGCGACTTGGCTCACCAGATCGCACAAGCGACCGGAACCAGCAAACTACTCGCCCTCAACATAGTCGACCATCTTTTCACGGCGATGCGGGAACAACTGATCGAAGGAAACCGCATCGAAGTGCGGGGATTCGGGGTGCTGGAAGTCAAAGCGACAAGACCCAAACCCAAGGCGAGGAACCCTCGTACTGGTGAGATCGTATACGTCCCGGCGAGGAGGAAGACGCATTTTAGGCCGGGGAAGGATCTCAAGAACGCTTTGCATGAGGTAAGAGAATGAAGGAAGAGGCTTGGGACACTTCGATGCTTGAGCAGTATCTCACCCAGGTGGGTGGCACGTTACCGGATGGTCTTCATGATCAGATCATAGCTCAAGGCAAAGCGATTGTCCCTGCATTATTGGAGATTTTCACTGACGAAGATTTACAGATGGCGGATGATCCAGAAGGGTGGGCTCCCATTCACGCGGTTGATCTGCTCGTGGAATTACGCGCAGAAGAAGCCATTCCTTCCATGGTTGAATGGGTAACCGTACTCGATCTCATGTCGCTCCTTTTTGGGAAACTCGTCTTCGGCTTGAAAGAATTCGGAAAAGCAGTCGTTGAACCGGCGCTGAAGGCGTATTATGAAGATGATGATCCAGTAGCGCAAGGAGTTCTTCTGGAAATCTTATCAGGCCAGGAACATCGAGACAAACAGATATTTGAGCTCCTCATCGCTCAGTTGGATTACGATGTGATGCCGGGTGCTAATAACCTGGCTGATTACGGAGATCCGCGTGCTCTGGAGGCTCTTCACCGAGCTTTCAATCAGTATCAATTCTCATGTGGCCCCGATTACACGATGGCAGGCCAAGAGGTGATCGAACTCAGAGATGCGATTGAGGCATTGGGAGACGAACTCACCCCTAAAGAAGAGCAGAAGTTTGATGACGTATTGGTTCAGAAGGAGATGCTAAGAAAGAGGATGGAAGGAACCTCCTCCGAACGAACTCCAGGAGAAGGAATTCCTGTTCGCAGAGCGGTTAAAGCAGGCCGCAATGATCCCTGCTGGTGTGGGAGTGGGAAGAAATACAAGAAGTGCCATCTCGAAGCAGATCGAGCGGCTTCGAATTGAGTTCTTCAACTACGCCAAAATCTTTCTCAGGCCGTTTCTAAAACGAGATCTAACGAGATCGCCGAGCAAAAAGGAGATACTAAGGAGGGAAATAGAGAACCTTATCTGGGGGTTTGACCGGGAGAAGCTGTATGAGGAGGTTTGGCAGAGACCGGTTTACGAAGTGGCCAAGGATTACAAGGTTTCCGGAGTCTACCTGGGCAAAGTCTGCAAGACGCTCCGCGTTCCGGTTCCTCCAAGAGGGTATTGGGAAAAAATCAAGAATGGAAAGAAGGTAAAGCGTCCGAAATTACCGGTATTGCGGTATTAGCTGACAGGCGCTCTGATCGAGCCTTTTTTATTATCTCCTCTAACATTGGCCAAAAAATACCAACCAATCCCAATGAACTGAAAAGAATCAGACCCCAAAAGCTTTTGGGCACACTTTGGGCACACCACGAAAAAGGGGCTACAGCGCAATTGCTGTAAACCCTTGTTTTTTATGGAGCCGCCTCCCGGACTCGAACCGGGGACCGCCTGATTACAAATCAGGTGCTCTACCAACTGAGCTAAAGCGGCTGAAATTCTCAAAATGACATAAGGAAAATAGAGGAAATCCCTTCTACGGGCAAGGTGAATACCGGGGGGATGTACTCCTGTGAAGGAAGGGCTTGTGGTGGATTGTATGGGTAAAAGGGCAAGTGAAGTAGTTTTTTTATAAGTGAACAAATGAGCAGTTTTTATTCTCCCAAATATTTATTTAATATAGATCTTATGTCAATTAAAATAGTTACATAATACTGTTATAATAATTCCCCGGACGACCGGGGAATTTACTGGATTTTCCCGGTTCAGGAGCCCTTCAAGTCGTACTTTTCGGCGGCAATCAGGCGAGCGAGGTCACCGCGAGGAAGGGGATCAGAGCCCGCCAGTTCGATATTCAGTTGAGCGGCCTGCAGTTTTTGCCGAATCTCTTCTCCGGCGAGAATCGCTTCGGGGGCGAAGCGCAGGTGGTCGTCGGTGCCAGGCCAAACACCGGTGGTAGCCAAGAACTGGGCGGCGGCCGAGGCCGGGTGGTCGAGTGGCAGGTCTTCGTACCAGTAGAGGGGACCCCCTTGTCGCAGGAGTTGCTGCTGGAAGGTGCGGAGTAGCTCGGGGTTATCCAGGACGGCGGCCGGTGCCTGCTGCTGGCCCAGGCAGAAGGCGGCCAGGGCGGCGGCGGATTCGCCGATGTTCCACTCGACCGGGTGGAGGCGGTAGCAGCCGTTGGTCATATGGGTGACGCCGATGTTTTTGCAGGCGGGCAGCAGGTTGGTCAGGTGCTGCGGGATCAGAGCGCCCAGGGGGATCTGGAACGGTTTGGTCGGGCCGGTGGCAGCGACGTCGCCGGGGACGCCGTGGATGTCGATCGGGTAGAGGCCCAGGCCGACGCTGTCGGCGAAGTGAGCGGCGCGGGCACCGGGTTGGAAACGGGCGAGGAGTTCCTGCTCGAGCACGGTTTTGCGCGCCACGATACGGCGTGATTCGCGCACGTAGGGATACTGGGAGAGGCCGTCGGCCGTGCCCAGAATATCGGGGCGGAGGCGCAGCTCGGGGTAGCCGTGTCCTTGACCGTCGTCGCGCGGGACTTCGGTTTGTAGCCAGTAGAGGAGACCGAGGGAGAGGTTTTTGGCGCGCTGCAGAAGGGCGGCCTGTTCTGCGGGAGGCTTGTCGATGATATTGCCCCCTTTGAAGTCGTTGCCGGACCAGTTGATCATCGCCAGGTCGCCGGCTACCTGATCGGGGGAAAAGTTGTCGGCGGCGAGAATGCGGCGGTAGGTCCAGAAGGGACCGGGCAGATCGGCAACTTCTTCGAAGACCTTGTAGGTCAGATCGCGACTGCCATAGCGCAGGGTGAGGGTGTAGGGCTGGTGGTCGCGGTTGTAGGCGTAGTCGGGAGGCTCGGGAATGGTGTGATTTTCGCCCGGGCGAAAATCGACGACGAAGGGGTAGGTGAAGGTCTGCACCAACTCGGGGGCGGGAGAGTCGTCGCGAGCGTCTGGCTCCCCTGTTTCGTCTTTCGATTCGGCACCGGTAACGTAGGGAATGCCGAGGTGGGGAAGGAGATCGCCCAACTCGGTGGCGTCCAGGTAGTAGGCGGCGCGGAAGCAGAGGTCGCGGTCGTAGTCGGGCTGGGCGGCGGTCACCGATTGGATTCGGTCTCCGGCTACCTGCGCGCTGGCTACCCGGGCGTGGTAGAAGATCTGCAGGCGTCCGGCCTCGACTTCGGGGAAGATCATATGGAGAATGGCGGAGAGACCGGCCTCGGGCTGGAAGCAGAGGCGACTGACCCAGCCGGCGCCGGGGTTGAGGAAGGGCGTAGAGCGGGCTTTTGCGGAGAGCTCGAACTGGTCGCTGTAGTAGGAGCGGATCCGGTTGCGGAACTCGTAGTAGAGGGCGGTGCCGCCAAAGGTCTCGATATACTGGTGCTCGTCGGGGGCGGAGACGCCCTGGGAGGTGCACTGGCCGCCGAGCCAGGGATTCTCTTCGGTCAGGCAGACCTTGTAGCCGGCGCGGGCGGCGGTGACGGCGGCGGCCACTCCGCCCAGGCCGCCGCCCAGGACCAGGATATCGCAGTCGATGTTGAGGGTTTCCACGGGAATTCGTTTCATTTGGGGGTGATGTAGGTGTGGGAAGAGCAGGAGAAAATATGGAAGTAAGGGGGGACGCTGGCAACTGTGGAAGGAGGGGGGAGCTTGATAGGCACGGCCGGGAAGCGTAACTTGGCTGGCGACCTGTAGACGACGAGGAGAAGATTATGAGTGAAACAAGCGAACAACTGGTCTATTTGCGGGGAGAGAAAGTGCCGGCCTCGCAGGCCCACATCGCCATCTACGACGCGGCCGTGGTGCTGGGAGCGACGGTGACCGACCTGGCCCGGACCTTTGAGCAACGGCTGTTTCGGTTGGAGGAGCACGTGGCGCGGTTTTATCGGTCGTGTCGGTACGCGCGCATCGAGCCGAGGATTTCGGCGGACGAAACAATGGGCATTTGCGAGGATCTGGTGGAGCACAACGCCGGCCTGCTGTCCTCGGACCGGGAGCTGGCGGTGGTGCTCTTTATCTCACCGGGAGAATTTGCGGTGTACGCCGGAGCGGCGGGAATGGCGGGGGACCAGCCACCCACCTTTTGCATTCACACCTTTCCGCTGCCGTTCGAGCTGTGGGCGAGATACTTCACCGAAGGGGTGCACGTGGTGACCCCGTCGATCCGCCACGTGCCGCCGCAGTGCGTGGACCCGAAGATCAAGTGCCGAAGTCGAATGCACTGGTGGCTGGCCGACCAGGAGGCGCACCAGGTCGATCCGAAGGCGGTGACGCTCTGCCTGGATCTGGAGGGGAACGTGACCGAGACGAGCGGCTCGAACTTCCTGATCGTGAAGGGGGAGGAGGTGATCAGCCCGAGTCCGCGCAATATTTTGCGGGGAATCAGCCTGGAGATGGTGGCCGAACTCTGCCCGGATCTGGGACTGCGGTTTGTGGAGCGGGATTTTCAGGTGTACGACGTGGTCAACGCCGACGAGGCAATGCTGTCGACCACCCCCTACTGTCTGGCACCGGTGACAAAGGTCAACGGGCTGCCGGTGGGAGAGGGGAAGCCGGGGGAGACGTTTGCGCGACTGATCGAGGCGTGGAGCGGGAAGGTGGGAGTGGATATCGTTGGGCAGGTGACGGGGAGGTAGCTCAGCGACGCGAAAGGTAGATCGAGGCCAGACGGGAGGCGGATTCTTCGACCTCCCGTCTGGCGTTCTGGAGGTCGGCCGGGGTGAAGCGGAAGGTGTGGGTGTCGTCCAGCGATGTGAAGTAGACGGTCGCCCGGTATTCGGATTGTTCGGGGTGGAGCTGTTGCAGACAGAGGGCGTAGAGGGCTAACTGCGGACGGTGGCGCTGTGCGGCGTCGGCTTTTTGGTCGGAGCGCAGACGGCCGGTCTTGTAGTCGGCGATTTCCCAGAGGGTGTCGTCTCCCTGGAAGAGGCAGTCGATGACGCCGTCGAGGGAGGCGGATTCCAGGCGCAGGGAGAAGGGATATTCGACGCGGGTGGTGGGCTCGGTGAGAAGGGGGATGCCGAAGGGGGAACGGCGGAAGCGATTCAAAAGGGAGATCAGGTCGCGACGGAAGCGCCGGGACAGCTCTTCCTCGGGAGGTGGAGAGGCGAGCAGGAGGCGGTCGACGCAGATTTGCAGATCCGCCTCGGGGTCGGCACAGAGCTCTTCGAGGGCGGCGTGGGCGAGTTCCCCGAAGAGCAGGGAACGGCGACGGGTGGAGTCGGGGTCGATCGGATTCCAGAGGGGAAGGCCTTGCAGAAATTGGCGGGCGTGCTCCTCGGGAGATGCGGCGAAGAGGAGCAGCTCGGTGGCGGCGAAGGAGGGCCGGAAATGCCCGTCTTCGAGGGGATGGAGAAACTGCAGGGCTTGCGGCCACTCGGCAGCCGTCGGCAGAGCGGGTGAATCCTCTTCGGCGCCGGCTTGGAGCTCTTCCAGCAGGGTTTGATAAGCCGGCTCGGTGCGGTCGGACGGGCGGGTCTCGACCGGCAGCTGGTCCGGGTCGGTGTAGATGCGAATGGGGAAAGTGGCGCCGTCGGCGCTGAAATGCTTCTCCCCTTTTTGCAAATCTCCGGTTTTCAGATTGCACCCCAGGCAAACCCAGGAGAGGCGGTCGCGAGCAGTCCCGAAGCTGAGGGATTGTTCGAGATGCTGGCCGAGGCGGCCGCTGAGCAGGAGGTGGTCGCGGGCCCGGGTGGTGGCAACGTAGAAGAGGCGCTTCTCCTCGGCCAGGGATTTGCGGCGGTGGCTGCCGCCGATCAACTGGCGCAAAAAGGAGGGCTGACGGCTGAACTCCTGCTCGGGATCGAGGACGCCGAAGCCGATGCCCAGCTGCGGGTCGACCAGAGCGGCGTCGGACTGGCGCAGATTGAACTCGCCGTCCAGATCGGGAACGAAGACGATGGGGAATTCCAGTCCTTTGGAGGCGTGGACGGTGAGGATCTGGACCGCGTCTCCGCCCTGGTCCAGGGCCGCTTCTCCCTCTTTATCCTCTTCTCCGGTCAGGAGGTCCAGGTGGGCGACAAAATCGGCCAGAGGGGCGGCGCCGGCGGTTTCGAAGGAACGGGCCAGAGAGAGGAGCTTGCGGATGTTGGCCACGGTCTGGTCGCCGCGCTCGCCGAAGCTCAGGAACCCCCAGGCGCCGGTCTCCTCGAGGATGTGGTGGAGCAGCTCGACCAGGGGGATGCGGTCGCGAAACTGACGCCAGCGATCCAGGAGGCGCGTGGCGGCGGCGATTGCCTGGCTGTCGGCGGTGGCGAGATCGGCGGGGGGCTCGTCGGCGTGGAGCTGATCCCAGAGAGATCCGGGCCGCAGCTGTGTCAGGATGAAGAGGGCGTCGTCGGAGAGGCCCAGATACGGGGAGCGGAGGGCGCCCAGCAGGGGGAGACTGTCGCGGGGGTTGTGGAGGACGCGCAGGATATTGGCCAGGTCGTAGATCTCCTGGCGCTGGTAGAAGCCAAGGCCGCCGACTACCTGGAAGGGGATGTGCAGAGAGCGCAGCGCCTGCTCGTACACGGTCAGGAAGCGGCGGCGGCGCAGGAGAATGGCGACGTCGCCAAAGCGGGGAGGGCGGACACCCTCGCGGTCGGCGACCGGCAGATCTCCTGTGTCGAAGAGGCGGCGGAGACGGCGGGCGATGAGCTCGGCTTCGCGCTGGCGGCCGTCGAGTTCCTCTTCGTCGTCGCGATCCGGGGCGAGGAGGAGCTCGACCGATCCGGGGCTGTCGTCGGCTTCGCGCTGGCAGAGGAGGGGGTCGTAGGCGACCTGGAACGGCTCCCCTTCGACCTCCTGCATAAATTGGGGGAAGAGGTGGTTGACAAAGGCGATTGGAGCGGCCAGGGTGCGGAAGTTTTCCCCCATTACCAGGCGGCCGAGAAATTCGTCCGGGTGGCCTTCGAGTGCGGTCCCGTCGTCGTCGTGGAAGGGAACGGTCTGCCGCTGGTGGCGGTCGTTGGCGGCGACGATTTCGCGTCTGACGTGGGCGAAGACGGCGACATCGGCGTCGCGGAAGGAGTAGATCGATTGCTTGGGGTCGCCGACGATGAAGAGTTTGTCCGGGTCGATTTTCCCCTCGCTTGAGACCAGAGGGCGGATCAGATCCCACTGGAGCTGGTCGGTGTCCTGGAACTCGTCGACCATGACAAAGCGGTACTGGCCGGCCAGGCGGTGGGCAACCCGGTCGTCGGCCGATTGGAGGAGGTCGAGGGCGCGCTCCTGGAGGTCGTCGAAGTCGAGACGGGCGCCGTCCCCTTTTTTGCGCGCGTAGCGGGCGTCGGCCTGGAGGAAGACGCGGGCGAGGGCGGGGAGGAGTTCGGCGGCGCGCAGGTCGCGGGGACCGAGAGACTGGGCGAGCAGGTCGAGGTGGGGGGCGAGGAGTGCGCCGATTTCCGGAAGCAGCTGGCGAAAGCTGGCCAGGTGGTCGGGATCCCAGTTCCCCTTTTTGCCGAGCCGGGAGGCGCTGTAAGGGGTTCCGGAAGAGGTGGTCAGAGCGGCGGCCAGACGGGGCAGGAGTTGCAGGCCGGTCTCCACGGAGGGATCGTCGAGAAGACGAGCGATATCCGGCCGGACCGGGGCCAGGATCTTTTCGGCGGAATCGGATTCGGGATTTGTCTGCGGGGCGAAGGTCGCCAGGGAGCCGAGTGCGGAGAGAACGTCCGGGGCCAGGAGATTTTCGCAGGTGGGGGCGAGACTCTGGCGGAGCAGTTCCAGCCAGGAGGCGTGGATTTGCTCGGGAGAGAGCTCCAGATAGCGCAGGCTCCAGCGGCGGGCGTGTCGCTTTTTGAGGATCAGGGTGGTGAGGACTCCGTCCAGGTAGCGGCGGTCCCACTCCTGGAGGAGACGGCGCAGGCTCTCTTTGTCGGGGTCGCCGTCGGAACGGCCGGCCAGGTCGTCGAGGGTTTCGCGGGCGGCGTCGCGACGAGAGACGGTCGCCTCCACTTCTTCGAGGACGGAGAAACCGGGGTCGACCGACGCCTCCACCGGAAATTCGCGCAGCAGGGAGGCACAGAAGGCGTGAATGGTGGAGATGCGGGCGGCGGAGAGGTCTTCGTAGATGGCGACCAGACGGCTCCGTTCCTCCGGGTCGGGGTCGCGGATGAGGGCGGTGCGCAGCCGTTCGGCGACCCGCTCGCGCATTTCGGCGGCCGCTTTCTGGGTGAAGGTAATGGCCAGCACGTTGCGCACGCCGATTTCGGGGTGGGTGCGCAGCAGCTCGATATAGCGCTCGACCAGGGTGGCGGTCTTGCCCGAGCCGGCACTGGCGGTGACGGCGATATTGCGCTGGCTGTCGAGCGCTTTCTGCTGGGCCGGGGTGAGGGGATATTCGCGGATCACGACAGTTTGCCCTCCCGCTCGAGGGTGCGCATCCGCCGGTGGTCCAGGCGGCAGGTCTGGCGGTAGGCACAGTAGGTGCAGGCCTTAGCGGGATTCTGACGGGTGACGTGGAAGAGACCCCGGCGCATCGAACGGGCGTAGCTCAGGGCGAAGTCGCGGGTCTGCTCTATCAGCTGGCGGAAGATCTCGGGCTCGGGCAGGCCGCGCCCCTGACCGGAGTAGACCTGGCCGCGCTGGGATTTGTCGCCGAAGAGCCCCTTGCGGCCGCAGTTTTCAAGATCGCGGAGCTGGTAGTAGGCGCCGGCGGTGCCCTGGATCAGCCCCTGGTCGTGGAGCAGGTTTTCGGCGGCCAGCAGGTAGAGGGGGATCTGGAGGTGGAGACCGCGTCCGATATCGGCGACCGAGGGGACCTGGCCGGTCTTGTAGTCGTAGATGGCAAAGCGACCGTCGGGGGTGCGGTCGACGCGGTCGATCTTGCCGAAGAGACGGACACTGTCCTCCTCTTCCGGCCCGGAGATGACGTAGGGGGTGGAGGTGGACAGAGGGTCGTTCGGTCCCATATCGTGGTAGCTGCCGAAGCTGAGTTCGAAGTGGGCCGGGTCGGCCGGATCGGTCGCCTCCGATTCCAGGCGGAGGAAGCGCATCAGCAATCCCTCGCGTCCCTCCCCGTCTTCGCGTCCCAGCAGCCGCTCGAGCTCCTGTTCCCAGAAGAAGCCCTGCAGACCCAGATCGTCCGCCTCGCGGCGGGTGATTGCGCGCAGCCGGGGACGGGCTGCTTCCAGGTTGTCGGGGGTGATCCGGTCGAAAGAGCCGTCGTGGACGCGCTCGCTGAAGAAGTGATACAGGGCGTTGTGGATCAGATTGCCGCGCTCGAGGGCGGATTCGTCGGCGTCCGGGTCGTGCAGTGGATTAATACTCAGCAGCCGCTGGGCGAAGAAGAGGAACGGACAGCGGGCGTAGGTCTCCAGCTGGGTGGCGGAAAAGGGGTGGCCGCTGCCCAGCCGAGAGTGCACGGCAGCCAGCGCGCGCGGGTGGTCGAGGAAGCCTTCGTAGGGGCCGAGTGCGTCGAAACGGGAACGAGCAGCCTCGATGGATAGCCCGTGGAGCAGCCGCTGGAGTGGGGAGGCCAGTGAGGAAAGATGTCGGCTCTGGCGCGTCAGAGCGGCGGCGGTGACCGCCGGGGAGGAGGAGATATTTTCACCCAGGCCGCGACCGATGGTGGCGTGCAGCTGGGACAGGGTGAAGAGAGGAGCGTCGGATTCGTCGCGCTCGGGGGGAGAGGTGTTGTCGAGAAATTCCTCGATCTCCTCGACAAAGGAAGAGGGAGAAAGAGCAGAACCACCTTCGGCGCGCGGATAGAGCAGGTAGAGATGGTGGCGAGGGGTGGCAAGGGTGCGGTAGAAGAGCAGGCGGTCGGCGGCGACTGCCGTGTCTATGTCCTCCAGCCCGAGGGCGTCGCGCTCTCGATCTTCGAGAAAGATATCCGTAGTGGGGAAGTGAGGGAATTCCCCTTCGACCAGGCCGCCCAGGAAGAGGGCGTCGCAGGGAAAGCCGGCCGCTTCGTCCGGGGTGACCACCTGAACCCCGCGGGGCGGATCGGGAGGGAGGTGGATTTCGCCCAGGGGGGAGCGCAGCTTTTCGGCCAGGAGGCGAAGGGGGAAACGGCGCTGGCGCAAGAAAGGAGCGAGGCCGCTCAACTCTTCGAGGAGGAGACAGAAGCGCTGGAAGGCCCGGCCTTCTGTCCCAGAAGGTATGCCTTCCGTTCCGGAAGGTGGGCCTTCTGTCTCGGAAGGTGCGCCGTCTATTTCAGAGCCATTGGGTGAATGGTGCGAACGGAGATGGGTGTAGAAGCCGAGTTGGTCGAGGGCGCTCAGGAGGCAGCGGCGGAAGGTGGCGAAATCGAGCTGGCGCTCCAGCGGGGCAAGGGCGGCGAACAGAGCGGCCAGACCGGTGCGGAGCTGGCGGAGGGCGGCCCGTTCCTCTGTGTGTTCCGCCGCCCATTGTTCGGGATCTTCGATTTCGTCGGCGCGGGAGGAGCCGCGTCCGGTGGCGTCGAGTTCGCTCTCCAGATAGGCGCAGCGGCCATCGACCGCCTGCAGCCAGCCGCTACTACCAGGGTAGATGCGGAGGGCGCGCGACCAGCCCTCCAGAAATTCGGCGTCGAGTCTGCCGGGCTGGCCTTCGTCGTCGAAGGTGAAGCTCACCCAGGGGAGGCCGAGAAGGCGCAGCAGGGAGGAGCGGGAATAGCGATCGAGAACGGCATCGAGAACGGCCAGGATGCCGGCGATGATCGGTGCCCGGGCGAGGGGCAGGCCGCGCGACAGGTGGTAGGGCAGGCCGTGGCGCGGGAAAACCTCTCCGACCAGGGAGGCGTAGGGGGCGAGGTCGCGAAAGCAGACGCAGATCCGATTCAGAGGGACTTCTTCCGTCTGCTGCAGGAGGCGGATGCGTCGGGCGATCTCCTCCACTTCGGCGAGGCGGTCGGCGCAGGGGAACAGGTGGAGGGGGGGAGCAAGGGATGCCGAGGAGCGGGTAAAGAGGTGGGGCTCCAGTGGAGAGAAGGGGGTGTCGGGTGAATCGGGCTGAAAGTGAACGGTCTCCGTAGCGCGTTCCCGCAGGAAGTCGAAGGTCGGCTGGAGGCGGGCGAAGAGCCGGGGGCGGTCCGGGACGAAGTCGAGGAGGATAATGGAGGCGGGAAGGAGAGTGAAGAGTCGGTTGAGGATGGGGCGCAGAAGGGGAGAGAGACTGTCGAAACCGGAGAGCAGCAGGAGATCGGCGTCGGGAAAACCGCGGCGGAATCGAGTCGAGTCCAGATGTGCGTCGATGGAGCGCAAGACGTCGCGGTGGTCGGCCCACTGCGAGCCCAGGCGGAGGCGGTATTCCCGAAAGAGGGCCAGGAGTTCGTCCCTCTTGGTCCCTTCGAGACCGGGCAGGTGACCCAGGTCGGTTTCCAATTCTTCGGGAGAAAGACCGTATGCGTCGAGCTCGTGGACGAAGCGGGTCAGGGCCTGGGCCAGGCCGCTGAACAGTTCGGTGCGCTCCTGGCGGAAGTAGGTGAAGGTCGGGGACAGCTGGCGGAGGGCGTCCTCGACGAACAGGCGCCGGGCGGGGGTGGGGAGCAGAGCGCGGCGGTCGGGGCAGAGACGGTAGAGCGCGCGGGTGAAGTCGTCCAAGCCCAGAATGAAAGGGCAAGCCAGAAGATCGGAGGAGGATTCGGCAAGCAGGCGTCGGCGCAGCTGGGCGGCCTGCCAGCGGGAGGGGAGGAGATAGATGAAGGAGTCGCCCCATCCCTGGTCGATCCGCTCCAGGCAGCGTCGGTAGAGGAGGTCCCCCTTATCGGGGTGGGCGGGACCGTGGATGAGGGTGAGTTCACCCATGAGCGGAAGCGTCGGAGATCGCCTGGCGGTTGCCCTCCAGAGTGCGGTCCGGTCCAAAGTGATACATCAGCGTGAGGTGGAGGCGGTCTTCGCGCAGGGTGAGGAGGCCGGCGCCGTTGGCCAGTTCCTCGTCATCCATGCCTTCGAAGCTGAAGATGATGCGATCTTCGCCGTCCGGGCGGCCGTCGATATGGCCCTGCTGCAGACCGAAGGCGTACTCTCCTTCGACGCGCTCCCCCTGCTGGCGCAGGCGGACGTAGGGGAGGCCGGATTGATTCAGTTGATCGGCGCTGAAGTCGGGGCTGGAGGTGATCCGCCAGGTGCCGGTGAATGGTTTCATGGTCGCGTCAGCCGGTCGTAGGTTCCGGGCCGGCGGTCCTGGTAGAGGAACTCCCTGGCATCGCCGGTCTGGCCGCCGAAGGAGCGCTCCTTGAGGCGGGGGCGGTCCAGATCGATCTGCTGCAGACAGAGGCCGACGCGCGGACCGGCGTCGGCCAGGATCGTCCCCTCGAAATCGACGACGCAGCTCTTGCCGACCATCATCCCCGGGGTCCAGGCGACGTCGTCCGGGTAGCCGTAGCTGGAGCGGACCAGGTAGACGCAGCTGTCGACCGCCCGGGCGCGCAGCTGGACCTCGAGCAGGGAGGCGGTGATGTGGCGCTGCAGGGAGGGGAAGAAGATGATCTCGGCACCGTTGAGGGATAGCAGGCGGGCGACCTCGGGGAAGTGGCCGTCGTAGCAGGTCATGACGCCGATGCGACCGAAGTCCAGATCGAATACCGGATAGGCGTCGCCGGGGGTGACGCCGTAGTGGTCGCGTTCGCTGGCGGTCAGGTGGGTCTTGTCGTAGCGGCCGACTATCCGACCGGTGCGATCGAGAATGAGAGCGGTGTTGTAACGGTGGTCGCCGCGTTTTTCGAGCACGGGAAGGACAACGCACATTGAGTGGCGAGAGGCCAGATCGGCGACCGGGTCGAGGAGTTCGGCCAGGGGAGGAGGATCCGACCAGGTGCCGTCGTCGCAGCCGAGGACGTTGAGATATTCGGGCAGACAGACGGCGTCGGCACCGCTGCAGCCGGCCCGGTCGAGAAGCTCCAGGGCGGTGGCTACGGTGCGCTTATGATCCATCTCACCACCGGGAGCGGGAGGCTGGACGGCGGCAAAAAGGAGATCGCGCGACACGGATTTTTCCTCGTAAGGGGGGGGCTGAAAAGCCTGACTGGAGTCCAATCTATCCAGGGGACAGAACCGTGTCAAGCAGATGGGTAGGAGTTGGGAAAATGCTTGTTTCGCCAGAGGGTTAGGTATAGATTTCGATAGGTCGCACGCCGAGAGAAAGCGACCCGACTACAGCGCGGCCGGAGATTTTCAGCCTATGAACGACATACTCCTATCCGCCTACGGCCAGACTTCCCGACGTCCGGCTCCGGTGAATGCATTGATGGCCTCTCTCGCGGCCAATTTCCGCGAGGATGTCGATATCAATCTTGGGGTGGGGTATGTCAACGAGAACACGATTCCTCGGCAGCAGATTCTGGAGGGGGTGGAGGCGGTCCTCAGGCGGCCGGACAGGCATCCGTTTGCGCTCAACTACGGGGCACCGCGGGGGTCGCAAAATCTCATCGAATCGCTGCGGCGCTTCCACTGCGAGATGGGAGAGGACGGTCTGACCGAGGAATTGCTCGACCGGCGGGAGATCATCGTCGGGCCGAACGGGGCCACCAGTCTGCTGGAGAGCATCGCCCTGGTGCTGGAGCCGGGCATCGTTCTCACCTCCGATCCGATGTACTATATCTACTGCCATTTTTTGGAGCGCCAGGGGTTCGAGGTAGTGACCGTACCCGAGGACGAGGACGGGATGCGGATCGATCTGCTGGAGGAGAAGATCCGGGCGCTGGGAGAGCGTCGGCAGGCGATTCGGTTCGTGTACGCGGTGAGCGTCGGCAACCCGACCAGCAGCATCCTGAGTAACGGGCGGCGGCGCGATCTGGTGCGGCTGGTCACCGAGCTCTCGGCGGAACTGGGACGGAAGGTGCCCCTGGTCTTCGACCGGGCCTACGAACAGCTGATTCACGACTCGCAGGTGGAACCGCCCGAGTCGGCTCTGGTGCACGACGAGGCGGAACTGGTCTACGAGATCGGCACTCTGGCGAAAATTTTGGCGCCGGGGCTGCGAATCGGCTATCTGATCGGCAGCGGCGGGCCGTTCTGCGATGCCCTGGTACAGAGGACGAGCGACGCCGGGTTCAGCGCGGCGATGATCAACCAGGAGGTGGCTTCCTATCTGCTCGACCATTTCGTTGAGGAGCAGATAGCCAGGGTGAACCAAGGGTACCGGGAGAAGGCGAGGCAGATGAAAGGATGGATCGAGGCGGAGTTGGGGGAGGCTGTGGAAGATTGCCGGGGTGGTCGGGCGGGGTTCTATTTCTATCTTACGCTGGACGGGATAGAGACGTGCGAGGGATCTCCTTTTTTTTATTTTCTGACGCGGACGACCGGTCTGAGGGAAGTGGATGGACCTGCGGATGATCGGAAGCCGTGCATTATCTACATCCCCGGGGCGTTCTGCGTGCACCCGCGGGGAGATATGGTCGAAGCCGGGCGGCGACAGATGCGGCTGTCCTACGGCTTCGAGGAACCGGAACGAATCCATCGGGCGCTGGGTTTCATGCGCCAGGCCGCGGCTTTTGCTAGAGGATGATTGATATGCGTCGCCTGTGTTTATTGGCTCTGTGTGCGCTGCAGACGACCACCTGCTGGTCTCAGGAGGGAGATCTCTTCGAATTTTTCCGCGAAGAGGCAAAGGTGATCAGTGCGTCGCGGCGGCCCCAACCGCTCTACCGGGCGCCGGCCACGGTCTACGTGGTCACCGGGGAAGAGTTGATGGCGTCGGGGGCGCAGACACTGTGGGACGGATTGCGTCGGGTGCCGGGGGTAGACGTGATCGACATCCGCTCGCTGTACGGAGGGGTCAGCATCCGCGGATTGGCCAAGCCGCTCAACAATCGCACGTTGGTGCTGCTGGACGGTCGCACCATACTCGATGGGTATGTGGACAGCCCCAGTTGGGAGACGGCGCCGGTGCTGCTGGAGGATGTGGAGCGGATCGAGGTGGTGGAGGGGCCGATCTCGGCACTCTACGGAGCGAACGCGATCAACGGGGTGATCAATATCATTACCCGGAAACCAGAGCAGTTGCAGGGGGGATTGATCAGCGCGGGTGGAGGGGAACCCGGAGAGAGGAAGGTCAGCTTGCTCTACGGTGGGCGGGGGAGGAAGATGGAATACAAGGTAGGAGCGGGTTGGCGGACGGCCGATCCATTCGAGAAGGAGAGGATCGGGGGGGAGGTCGCCAAGCTGTACGGATCGGTCGCCTATCCCCTGGGGGAACGGGAGGAACTCCAGCTCTCGGGTGGGGCAGTCCAGAGTGATATTGGTACCAGTCTGGGGGGGTTAGGACAGGCGAGAGTAGATGGGCAGAGACTGTTTGCGCGCGCGGACTATACCCGCGCGAATACTCGGGTGCGGCTGTTCTGGAATCAGGTGGAAGTAGAGTTGAGGGAACTGCTCCAGAGTGAGGAGCCGGAGATACACCAGAACACTTACGACGCCAGTCTGGAGCAGACGCTGGTTTTGGGACGAGATCACGACCTGGTGGTGGGTGTTTCCTTGAGGCGCAATGAGATCAATTCCACGATTGTATCCGCCACGCACGATCTCTGGTCGCTCTATGGGGAGGATGAGTGGCGGTTTGCGAGGCGGTGGACGCTGTGGTCCAGCGGACGCCTGGACCGACATCCGCTCAGTGGCATGGTTCTATCGCCACGCCTCAGTCTGGTTTTTGTGCCAAGGGACCGTCATACGGTGCGTCTTTCGACCGGCAGTTCCTTCCGCAATCCGACCCAGATCGAAAACCACATCGATGTGACGGAGTTGATCCGCACGCCGGAGGGGTTGCCCGATCTGGGCGCGCGGGTTCAGGGGAACGAGGAACTCGATCCGGAGCTGATTTTCTTTTCGGAAGCGGCTCACAACGCGCAGTTGGGAAGGCTGCGAACAACGCTGGCTCTCTTTCACTACCGGCTCAGAAGTGTCGTCTCTCTGAGTCCGCCGATCATCGACCTGAGCGATCCGGACGTGCTGCAAGCACAGATTACCTTTGTCAACACCGGCGAAACCCGAGCCTGGGGAGGGGAAGTGGGGATTGAGTGGACGTGGGGTTCCGGACTGACTGGGTTCGCCAACTACGCGTATCAGCGGCTGAGCGGAGATTTGGACGGGCAGATCGCGCGGGGCGGGAGGCCGCATCACAAGTTCAACGGGGGATTGCAGGTTGAGCGGGGGAACCTGGTCGGGGGGCTTTCCTTCCATCGGGTCGGGGAGACTATCTGGAATGAAAACAGAATTCCGCGCAAAAACTCGTGGAGGAAGGTAGATGGGTACACGCTGGTCAACGGGCATCTGAGCTACCGCTTTCCCGGTCGGTGGAGTGGTCTGGAACTGGGGCTGGATGCCTTCAATCTGTTGGATGACGACCACTACGATATTCTCCCCGGGGAAAACGATCTGGTGCGCGGACAGAGCGGAGAGCGGATCGGCGCACGGCGGACGGCGCGCCTTACCTACCGATTCTGAGCCTTGATATGAAGATCCTCAAACTGCGACGATATCTGCTGCTGATGGCCGCCTGGCTCTGCTGGGGAGGATCTATCTCTGGCCAGGAAGTAGTGGCGGTGCTCAGCTCCGAACTGCAACCCTATCAGGAGGCGTACGAGGGGTTCGCAGCGGAGATGGAACAGCCGGTGCCGATTGTCAGTTTGAGCGTGGCGGAGCCTCGGATCGGCGACCAGACGCGCGTCGTCGTCGCCTTTGGCAGCAAGGCTGCTCTGGAATCCTACCCCGAAAAGGTGGTGCTGATTTACTGTATGGCACCCGGGGCGATGCAGGAAGTAGAGGGGCAGCACGAGAAGACCGTCCACATCGATATGCTCTCCCGTCCACAGCGGTTGCTAACGGCACTCGGAGAGATTCAACCGGAGATGAGAAAGGTGGGGGTGCTGTGGGTGGTGGAGCGGTTCGGAGGGTATGTGGAGCAGCTGGTGGAAGTCGGGGTGGAGTTGGAGGTGGAAGTAGTCGGGCAGCGTCTGGAGACGGTCGAGGAACTGCCCGAACGGCTGCGGTCGCTGAACGATCTCGGGGTGGATGCGCTGTGGTTGCCTCCCGACCCGCTGCTGATCGATGCCCGCAGTTTTGCTTTGCTGAAGGAATTTTCGCGTTCCAACGACGTGCCGCTCTACGCGCCCACCGCCGGTTTTGTCGCCGAGGGAGCGGTCGCCTCGGTGGCGGTGAGTTTCTCCCAGATCGGCCGGGAGGCGGCCTGGCTGATCGAGAAGGTGCTGGCCGGAGAAGAGGTGCCGAAAAACGTATATCCGGAAGAGTGCGAGATCAGTCTGAATCTGGAGAGTGCCGCCGCCGCAGGGCTGCAGATTTCGGAAGAGTTGGTGCAGCGAGCAGATGAGGTGCTGCCGTGAACGAGGGAAGGCACTCGTGAAGATACGCCACAAGGCCCTGATTGGCCTCCTGCCCATAGCCCTGCTTTCGGCGGGATCCTTTGCCTGGTTCACCCGGCAGGTAGTGGAGAAGGTGCTGGTCCAGGAAGTGACCCGCCGCGGCCGGTCCATCAGTCTGAATCTGTCCACCAACCAGGATATGGTGGAGAGCTTTCTGCGCGGGGAGGAACGGAGCTTGCTGCCCCCTCTGCAGCAGGCATTGGAGAACGGCGGGGCGCAGTACGCGATGGTCCTCGATCCGGAGGGGAAGGTGCTGGCCCACACCAACGTGGTGGAGACGGGAAAGAGATACGCCGATGCCGTCACCCGGAAGGCGCTGGCGGCGGACGGTCCCGGGGATATGAGGATTGAGCTGAATGGAGAGCCGGTCGTCGACATCTCCTTCCCGGTGTGGGAACTCCGGGAGACGACGGCGGGAGAGGCGTTTTTGCTGCTGGGCAGGCGGGAGGTGCAGGTAAAGCGACGGCTGGGCACGGTGCGCCTGGGGATCTCGCTGAGGGAGGCGCTGGAGACGGCCGCGCAGATATCCGCGCAGATACTCTGGTCAATCGCCCTGATCGGCGTGGTGACGACGGTGCTCGTTCTGTCCTATGTGAGCCATCTGTTGCGGCCGGTGCGCCATTTGGCCGCAGCGGCCGAGCGGATTGGCAGGGGGGGGCTCGGGGAGACGGTGGCGGTCTCCTCGCGGGATGAGATGGGGGAGCTGGCGGCCAGCTTCAACCGGATGAGC
>Ga0233437_1001812_pt1 | contig 36119 bp, 29 predicted proteins | sample SI_122_August201_FD_182714 | JGI IMG/M metagenome (GOLD analysis project Ga0233437, IMG submission 182714) | Seawater microbial communities from Saanich Inlet, British Columbia, Canada - SI_122_August2016_200_MG | ecosystem: Environmental > Aquatic > Marine > Inlet | place: Canada: British... | reverse complement strand
CCGGCTATGCTGCCATTCATGAACTGGCTGTCAATCACAAGTCTGTTTCTCCTGAATTGATCACTCGTTTAGTTCGTCTTCACTAGTTCTAGACATGAGCCTTCTTTTTTAGCCATACCATCATCATCGACCACGGCCTGGATTATTTCAGCCGCAACCTGGATTTCTGGTGGCATGTGGGCTGGGTGCCGGTAGTCACCATTCCCTATGTCTGGTACGTGGTCATGCTGTGGTATGCTGGATTTTGGAACGCGCCCAGCACGCGTTTATACCGCCGTCACTGGCCCTGGTTTGTGGCTTCAACGGTACTGGCTGTTGTAGTAATTTCCTTTCTTTTCTTCGCCAATCCGCTGCCCTCCTTTGCCCAGTTCCCGCAGCTCGATCTTGCTGCCGCCCCCGCGGTCCGCGGTATACCTCTCTTGGTGCTGGCCTATCTTTTCTATATCTTGCTCAATTTACTGCTTTCATCGGATGTTTTGCGTCACCCCGGGCCGCCGTCCCGCGTAATGGGGGACACAGCCCGACGGCGCGCCCGACCCTGGTTGCAGGCTGCCACCCTCGCCCAAATTCTGGTCTCCCTGTTGGTAGGCTGGGTTATGCTCTGGGCGGTGCAAAATCTCGACGGGCAGAGTTTCAGCCAACAAACTACAGAAATCATTGCCAGGTTTGATCTGCTGATTGCATCCCTGATTGCCCTGTCGGTGGTGCTCATGGGGCAGGCTGTGGCGGCCTACGAAATTTTCACCGGGAAGACACTGCCGCGCCGCGGCCTGAGGCGCTATTGGCATCGGGCAATAATTCTGGCGGCTGGCTATGCCGGGCTGATAGCCGCGGGTACGGCCCTTTTTTCGCGGCCGGTGTACAGTGTGTTGCTCAGCGCCCTGGTGATTGTGGTCTTTTTCGCCTTGCTCAGTTGGCGCACCTTCCAGGAGCGCGAGCTGTATACGAGTAGCTTGCGGGCTTTTGTCTCTGGCCCTGGCGTTTTCGAGCAATTATTGGCGCATTCGCCGCAGGATGCCGACATTGCTACGCCTTTCGTTGCGCTGTGCCGGGATATGCTCGGCGCGGAAAAAGTTTATTTGGATGCGGTTGGGCCGATGGCCTCCTTAACACCGGATCCGATGATTTATCCTGCGAATGCGGATATGGGAGAAATCCCCGATGTTGAAGAGATTTTCGCATCCCCTGAGTTGATCGGTGTGCCCCTGGAGCGCGCCACGGACGCGGCGTGGGCGTGGGCTGTGCCCCTGTGGAGTGCGCGCGGCCTGATGGGAATCCTGTATTTGGGGGCCAGGCGCGATGGAGGTTTTTACACCCAGGAGGAAATCGACATCGCCCGCACGATTAGCGAACGTCTGCTCGATACGCGCGCCAGCGCCGAACTAGCCCGCCGCCTGATGGCCCTCCAGCGCCAGCAAATGGTTGAAGGCCAGGTGTTGGACCGCCGCACACGCCGCGCTCTGCACGATGATGTGTTGCCGCAATTACACGCCGCCATGCTCGCGCTCACCAGTGATGATGCCAGAGTTGTGGATACGCTTAGCGATTTGCACCACCAAATCGCAGATCTGCTGCGCAAAACACCCGAATTCATCGCTCCGCAAGTGATTCAGGTTGGACTGGTAGCGGCCTTGCAGCATTCTTTGGATAGCGAGCTTGGGGGCGCATTTGACGCCATCGAATGGCAGATCAGCCCCGAAGCCGAAACTAGCAGCCGCACCTTGTCGCCGCTCTCCGCTGAAGTGATCTTCTACGCCGCCCGCGAAGCCATCCGCAATGCCGCCCACCACGGACGCTTTTCGGATCGGCAGCTTGAGTTGCGCATTATCATTGAATGGGCAAATGGTTTGAAGATCGTGATTGAAGATAATGGCACGGGCATGGATGGCGATTCTCGCTCCGCAGGCAGCGGGCAGGGTTTGAACCTGCACGCCACAATGCTGGCTGTCATCGGCGGCGCATTGACTGTGGAAAGTCGAAACGGGGAATATACGCGGGTGTTGTTATCGCTTCCCGGAGAAGTAGAGGGCTAAAAGCGCCCGGTTTGAAATTAGTGCCATTTTTCACATAATATGTATGATATTTGGTATTGAGTGGGACGCACAAATTGTTTACATTTTTGGTAAACAATTTGTGCGTTAAATTAACCAAATGTCTATATTTCACATCAATCGCAAAACAGACTACGCCGTGCGAGTAATTCTATCGCTGGCTCGGCGCCCGTATGGTGCGCGCCTTTCTGCCAGGTTCATCCAGGAAGAGACTCAGGTTCCTCAGGCGTTTCTGAAGCGCATCATTGCCCTGCTATCCCAGGAAAATTTGATTGAGTCATTCCCGGGTCCAAAGGGCGGGTTGCAGTTGGCGCGTTTGGCTGAAGAAATAACTTTGCGTGATATTGTTGAAGTTATGGAAGGCCCTGTTCTACTCTCGGATTGTCTCAAGGAAAAAGAGGCCTGCCCGTTGGCGGAATCTTGCCCGGTTCGCAATCGGTGGGGCGGGTTGCAAGCGACGATTGTAAAGGAACTCGCTCAGACAACGATGGCCCAGTTAGCAAGTGAGGCGCCGTTGGGTGCCTGATCCTGAAATTCTGCGCTATCTGTTGAAACGCAAAAATTTTCCGGGTGCGTGTTTTTTTTAAATTATTCCTTAGGAGGAACTCATCTAATGGCAGGTAATGTTTCACATAAACTTACGAACTCATTTGAAGGCGCATTGGCCGGTGGTGGTGATCCCGCTACCTCGCCGTTATACGTCTTCGGCCCCTTCTTGCGGTTGATTTTTACTATGGGTGCTGGGGTCGCGGCGATTACTTTTGGCGCATCAATTTGGTTGGTTGTTGTCACTATCGCCGTTGTTTCAACCATGTACCGCTTGGTGATGGTATGGGTCAGTGATGGCAGTGGGGGGAGCGGCCTCAGTGAAGAAGAATTTGGCGGGTGGGCCGTAAAAATCAATGCCGCGATCACCGTGATTGAATACACACTCACTTTTCTGGTTAGTATGGCCGCCATGGTCACATTTATTGCCGATCGCGCCCCGGTGTTGAATGAAACGATTCTTGGAATTCAGTATCGTGCACTTGTGGCAATTGCGCTCAGCGTGGTCACTGGCTGGTTAGTCAACCGTGGACCAAAAACAGCCGCGCGCGCTTTTGGCCCGGCAACCGCTGCTGTTTTGTTGCTGCTTTACACTATGATTGGTGCAACGATCTGGAAATATGGCTTTCATTTGCCGGATTTCCAATTTCAGGCCTTTACTGGGGAATATTTACATATTACCTTTGGTGGTTTCACGCGTATGCTTGCGGTGATGACCGGGATCGAAGTGTTTGCCAATCTCGTCGCTGCTTATGATGGTTCTTCTGAGGTGCGCGGCCGTAAGGCATTTGGCAGCTTGCTCATCATTATGGGAACCACATCTCTGACGATGCTCATTGTTGGTCCTGCAATTAGGGATTTGTCGAATCCGAATTTGCACGAAGTTTCCGTGTTTACGCAAACCATGGATACGCTATTGCCCGCGCCGCTGCCCTATATTGGCACGCTGATTGGTATTGCGGTGCTGCTTTCGGCCTCTGCCGCGGCATCACAAGGTATTCAAAACCTGTTCCTGGGTTTGAAAGATCGGCGTTATATCCCGGCTTTGCTGGGGCAGCGCAATCGGTTTGATGTGGCCGATAAACCGGTTTGGCTGCAAGTCGCGCTGGTTTCGGTAATCTTCCTTTTGGCTGGCACCAATGAAGAAACCTATCTGGCACTTTATGCTGCGGGTGTATTTATTTTGCTCAGTATGACAGGTTGGGCGGCTTCAAAGCGCCTGGGGCGCGAACTTAAGGAAAAATTCTCAGGCGGGCATTTGGCTACTTTGATTGGCACAATTTTGGCTTCGATCCTGACAACTGGAGCCACAATTGTGATTTTCATGGAGCGTTTCAACGAAGGCGCCTGGATGTACTTCATCCTTGTGCCGTTGCTCTATGCCGGGTTTACCTATGTTCGCAACCGCCTGGGTGCGCCCAGCGAATTGCAAGAGCGTTTGGGTCAGTTGGAAGAAGCCATGCAAGGCGGCTTCGGCTTTGGTCAGGTGATTGGTGCGGGCGACGAAGTGGCGGTTGCGGCAGCTACGTCGGAAAAAGTTCAGGCACTGCCGGCCCGTCCCTGGCAAAAGCAGGTTTCACCGCCTACCCACGTTCTTGTTCCATTGGATGGCTCTGCATTTGCTGAGCAAGCGCTGACGGCAGCTAAAACCCTTGCCAAAGCCTATCAGGCCAAACTTACGCTGGCGACTGTGGTTCCGGCTCAGGGTTGGTTTAAGTCCTTACCAATGACCGACGAAGATAAGCAACAGCTTGATAAAAGTTTGCAAGGCAAAATAGCCTATCTGGATGACATCGCTGAAAAGCTGGGCTCCGAAGGCGTGGATGTTCAGACTAAGCTCCGGGCGGGTACGGTTGCAGAGACATTAAACAGTCTCGCGCTGGAAGAAGGCATTGATCTGGCGGTTATCACCACACATGGCCGCTCAGGCTTTGGCCGCTGGCTGACGGGTAGTATCGCTAATCGCATCATCCAGTTGATGACTTGCCCGATGCTGGTTGTCCGCCCGGTGGAAGAAGCCAAAGTGATCGTACCCACGTTCAAGCGCATCCTGGTTACATTGGATGGTTCAGAGTTTGCTGAACGTGTATTACCCTTCGTGAAAGCCAGTACGCCTTTTGGCAGCGAAGTTATTTTGCTAGGCATCCCGGAAATTCCGGAAGCTGAAGAGTTTGGTGCGGTTGTCGAAGAGATTCAGGCTCTGCGCCATGAAGCGGAAGTGAAGTCTCGCAGTTATCTGGAAGGCGTGGCGGCTTCGCTTAAATCGGATGGTGTACCTGCTCGGGTACTGGTTACGGGCTCTCGCCCCGCGGAAACGATTGTCTCCGTGATGGATAGTGAAGACGTTGACGTGTTGATGATGGCAACCCACGGGCGCGGCGGTCTTGATCGCCTGTTCATGGGCAGCACGGCTGAACGCATCATTCAGCATACCGAGCGCCCGGTATTCTTACTCCCCATCCACGAGCGCCGAGCTGCGACGTAACGACTAACTGAAAGTAAAAGACCTCCGAGGTTTCAAAAAACTCGGAGGTCTTTTTTGGGGGAGATGTTTGGGGGTGAAATCTGCTTCGGGAGCACAAACCAACTTTGAACCTTGTGTGAACGTTCCCCCTGGGGTAAAATTTCATCACTTCATCAGACGAACAGACTAAACCCCTATGTTGCCTGATTTCCCTACTTTCCACCCCATAGAATCCAAAAGCCTGGCCGAAGCGGTCGCCGAGCAATTGATGGCGTTAATCGCCAAAGGCCAGCTCAAACCGGGCGACCGCCTGCCCACCGAACCCGAATTGATGAATCAATTTGGCGTGGGCCGCTCGACGTTGCGCGAAGCCGTCAAATCGCTGGTAGTGGCTGGTCTGCTGGAAACGCGCCGCAGTGCGGGAACGTTTGTCAGCGAGTCGTATACGGATTATTTGAGCCAAAGCCTGAACTGGGGCATGGTATTCAGCAAACAGGAGTTGCGGCATATTATTGATGTGCGTTGCGCGCTTGAAGAGCAAGCCGCCGCGTTGGCCGCCGAGTTTGCTACGGATGAGCAGAAAGCGCATTTGGCTGAGTTAGTAGATGCCATCAGCGCGCAAGGCATCGGGCCAGAGCAGGCCGTTGAGAACGATATTGGTTTTCATATCGCCATTGCCGAAGCCTCCAACAATCCTTTGCTGCTCAATCTGATTTTAAATTTACGGCAGGTGCTGCACGGCTATATCAAGGCCGGATACCAGCGCCGCGGCTATGCGGATCAAGTCAATGCCCAGGAGATGGCCGATCTACACCGTCCGATCTTGCAGGCCATTCAGGCTGGTCAGCCCGCAGCCGCCAAGCGGGCTATGCACACTCATTTCCAGAACACCACCGGCTGGCAGTTGGCCCAGGCTGAAGAATAGAAACAAGATTTCCGAGGTTTTCGCGTAGTACTTCAAACGAAGCGAAGAAGTAAAACCTCGGAAGTCTGAACTCGGAGGATGCTTTGAACAAAACAGGCACAGCAGGCAACCAGGGCGCGGATATTCGCTCGGATTGTCACGTCACCCTGGAACTCACTTCAAGCGGGGGTATTCAAATTGACCTGACCAGCAAGATCGGGGTTTTATTTGGCGAGTCGATCAACACACTGACGCACGACATTCTGGCACATTTTGGCATCGAAAACGCTCATATCACCATTGCAGATCGTGGCGCGCTGGATTTCGTGCTGGCAGCGCGCATCGAAGCCGCGGTACATCAGGTTATTGAAACCGATAAAGAATTTTGGCCGGAGTTGCTACCCCAGAATCAATACACCACGGCCAAGGATCGTTATCGTCGTTCGCGGCTGTATCTGCCTGGCAACACGCCCAAGCTGGCGCTCAACGCCGGGATTCATACCCCCGATGGCATCATTCTCGATCTGGAAGATTCGGTTGCCCCGGATAAAAAAGAAGAAGCGCGTTATTTAGTGCGTAACGCTCTGCGTCAGGTGGATTTTTATGGGGCGGAACGCATGGTGCGGATTAATCAATTGCCTATGGGCCTGCGGGACCTGGAATTTGTGGTGCCGCATTACCCGAACCTGATCCTGCTCCCGAAGTGTGAATCCGCCGAGCAGGTCGAGCAAGTGGATACTCGCATTAAAGAGCTTGCTGTCCAATATGGCATAGATCAGCCCATTTACATCATGCCGATCATCGAGAGCGCGCTGGGCGTGGTCAAAGCCTACGAGATTGCCTCAGCCGCCGAGAGTGTCGTTTCATTGGCCATCGGCCTTGAAGATTACACTGCCGATTTAGGCGCGCCGCGCACCAACGAAGGCCGCGAAACTTTCTACGCGCGCAGCACGCTGGTCAATGCTGCACGGGCTGCTGGTATCCAACCGATTGATTCGGTTTTCTCGGATGTCTCGGATATGGAAGCCTTGCGAGCTGTGGTGCTGGAGTCGAAATCGCTGGGCTTTGACGGTATGGGCTGCATTCATCCCCGTCAGATTAAGGTCATTCATGAGGCTTTCGCGCCCACCCCGAGCGAGATCGAGAAAGCCCAAGAGATCGTCCATGCTTTTGACGAGGCCACCCGCCTCGGGCTGGGCGTCGTCTCGCTGGGTTCAAAAATGATCGACCCGCCCGTGGTCAAACGCGCCCAACGCACGATTGATCTCGCCATCTGCTCCGGTAAATTATCCGCAGATTGGAAGGAAGTAAACGCTTAAACCACAAAGACACGAAGGCCACAAAGAAAAACTTTGTGTTCTTTGTGTCTTCGTGGTGAATGGCTTTAGGAAACTATTATGACCAAAGAATTTGTCAAAAACGCCGTGGGACGCATGATCCCCACCGAAATTAACGGCCAGGCGGTGATCCCGTTTCAGGGGCCGCATGGCTACAAAACCAGCGGGCGCAAATATGGCCCACCGCTCCGTACCTGCGCCGACTACCCAGCCGATGGCGACAAGCGCGTCCCCGATTTGAAGGCCGCGCTCATCAAGGCTGGGCTGAAAGATGGCATGACCATTTCGACGCACCACCATTTCCGCAACGGCGATTTGATTGCCAATCAGATTTTCAACATCGCCGCCGAGTTGGGCGTTAAGGATTTGATCTGGTTCCCGTCGGCATCGTTCCCCTGCCACGAGCCGTTGATTAAATATCTCGAAGACGGCACTATTCATCATATCGAGGGCAGCATGAATGGTGTGTTGGGGCGGTTTGCCTCCGAAGGCAAGATGCGCGGTGCGGGGGTGCTGCGCTCGCATGGCGGGCGTTATCAGGCCGTGCAGGATGGCGAAGTGGTGATTGATATTGCCGTCATCGCCGCACCGACCGCCGACCCCTTTGGTAACGCCAACGGTCTAACCGGCCCATCTGCCTGCGGATTGCTGGGCTTTGCTCTAGCCGATTCGGAATACGCCCATAATGTGATCGTTGTCACCGACAATCTAGTGCCGTTCCCGTGCATCCCCTGGCAGATTCAGGGCAATAACGTGGATATTGTCGTCGAGATGGAGCAGATTGGCATCCCGGAGAAGATTGTCTCCGGCACAACGCAGATCACCAAAAGCCCCGACCGGCTCTTTATTGCCGAGCTGACGGCTAAATTCTGCGACGCGGCCGGTATCATCAAGGATGGTTTTTCGTTTCAGGCCGGGGCGGGGGGCACGGCCCTTTCGATTGGCAACTACTTTGGGGAGATTATGCGGGAGAAAGGCATCAAGGCCAGATTCGCCCGCGGCGGCAGTAACCAGTACCTTGTCAAAATGATGGAAGAAGGGCTGGTGGAAACTATCCTCGACGGGCAGACCTTCGATCTTGAAGGTGTGCGCTCGATGCGCGAAAATTTCAACCATGTCAACACCAGCCCCTTCACCAGCTACAACTATCACGGCAAGGGCAACTTTGCTTCCATACTGGATGTGGTCATCTTGGGCGCCACCGAAGTGGACGTGAATTTCAACGGTAACGTGGTCACGCATTCCGACGGGCTGCTGCTACACGGTATCGGCGGCTGGCAGAACTGCCTGTTTGGCAAGACGGTTATTTTGCCGATCCCGCTTTTCCGCGACCGCATCCCGGTGATTCGCGATGAAGTTACTACGATCTGCGGGCCGGGTGAGCTGATTGATGTCATCGTCACCGAGCGCGGTATTGCCATCAATCCGCTGCGCACGGATTTGATTGAAGCCACCAAAGATTCGGGACTGCCAATTAAGACGATCCAAGAATTGAAAGAAGAAGGCGAACGTATTTGCGGTGTGCCGCAGACGATTGAATTTGAAGACAAGATCATCGCCGCCATCAAGTGGGTGGATGGCACGGTGATTGATGTAGTACGACAGGTGAAAACAAATTAACGCAAAGACGCGAAGCTGCCAAGCCGCAAAGGGAAATTATAAAAAATCTTTGCGGCTTTGTTCCCTTGCGACTTTGCGTTAAAAATCATGGAATTTTAGGAGAAATTCGAACTATGTCCAAACGAACCATTATCTCAATGCCCGGTGACGGGATTGGCAACGCCGTTTTGCCGGAAGCGATCCGCGTGCTGGATGCCGCCGGTTTCCAAGCCAATTATGTCCATGCCGATATTGGCTGGGAATTCTGGCGCTCGGAGGGCAATCCGTTGCCCCAGCGCACGATTGATCTGCTTGAGAAGCACAAAATTGGCCTGTTTGGGGCGATCACATCCAAGCCCAAGTCTGATGCGGATGCGGAACTCGCGCCTGAACTGCGCGATAAGGGTCTGGTTTATTACAGCCCCATTGTTGCCCTGCGCCAGCACTTCAATCTGGATATTTGCGCCCGCCCGTGCCAGACTTTTACGGGCAACCCGCTAAACTTCATTCGCCGCAGCGCGGATGGCGGCGTGGAAGAGCCGGTTGTGGATACCGTTATTTTCCGCCAGAACACCGAGGGCTTGTACGGCGGCGTCGAGTGGAGCAATCCCCCCGATCAGGTTTACGAGGCCCTGATGACGCATCCTAAATTCGCCAAGAACTTCGGTAATGCGCCGCGTGCAGAACTATCCGTTTCGACACGCATTTTTACCCGCAAGGCCACTGAGCGCATTTTGCGGGCCGCTTTTGAATATGCCAAAAAATTTGGCTACAAATCGGTCACGGTTTGCGAAAAACCCAATGTGATTCGCGAGACCTCCGGCATGATGCTGGCGTTGGGCAAAGAAATTGCCAAAGAATATCCCGGCATCTCCCTATGGGATACGAATATCGATGCGCAGATGATGTGGCTGACCAAGAACCCCGAGGATTACGGCGTGATCGTGGCCGGTAACATGTTCGGCGACATCATATCGGATGGCTTCGCCGGTTTGGTGGGCGGTTTAGGTTTTGCGTGCAGCGCCAATGTCGGCGCCGACGTGGCTGTTTTTGAACCGACGCACGGTTCTGCCCCCAAATATGCCGATTACGAAACTTCCATCGTCAACCCGATTGCGATGATTCTCTCGGCTTGCATGATGCTTGACCACATCGGCGAAATTGAAATCGCAGCCAAAATCCGTAAAGCCGTTGCCGAAGTTGTTGAGGAAGGTAACGTCCGCACCTACGATATGATGAAAATGCGCGGCAAGCCCAATGTTGTTGAGAACGGTGCCGCCTCCACCAGCCAAATGGCAGATGCGATTATTGCGAAGCTAAAATAGAAACGCAAAGTCGCGAAGATGCAGAGACACAAAGAAAAAATGCCCCGCGTCTTTGCATCTTCGCGCCCTTGCGTTAAGTTTTTATGCAGTAGAAAGGTATCTATGGATATTAACGAACTCTGGCCTGAGCTGGCCTGGATTGAAGACCTCGACCTGCGGGCGACGACCACCAAAACTTGGGAATTGGCCCTCGAACGCAGCGTTTTGACCCCCGAGGACTTGCAGCGCATTCCCTTCACCCTGCTGGCCGGGCCGGATCTAAAAGTCAGCTTTATGGCGCATAAACGCGCTGTGGTGCATGTCGCTAAAGAGAGCGCCCTCAAGATGATTGAATTCTTTGGCGACGAGTTGCCCATCAACATGGATGTCGTCATTGCCGGGGCGATCCTGGCCGACGTTGGCAAGTTGCTGGAATACGAACTCGACAAGAATGGCAAATCCTTCCAGGGCGTGTATGGCAAATATCTGCGGCATCCCTTCTCCGGGGTCTCACTGGCCGAAGAGTGCGGCGTGTCCGCCGAAGTTTGCCACATCATTGCTGCCCACGCCGCCGAGGGCGATCTGGTCAAACGCAGCACCGAAGCCTACATCGTCCATCACGCCGACTTTATGACCTTCTTACCTTTTAAGAGCCGTTTGGTCGTCTAAAACTCATTTCCGCGAGGTTGCAAAGAGCAAAGCCCTTTTTGCTAATCTTCGAGACTTCGTGTCTTCGTGGTAAAAAATAACCACCAAGGCACGAACACACTAACTTATTTGTTTTCTTCGCACCTTATTGAAGGAATCGCTATGGCACAAACATTTGCCGAAAAAATCCTTGCCAAAAAAGCCGGGCTATCACACACTGTCCCTGGTCAGATTGTTAATATCACACCCGATGTGGCGCTCTCACACGATAACACTGCCCCCATCTACGGCATTTTTAAAGAGATGGGCGGCCAGCGCGTTTTCGATCCCAAGATGCACGCTATCTTCATTGATCACGCTGCTCCCGCGCCGACCACCAAACACGCTGAAAATCACCGCATCATCCGCGAGTTTGTCGCGGAACAGGGCATCGAGAACTTCTACGATGTAGGGCGCGGCATCTGCCATCAGGTGCTCGTAGAGGAGGGGCTGGCCCTGCCCGGTGAAGTCGTCCTCGGTTCCGATTCGCACAGCCCCCACGCCGGGGTCATGGGCGCTTTCGGGGCGGGCATTGGCCGCTCGGAGATGGCTTCCATCTGGGCGGTTGGCTCACTCTGGTTGCGCGTCCCTGAGAGCATGAAAATCGCCGTGGACGGCCAGTTCCAGGCCGGTGTGACCGCCAAAGATTTAGCGATCAAAGTCATCGGCGACCTCGGCGCGGACGGCGCGCTGTATATGTCGGTTGAGTGGCACGGCGAAGCCATCCGATCGCTGGATATTTCCCAACGTTCAACGCTTCCCAATATGATGGCGGAAATGGGCGCCAAAAACAGCGTGATCCCGCCCGATGAGGTGACTTTCGCTTATTTAGCAGGACGCGCCAAACGGGAGTTTGAGTTGCTCCTGCCTGACGAGGATGCCACCTACGCCCAGAGTTACACCTATCGGGCCGAAGACCTGGAACCGATGATCGCCTGCCCCCACACTGTCGATAATGTCCAGCCGCTTTCCAAAGTCGCCAGGATGCGCGTGCATCAGGCCTTTTTGGGAACCTGCACCAATGGCCGCCTGGAAGATTTAGCTGCCGCTGCCGCCGTGCTCAAAGGCCGTAAAACCGCTCCCGGGACGCGCTTGCTGGTCATCCCGGCCTCCTCGCAAGTTTATCTGGATGCGCTCAAAGCCGGGTACATCGAAACTTTGCTCGAAGCGGGCGCGGCCATCGAAAGCCCCGGTTGCGGGCCGTGCATGGGCAATCACATGGGAGTCCCCGCGGTGGGAGAAGTCAGCATCAGCACATCCAACCGCAACTTCCGCGGCCGTATGGGCACGAAAGAATCCGACATTTACCTTGCCAGCCCGGCGGTTGTAGCCGCTTCGGCGGTGGCGGGTGAGATTACACATCCGAAGGATTTATGAAACCATTGAGGGTTGCAGGTTGCACGTTTAAGGTTTAAAGTTAGTTGTGCTAGGGATAACCTTCGACCTTAAACTTTCAACCGATAAACCAGATTGTGAGAAAGCAAATGAACAAACTAATTAAAGGTCGTGTCTGGAAATACGGCGACAACGTTAACACCGATGTGATCTTTCCGGGCAAGTATACCTATACCGTTAGCGACCCCAAAGAGATGCCTCAATACGCCCTGGAAGATTTGGATCCCAACTTTGCCAAAGGCATGCAGCCCGGTGACATCATTATTGGCGGGACGAATTGGGGCTGTGGATCATCACGTGAGCAGGCTGTTGTGTGTTTGAGCGAAGCGAATTTAGGCGCGATTGTTGCCAATTCATTCGCCCGCATTTACTACCGCAACTGCCTGAACAATGCCCTGCCCGCACTGACCTGCCCCGAGGCGGTGGATGCCATCGAAAATGGCGAAACCATCGAAATTGACCTGGCCGCCGGAAAAATTCGCTGCGCTGCCGGGGCATTCACCTTCCCACCGTTGCCCGAAGCCGTGATGGAAATCTTCAACGCTGGCGGGTTGATTGAGTATACACGCCAGAAATTAGAGAAAGTACGTGTATGATTTACATAAATCGAATTACTTCAGTTGAATATCTTATTAATCTTTTAGATAAGGTGTAGTCATTGTGAACCGCCCCTCGCGTAATTGGTCTTTCATTGATGTCACTCTCCCTTGGCTGATACTTGGTGTTTTGGTAGTTTTTGTCTATGTGATGTTTTTCCAAACACCCTATATTGGGTTCGATTTTAATCCGTCAAATGCAGAGATCATTGAACTATTTATTCAAGTGCAAGAGGGAGATGGTCTTGCTGTAGGCGATCAGCTCACCCAGGTTGGCCAACTCTCTTGGAGCGCCTATCGAGAAAATCCCTATTTGCCATTATTTAATAATACTCAAACTTTTGATGAAATTACTTTAGTTGTGCAGCGGGACGATCAGGAGAAATTGATCTTATGGAGACTCCCAGGGCCTACCTATCTGGAAATCATCAATCGATTATTTAATATTTGGTGGTTAGGTTTTATTTTCTGGATGATTGGAACCATTTCGGTGCTATTGATTCGCCCCCGAGACACTCGTTGGTGGTTATTCATTGGTTTTAACTATCTAACAGCAATCTGGTTGGTCGTCGGCAATTGGTCTCGTTGGCAGGTATGGGGAGGGGCAGTATTCTTTGCATCCGTTCTGTGGTTGTGTGTCCCCGTGTATTTACACCTGCACTGGATGTTTCCGAAGCCGCTTTGGCAAATGCCACGCTGGCTGATTCGGGGGGTTTATGGTATCAGCATCTTCCTTGCCATCGCAGAATGGTTTCTGCTCTTGCCACGGGGCACGTATTATTTTGGCTTTCTATTGGCTACTGTTGGGATTGTAGTTTTACTATTTTTGCACTACCTGACTCAACCAGAGTTCCGGCGTGATGTTGGTCTTCTATTTGTTGCTTTTATCGGGGCGATCTCCCCATCTATTATCTTAGGTATAGTACAGTTATTTGGTGTTGTTCCCAGAATTGGAGGTGGAAGTTTACTTGCACTGCCGATTCTTCCTGTGGCATATTTTTATGCTATCTATCGACGCCGTTTTTGGGGGATAGAGGCACGCGCGAATCGACTTATTGCCGCCTACGTTTTTTTTATTCTGTTAGGAATTTTTGTTGTACTAACAAGTTTGGTAATGGGTTGGCTTTTTTCATTTGATAACTTGACGAGTTCGGGCTTGATAATCGCTTTATTTTCTTCGGTTTTGACAGCGATTGGATACCCCTGGTTTATACGCTGGTTTGAATTTTACTTGTTGGGAATAAAACTGCCGTCAGAGCAACTTGTCGAGAGCTACGCCAACCGGATTACGGTTAGTTTGACAGAGAAAAGCCTGGTCCAATTGGTTCGAGGTGAACTGCTCCCCAGCTTGATGATACGTCAATCTGCGTTGCTGCGCGTGGAGAGTGGAAATGAAGTGAGAGCAATTTATACGGATAATGTAGAAAAGAACCAACTACCAGGATATGGTGAAGCTTTGAAATTGATAGAGTTTGGGAATCGTTATCTCTATCCTTTAGCCAACGAATATTTATCGTGGGTGCGTCTAAGTTTGCCATTGCGTGTAGATGGAAATGTGCGTGGACTGTGGTTATTGGGCCGTCGTGATCCCGATGATTATTACAGTCAAACCGAGGTTGATGTACTAAAAACGATTGCTAACCAAACTGCCATTGCCCTGGTCAATATCGAGCAGGCCGAACGCCTCCGCGCCTTGTATCAGGTCAATGTCGAGCGGCACGAACAAGAACGCACTAATCTTGCGCGGGATTTGCATGATGATGTTCTCAACCAGTTGGCTGTTTTATCCATGAAGATGGATGAGGAAACAACAGCGGACTTCGAAGAAAGCTTGCAAACCGCTACGGCTCGATTGCGGCAAATGATCAGTGGATTGCGGCCAGCGATGCTCAATTATGGTCTGTCTGCGGCATTGGAAGAATACACTGATGAACTGAATGTAAGGGCTGAATACAGTGTGGATATCCAGGTCGAAATATTTACTTCAGGACCTCAGCACGATGCAATGGTTGAAGCTCATCTTTACCGCATTGTTCAGCAAGCCTGCGAGAACGCGCTGCGTCATGCCCAGGCCAGCACCATCCATTTGCATGGCAATTGCGATCCCGAAGGTGTGCAGCTCATGATTGAAGACAATGGCATTGGTTTGACCGGGATGGATCCATTGGATATAAGCCAATTATTAGCTGATAAACATTATGGTATCGCCGGGATGTTCGAGCGCGCCGAGATCATCGGAGCTGAGTTGCATATGGATACCATCCCCGGCAGGGGTACAAAAGTTATCCTGGTTTGGCATCCTGAACAAGCCAAGTAGTAAGAAAAGGTAGCTCTTGTGTACGAAGTGTGCAAAAATACTGGTTGTCACCCTGAGCGATAGCGAAGCGCAGGCGCTATGCTGGATGTTTCAGATGTACCTCAGTATGACAATGCTTGATTGGCAAATTTTTGATAGATGAGCCGAAAAAGCTTGAAGTGAAGATTCTTGTTTCTGGTAACAAAAGACCTATTTCCACAAACTTGATTTGTGTATAGGCATGATAGTTTTTGAATTCAAAGGAGAACCCTATGACATTCCTCAGCCACAAAATGGCGCAATTCGCCATCAATTTACAGTTTGAAGATATACCCGCGGCTGCAGTCAAAGAAGCCAAACGCTTTTTGCTGGATAGCGTGGGCTGCGCTCTGGCGGCAGTGAAAAATGAAGATATGCAGGCCATGTATCGCTTTACCGAGAAATTAGGCGGCACGCCCGAAGCTACGGTAATCGGTACGGGAGCGCAAACCAACGCCCCCAACGCAGCGTTGATGAATTGCCTGCTGACGCGCGCCCTGGATTATAACGACATCTACTGGGAGCAAGACCCCTCGCACCCCTCCGACATTATCGGGGCGGCGTTGGCGGCGGCGGAGGCCAATGGCAAGAATGGCCGCGATGCGCTGTTGGCAATTGTGCTGGCCTACGAGTTCGAAATGCGCTGGTGCCACGCCGCCGAGCCTGGCGTGCGCGAGGTTGGCTGGCATCACGCCACACTGACTCAGTTCGTCAGCCCGCTAGTGGCCGGGCGTATGTACGATCTTGATGTAGAGCAGATGGTCGCCGCGGTGGGCATCTGCGGCAGCAGTCATTTCACGCTGGGCGGTGTGGTCGCCGGACATCTCACCAATATGAAGAATACTGCTGATCCGCTGGCCGCGCAGGCCGGGGTGATCGCGGCGATGATGGCGCGTGAGGGCTACGAAGGTCCCGTGGAAGTAATGGAAGGCAAGGAGGGTCTTTTTGAAGTCTTGAACAACGTGACCTGGCGCCCCGATTGGCTGCTCAAAGATTTGGGCGTAGATTTCATGATAACGCGTTGCGGTTACAAGGCTTTTCCCACTGAGGCGCTGACACACCAGCCGATCAGCGCGGCGCTGCAAGTTTGCCGCGAGCATAATTTGGCTGGTGAAGATATTGCTGAAATTTTAGTCGAGACGACCACCCGCGGGGCCGATATTCTTTCCGACCCGAGCAAGTTTGCGCCCAAAACCAAAGAGACTGCCGATCACTCGCTGCCTTATGTCATTGCCGCGGCGGTGGCCGATGGGGCCGTGTTGCCCGATTCGTTCAGCGATGAAAAACTGCATGACCCGCGTATCTGGGATTTGTTAGGCAAAATTAAGGTAATTGCCGACCCCGAAATTGACGCGCTCTTCCCGCGGGTCAAGCGCGCCCGGGTGCAGATTACCACCCTCGAGGGTGCTGTCCACTCCGCGCAGGTGGATCACGCCAAAGGGTCGCCTGAAAACCCCCTCTCGGATGATGAGATCGTCGCCAAATTCCGCGCCAACGCTGAGGGAGTGATTTCATCCAAGCGACAAGATGAAATCATCGACGCAACCTGGGCGTTTGATGAAATCGATGATTTGGGGGCGTATATGCGCCTGCTGGTTCAAGAGTAAATATAGTATTTCTAAATATTGGCAACCCTTGCAAAATTCCGCAAGGGTTGTTTTTTTATTTGTGATAAAATGTAAGTTGTCTGACAACTTAATGACCCCGCCAATCTAACTCTTAAAAAAAAATAAGGATGCCATTATGACGGATAAAAGTCTTATCCAAACTCTTCATCGTGAAGTAGAAAATCGCCGAGAAGCGATCATCCAATTCATGCGGGATATTGTCGCCATCCCCAGCATGGAAGGCCAGCTTAAAGATGTTGGCGAGCGCATCGGCGCAGAAATGAGCAAATTGGGCTTTGATGAAGTCCGTTTCGACAAAATGGGCAATATCTTGGGGCGGATTGGCAATGGCCCGCGTGTGGTCGTCTACGATTCGCACATCGATACTGTAGGCATAGGCGACCCGGCCACTTGGAATTGGGATCCATTTGTGGGCAAGGTCGAAGATGGCATTTTGTATGCCCGCGGCGCCTGCGATGAAAAGGGTTCTACCCCCGGCATGGTGTATGGCCTGGCGCTTGCCAACCAATTGGGCTTGCTCAAAGACACCACCGCCTGGTATTTTGGAAATATGGAAGAATGGTGCGATGGGATTGCCCCCAACACATTTGTTGAAGTTGACCCCGGCATCCGCCCAGACTTTGTGGTGATCGGTGAACCCACCAGGATGCAGGTCTACCGCGGGCATAAAGGGCGCATCGAGTTAAAGATCACGGCTTCGGGCCGTTCAGCGCATGCCGCTTCGCACTATCTGGGTGATAATGCGGTTTATAAAATGATGGCTGTGATTACCCAAATCCGCGAGTTGGATCGCCGCTTCCATTTTGGCCTGGGCGGACATCCCATTCAGGGCCGCCCCTCGATTGCCGTGACCGATCTGAAGGTGCGCACAGCTTCACTGAACGCGGTACCCGATCAGTTCACAATTTACCTGGACCGCCGCATTACATCCAATGAGCCGCACGACGATGTGATTGCTCAAATCAGGGGTTTGATACCTGATTATCTACAGGAAGAAATCAAGGTCGAAGAACTGTTCTACGATGACCCATCTTACACAGGGTTTGTCTTTCCGGTTTCCAAGCATTATCCGGCCTGGCTGCTGGATGACGCGCACCCGATGGTACAAGCCGGGCAGCGCACGGTCGAGAAACTCTGGGGTGAGCCGCGCAAACTGGGCACCTGGGATTTTTCGACCAATGGCACCTACTGGGCCGGTAAAGCCGAAATCCCTTCGATTGGTTTTGGCCCCGGCGACGAGAAATTTGCCCACACGCACCTGGAACAGGTTCCACTGAAAGATGTGGTGGCTGCGACCGAATTTTATGCTTTGTTCCCCAGCATGTTGAGTCAATTGGGCGATGCCTAAATTTGCCCCCACCCCTCCCCCGAATCTCGGGGGAGGGGAAACGAAAGTTTTAGCTTCGTAATCCTGAAATTTCAAAGACATCCAGGGGGTGGCTTTTACCTTTAACGAGAATGGGTTCAGTCGGGCGCGCTTCGATATGCTGTTTCACATGATGATAGGCTGACGCGCTGATCAGAATTTGATTGGCGGCAGAATTTTCCTGGATACGTTTTGCGGTGTTGACGCTGTCGCCGATGGCAGTATAGTCAAGACGTTTTTCCGTTCCGACAAGGCCGAGCACGGCATCCCCGTAGTGGATTCCAATACCAAAGTCCAGATGCGCCTCCGGGGGGAGTTCTGTGTGCAAGGCGCGGATAGCTTCGCTAATCCCGAGGGCGGCGCGCACAGCCCGTAGCGTATGATCCTCTTGGGGGATGGGGGCGTTGAACCAGGCCATGACGGCATCGCCCATAAACTTGTCGATGGTACCCTCCTCGGTCAGCACCGCGTCGGCAGCAGCCGCAAGATATTGATTGAGGATTGAGACCAGTTCTTCTGGGGAGCGTTTTTCGCTGAAACTGGTGAAACCGCGAATATCAGCAAATAGGGCGGTGATTGTGGCGCGTTCACCGCCGAGTTGAATGCGGTCGGGTGTAAGCTGCTTGATCACCGCCGGGGAAACCATTTTCTCGAAGAGTCTGCGCTGGGCTTCGAGTCGTTTGCGCTCGGTGACATCGTCCAAAACGATAGCAACCCCTTGCGCGTCTTTGAGCGGCGAGAAGTTCAACCGCAGGTTCACAGGGCCGCGCTCTGGCAGTGTAGAGTTGATCTCCATGCCGATGATGGTCTGGTTGAAGCGCTGTACCAGATCAATGGGTTCACTTAGCTCATCAGCCAGTTCGGGCAGGCAGTCGTGGAGTTCATTTTGCATCATACAATCAGCTGCGCGGGCCAGAATTTGTTCAGCAGCGCGGTTGCACAGGGTGATTCGGTTTTGAGTGTTGGTAGTGAGTACACCGCTGGCAATTGAGGCGAAGACATTATCCATCAGATTTTTTAGTTCGGTGACTTCAGCCAGGGTTTGGCGCACAGAGGCGAACAGGCGCGCGTTTTCGATGGCAACCGCGGCCTGATTGGCAAATGCGGCCAGTAAGTCACGGTCAGAATTTGCGAATAATCCGGTGCGGATGCGGTTGTCGGCGTAGATAACACCGGTAAGCACATCCTTGACTTTGAGTGGTACGCATAAGATGGAACGCAAGTTATAGGCGATGATACTGTCTTGCCCGCCGAAGCGCGGGTCTTCGATGGCATTGGTGGTGACAATGGGTTGGCCTTCTTCGGCTACGCGGTCAATCACGGTGCGGCTGATCTTGAAGTCGGCATCCCGAATGGATTCTTGCTCCCAGTTACGCGCCACGCGCATTTGTAACTCATCGTTTTCGTCGCGTAGCATCAGGAATCCACGTTCCGCGCCCGTCAGGCGCACGATGGTATCCATGACAATGCGCAATACTTCGGGTAATTCTAATGATGAGTTTATTATTTGGCCGATATCGGCCAGGGCTTGGAGGTCTTTTAGTTTATCTTGTTGCCTGGATACTTGTTGAGCGGTGTGGCGAATCTGCTTGGAGACCTCCGAAATATCCGCCGCGATCGGGTTGGTGGATAGCTGCTTGTCTTCAGTCAGGCGGTCGCAGATGTTGTTGAGGTGTTCGCTAATCTGTTTTAGCTGCTGGCTGGTTTGAAGCATGAGGGTGGTTGAGTTTGTATCCATTTTCATGGCGCATCCATTGGGGCAGGTTCGTGTTATTTTTTTTGCACCCACTCGACAGGAGTCCGGTACTCCATCTTTTTTACCAGATTCGCCTGTGAATGTCCTAATAGTTTACCCTAAAAAGATTGATCTCAGCGATCTGCTCTGACAATATCACATGAGTAGAAACTCTGGGGTCGTTCAAACGGGAGTACAGATATTAAACACCCCTATTTGGGCTTGCCTGGCAATTGGTTATAGATAAATATCACAAAGTCTTATGAAGGATGTCCGTATCTCTCTATATCATTTATGGTAGAATCTGGCTCGGTTAGTTGCCTGGTAGCAATATGCGCAATATTCCGCGCATATTTGCCCGTTTATGGGTGTTTTGAAGTTCTAAAGGAGTTTCTATGCTTGATAATTGGCTTTATATTGGTTTGTTTATTATTGCAGCCATTTTGATTCCAGCGGTGGCCGTAATACTGCCCAGGTGGGTTGCGCCGCGTAAACCGAATGCTATAAAGCAAGAAACGTATGAGTGTGGTATGGAAACGGTTGGTGATGCCTGGGTACAGTTTAAAGTTCAGTATTATATTTTTGCGTTGGTATTTCTGATTTTTGATATCGAAACCGTATTTTTGTTTCCGTGGGCCGTCGCGTATGACAAGTTGCCCATGTTCGCGGTTATGGAGGGGGTTATTTTTATCGCCATTCTATTGGCAGGTTTAATGTATGCGTGGCGGAAGGGCGCATTAGAGTGGGCGTAAAAGGGCTGTAGATTTTCTCCAGCCTTTTTATTTGTCTCAAATTAACAACGAGTTGTATCGCTCTCGTTGGTGTAGGAGATATGTCGAATGGGTGATCCGATTAATCTGATTTCTCAGTGGTTTAATGATCTATTGCTCGGATGGGGTCTGGGCGAAAAGCTGGTGGCGGTACTCTCGCTCTTTGTGGGAGCTGCCATTCTCGTAACAGCAAGCCTTCTGACAGTGGTTGTGCTGATTTGGGTTGAGCGCAAGATCGCTGGTCGCTTGCAAGACCGCATTGGGCCAAACCGGGCGGGGCCTTTTGGCCTGCTTCAGCCGATTGCTGATATTATCAAAATCTTTACCAAAGAAATCACCACACCTGATGGCGCTGATAAAGTCGCCTTCAATATAGCGCCAGTCCTGGCAATTGCTTCTGTGCTGCTAATTTGGGCCGTCATTCCGATGGCTGCGACTGTGGTCGGCTCCGACATCAATGTGGGCGTTTTGTATATTGTGGCCGTTGGCTCTTTAGGGATCGTAGCCATTTTGATGGCAGGTTGGTCTTCCAATAATAAATTTGCATTATTAGGCGCTTTTCGAGCTGTGGCTCAGATGGTTTCTTATGAAGTGCCTATGGTGCTGACCCTGCTGATCCCGGTGTTACTGGCACGCTCGATGGGGATTAATGATATTGTCCAGGCTCAATCCACCTGGTTTATTGTAATTGCTCCATTGGCCGGGTTGATCTTTTTGATTACCTCGATGGCTGAAGTGGGACGTGCTCCATTTGACTTGATCGAAGCTGAATCGGAGATTGTGGCCGGGTTCCATGTAGAATATTCAGGCATGGCCTTTGGCATGTTCTATGTGAGCGAATTCTTGCATGTCTGGACGATTGGTGCCTTGATTGCCACGTTGTTTCTGGGCGGCTGGCGCGGCCCTGGGGCAGAAACCTGGCCGATTTTGGGTTTGTTCTATTTCTATATCAAAACCTTTGTTGGTTATTTCCTCATCACATGGATACGCCTCTCATTGCCACGCGTGCGTATCGATCAGCTCTTGTCCTTCAATTGGAAATTCCTCACTCCGTTAACACTTGTCATTCTGATTGTGACGGCAATCGTTGATAAAGCGTTGGCAATAGCCGGTGCTGCGCGTTGGCTTTATGTGCTGGTTATGTTGGCAGCGAATGTGCTGGTTGGGTGGGGTACCATGCTGGTTCTGAAGACTGTAGAACCCAATCGCCCTGGCCGTGTGCGGCAGGAATTTCCGCCTCGACCTGTTGCAGTAGCACCTGAGGCTGCTGATAACTGATTTGGAGTGTGTTCATGAGTGGTCTTGAAATTGTCTTTCTGATTGTTGCTGCTATGACGCTTTCAGCAGCCTTTATGGTCGTGACGACACAAAACCTGGTCCATGGTGCTTTGTGGTTAGTGCTGACCCTGTTTGGTGTTGCGGCGACCTTTGTATTATTAAATGCCACATTCCTGGCTGTGGTTCAGGTGGTGGTATATATCGGTGCCATTGCAATCTTGCTGATCTTTGCGATCATGCTTACCCGCAAAGTGATGCAGGATAGCACCTCGCAGACCAATGCCAATTGGATTGTAGCGGCCTTGTTGGGCTTGGTGCTGTTTGTGGGCATTGCCCAATTGTTGCGCAAATCATCAGCGGTGGGGATGATGATGCCTGCAATGGATGCTGCAGTAGACCCTGTCGTTCAATTGGGCGAAGTGCTTGTATCGCCAAATGCCTATGTACTGCCTTTTGAAGTAGCTTCAGTTTTGCTACTGGCAGCGCTGATTGGCTCTATTGTTGTGGCTTGGAAGAAGTAGAGAGGCTGAGATAATTATGATTTCCTTATCCTGGTATCTGATATTCGCTGCGGCGCTCTTCTCATTGGGATTATATGGCGTTTTAGCCCGCAAAAATGCCATTGCTATCCTAATGGGTATTGAGCTGATGCTGAATGCTGTCAATATCAATCTGGTAGCGTTTTGGCGCTATGGCGACCTGGCAATGATTACCGGTCAGGTTTTCGCGGTGATAGTTTTTGCGGTCGCTGCTGCGGAGGTTGCCGTTGGTTTGGCGCTGGTGATTTCGCTCTATCGCCGCCGCTCCAGTGTGGTTGCAGACGAAATTAATCTGATGAAGTGGTAGCAACGTTAGAATGTTGAAGCGTTTGAACGTTTTAGTGAGGCATTTATGACAACAGAACTATTGATTTGGCTGATCCCTCTCCCGCCGCTGCTGGCCTTTTTCTTGATTGTACTGTTCACCAATCGTAATCGGGCGCTTAGCCATACGATCGCAGTGGGTGCAGCGTTGCTTTCTTGGGCCGGGAGCATGGTGGTTTTTTGGCGTGCGTTCCAGGCGGGCGCGCATCATCTTGGGGCAGAACCGTTTGCATCATCGCTCAAATGGCTACCAACCGGGGAAACCTGGTTCAGCATCGGTGTGCTGATTGACCCCCTCGGGGCTGCAGTACTTTTCTTTGTTGCCTGGACGGTTTTGATGATCTTCCTTTATAGTGTTGGCTACCATAATTTCGGCCAGCCTAAAGGTGACCACGATCGCAAGGGTTTACCACCGCACGGCGCAACCATCACTGATGACCACGGGCACAAGCACACCGTTCCATCTATTGAGCCGATGTACTCACGCTTCTTTGCGTTTATTGGCTTGTTTGCTTTCGGTATGTACACCCTGGTGGTCTCCGATAACCTGCTAACGCTTTTCGTTGGCTGGGAGATCATGGGCTTGTGTTCTTATTTGCTGATTGGTTTCTGGTATGGTAAACCCTCGGCGCGGGCGGCGATGATCAAAGCTTTCATCACTACGCGCGTGGGCGATGTTTTTATGCTCTTGGGGATCGCGTTCCTGTACTCGAAAGCTGGCACGCTTAATTTCCGCGAGATTTTCTTCAATGAAGAATTCCTGCATCATTTGGCGAGCGAACCCTCCGGGTTCCTGGGTCTCTCTGCTGCAGGATTGATCGGTATTTTGCTCTTCATCGGTACGGTGGGCAAATCGGCGCAATTCCCGCTGCATGTCTGGTTGCCCGATGCGATGGAAGGTCCGACTCCGGTTTCAGCCATGATTCACGCCGCCACCATGGTTTCGGCGGGCGTCTACATGGTCATTCGCATGTTCCCGCTGCTCTCGGCGGGGATGGAACATGGTCATCTGACTGACCCGATGAAGGTAATGGCCTTTATTGGCGCGTTCACAGCGCTCTTTGCAGCTACCATTGCAATCGCGCAAAACGACATCAAACGTGTGCTGGCCTACTCGACCATTTCGCAATTGGGTTATATGATCGCAGCTCTCGGTATTGGCGCATACGTGGCGGCAGCTTTTCACCTGATTACGCATGCCTTTTTCAAGGCGCTGCTCTTCCTTGGCTCTGGTTCGGTGATTCATGGCATGGAGCATGGGGTATATCATACCGGCGATCACAGCGTAGACCCGCAAGATATGTTCAATATGGGTGGCCTGCGCAAGAAGATGCCCGTCACTTTCTGGACATTCTTGCTGGGCGGATTTGCCCTCTCTGGCTTCCCGTTGGTGACGGCAGGCTTTTGGTCGAAAGATGAGATTTTTGCCGACGCCTTCGCCCACGGTCATTATACGGTTTTCATTGTGTTGGCGATCGCCGCTTTTCTGACGGCTTTCTACACCATGCGCCAGATTACGCTCTCTTTCTTGGGGGAAGCGCGCACTAAGGAAGCCGAACACGCCCATGAGACTCCCTGGACAATGACCACGCCCCTGGCGATATTGGCTTTCTTTGCTGTAACCTATGGCTGGGTCGGCATCCCCGAGGAGTTCCCTGTTCTCGGTGGTCTGCTCCCCAACTGGTTCCACGACTGGATCGGCAGTACTTTGCTGCACCACCCCGAGGGCGTAAAATTTAGCATCGTTCCGCTGCTAACCTCTTTGGGCGTGGCACTGGGCGGCCTGTTCTTCGGCTGGCTGGTCTATCGCAATGTCAAGGTTGGTCAGGAAGATCCGCTCAAAAAGCCGTTGGGGTCGCTATATACGTTGTTCCAGAACAAATATTACTTCGACGAAATTTACGATGTCATTTTTGTCAAACCGGCGATCTGGTTCTCGGAAATTTTCTCTTACCAGTGGATGGATCGCGGCGTGATTGATGGCGCACTGCATGGTATTGCCCGCACTGTGCCTGCGGTGGGTACATTCTTCCGCTCGACGATTGACTGGGCGATTAACTGGTTTGGTGATGCCGTGGGTGACGTGGCGAAGAAATTTGGTAGCAGCATTCGTGTGATCCAAACCGGGCGCGTGCAGCAGTATATGGTGATTACACTGATACTGGTTTTCAGCACGCTATTCTATTACCTGTACAGTTTGATTCCTTAGGATGAGGAGCGAATAATGGATTTTATTGCAAGCAATTTGCTAACGCTGATCCTTTTCCTTCCGGCCTTGTCGGCAGTTGTGGTTGCACTGTTGCCGAGCGAAGAGAAAAATCTGATCCGCTGGACGGCCTTTATCCTGAGTTTGATCCCCCTGGGCCTGACGTTGTTGCTTTGGGTCAACTTTGATTCAGCGGTGGCCGGGTTCCAATTCGAAACAACACATACTTGGTATGCGGCCATCAAATCATCTTTCCACCTGGGAGTGGATGGCGTGTCGCTGGCGATGGTTTTATTAACCACCTTGCTGACCCCGATCTCATTGCTGGCTTCCTTCAGCGTGCAAGATCGTGTCAAAGGATATATGGCGCTTTTCCTGATGCTGGAAACGGGTATGCTGGGTGTATTTCTCTCCCTCGATCTGTTACTCTTCTTTGTTTTCTGGGAAATTGGTCTGGTGCCGATGTACTTCCTGATCAATCAGTGGGGTAGCGAGAAGGGCGAGCGCGAATTATGGGGCGGCATGAAGGTGAAATCTCGCACGTATGCCTCCTTTAAGTTTATGATCTATACCATGGCCGGTTCGCTTGGACTTTTGTTGGCCGTGCAGTTGATGGGCATTGTTGGCGATACATTTGACCTGACAAAGCTCTTCGTCATTTGGCCCAATATCACCGAGTTGACTAATGTCGGCCCATTGGGATTGTCGGTGGCGACGGTCAAGGTAATTGTTTTCTGGGCTTTTGCGATTGCATTTGCGCTCAAAGTTCCCGTGTGGCCTTTCCACACTTGGCTGCCCGACGCGCATACCGAAGCACCTACTGCTGGTTCGATGATTCTGGCTGGTGTGCTGCTGAAACTGGGCGCTTATGGCTTCATCCGTTTGGTGCTGCCGTTATTCCCTGCCGAAGCGCGCCAATTCTCAGGCGTTCTGGCAATTTTGGCTGTGATGGCGATTGTCTTCGGCGCCTTTAGTTCGTTTGGCCAAAAAGACTTCAAGCGGCTGGTAGCTTATTCATCGGTCAACCACATGGGTTTTGTGGTGCTGGGCATTGCTGCCGCAGCTTATGCTCAGGGCACGCAGAGTGGCACCATCGCTATGAATGGTGCGGTCTTGCAGATGTTCAACCACGGTCTTTCCGCTGCCGGGATGTTTTTCCTGGTAGGCGTGATTTACGAGCGGACGCATACCCGCAACCTGGATGAGTTTGGCGGCCTGTTCCCGCTGGTGCCGGTGTATGGCGGCATTCTCATCTTTACATCAATGGCCTCGCTTGGTTTACCGGGCCTAAATGGTTTTGTCTCCGAGTTTCTGGTCGTGCGCGGTTCTTGGGGCGCAGGCTGGGCCTTCCCTCTCTTCACAGCCCTTTCGATGATCGGGTTGTTGTTTACGGGTGCTTATATCCTCAAAGGGATCAAGCAGGTATTGCATGGCCCGTTGAACGAGCATTGGGCACATGCTGGCGAACACCGTCTCACCGAAATCAATGCCCGCGAACTTTTTGTCATCGCTCCCCTGATGGTGATGATGCTCTGGCTCGGCGTTTGGCCTGCCTGGCTGCTGGATGTAATCAACCGGGCTGTTGAGATGCTGTTTTAGTTATGTAGTTTCTTAGTTGCGTAGTTCTTAGTTACATAGTTCAGAGTTTTAAAACTACATAACTACCGAACTAATCAACTAACCAACTACTAACCTGAGGTGAAATATGCAATTTCCGATCATTAGTGTGATTGTTTTTACTCCGCTTATCACGGGGATGCTCATCTTATTGATGAATGGTGAGCGCAAGACAGAAATCCGTGTGACTGCTTTGGCAGCATCGGCTTTTGCCTTGTTGCTCTCCCTGTGGGTGTACTTTTCCTACGATCTCGCCGCGGGCGGGTATCAATTTGTTGAAAAATACTCATGGCTTCCCCAATTAGGCATTTCGTATTACGTTGGCGTAGACGGCATGAATGTCCCGCTGTTGTTGCTCACGGGTGTGGTGATGTTCACCGGCGTGCTCATCTCCTGGGGCATCGACGACCGTCCGCGCGAATTTTTTGCCTTCTTATTCATCCTGGCAACGGGCGTCTTCGGTGTTTTCGTAGCTCTGGATATGTTCATGCTGTTCTTCTTCTACGAAATCGCTGTTTTCCCGATGTTTTTGTTGATTGCCATTTGGGGATGGGTAAAAACGCGCGAATACGCCGCTATGAAGTTGACCCTGTATTTGTTCATCGGTTCGGTGATCGCGCTGATCGGCGCGCTGGCAATGTACTTTACATCCGGATTGGGCACTTTCGATATGATCGCCCTCGAGGGGGCGGGCTTTTCGCTGGCCTTCCAGAAATTCTGGTTCCCATTTGTCTTTATGGGCTTTGCTATTTTGGGCGGTATCTGGCCCTTCCACAACTGGTCCCCCGATGGGCACGTCGCCGCCCCCACGGCGGTTTCGATGTTCCACGCCGGGGTGCTGATGAAACTTGGGGCCTTCGCTGCTCTGCGGGTTGGCATTATGTTGCTGCCTGAAGGCGCCAAATTCTGGATGCCCTGGGTGATTTTATTAACCATCGTTAATGTGGTTTATGGTGCTTATATCGCCTCGGTACAGACCGACTTCAAATATGTGATCGGTTTCTCATCGGTTTCGCACATGGGGCTGGTGGCGATGGGCTTTGCTACACTCAACCGCGAGGGTATGATCGGCGCCGGGGTGCAGATGTTCTCGCACGGCGTGATGACCGCCCTCTTCTTTGCCGTCGTCGGTATGATCTACGATCGGGCACACACTCGCCAAATTCCCGAACTGGGCGGCTTTTTCAAGAAAATGCCCTTGGTTGGTTTGGCCTTCATTATCGGTGGTATGGTTTCAATGGGTATGCCCGGTTTCTCTGGTTTCATCGCCGAGTTTCCCATTTTCATGGGTGTGTGGAAGTATCAACCCTGGATTGCGATTGTCTCCGGGATTTCTATCGTGATTACCGCATCCTACATTATTCGCATTATTACCAGCGTGTTCTTTGGCAAAATGCCAGAGCAATTCGAGTTTGGCGATGACCACCACGAACCGATTGGTAATGTAACCGTACTCGATAAAGTCGCGGTGATTTTCTTGTCTGTAATTCTGATGACTGTTGGCGCATTCCCTTCGGTGATGGTGCCGCTGGTTGAATCGGGCGTCGACAATATCCTGCGCCTGCTAGGAGGTGCCTAGTGTTTGGTAGCATTACCTCAACCATGATACTGGCAATTTTGCCAGAGATCCTTTTGCTGGTTGTAGCTGGATTGGTGTTGATTTTTGACGCGGTCTGGCCCGAAGAGAAGCGCCGCGCCCTGGGATGGGTAACGGCCTTTGGTCTGGTGTTGGTTCTGGCCTTGGGGTTGGCATTTGCCTCCCCAGGGGATTCGGGTCAACTGCTCTGGGGCGGGATGATTCGCCACGATTGGGCTGGATTCATCTTCAAGATGCTCTTCATTTTTGGTGCGGCAATTACAGCCCTCTTGGCAATGGATGTCGACGGCCTCGGCAATCGCGGCGAGTTCTATGTACTCTTGCTGGTCTCAACCATCGGAATGAGTTTGATGGCAACCTCCGCCGATCTGATTATGCTCTATCTGGCAATTGAAACTACATCAATCCCCATGTATGTGTTAGCCGGGTTCTTCAAGCGCGATGATAAATCCACTGAAGCCGGTTTCAAATACTTGCTCTTCGGCGCAATGGCCTCTGCGCTGATGCTTTATGGTTTCAGCCTGCTCTTTGGTTTCACCGGCGTTACTGGTCTTTACGATCTGGCGCTGGCTATTCAAACCGTTGGCACAGATTTTGCAGTCGTAATTTTGTCTATGTTGTTGATTTTGGTGGGTTTTGGCTTCAAAATTTCAGCCTTCCCACTTCATTTCTGGGCTCCCGATGTTTACGAAGGCGCACCGACTCCCGTGGCCGGATTCCTTTCTACGGCATCCAAAGCAGCCGGATTTGCCGTTTTGGTGCGCGTTTTTATGAGCGCCTTTCCAGCTCTGACCGATAACTGGACGATGCTGTTCGCTGTGATTGCCACAATCACCATGACCGTCGGCAATGCCATCGCCCTGGCGCAGAAAAATATCAAGCGTATGCTGGCCTACTCGTCGATTGCCCACGCGGGCTATATCCTGGTTGGTGTGGTAACTTTTTCAGAGTTGGGCATTGCCAGCGTGATCTTCTACTTGATTGCCTATTTACTGACGAACATGGCCGCCTTCGGTGTTATTGCCGTCGCCGGGAACGCACTTGGTTCTGATGAGACTGAAGCCTATGACGGCCTCAGCCGTCGTTCACCGGGCCTGGCGCTGGTCATGTTGGTTGCTTTCCTCTCTCTGGCTGGTATGCCTCCCTTTGGCGGGTTTATCGCCAAAGTCTTGGTCTTTGCCGCCGCCGTAAAAGATGGCTGGATATGGTTGGCTTTTGTCGGTATTTTGAACTCAATTATCGGTCTGTACTACTATTTAGTGGTGCTGAAACGAGTTTATTTGTATCGCTCTGAGAAAGAAGATCAACCAATTATAATCAGCCGCCCTTACCGTATTGCGCTGACGGTGCTTTCATTGGGTATTTTATTACTCGGCGCTTTCTTTGCTCCCTGGTTTACCTGGTCATCTGGCGCGGCTGCCGGATTATTTTAGTATGACAAGCGACGGCAGTTCACTAAAAACAGCGTTTGGTGGACTGTCGTCGTTCCTCTCGCCCATTTGGATGAGCCAAATCCCGACGACATCGCCTTATTTGGGGATTTGTGATTAATATTTCAAATATTTGTTGACGTGCTGTAAAATTCTGTGTTACAATGCGCCGCGATGAGCCAAGTCAGCGAACCTACAAAGACTCCTGCCCAGAAGCCATTTGTTATGCGTACGGTTGCGCTTGGTGGGGAAATAGGATGTCTAACTCTTATGATCGTATTAGCCGCCGTATTCGGCGGCTTGTGGCTTGATCGTATCATTGGCACAGAAAAACCAATTATTACCATCATTCTTGTATTAGTCTCAGCGCCATTATCACTTGCTCTGACATATTGGCGAGCTTTACAAGTTGTGAAAGATATTCAGGCCTCCCCCTCAGAAGAGGGTCAGGCCAATTTTACAAAGGAGGATGAAACCGTTGAGTAGTGATGTAAAACAAGAAAAACGGTTTGGGGTAAAACGGTGGATTGTACTGGCTTTGATTGGCGTGGGGATTTACGTCTCTTTCATGGGTCCGACATTCCTGCGACCGATCACACCGGTTGTTGTTTTGCCTCCTGAACCCACAGGTTTGGCCATTGGCGGATTTGAAATCACCAACACGATTTTGGCGACCTTGTTGGCAGATTTTGTTCTGCTTTTAGTGGCCTTTAGCGCATGGCGTTTCATTAAAAAGGGCAGCCTTGTGCCGAAAGGATTTTATAATGCCTTCGAGGCCATCATTGAATTCTTGTGGAATTCAGTTGAAGGATCAGCAGGAGCAAAATGGGGGAAGCGCATCTTCCCCGTTGTTGCCACGATTTTCCTGATTGTCTTCACAGCCAACATGGTCAAGCTCGCACCGGGCTTTGAATCGATTGGTCAGTTGAAAGAAATGCACATTGAAGGTACCGCTTACGAATCGAAGCATCTTTTTGATCTGGGTAGCCTGGGGGTATACACCCTCGATAAGGGCCATCCGATTGAAGTTGTAGCTGCCCACGGTGAGGAAGAAGTTGCCCACGGCGAAGAAATGGCTGTGGAAGAACATGGCGGCACAACGGTATGTCACGCCTGTGAAGTTGTCCCCTTCTTGCGTGGATCGGCAACCGATCTAAACTTCCCATTTGCATTAGCCTTCATTGCAGTATTTATGACGCAAGTTTACGGCGTTTGGGCTTTAGGGATGAGCTATTTTGAGAAATTCTTCCCCATTAAGCAAGTTATTCACGGTGGTATTTTTGGTGGTATCAACTTTGCGGTGGGTTTGTTGGAGATTATTCTTGAATTTGCCAAGATCCTATCGTTTGGTTTCCGGTTGTTCGGCAATATTTTCGCTGGTGCACTGTTGCTTTCAATTATCGGTGTACTGACAGCCGTGGGCCTGCCTGCCGGGTTGTATCTTTTTGAGATCTTCTTCGGCGCTATTCAAGCTTATGTGTTCTTCTTGCTCGCTACCGTCTTCATTAGCGGCGCGCTGGAGAGCCACCACTAGAAATTATCAATACTTAAAGTTTTTGGAGGAAAAAATGGAGTTTAATGAATTCTTTGTCGCAGGTATGAAAGTACTCGGCGCTGGTTTGGCAATGTTGGGTGCGATTGGCGCTGGTGTTGGTGTCGGTATTGCTGCCTCAGGTGGCGTTCAGGCCATGGGGCGCAATCCAGACGCAACCCCCACCATCCAGACAAATATGATTTTGGGTATGGCTTTCGCAGAAGCAGTCGCGATTTACGCGCTGGCTGTTGCCCTGATCATCATCTTCGCCGCCTAAACCGGAGCGATCAATGGAAAAATTAGGTATCAATTTAGGATTTTTCATCTTCCAGGTTCTCAACTTCTCTGTTGTGGCGGTCTTGCTTTATGCGTGGGCTTATAAGCCGATTGTCAAAATGCTTGAAGAGCGCAAAAACAAGGTTGCTCAGGGATTAGAGGATGCCCGCGTGGCGGCTGAAGCCCGCGAGAATGCGGAAGAGGAAGCCAAAAATATTTTGGCTGAAGCACAAACAAATGCAAATCAGGTTGTAAGCGAAGCCACACAGCGCGCGGAAGAAGCCGCTAAACAGGTCAAGGCATCTGCTGAGCAAGACCTTGAAAAACAGCGTAATGCTGCGATGATAGAAGCTGAGTTAGAGCGCGACCGTATGTTGGCCGATGTGCGCGGGCAGATTGCCGCGCTAGCCGTTGCTGCTTCTCAGAAACTGATTGGTGAAGCGCTTACCGAAGAACGTCAGCACGCTTTGATTAATGAGTTCTTCTCTGGTGTCGAGGGTGGTAAGGTTGTTGCGTTGGAAGGCGTGTCTGTATCGGGCGCGGCCGCTGACGTGACCAGCGCGGTTCCGCTCACCAATAAAGAACAGGATGTTGTTAAGGCTCGACTTGGTGAACAAGTATCCGTGAGTTTCCGTGTAGACCCCTCCATCTTGGGTGGTCTGGTAATCCGCGTTGGCGATAAAGTTCTCGATAATTCTGTTGCCAGCAGCTTGGAAGAGTTGCGTCAAAGTTTACACTAGATTGGCGTGAACAGTTTGTAGCTGACTGCCCCCTTCTTCGGATAGGGATTTGGCATTGAAAAGAATAAAGAGGAGTGGTAGATTTTTTCTGCCACTCCCCTTGTTTATTGGGGTATCATTCTTTTGTGATGGCATAGCCTTCACAAGAACAGTGCAAACCACAGATGTTGCAACCCTCAAATATCCACAAATTATCTACTTTATTTCAGCATTTACCCTCGGTGATGCAAACGCTGGGCTATGACCCGATCGTCACGGGGATCACGCACGATTCTCGCCGCGTCCAACCGGGGAGTATTTTTGTTGCTATTCCTGGCGAAAATGTCGATGGGCATCAGTATATCCCTGATGCGATAGTCAAAGGTGCGGTAGCCGTATTGGGCACGCAGTTACAGCCCGAAAGCGGCGCACACTATTTCCGCGTGCAAAATGCCCGTAAAGCATTGGCAACGCTGGCAGCTGCCTTTTACGATTTTCCAGCGCAGAAGCTGACGGTGATTGGCGTCACTGGCACTGATGGAAAAACAACCACGGCGAACTTTATTTTTGAAATTCTTAAGGCAGCAGACATTCGTGCTGGGATGATCTCGACCGTGAATGCAGTGATCGGCGAACAAGTTGCCGATACCGGTTTCCATGTCACTACACCCGAAGCGCCCGATGTGCAGCGCTACCTCGCGCAGATGGTGGATGCTGGTTTGACCCATGTGGTGCTGGAGGCGACATCGCATGGCTTGGCGCAAGAACGCGTCGCGGCGTGTGATTTTGATTTGGGGGCAGTCACCAATATTATGCACGAGCATCTCGATTATCATGGCACCTATGAGGCTTATCGCGCGACCAAGGGACGCCTCTTTGCATCTTTAGCGGCCACCCACACAAAGCCCCGCGGGAATTTCCGCACTGCTGTGCTGAATCGGGATGATCCATCGTATGATTATCTACATGCACTGGTTACACCTCCCACTCAGCAAATTTCTTATGGATTGCACCCCGAGGCTGATATTCGCGCCCATACAATTCGCTCAACATCTGCCGGGATCGCATTCGAGCTTGCTGGCCCCGGTTTTACGCTGGAGTTAAAAACTCAACTTTTGGGTGAATATAATGTGTATAATATCATGGCCGCAATTGGAGTAACCGTTGCCGGTTTGGGGATAGAACCGGACGCGGCTCGCGCAGGGGTTGCAGCGCTTGAAGGTATACAGGGCCGGATGCAGCCTATCGATATGGGGCAGAATTTCCTGGCAATTGTGGATTTTGCGCACACGCCCAACGCATTGCGGCGCGCCCTTGAAGCGGGTCGTGCCATGACCGAAGGGCGCATTATCGCAGTATTTGGCTCTGCCGGATTGCGCGATCGTGAAAAGCGCCGTCTGATGGCCGAAGTTTCAGCCGAACTGGCAGATCTGACTGTGTTGACCGCCGAAGACCCGCGCACCGAATCGCTGGATGCTATTTTGGAAGAGATGATTGCGGGGGCGAAATCCCGCGGCGCAGTAGAAGGTAAAAATTTGTGGCGCGTGCCAGATCGCGGCGGCGCGATTCGCTTTGCGCTTGATCTGGCTCAGCCATGGGATGCTGTATTGGTCTGTGGTAAGGGGCACGAACAATCGATGTGTTTTGGCGAGATTGAATACCTCTGGGATGATGGTATTGCCCTCACCGCAGCTTTGGCAGATTATCTCGATGTGCCCGGTCCGGAGATGCCGCGTTTGCCCACCTCGGCATAGTACATTTTGCCTGCTGCATTCAATCTTGACAGTCTACTGGCTTTGCACTACGATATTCTCAGTTTCGCTTATATCTGCTCAGGAATCTGGGCAGCTACTTCGTTATTTTTTGCAATGCTTGTACGTTGAGCATCATAAAGGAGATAAACATGAAAAAGCAGCACACCATTCGTGGAATAGTATTTCTGCTTACGCTGGTGGCTTTGGTTTTTGCGGCCATTGTTCCGCAAACCAATGTTCTTGCCCAAGATGCAGATCTCGTCCGCCTCACAATCAACAATAAAAGTGGGCGAGATATTTGGTATCGGCTTGACGCCAAGGAATTTGACCGCCATGACTATTATTATTTTCATATTCCGGCTGGCGAAGCGCGGTATTACACGCCCGCGCGCGGCGTTTATGAGTACATCCTGTACGCTTGCGGGATCAATGTGAAAGGCGAATTAGACCTCTCCACTCATAAAGTTATCAATGTGCCCGAATGTGGCATGAAATCGCATTATGGCCCGCAAGACCAGGAAAATATCGAAGACGTGGGCGATCAATTACGGCTGGTTGATGTTACTCTCGTAAACGACTCCGGGCGCTATATGAAACTGATTCTCGAAGGACCGAGTGTCTTCGTGTTCCAATTATTCGCGGAAGAAGAAAAAGAATACACCATCCCGATGGGCTATTACGAAGTTACCATGTATGGCTGTGGTGGTACTCATCATCTCACCTTCTATGCCCGCTTCCACAAGGTTAAAGAATTTACCTGCCCGTAACCAGTGGCCCAATATACATTGACCTAAACAAAAACGCCAGTGATTTTTCACTGGCGTTTTTGTCGGGATGGTGGGATTCGAACCCACGGCCTCGCCGACCCGAACGGCGCGCGCTGACCGGGCTGCGCCACATCCCGTAATAGCGGCGTGATTATAACGTACCCCAAAACCTTTGACAAGCCCATTCCTGCGAAATTTGCTTTGAAAGCGAGGTAGCATCATGCAAGCCATGCAGTTGAACCATTTTCAACAGGTTGAAAATAATCCACTCACGCTGGTAGATACGCCGCTGCCTGAGGCGAAAGCCGGGCAAGTTCGCATTCACGTTGAAGTATGCGGTGTTTGCCATACCGATCTTCATACTGTTGAAGGAGAAATTCTGCCCCCGAAAATGCCCATCATTCCTGGCCATCAGGTGGTTGGCGTTGTAGATCAACTTGGCGAAGACGTGACCCATCCCACATTGGGCAGCCGTGTGGGTGTTCCCTGGCTCTATGATGTTTGTGGTGAGTGTACTTTTTGTCTTTCTGGAAATGAGAATCTATGCCCTGAAGCGCGTTTTACCGGTTTTCATATAGATGGCGGCTACGCTGAATATATGTTGGCCGAAGCGAAATATGCCTTGCCTATCCCCAAAGGTCTGACTAGCGCATACGCCGCCCCGCTCCTGTGTGCGGGCATAATTGGTTATCGTTCATTGAAACAGGCAGACTTGGAGCCAGGAGAGCGTTTGGGGCTGGTAGGTTTTGGGGCCATCGCTCATCTTGCCATTCAGGTTGCCCGCCATTGGGATTGTGAAATCTATGTTTTCACGCGTTCGCCTGACCATCGTCACCATGCGCTGGAATTGGGCGCGGCCTGGGTTGGCGGCTCGGAAGATACTCCGCCAAATACATTGGATCGCGCTATCATCTTTGCTCCGGCTGGAGAATTGGTGCCAAAAATGCTCGCGAAATTGCGCCCTGGGGGAACTCTGGCAATTAACGCTATTTATATGTCGCCGATCCCTGAGATGCCATACGACCTCATCTATGCTGAGCGGACTTTACGCAGTGTTGCCAATGCAACCTATCAGGATGGGGTCGAATTGCTGGATTTGGCGATGGAAATTCCGATACAGGCAACCACCCAGCAATATGCGCTGCCCGATGCCAACCGGGCTTTATTCGATCTCAAATATAGCCGTTTCAATGGTGGGTATCACGGACCTTAGCCGTGATGATTTAAGCCCATACATTGAGAAGTTCGAGCGTTCTTTGGGAGTATCGCCCTCTGCGCTTGGGCGGTTTCCAACGTGGTGGAGGTACCTTGAAAAGGAAAACTTCCTCAATGCTCCAGCAGTGATCTGTGATTCCGGCTGC
>Ga0233437_1001811_pt1 | contig 36119 bp, 37 predicted proteins | sample SI_122_August201_FD_182714 | JGI IMG/M metagenome (GOLD analysis project Ga0233437, IMG submission 182714) | Seawater microbial communities from Saanich Inlet, British Columbia, Canada - SI_122_August2016_200_MG | ecosystem: Environmental > Aquatic > Marine > Inlet | place: Canada: British... | reverse complement strand
GAAAACGTACTCCAAGAATTGACGCAAACCTGCCACTTTGGTATTGCACTAAACGAGGGACTTGGATGAGGGAATAAGTGGTAAACTTATTTCCGGAATAGGTGGCAGTTTTCGCCGGAATACGCAGGCTGGCATGCTTCAGCGTTTTATCCAAGAATTTATAGGCTATTGCCGTTTGGCGAACTTTTCCGACCGGTCCATTCAGGCATTGACCTCTCGATTGAAAGAATTACAATCCTTTCTGAAAGTCCACCAAATACGATCCGTTAAAAAGATCACCTATCTTGATCTGGTCGCCTTTGTAGCCGACTTTAACAGCCCTTCCATCCATGTCCGAAAATCACGGGTGTGGACCTTGAGGCAATTCTATCACTTCTTAGCACTCAATAACAAGGTTGCCAAAAATATCGCCACCGGGCTTCCATATCCTAAGATCGAAAAAACCGTTCCACAGTTTCTGACTCAATAGGAATACAACCGACTGATACGATACTTTAGCACCCGGGCTAACGATCTTTGGGGTTTAAGAAATCTGATCATTGCCATGCTCCTGGGTACCATGGGCTTGAGGACCACCATACTGAGGATGATCCAGATCACCGATGTCGATATCCGCTGCGGGCTCCTGTGGGTCCGTGAAAAGGGGCGACGACAGCGTAACATGATCCTTGCGCAGCCTCTTTGTGAAATTATCGAAAAATATCTGAAACTTTTGCAGCGTAAACAAGGCCCCTTATTGATCTCTTTGCGTGGTAAACGCATCTCCCAGCGTGCCCTGCAGGACATCTTCCGTAAAGCCGCTGATGCGACTGGCATCAACAAAACCCTTCATGCACGCCTTTTCCGGCATACGGCGGCAACCCACTTGAATCGGGTCTCCGGCATCGAGATCACTCAGCATATTCTAGGTCACAGCCATCGTGCCAATACGTTAAAATACGCGCATCTCAATCCCGATCAGTACGCCGTTTACATGAAACAACACCCTTTCATCCAAATGGAGGCCCCATGATTGCTCTGATCGATCAGTACCGCACCGAGCTTGAAAAAATCAACGCCTTTGCCGCCTCAACCATCGAAACCTACACCATTGGAGTCAAAGCCTTTTGTCATTACGCAAAAACCGTTCTTCACATCGATCCCGCCACGGCAAAGGCCGATCACCTGCTTCAATGGCTCCTGCACCTGAAACACTCCGGTATCGCTCACAGCCGGCTTGAAAATCACCACTATTCGCTCAAAAGCTTTTTTGCCTTCGTACACAAAACCGGATTGACCGACTCAAACCCCGCCAATGTCTTGCCGCTTTTGATCCATCGACGCAGGGAGCGTACACATCCGATTAATGGTTCCGATGCCTTCAGGCTGCTACACTCTTTTGACCGCAATAGCTGGACCGGTCTGTGGGACTACACCTTGGTCTCTATTCTATGGGCCCTGGGGCTAAGAACCTCAGAACTCACCGGACTTAACGTCAGAGACTTTAAACCCGCCCATGGTAAACGCACCGGACTGCTCAGAATCCGGGGTAAAAACAAAAAACAGCGGGCACTTTTTGTCGTCGACCGGCTCTTTGATCAACTCGTGGAATATCTGGCTCACCCACAGTCGCCTCGGAAAAAATTAGCGCCCATGTTCCCGGCCGACACCAGAAAAACGGCCATCTCAAACAGCCGAGTCCAGCGCATTGTCAAAGATCATTTGGGGGTCAAGTCTTCGTTTGACCCTTTCTGAGATTTAATAAGAGTCAAACGAAGACTTGACCCCCTCCTTTGGCAAATATCCTACTGGGTGATCTTGATAAAGAGCTTGAGAAGAGGGGGCACAGGTTTGTCCGCTACGCCGATGACTTTCTCGTGTTAGTGAAAAGTCACCGGGCGGGAGTGCGAGTGTCCCAAAGTATCGAGCGGTTTCTCAACCGTAGGCTCAAACTCAAGGTCAACGAGAGGAAAAGCCGGGTGGCGAAAACGGATGACACGGACTTTCTGGGTTTTACTTTTAAGGGAACCAAGATTCGGTGGTCGGACAAGGCTTTCCATCAATTCAAATGGAGACTCAAACGCCTGACCGGCCGCAGTTGGTTCGTGTCAATGGGATACCGTATGGGGAAGATTGCGCAATATCTTCGGGGCTGGATAAATTATTTCGGTATATCGGAGTATTATAGCCCGATACCCGAAATTGATCACTGGCTCCGGCGCCGGGTACGAATGTGCTATTGGAAACAGTGGAGACGTGTACGTACCCGAATTCGCAATCTTCTCAAAATGGGTGCCCATCCGAACGTCGCCATTCCCATGAGTTTTTCTCGTAAAGGCCCCTGGAAATGTGCCCGGACGTTAGCCACGCAAACCGGCATGGCCAACCAATGGCTTAAGGATCAAGGTCTGCTATCTGTCAAAGAACTGTGGGTGAATATTCATTACCCGGCTACGGCCCGGTAGTTTAGGTGAAACGCCCAGTCCGCCTAGGCGGATGCTGCGTGTTGTGGGGGCTGGGGGTTAGAAACCCCCGGCTACCCGATTAGCCCATTACTCTATAACTGAGCTATTACGGCGTCTACTGCTCCCAAGCATTCATCAACTCGCTCTCTGTTTATCTGTACACTACCACCATGCACTTGATAATGCCCACCATGCATCTGCGATAAACGATGTCCTAAGTGGGCCGCTACAACGCCAGCTGTATTAAAGTCTCTTAGTGGTGCAGAAAATATGTCCCTAAACTCCTGTAATGAATTTGGAATTTGTTGTCTATTGGTAAAATAATGAGGATGATTTTGATATGCAGACCAGAGTGCATTTGCTGTAGCATCAGATAGAGCGCCAAATGCAGCGGCCGCTCCACCATATTGAGTTAACCTATTTCCTATAATTAAATGAAGCTTCGGTATGGGTACATTTTGTTGCGGCGCTTTTGCCGCAAATGTCCACGAACCATATATAGGATGAGGGGGTGTTTGTCCATGTAACAAAATAAACATCGCATTTGTTGCAACACGTGAAGAATCATCAGCGTTGACAGGGGTAATAAGTTTGTCAACAGCGGATAATGCCAATTCGGTATAAATCGAAAAACTTGGATTAGTATCAAAAAACACCATCCAATCGCGCTCATTGTCATTTTCCGCAATATTTTCTATTAACCGGCGAAAAATAAGATGAATCCAACGCCATGGTTGTGATTGAGGCGTTAACGGTGGCGCGTTAGCAGCGGCATTAATGGCAGGAGCCATTGGTTCTAAATTTCCATCTCCACATAAAAGATATAGGTTGTTTGTAAGATTGGCATTAGAATCAGACACCCTTACCAAGTAGTCCATTGGATTTGGTAACGGCGCGCCAGTTCCGTTTGAGATCACAGTACTGAGATATCCAACTACCGTTTTAGGTGTCGCAGAGGTACAGTATGTAAAAACTGAATCTTCACCCGAAGTTCCTCCACCAAGTAGCATCATACTTGCATTAGACTGGGGGCATAAATCAATAACCAATACATTCTTATCTTGATTTGTTTCAGCATAGCGTGCAGCAAGATGAAAAGTTATAGTACTTTTTCCAACGCCGCCTTTGTTATTCCAAATACCGTAAGTATTCAAGATTGCCATTGTTTTTCCTTTCTAATAGAATTTAAGGCTAACGCTGCTGTGGGGCGCGAGGAACGAGCGTCCCTACCAGCAAATGGTTATGGCAGAACATATTGTAAAGCCGGCATCTCATCTGAAGTGATCAGAACATCATCCTTTTTAAGATCGTATTCTTCAAAACATTCATTATCTATATCTGCAACAACTTGGTTGTGATAATTTGCCATCCATACATATTTATTTAAAACAGCATTAAGTTTTTTATGTTTCTCACTACCAAATAGAATGACTTCACGGTGCCTCTGAAGAAATACAGGATACATCTCAGGCTCGTCCATCTCGCTCTCAATAGCTCTTGCATAATCGATGAACCACATGCCATCGTCACCTTGCTTTAGCAAATCATGTATATATTCTGAGTCCTGTTCTATGCTGTGATGCTCTGCCTTTAATAATTTGTTCGATTTATATTCCTTAATTAATTGTGGATCTACAATAATTCTTGGATATCGAGCGAATTTTTTTTCTAGCTCATAAGCTTCGACTAATGCTGGCCCAAATACTCTGCCATCAGAAATTAAAATATCACCAAAAGTAACACTGCCCCTTATCAAAATATTTGTATCGATCAACTCCCCCTGTGCATGTACAAGACTAAGAAGCTCTTGGAATAAAAGCCCAATTGGATAGGCCAAATTTTCTTCAGATTCCAACTTCCTTACCCGTACAATTGAATCAGAGAAAGAGATAACTTCCGGTTGGTAAAGTGTGGCCATTTCGGTATTAGGTACTGTTGCTCTTTCAACCGCATCAAGTATCTTGTTAATATTAATATCCGCAACGTTTTTGACCAACTCACCAAAGCCAAGGATATCGAGGAAGGTGATTATTGCTTTTTGATACATTTTTTCTCCAAGGCCATAACGTCACGGGTCACCTGGCGCAGAGCCTACCCTAAAAAACGATTAAAATCAGGTAGCTTACGTAAAATCCAAAAATATTTTATTCGGCACGGCTCCTGCGATCAGGTGCAGCCGCTTTGTTATGTGCCATTCGTACGGTTGTTTATTTCACAACTTTAGTGTGAAACCGAGTAACATGTGTGCTGATCGGTGTTGTAGTATAATCGATCCACCCAGCCCCTGTCCTCCGAGCGGTGGTTCGTGCCAGTTTTGCCATTCCCTTTTTCGCGGTGGCTACAAAAGGAATAAACGCACCGCCAACTTCGTCGATGACGTAGAGGACTTTCGAGTCACGCGAATCGCGCCGCCGTTCCGCTTGACATCGGGCAATAATGCGTTTTTCGATTTCCGATGCCAATTGCGTCGAGTCTTGGGTTAACGACGTTGGGACGGCACCTGTTGCGCTAAATGCGTCGTTGGCCTCCGAGATAGCAGCGTCAAGCTCTGCAATATAGCGATGCGTGAGCGGCTCCGACCTCAATTCGATAATGTCTGAAGCGTTCAGTCGGTCAATCGCATCCCGTCGAACGGCAAAGTAATCCATCACGGCAGCGTCAGCAACATCTCGATAACCAGTATTTCCCAATCCGATGTATGCAATTTTGGGGGCGGAGATATTTGCGGCTTCCCATAATTCGGATGTTATCAGTGGAACACCATTTGTTATTTCAGCACCAACGGCGCAATAAATGAAGTGCGCTACCTTTCGCATCTGGCTGCTAAGGTAGGACCCGTTCAGAATATCCGCAGTTTGTTCAAGCGTTGGTACACCATTCAATGATTCAACGGCACGAATGACAATATCTACCTGATGTTGGATAGCGGCTTTTCTGGCACGTTCGCGAAACGCCCGTAACGCTGCTAAGACGTAGGTCTTCACTTTGCCCGCAGCTTTCGACTCGTCGTAGAGCATCGCGGCTGAAGATTCAGACTCAAGAAATTCGGCAATCGCTATATCATCAGGGCGCGCTTCGCTGCCATACTTTGACACAATGTGGTTGCGCAAACTGCCGCTCGTCGCCCGCATGTCAAGCAATAGTGAGCCTGAGCGTAAAAAGTCTGTGTTTTCAACAATCAGAGTTCGGAGGAATGGATTCTTGACTACTAACGACGTCGGCAACGTCACCCGATCGTGGAGAAGGCACGACAGCTTGAGAGAGATTCGTGCATTCTGAAATGCGGATTTGCTCGTGCCACTGATAAAGGGATACGCGCTCGACAATCGTAAGGGTGGATGCGACAACGTTTCAGGATAAATTAGTTTCATTGAAATATGCAGGGCTCCTCGGCACATAATGCTCAGCTTGAGGAGCGTGGGTGGAGCGCCAGCGTAACCCACGTCACTCTCAAAGCTGTTGTTCGGTAAAATTTATATTTGTTTATACAAGTCTTGTGCAAATAATAGATATGCTGTGTTTTGTTCTGATAAATTTCTATCGATAAGGTCTGTATCTATTTGCACTACTGAATTTAATGCTCTTTGTACTTCTGGATTTTCCCATTCTAAATTTGTATTTCCTATAAAATAGGCAAAACTTTCCATCTGCCTATACACATGCTCTATAACAGAGATGGCATGCTGGCATTTGTCGTAATTCTCAATTCCATAGATCTGGCCTTTGACCGTTAGAGACTTCATTTTTCCTACGATTTTTCTTAATGGTTCTATATAGCTAATCATTCGATCACTGCTTTCTTTGCCACGAGATTCTATGAATGATATAGCATTATTATTTTCAATATTTTTATAATTCGTCCTTGCACCTTTATAACTTTCAAAACCGATTTTAGTGAACTTTATAGAGCTGACAACAGGTGATGCCGCTAACATAAACTCATGAACTTCATCAGTAAGTTTGTCAATAAAATCGACTTGTTTCTGCAGCTTTATTTGCTTTTTCCATTGTCCCAAGGCATAGGTGGCTATTATTGCCACCCAAACAGCTGCAATAGCCGAAAGAGTTCCAGTCCAATCTAATTTTGTTAAAAATTCAAAGTATTGATACATATTCAATTGCAATTTTTCTACCGAACCGTTTAAATCAGCGGCGCGGCCCTTTGCGTCCGCTGAATTTGATGGTTAGCGGCTTTTCACATCGATACTCCAAGGAAATCGCGTACGCTTGTTTTCCATTCCTCTTTGACTCGATGCGTTTGACAATATTCTTTCAGGTGCATTGATATCATCAAGGAATCAGGCGAATGCAGATCTGATTTTCTGGCAATATCCTTGGCCAGCTCATCTTTCGAGTGAATCCAATCAACCAAAAGGATACCCTGCGCCGGAACTTCATGAACAATAAGTCCTTCAGGAATTCTTTCACGATTTTCGGTGGACAGAGCCAACAGCGGGCCACTCGGGCATTTCTTGGCAACAGAAATAGCGCGAATTAGTGCCGTCCCCATTACCGGAAAAAGAGTCATGATTCCTCTGCCAAGACGTACTCTTTTGTCAGGATCTGTTGCGTCTCTTACGGATGAAGGATAGCAAGATAAAATATCCGCAAAATCACCGTCTGAAATTGTAGCCTTCGCATAACGGCCAGAATGTGCAACATGTCGAAGCAAGGATATGGCTATTGCCAAGGGTCTTAAAAAAGTTTCTTCCGGGAAATCGCTGACTATAACGAAACCATCGCCAATTTGATGAGCAAAAATTCTATCAGGGGATTCAGGATAGTATTGAGTACCAATCCGGAAGATTCCCTCCATAAGTTCGCCGAGTGACAACAGGACAAGATTTTCCTTGCCGTAAAAATGCCCAAAGCCTTCTAAATCAATATTGATGGCCCATCGACCGACGGGCTTTTCGTTTAATCTTTTCATTTTATTATCATGCTTCTATTGATAACGGAGCCGCCAAAAAGTCCATATTGCCCTGCGGTGACCATAGCACCTGTATCGCCACTTTTTTCGAGGACTTCGTAGCCTTTGGCTCCACAAATCTCTCCGGCTTTTTCATAGCACATGCCCCAGTTTAAGGCGCTACCGGAACAGTTTATGCTGTATCCTTCCCTGCCGTCAGAGGTGTACGTTTTTTTGGAAGTTGCGCAGCCACTCACAAAGGCAACAATCATCAGAAACAATATCGCTATTCTCATATTCTCTTCCTCCTTTCGTTTTGTACCGCTAACGGTTGAAGTAACCGGGCGCCGGTACAAACTTGGTGGCCCCGGAGTTATACGCGGACCGCGATTTATTTGCGCTCCGGTTCACTGATTTGTTAGCATCCTATATCTCAAATTCCGCCCCTGCCGTTTCCCACAAGTCGCCAAAGCAGATACAATCGAAAGCCGCGCTATTAATGGCTTTATCCCAAACCCCTTTGCATGTTACGCATTGGCGAAAGATTTCGTAGTCGCCGTCCCAAATTCCTTTAATCTGGAAATACTTCTCTCCGGGGTCAATCGGGGACCCGCATTCGCAGCACTGATGTTGTTTTCTTGCAATGGGCCATGATTCCCAAGTCACGGAGGGCAAGTCTAATTCGCAATAACACATATCTCTTATCCGGTGGTGCTAACAAGTGATTCTATGGTTTCTGGACAATTCCATAACCCGGAAAGTTCGGGGAGTCAGAGGAAAGCAGGGTTTTTGTTGATTTGTGCAGCAACTGGTACACGCCTCCCCAAAAAACCAATCATTTCCATATATAACACAAAAAAAGGCTTGACAAGCTTTTGGAAACATTTTAATAGAGCTTTCTGTATATCATACAAAATAAACATAATAGCCAGTTTCCGGGGAATGCGAAATGATTGCTATTCCATCAGCAATACGGGTGCCATTCGAGCAACGTTTACTGGAGAATGCGATTCCGAAAAAAACCCATTGGTCTTACATAAAGTGGTTGCGATATTATCTGGATTTTTGTGAGAAATACGATTTTCGTGATGCAAAAATAGAGAGCTTGGCTCCTTTTCTCCGGAAGCTTAAGGAAAAAAATCAGACAAAGGAGCAACAACAGCAGGCTATGGATGCGGTTGAATTATATTTCGATCTCACTGATGGAAAATACCCCATCCCGAAGCTCCCTTTACATCCAAAGACTATCTACAAGGGGCATGCCGCTTTTAAGGATGCAAGACAATTCTCCGTAAAGAAAAAATCAGGCGGGAAACCTATAGCGGAAGGTCCCTGGGAAAATAAAGCGGGTCCGGTTGAAGCGCTTCGAATCGCCGACCGCGGGCCAACATATAGGGATTCCAACCAGGTCCACACCATTAAAAAACCGGAGACAGCTTTCTATGGACCGCCTAATGCCCCCTATCAATCGAACCAGGCAAAAAATACAGGGGGATCGTCCTGGCAGGCCGAGTATACCAGGTTGTCCAACGAAATCCAGGTTCGACATTATTCTCCAAAGACACTGAAGACTTACAGAGGGTGGATGCAAAAATTTCAAACGTTTACGAAGAGCAAAGCCCCGGGGTTGCTTTCGACCGATGATGTCAAGGAGTACCTGACGTTTTTAGCGGTGGAGCGCAAGGTGGCTGCTTCCACTCAGAATCAGGCGTTCAATGCGCTGCTCTTTTTTTTCCGCCATGTCCTTGAAAAGGAATTCGGAAAGGTCGACGGGGTTGTCAGGGCAAAGCGAAAACCTTACATTCCGGTAGTGTTGTCCCGTGAAGAAATCGATACAATTCTGACTAACCTTTCGCCTCCATATGATTTGGTGGTGAGACTGCTTTATGGATGCGGGCTTCGTCTTTTTGAATGCTTGAATCTTCGTGTTCAGTGTGTGAATTTCGATACAGGTATCTTAACCGCCCATGACGGCAAAGGAAAAAAAGATCGAACCGTTCCATTGCCCCAAACGATTATCCAGGACCTCCGGGCACACCTTGAATCGGTGAAAGATCTGCACCAGCGGGACCTGGTTCGGGACTATGGCGGTGTGTTTCTGCCAGACGCGTTGGCGGAAAAATACAAAAATGCCCCAAGGGAGCTAGTCTGGCAATGGTTATTTCCTGCCATACAACTGACCTATGTGGAGAAGACCGGGGAATACATGCGGTATCATCTCCACGAAACCCATGTGCAGAAGGCTATCAGGCCCGCGGTAAGGACATCAAGAATTACCAAGCGCGTCTCATCCCATACGTTTCGCCACAGCTTTGCCAGTCATTTGCTCCAGGCAAATTATGATATCCGGACGATCCAGGAATTACTCGGACACAGTGATGTCAGAACCACCATGATTTACACCCATACCGTGAAAAGCATCACCCTCAAGGAGGCCAAAAGTCCCCTTGATTTATGACACCTCACTTGTGATAAAGGGGACGGCCCACGTATTTGAAATTTTTAAAAAGTAATTTTCCGCACCCGGCGGATATGATTTGGAATAGTGGCGTGATGGAATCCTGGGTGAGACATTCAATTCAGTTGAGCATACCGATCAGATGGCTGGCCTGTCCCTTGGTCAGTCCGGCGGGCACCTCTATTTTACGGTGACGAAGCACCCGGACCTGTTTGTCAGTGGCCGGTGCCCGCCGCCAGCTGGTGCGGAGTTTGACCAGAGGCAGTAAATCGGCAAACTGATTCTTAACTAGGCTCTCGGCCGCCAGAATTGCGGAACGGAGGTCGGTTTTACTCGTTGTTGTCTTTTCTCTTCCCCGTTGACGAAGCTGCACTTCCCATTTGTCCAGAATGGTGGGTACGACTGCAATGGCATTGCCTTCTGTCAGGCCCAACCGATAGCCCTTATTCCCCAGATTTGTCCATGCATATTCGGCATAGATCGCCAACTCCGGGGGTGTCTCCAGGTCGAATAGATCGATCTTTGTGCACAGATACCGTAAACCACTCAGGGATGTTGCCCGGTCAATGGGAACCCAGGGGCGGTTTGACTCCACCCATTCAATAGCTTTTTCCGCATCATCTGTTGTGCGGCCCTCAAGATCGAAATCATCGGAAAGGCCAAAAAGACCGGGGAGCGTGGTGAGGCTATGTTCGCGGGTCGCATCTACAATATCGACAATTGTAACGTTTTCTTTTCCCGGATAGAGGCGCGTGCCCCTGCCGATCATCTGGGTATACAAAAGCGAAGACTTGGTCGGTCGAGCAAGAATGATACCCTCCACTGTTGGTTCGTCGTAGCCTTCGGTGAGTACCATACAGTTTGTCAGCACCTGAATTCTGCCTGCATGGAAGTCTTTAAGCGCCTTTGCACGTTCAGAACTGTCCATATCACCGCTCACCGCCGCAGACGCAATCCCCTTTTTGTTGAATGCATCTGCGAGACTGTACACATGCGCAACATCCACGCAGAAGCACAGGGTCTGCTTGCCTTCAAGATGGGAACGGAATACGTCTACAATCATGTCATTGCGCTCAACAACATTTACCGCCAGCGATAACTGTGATGCCACAAAATCACCCATTCGGGTCTTTACCCTGGAAAGATCGATGTCCGTCTCGACCCTGTAACCGGCAACCGGCGAAAGGTAACCCGTCTTGATCATCTCGGGCAGGGGCTTTGAATAAACGATCTCCTGGAAGACGGCGTCGAGACCTGAACCGTCACCGCGTTTGGGAGTGGCGGTAAAACCGACCAGTAGTTTGCGGGTATCGGGAGCGAAGACGCCGAAATATTCAAGGATGCGCCGGTAGGTGGCGGCCGTGGCATGATGCGCTTCATCGATCACAATCAAAAAGAAACGATCCGGGTCAAGGCGCTGCAAACGCTTTGACCCTTTGCGCCCTAAGGTGGGAACGCTGGCCACGACCACATCGCAGTCAATATCTGCACGGCTTCCTGCCTGCTCCACGGCCACACACAGGTTATGATTTGCCTGCCGGATCTTATCACAGGCCTGATCCAGCAACTCTTTGCGATGGGCCAGCACCAGCATCTGCTTTTTCATTTTGAAATAGCGGGGGAATTCAGCAAAAATAACCGTTTTCCCCGACCCGGTAGGAAGACAGGTTAACTGGCGCCGCACACCGGCCCGGTAGCGTTCAAGAATGGATTCCAGGCACGCTTTCTGGTAATCACGCAGGCGAAAGGTTGTGCTCTGAAGATTTTTTTCCTTCATGGCATTCTTGAGATGATTGAGTAATCGTTCAAGGGTTCAAAAATTCAACGAATTGTCGATGAATTTCTTGCTTCGGCCCGAAGACGCCATTCCCCTTTTTTTTGTGTGATACTATACTCGCCAATCAATCGAAGGTCATTGGCAAACATAGCTTTCTTCCTGGAAATAAATTGTTCTATTAATCCAGTAGCTCGTCAAGACCGGAATCTTTGTGGAAGATCACTTTGTGTTTTTTTCGAAGCCTTACGATTTTGGGATCAAAATTCTCCATAATGTCTTTATATTGCTTATCCAGATATTTTGTTAACAACTGTTTTTCTTCTTCCAATTTTCGAAAAAAGAAAGCGTGATCCGTCTGTTCGGCGGCACGGCAACAACGCATGAAAGTTTTGAAATGAATGCGTTTCAAAATCTCCTTGTCCGTAAACAGAAAGTGATGGCTTGGATCATCCACCTGGCTCTGATTCAGAATAAAAACGTGCTTCTCCGACTTTTCATCAAACTCATCCATGAGCCTCTCGTGCACCTCGCTTATGTGTCTCCAGAACCGATGTTTCAGTTCGTCCAGCTGCGATTCCAGACCCTTGGCCTCAATTCTAAGATCAAACCGATAACCGGGACCTTCAGCCTTTCCGTGGTCTTTTCCGTGCGTGAATTCGTGCGGAATCAGCTTTTCCATATAGTCATTCCCATATTCATCAAGCTGACAGTAGAGGTAACCGGCAACCATGCTTAGCACGCCATAGCTGAAAGAGTCGTCTATCATCAACCGTGCCCAGGTTAAATACAGCGACCCTCTATATGGTTTTTCTTCGTAATCCTTTTGCTCTCTCTTGCGGGAGTCTTCCTGGAACTTATAGTCATCAAAATCGTAATCATAAAGCGTCTCAAAACTGAGCAAGTTTTTTTGACTGCCGAAAACTTCATTCAAGTAAAAAGAATCTTCACCAATTCCTTGTATGGGAAGCAATGTTGCGTTAAGTTTTGAACATTGCACCTCGTTCATTGCCTGCCATGCCTCCTCTACCTCATCACTGTTGGAACTAGAAATATCAAACAGCTCTCTCAACAGGAATTGCCTGATCTTAAAGGCATCCTCTTCCGGTGTGTCAACACGGTATTGCTCCTGGCGATCTTTATCCCAGGAAAAATAATCAGGCACAAATCTGATAATCGCTTTTTTCAATTCCGGTGACATTGATTTCCTCTATTGCTTCCGATACCGAAGAAGCGGCTAATTTCAGGCATAAATGGACTCGCGATGTAATGCGGGGAAAACGTCTTCCGATTTTTTTCCCGTTGCTTTGAGGTACAAGGAGTCTGGGCAAAGATCAATTTTGTCGCCCCAGGCAAGCTCGCCGAATGAGCCGATCCGAACCTGTTCGAAAACATGCGGGTCACGCCACAGGGCGAAAATACCTTTGCCGACCAACTCAGAGAGGTCAACCACCCCGGACACACCGTCGTCAAAAACCACTTCCAGGCGATAATTCTTTAATACCTTTACCGTGGTGATCTTAACCATTGTTTTATACCTCCTAATTTTGTCATGATATCATGGGATAAAGTGCAATGAAAGAGTGCCGGGTGAAATCTGAAGCCAACGTATGGGGTTTTATCCATTGTCCCGCAGAACACGAAAGCGGCAAGGTGCTGATTATCTGATGAATCAATGCTGTCGGTTTCGTAGAAAGTCGAAAATTCCTTTAGAACGTTATTCCGGCAGATCCCGGATCGAGTCCGGGAGGAATCCAGTGTGTTCAGTACTTTCTGGATGCCCCCGGCTTAGAACCTGCCGGGGCAGGCTTATCAAGTCCGGCATGACGAACCTGGGACTCTTTAGGAAACCAACAATGCTTTTTTCTGAAAGGGATGATGCTTTTGTCTGCGTGTGTCTGCGGTAAAAAAAAACCTACGGGTTTGCCGCGGCCGGCTATATGCAGAAATTTTGCCTCAGCCATGGGCGTCACTATCCCTATCGTCGGTATGCGTTAAGGCGTTGACTCCCCTATATTTCATGCAGCTTTCGAGGCCTTACGAGGAGCAGGGGCGCCCATTAAAAGACCTTGTGTGCTGAGGTCTTCATCAATGTCCGGCCAATGTATTCCGTATCCCGCCCCAGCTATTTTCCAGTTCTCGCGCTGTTCCGGTGAAGCATGTAGCAAACGGGGGTACCAAGCCAGGGGAACCGTTATGGCCCGTCCGTCAAAAAGATCCACGCAGATAACATCTGCAGTAAAGCGGACGTCCATGACGCGTTCTCCTGCTTTAGGTTCCAAAGTATTCATTCCATGACTTCTTTAATTAATTCAATATGTTTACCCCAATGATACGCTATAGAGCTAAGGACAATTTATACTGTCATTGCCAATGGCTCTATTCCATCGAGATCGACGGTCTGCTTGACATGCCAGAGGTTGTAACTATTCTGCATCGCCAGCCAACTTTCAGGAGAACGCCCCAGCCCTTTAGAAAGCCGTAAAGCCATTTCAGGGCTTACGTTGCTCTGCCCCTTAATCAGGCGCAAAAAAGTGGATGGCGCCACCTTGAGTTTTAAGGCAACACTACGATAGCTTATGTTAGATGGCTCCAGATATACTTCCCGGATAAACTCACCAGGATGAGGTGGATTGAACATTCCCATTAGTGGTAATCCTCATAATCGACAACGTATACGCTGCCGTCTTGAAATTTGAATGTAATGCGCCAGTTCTTGCTAACATCGATGGCCCACAGGCCTGCTTTATCTCCCTTGAGTGGATGCAAACGAAAACCTGGCAAGTCTATATCTTGTATATTGGTTGCAGTATCCATGGCGATGAGACGCATTCTGAGCTTCTGCTTGTGTTTTGCTTGAATGCCTGCCAGGCTACCGGTATTGTAGAATTGCTCCAGGCCTTTGTGCTTGAATGATTTAATCACGTTGACCAATCATACTCCATGTTGCGCAATACGCAACACTTTTTTGGAAAGCTATCTGAAAATTGACCGGATCACCCTTCACGGTGAAATGATTGAAGCTCTAACGTATAGGGTTTTATCCATTGTCCCGCTTTTTAATTTGATGCTGAGACGCCATCAAGTGAAAGGTCATCGGGGTGCAACGGGGGCCGAAACAGTTCGATTGATTAGCCGGATAAAACGTGCCGCCTGTGAGAGGATGATGCGGCACTAAAGTTGACGAACTTGTAAAGACTATATTATCACGCAAAGGCGCAAAGACGCCAAGGAAAGATCCTTAATCCGCAGATTTCACGGATTACTCTAATTGTTTGAAGAACGATGCGAAATCGGTAGGGTCTAATTCTCCGCCGCCTGTGGAGAGGTCGTTCATCAATAAGTTAACTTTGCGCGCTTTGCGGCTTTGCGTGAGATTTTGATTTTTTACGAAACCATCAATGCTTATGCCTTCAAAGCAAAATTCTTTTTGCATGCCGGGTCGTCTTGTGGGGTCGTAGCTCGCAGAGCGAAGCCCCAAGCCGGAGGCGAAGCCTGGTCTGCGTGTGTCTGCGGTTAAAAAAATATCAACTTACGGGTTTGCCGGGGCCGTGCAGATCAGAAGCTCAAGGGTTTCGGGGCCGGTGTTTTTTACCCCGTGTTCACACCAGGGCGGCATGTGGACAAAGGTTCCCCGTTTTACCTGATGCGTTTCTCCGGCCAGAATGACTGTGCCCTTACCCCTTAGCACGTAATAGCTTTCCTCTGTGCGGTGAAAACTGGTGCCGAGGGATGCATGGGGCGGGAGCACCAGTACGGCGACACTCATGTGCTGTGACGGGGCATTGGGGTTCGTTGGATGTACGACCCGGATACCGGTGCCGTCACAGTTCGGGTACTTGACCGGGATCCCGTCCTGAACCGTCAGGATGTGCCCCGGAACCGGTTTTTCGGGTTTTTCCCCGTCTTTATCTTTGTTGTAAACAGCGACTTTTACCTGTTCGGTGGGTTTGGCCATGACGGGATCCTCCGGGTCTGTTCTATTGATGAACTCATACAAACTATATTTTCGCGCAAAGGCGCAAAGACGCAAAGGATATACCTTATGAAAGGAGCGAATCGGCCAGGCCCGTAAAATCGGGCACGGTCACATCCGGCTGGAACACGGTGTCTTCATAGGGGTGTCCGTACCGGTCTACAAAGGCGCCCCTGAATCCGCAGGCCCGGGCCCCGACCACATCAAATGTGTTTGAAGAGACCATCATGCATTCCCCCACCTCGAGCTTAAGGTTTGCGGCGGCCCGGCGATAGACTCCGGGATGGGGTTTAAAGGCTCCTACGGTTTCCACCGAGATGATGTCGTCAAAGTCGTACTGGATGCGGTTTTTGGCCAGATGATCAAGAAAATGAGGTTCTCCGTTTGAAAGCGCCACCAGCTTGAACCGTTTCTTTAGACGATGGAGGCCGTCTATTACTTCCGGAAACGGGGATAATTTCTGCCAGGCGCCCATGAATTCAACCACCTCATCCGGGGTAAAGGAGACCTTGTTTGACTTTAATGTCCAGACAAATCCCCGGCGTGCGGTTTCAAGATAACCGCTGTGGCCCAGCATCATGATGGTGTCCTGATACTGCTCGATGCGCTGCCGGTATCGCCACAGGTCCCAGAATCCCTCGGGGGAGGCGTCTGAGCCTTTTGCCTTTAAAAAATCGGCAATATAGGGGGTCAGGCTTCCGCCTAAATTGAGAACCGTTCCAAACAGGTCGAAAGTAAGGGCTTTTACCCGTGATAAGTTGTCCATGTGTAAAATCTCCTTTTTTTATTCTATTAAGGAAAACCTAGTCCTTTTTGGCAAGACGGGGATTGATGGCTCTGTTATTAAATAAAATGTGTAACTGTTCAGGATGTTTAGGCTGTAGGCTAAAGGCTGTTAGTTTACGAAGCCTGCGCTATCTGCGCATTGATCGAAGCAGGGCGCCCAGAACCTTCTCGGTCTCCACAATTTTTGATTCGCAGTTAGAAATGTCATGTTCATCAGCTAATTCAAGCGCTCTGAGTTTCGTATGATCACGCATGTTTCCCTCCTGCGGTACTTCAACCTAAATGTCTACAGCCTATCTACCTGAGGAGTTACTAATTTGCCTAAATCATGCCCTCGTGGCTTAGGCCAAAGCCTGGCCTTACAGTCCAGGATTCGGCCCTCCCCCCTGGCTGCTATCTCAGCAGATAGGGCACATCCACCCAGAGCGCTTCATTGGGACAATCCACCTCACAGGGCAGACAGAACCAGCAGTTCCGGTACTTTCCAAAGGGTTGTCCGCAGGAGTAGCACCGGGCGGCTTCCTTTCGGGCCGTCTCTTTGTCAAAGCCCTGCTCGATTTCCTTGAAATCGCCTTTTCCCCGGCAGGTATGCATGGGTATCTGGACCCGCTTATCATCAGATCCCCGGTCCGTGTCGATATTAAATTCGGTTTCGATGGGGCCGGCATAGGCCCTGCCGAAGCGGAGGTGTTCGCCGTTCAGGTACCGGTCCACGGATTCCGCCGCCTCTCTTCCGCCGGCCATGGCCTCAATTACCGAAGCGGGTCCGGAAAGGGCGTCTCCGGCCATAAACACCTTTTCATCAGATGTCTGAAGGGTGAGTTCGTCGGCTGAAAACTGACCTTCTTTGATAAGGCCGGTGTTTTCAAAGGAAGCGGTGTCGGCCCCCTGGCCGATGGCCACGATGACCGCGTCCGCATCCAGGGTATTTAGCCGGCAGTCGTCAAAGCTCGGCATAAAACAGCCGCAGGCGTCAAATACCTGGAGGCATTTCTGAAAGTCCATTCCCTTAAGCACCCCGCCTTCAAATTGAAAGGTGGGGTTTCCCCAGGAACACTCGAGCTTTACCCCTTCGGCCACAGCACTTTCAACGGCCCAGGCAAAGGCCGGAAGGTCCTGATCCGCTTCAAGGGTGACCATGGTGACCGATTCTGCTCCGAGCCGCAGGGCGGTCTGGGCCGCATCCACGGCCACATTTCCGCCGCCGATGACAATGACCGTTTTTCCGATTTCAGGCGTCTCTCCTCCCCGTACGGCCCGCAGAAAGGGAAGACCGTGATAAACACCCGGAGAATCTTCTCCGGCAATGCCCAGTTTTGCGTGTTTGGGACACCCTGTGGCCATGACCACGGCATCGAATGCTTCTTTTATGGAATCCATGGATCGGTCTTTACCGATTGCGACACCGCATTCAAATTTAACCCCCATACGAATCAAAAGACCGATCTCCTGGTCGAGGGTATCTGCGGGCAGGCGAAACTCGGGTATGGCCCACCGGAGCATCCCCCCGGGTTTGCTTTCCGCATCGAACACCGTGACCTGATGACCCTTTACCCTAAGATCATAGGCCGCCATCATACCGGCCGGACCCGAGCCGATGACGGCGGTCTTTTTACCGGTATCATTACCCATGTCGGGGAGCGGAATGTCATTTTCCTTTTCAAGATCCGAAATATACCGTTTCAGGGCACGGATGGAGACCCCTTCACCCTCGGTTTCTTTCCGGTGGCAGCTATCTTCACAGGGCTGTGAGCAGATGCGGCCCAGGATGCCGGGAAAGGGGAGGGTCTCTCTTAAAAGGGCGATACCTTTATCTTCTTCTCCCCGGGCAATGGACTGGACATACCCCTGGCAGTTGACCCCCAAAGGGCAGGCCTGTCTGCAGGGAGCCAGCTTCATTCTAAGATTATCCATAATACAGCGGTCCACACAGATGCCGCAGTAGGTGCATTTGTCCTTGTTGATGACGATGTTGTCGGACAGACTCTCTAACATGTTGATACGCATTTTTCTTTCTCCCTTGACTGGTGATTCTTTGTAACTGTTCAGGTTGCTTAGACTGTAGGCTAAAGGCTGTTAGTTTAAGAAGCCTGAACCTCGGCGCCTAAATGCCTTCAGCCTATCTACCTGAGTCGTTACGATTTTTTTTCATCCCGTATCATTTGTTCTACATTGTAATGATGTCTTTGTGGGAAAGCTTTACGTCCTCGGGCGCCTCTCCCATGGTCAGCACGATATGTTTTAACCACTTGTCATCATTTCTGTCCGGATAGTCGTTTCTGAAATGCCACGGACCCCATCGGCTTTCGGTCCGTTCTTTTGAGGCAAGTGCGCTCATGGTGGCGCACTGGATGATGTTTTCGACCTCATAGACTTTGAACAGATCGTGCATGTCCCTGACACAGACAAGGTCTTTGAGCTCTTTGCGGAAACGCTCCATCCACCAGAGGGCACGGTCCAGCTTGTATTCGGCCTTGGGCGGGCGGATGTAGTCGTTTATCATGCGACGGACCTTGTATTCGAACTCTTCAATGGCAATCGTATTTGTCCGGCGGCTCAATTTTTCTTCCCGATCGTCTAAAAAGGCCTCCACCTGGGTCGCATCCAGTTCCACCGGTTCCGTCCGTGCCGCATAATCGGATGCGCTTTCAGCAGCAATCTCCCCGAAGACAAACGCCCCGGACAGGTGCCCCCGGGCAACGAGAGAGGTGTCTCCGGCGGCATAGAGCCCGGGTACGTTGGTTTCCGCATTTTCATTGACCCGGACCCCGGTCAGGCCGTGGCCGCCGCACAGAAAACACTCGGTGGGCCACAGCTCGATCTCGCCGGATCGGAAATTGACTTCTCTGCCGTTAAAGAAGCGTTCCTGGACGGGACGCTCGGTTGTAAAGAGAATGTCTTCGATCTCTTTTATCTTCGATTCCGGAAGATGGTTCAAGACGATCCGCAAGGGTCCCCCGCCGTCGTTATGCTCCTGGAGCATGGAGCTGATGGAGGGGTGGCCCTTTTCACGGTGCTCATCGAATACGTTCAGCAGGTTGGCCCCCCGGGTGAGCGTTATGTAGAGCAGAGGGGCATTGATATCTTTTATGATGTAGTAGATAAGGGTGTATTCAAATCCGCTCAGCTCAGCCCCTGCCTTGTAGGCCATAACATAACCGTCTCCGGTGTTTCCGGGGAAATCATAGACCCCGTAGAGGTATCCGTTGTTGGGCAGGCCGAAGCGTGCGGTGCCGCCCGCGGTGAGGATGACGGATTTTGCCTTGCAGACAAATATCTCCCCGGTCCTTACATTCATGCCGATGGCGCCGGCAACCCGGTCTCCGTTTTTAAGAAGCTGCATGGCCATGGTCCGGTTCATGACCCGGACTCCGGATTCAAGCACCCGTTTGGCCAGGATGGACTTTAGTTCCGGCTCCTTCATGGTGACACAGAACTTGCCCTTGGGATGGACCTGGAGGACCTCGTAGTCGCCTTTTTCGTCGGTGGGGAAACAGACATCCCAGGACTCAAGCTTTTTGAGCAGGTCCCAGCTCCGCTCGGCCATTTTATAGTTGACCGGTTCATCCATTATGCCCTGGCAGGACATCCTGTTTGACTCGACATACAGTTCCGGCGTGGTCATCCCCGGTATGGAAACAATGTTCAGGGCATCCATCCCCCTTGCGATACAGCCCGAGTATTTGATCTCTCCCTTTTCAAACACCACGACCTCTTGATCCGGGTTCATCTCCTTTGCCCGGATCGCCGCCATGGCGCCGGCACTGCCGCCGCCGATGACCAGAACGTCGCAATCAATCACAGGATAATCGTGCTTCATGGTTGTCTCCTTATTAAAAAATATTTTCTATGTTTCTCTAAAAAGTTTCCGTTTGCCCGGGTGGCAGAAAGCCTGACGGTATTCATAGGGTTTGTCCTTATAGGTAAAAGAGAGCATTTCGATAAAAAAGATCGGGGTCTGTTCCGGTATTTTGAGGTTGCCGGCAACTTCGGCTTCGGCCGGAACGATCTGGAAAAGCTCATGGTTGTAGATGGTGGGAAGACCGTAATTCTGCTCCAGAACCTTATAGAGGGTTACCTTCTCAAACAGGCTTTTCGGAAGTTTGCCCAGACCTTTAAACATCTTTTGCGGCAGGTATGACACCGTATAGGCCACCGGCTTTTCTCCGGCCAGGAAGACCCGCTTTATTTCGTACAATTTCTGCCGGGGCGTCAGATTGAGATACCGGGTGACGGGTTCAAAGCAGTTCATTTCACTCGACTCAAGAAACCTGACCTTGAGATCGGCCTCCACATCGTCAAAATGCTCCAGCAGGCGATAGTACCGGAGGCTTTCCCGGCGAAGGGTGGTGCCGGCCACAAAGGTCCCTTTCCCTTGGACCCGGTAAAGATACCCTTCAAAGACCAGGTTCAAGAGCGCCTTTTTTACGGTACCCACACTAACGGCGTGGATTTCCGCAAGCGCCCGTTCGGTGGGAATCATCTCTCCGGGTTTCCATCGGCCGCTTTCGATTTCGTTTCGAATGCTGACCTGGAGCCTGTAATAAACCGGAAGGGAAGCTTCTGCCTTTTTTATCATAAAGATCTGCTTGGGTACGTATAAGGATTAATTCAAACTTAAAAACCGGGTCCTCAGAGATAGTCCAGATGCCTTGGCAGTTTTGTGTCTAAAATCACAAATTCCAAGCACCAAATTACAAATAAATCACAAATTCAAAATACCAAACCGGTTCAAAGTGATTGTTTTTTTGTTTGGGATTTTGAATTTCGGTCATTGCAATTTGTTTGTTTTTTGGGATTTGTTATTTGAAATTTCAATAAGATAATGAACTTTCGACATAGAAAACCCCCTCCTCGGATAACCTAAACCGAGCCTTCTGGAACTGGATCTTTACTCCATTATTTTCTCAAGAATCTCATCAAGACCTCTGGCCACCATGACACCGGCACGCTCAAAGAGGCTCAGCTTGGACTGGGCCGAACCGAAGCCGCCGGAGATGATGGCCCCGGCGTGCCCCATCCTTTTTTCCGGAGGGGCGGTGGCCCCGGCGACAAACGCGATGACTCTTTTCGGGTACCCTTCTTTCCGGATATATTCGGCGGCCATCTCCTCGCCGGCGCCGCCGATCTCCCCGGCCATGACCACGGTCTCGGTCTCGGGGTCGGATCGAAAAAGCTTGAGGGCATCGACAAAATCGGTCCCTTTCACCGCATCCCCGCCGATACAGATACAGGTGGATTGACCCATCTTCCGATAGGTCAGGTTGGATGCGATCTCATGGGTCAGCGTCCCGCTCCTTGAGATCATGCCGACATTTCCCTGGCTGTATATAAACCCGGGCATGATCCCGACCTTGCTCTTTCCGGGGCTTATGATCCCAACGGTGTTGGGTCCGATGACCCGGACGTTTTGGGCAGCGGCTGCCGCACGGATTTTCAAGGTGTCGTGAAACGGGACAAACTCGGTCACCACAACGATCAGTTCGATCCTGTTTTCGATGGCCTCCATGGCCGCGGTGAGCACCCCCGCCGGAGGAACCAGGATCATGGCGGCGTTAACGTCGGCATTTTTTTTGGCCTGGGCGACCGTGTCGAAAATCGGCACCCCGTGGACCTGTTGCCCCCCTTTTCCGGGGCTGACCCCGCCGGCCACGGCAACATCGTATTCCAGCATCTTTAAGGTATGATATGCGCCCTGTCTTCCGGTGGCGCCCTGAACCAGTACCCGTGTGTTTTTATCTACCAGTATGGCCACTTCAACCGGTTCCTTTCTTTTTCATCGTATCGAGGAGCATGACAACCGCCTCTTCGGTGGTCCCGTATTTTACAATGGGAATCTTTCGTTTCTCCAGTATCTCCCATCCCTCTTCCTGGGAGTGGCCCCGCATCTTAACCGCTATGGCCTGGGCCGGTTTCAGCTCATCCACAACCTGGGCAATGCCCTTGGCCATCTGCTCGCAGTTGTTGATCCCGCCGAATAGATTGACCAGCACCCCTTCAACCCCCGGGGTTTTGAGCACCACTTTCAATGCGGCAGCGGTCCGTTCGGGGGTGGCATTTCCGCTCAGGTCGAGAAAATTAGCCGGTTCGCCGCCGTGATTCTTTATCATGTCCATGGACGCCATGCCGAGTCCTGCACCGCCGCTGATCAGGCCGATGCTTCCGCCTGCCATGCGCACATAGGAGACGCCGGCTTCGATGGCCTCGGCTTCCAGGGGATCGGGAGCTGCCTTTTCGCGCACAAAGGCGTTTACTTCGGGCTGGCGGAAACGGGCCGAATCGTCGATCTCAAATTTTGAGTCAGCAGCAAGCACCCGGCTGTCTGCGTCGATTATCAGGGGATTGATTTCGGCGGTCATGGCCTCGTACCGGAAATAGCATTCCACAAGTTTCAACAGCACACCCGAAGCCGAGGTGAGGACCTTGCCGGTGAGACCTGTTTTTGAGATCAGATCGACGGCATGGTAGAGCCGGAGCGTTTTGTCCGGATCCAGATGCACCCGGTGCAGGGCCTGGGGTGCTTCTTCGGCAACGGATTCGATGTCCACCCCGCCCCTGTCGGAGACCATCAGCACCGGCAGTCCGACCTTAAGATCGAGGGTTATCCCCATATAGAATTCGCTTGCAATGGCAATTTTTTCTTCAACCAGGATTTTTTTTACCGCCTCTTCGGCAATGGTCATGCCGAAGAGTTTTTCAGCCTCTCGGGAGACGTCTTCCTGGTTTTTGGCGAAAAAAATGCCCCCGGCCTTACCCCGGCCGCCGCCAAGAATCTGGCTTTTGAGCACCACCGGAAAGCCGATCCGGTCGGCAATGGCGCCGGCTTCCTCAGCAGAGACGGCAACATCTCCCTCCGGGACGGGGATTCCGGTCTTTTTAAAGAGTGATTTTCCTTCAAATTCAAAGAGTTTCATAGGTATAGAGTTCTGGGTTCAGGGTTTAGGGTTTAGGGTTCAGCGTTCTGGGTTCAGGGTTTGGGTCTTCGCACTGCGCGCTTCGCCCGCACAAGCAGGGTTCAGGGTTCAGTCGCCCTATGCTCTCTGCCCTATGCTTTGAGCTTCTTTCCCATCTCAAACCCTTTTTTCAGGGCGGCCCGGTTTTTATCGAGGGTTTTGGGCGGAACATTCCCATCCAGGGCCTTCTCAAGAGATGCCAGGGCCACGATTCCGGTGAGCGCCGAGAGTGCTCCCAGCATGATGATGTTTGCAAACAGCGCCCGGCCGAACGATTCTTCGGCCACTGCTGTCGCCTTTACCGGATAGACGTGTCGAACATTTTCCGGAAGCGATTGAATCAGGGTGGTGTCTGCGATGACCACGGTATTTTCAGGGTCGGCCGTGGCGATGTATTTATCAAGGGCCGGTTGGGACATCACCACAAACGCGTCGATCTTCTGGGTCTTTATATAATCGATGGCCGTATCGCTGATAATGACCTCCGACCGGCAGGCCCCGCCCCGTGCCTCGGGGCCGTAGCTCTGGGTCTGGGCGATCTCTTTCTCTTCATATAGGCCGGCGGCGGTGGCCAGCAGAAGCGCTGCCTTGATGACTCCCTGGCCGCCGAATCCCGCAAATGTGATTTCACTTTTCATCTTCTGGAATCTCCACTGTAATGGCCATATCCGGGCAGATCATTTCGCACAACCGACACCCGATGCATTCGTCCGTCTTTTCGGCTTTGGGAACAAGATAGCCCTTGGCGTTTCGCTTGGACGATACTTCCAATGTCTCCTTGGGGCATTGATCGATGCACAGATGGCACCCTTTACAGAAATTTTCGTCGATCGTAATTGTTTTCAATGGTGCAATTCATCCTTTCCGGTGGCTTTGGGTACAGTGCCCAGACTTTTTCTTTGCCTCAGGCGTCATGCATGATGGAATACAACCGGTCTGAAAGCTCCGGCCGTTCTTTATCCTCATGGAGCTTGCCCACCACAATCTTATCCTTGAGCGCATCGGCCGACATCTTCTCGGCCTTGGCTTTTGTAACACTGCTTTCTTTGATCATGTTCAAAAGTGTTGCAGGGTCTGCCGTACCGTGCATGTAGCGTCCGGCCTGGGTCGGGCACTGGGAGACGGCATCGATAAATGAAAACCCTTTATGGCCCAAGGCCTGCTCTATGGACCGTGCCAGCCCGCTGGGGTGTGCACTGGTCCACCGGGAAACGTATGTGGCGCCGGCACTGATGGCCACTGCGCATGCATCCAGGTTCGGCTCCATATTTCCGTAGGGGGATGTCTGGGTTTTTGCATCGGTGGGGGTTGTGGGCGCCATCTGTCCCCCGGTCATGCCGTAGATGCCGTTGTTTAACATGATGACCGTCAGATCGATATTCCGGCGGGCGCCGTGTAAAAAATGATTGCCGCCGATGCCGGTGCAATCGCCGTCTCCGGTAAAAACCACGACCTTCCGCTTTGGATTGGCGAGCTTTAAACCGGTGGCAGCCGCAATGGCCCGGCCGTGAAGCATATGAAGGACGTCGGCTTTTATAAAAACAGGGGCCCAGCTCGAGCATCCGATACCGCCCACAAGGGACAGTTCATCGATGATGCCGAGTTTATCCACGACCCGCAGAAATGCGTTGAGCACGGTTCCGTGACCGCATCCGGAACAGAATATAGAGGGCAGGGCGCGTTTTCTTAAATATTTTTCCGCAATGGGGTGCATAGTATCTATCTCCTTATCGCATCCACAATCTCACCGGGTGTGTGCAGATTGCCGCCCAGCTTGGGAAGCGATACGATCTTTTTGTCGTCTCTTGTGATACGCTCGATCTCCCGGCTGATCTTGCCGATGTTCATCTCCGGTACAATCACCTGTTTTGCCTCCCGGATCGTCTCCCGGATCGTGTCATCGGGAAAGGGCCAAAGGATCTTAAGTTTTAAGATTCCCGCCTTTATCCCCTGTTCCCGAGCCTGTTTGACCGCGGCAAAAGCCGACCGGGCAACACTGCCGTAGGCGATGACGATGGTGTCGGCATCTTCGGTAAAATGCGATTCCACATCCACCAGATCGTCGGTATGGTCGGTGATTTTTTTACAGAGCCGTTCCATTAATTTGCCGCTGACCTCGGCATCGTGTCCGGCCCGGATCCCGTGGGCGTCGTGAAGCTGGCCGTCCACCAGGGTCTTGTAACCTTTCCCGAAAACCGGCATTCCGTCCAAAAGTCCTGACGGCAGGGGCTCATAAGGTTTGTATTGATCCGGGGCTTTCGAAGGAAGGCTTCTTTCCGTTATGTGAATCGAGGCCGGGATCAAAAGCTTTTCCCGGGTGTGGCCGACGATCTCATCGGGGAGCAGTATCACCGGGACCCGGTATTGCTCGGCCAGGTTAAAGGCCTTTATGGTCAGTTCATAGGCTTCCTGGACCGAAGACGGGCAGAGGGCGATGATCTCATAGTCGCCGTGGGACCCGTATTTTGCCTGCATGACATCCTGCTGGGAAGATTTTGTCGGCTGCCCGGTGGAGGGGCCGCCGCGCATCACATCGATGACGACGCAGGGGGTTTCGGTTTCGGCGGCATACCCGATGCCTTCCTGCATCAATGAAAACCCGGGGCCGGATGTAGCCGTGCAGGCCTTCATGCCGCCCCATGTTGCGCCGATGATTGCAGAGATGGAAGCGATTTCATCTTCCATCTGAACAAAGACGCCCTGGTTTTTTGGCAGTTCGTGAGACATGATCTCTGCGATTTCAGTTGCCGGCGTGATGGGATAGCCGGCAAAAAATCGGCACCCCGCCCGGATGGCGCCCATTACGCACGCCTCGTTACCTTGTACAATGACAACGTCTTCTTTCAATCCCTATTTCCTCCGTATGTATCAAAGGGGCTGCCGGTGACCATGGAAACCGATTTCAACAGGCAAGTCCCTTTAACCGATCCGTTTCGGTGCAGAATACCCTAAATTGATATATATGTATATATGTTTGCTATCCGATATTTTTACCGGTGTCAAACAAATAATGGCAAAGAATTTAATTTTTACAGTAGAAGCCCGGTCCTCCGGGCAGGTCAGAGATTGATGACCCTGCCTTGGCAGTTTTATGTCTAAAATCACAAATTCCAAGCACCAAATTACAAATAAATCACAAATTCAAAATTCCAAACGGGTGCAAAACGATAGTTATTATGTTTGGAATTTGGAATTTTGGTTATTGTTATTTGTTTGTTTTTTGGGATTTGTTATTTGAAATTTCAATAAAGCATTGAACTTTCGGAAACACAGATCCCCCTGGGGATAACCAGAGCCTGATCCTCCCCGCTGCGCTGGATCTTCGACTGGCCAGGGTTTTTTATATCCCCTCCGCCGGCTGCATCTTTTCGGCCCGGGCCCGCTTGAGATTGAGCCATGTAAAGATGGCAAACAGAACAACACCGATAAGGTCGCTTCTAATTTCCGGTATGAGCGCTGCCAGACCCAGGGCGGCAAAGACAATCCGATGCGACGGTGCCAGGCGGGTGACGAAATACCCTTCCATGGCCACCACCAGCGCGATGGTACCGATGACACCGGTAATAAATGACCAGCCCACAAAAAGCGGGGGGCCGATCATTAGAAAGGCCGGGTTGTAGACAAACATATAGGGTACCAGAAATTTTACAAACCCCAGTTTTGATGCCATAACTCCGGTGGTCATTACCTTGCCGCCGGCGATGGCGGCACCGGCATAGGCGGCCAACGCCACCGGTGGCGTGATGGCGCTCAGGAGTGCTGAGTAGAACACAAACATGTGCGCCACAATCGGTTTGACGCCGAAACTGGTCAGGGTGGGGGCGGCAATCATGGCGGCAATGATATAGGCGGGTGCCGTGGGAACCCCCATACCGAGTATCAGACACGAGATCATTACCAGGATCAGGGCCAGGGGGAAGATGCCCATGGAGAGCTCGGTGACGATGGTCACGAATTTTATGCCGAGTCCGGTTACATCAAGTACTCCGACTACGATACCGGCGCAACCGCAGGAGACCGCTATAACGACACTGTTTTTGGCGCCCTGAATCAGCGTTTCACAAAAGGCTTTCGGTCCGATGCGGCTCTCTTTTCGGAACATGGCCACGATAATCAACGCGATGATGGCCATAAAGGCCGCCCGAAACGGGGTGTAGCCCTGGATGAGCACATAGATAAGCAGAATGATCGGAATAAAGAAATGCGCCCCGTGCTTGAGTGTTATCCCCAATCTGGGGATTTCCTCCCTGTCAAGACCCCGAAGCCCCATCTTAAGCGCCACCACATGGGTGGAGGCAAAGACCGCCACATAGTAGAGAATGGCCGGCAGGATCGCGGCCGTACAGACGGTAAGGTAGGAGACCCCTAGAATTTCAGCCATGATAAAGGCTGCCGCCCCCATAATCGGCGGCATGATCTGGCCCCCGGCGCTGGCAGCCGCCTCCACGGCCCCGGCAAACTCGGGCTGGTAGCCCATCCGTTTCATCAGGGGGATGGTAAAGGTTCCGGTACCGTAGACATTTGCCACTGAATGGCCGGATACCGTTCCGAAAAGGGTGCTGGCCACGATGGCCACCTTGGCCGGCCCGCCGGTGGCCCGGCCCACCAGGGCCATGCTGAAATCGATGATAAACTGGCCGCCGCCGGTTTTTTCCAGAAAGGCGCCAAAGAGGATAAACAGAAACACAAAGGTTGCGGAAACGCCTGTGGGAACGCCGAAGATGGCCTGGGGCGTCATAAACATATGATCGATAAAGATCAGGGGAGGCGGCGTTCTGATGGTAAAGGGATAGGGGAAGTAGTTTCCGAAAAGACAGTAGAATATAAAACACGAGGCGATAATCGGAAGCGCCCATCCCACCACACGCCGGCCAGCCTCCAGTGTCATAACGATAAGAACGATTCCGAAGGTGATATCGGTTTTGGTGATGGGCCCGTAGTACCATTCCCTGCCCACGATCCGATCGTGGTTGATGATCAGATAGACGCCGATGACAAGACACAGTATGCCCAACGGGATATCGACAAGGGCGTTTCGGGTGGGGGACCACTTGGAATTTGTCGGGTACAGAAGATACGCCAGGGCCATAAGCGACATCAGATGGATGGTCCGCTGCATATAGGCTTCGACAACACCGAAACCGCCCGTATAGAGATGAAAGAGACTGATTCCGATACCCACGACGACAACCATTCCCTTTGAAAGCGAAATGAGCGGGGAAGAGATAACATCTTGATTGTTTTCTGACAAAGCCGCCTCCTCTGTGTACCCAAGGGCTCAGGGTTCAGGGTTCAGGGTTTGGGTCTTCGCGCTGCGCGCTTGGGGCTACGCTTTCAGCTTCGACCCCACAAGTCGCCCGCACAAGCAGGGTTCAGCGTTCAGGGTTGGAGAACGACTGACGCAGCGTGTCACCCCGAAATTTAAGACCGATCCGGTTTTGTACCTTTTATGGCAAAGTTTTTTCCACTCTGCCACCAAGGCACCAAGACACGAAGAAAGAATCATAAATATATCCTTTGTGCCTTTGTGGCAAATATTTTTGGTTCTGGCTTGTCCGGGTTAGTGGTTTGTTAAAGGAGAGGCCCAAAGGCCTCCCCTTTTTTTAATTCTATGGAAGCGGAATGTTTCTGCTCTTGTAGAATCTTTCCGCTGCAGGGTGCAGCGGCAGCTGAAGGGCTTTTGTCATGCCGGCTGCTTTAAAGTTTACAAGTGCCTTGTGGTGACCCTGATACTCTTTGTCCCCGTCGGCCAGTGCGGTCAGAACCGCTTCGACCACCTTGTCGGACACCTTTGCGTTTACGATTACCGATCCGGAGTCTGTGGGGCAGACCGTTGCTTCCGTAATTCCCGGATAGGTATTGGCCGGAATGGCGTCCTGGCCGAAGCCGAACTTTTTGTTGAGCATTCCAAGCAGGTTGTCATCCCATTTCAGGATTTTCATTTCCCTGGCATTGACAAGATCCATGGCCCAGCCGAGTTTTTTAACCCCCACGGCCAGGATGCCGTCGGCATGTCCGTCTTTAACCAGGTTGACCGCGTCTCCCCAGGCCACAAAGTTTATTTTGCCGCCCCATTTGGAGATATCTCCCCATTTAACGCCCTGGGATTCGAAAACGTTCCGCCACATCAATTCGGTGGTGGTCCCTTTCTGGATGGTGCAGAGTTTGATGGCCGGTTTTTTCTTAAACAGTTCACCGAGGCTGTCGACCGGAATGTCCTTTCTGACGATGGCAAAGTAGTACAGACGATCCTGGGTACTATAGAGGGATCGAATATTTGGGAGGGGCTTATCAAAGGGCGCCCGCTTGGCAACGGCCAGGGAGCACATGGCGGTGGTGGTGGATCCGATATCCATCTCACCGGAATTTACACGAGGCAGATTGCCCACCCATCCACCGGGCACCACTGTAATATCGATTCTCGGGTACGCGCTCCGAACCACTTTCGACATGCCGGTCATGACCATGTAACCGATGCCGCCCACAGCACCGCCCCCTGCCTTCAATACGGCTGATGTTTTGGGGTCAGGTCCGGCTGCCATGGATACGGAAGAAACCACCAGAAATAAAACAGAGACGAGTGCCACGAGATTGATTCTTTTCATCATTTTTCGGCCTCCTTTGGATACCAGTTTCAGAAAACAACGGTGAGCGTTATGCTCCGATCTTATATGGTTGAATCCCAATCTCTTGCCGTTGAATGGTGACTTTAACGTAGCCTTTAATGAAATTTCAAGTTATTTAATCCACAGATTTCGCAGATTTCGCAGATTACACAGATTACAGTGAGGTTGCGAAATCTGTCGTAAGAAGAATTCAGGAGTCAGAATCAAGAATCCGGAATAAGGTATCCGCCTTCGGCTCGATCAAAGTATAATAGATTTCCCGGAGCGACACACGGCGCAGGCGCCTGCGTTGCGTGAGCGACATTAGTGTTCTTCTGACTCCTGGCTCCTGATTTTTCTGCTTCATCGTGTAACGTCTTTTGATGTGACTGTTTTTACCGGATATTTCTTAAAATCGAGCGAAAGGATAAAATCCGCAAGTGTTTCGAGTTCATCCGCTGTGAGATCGTATTTCGGCATGATCGACCAGGGGCTGACCGCCTGGGGGTCCTTGATAAATTTTTTGAGCCATTCCCAGCTCCGGTTCTTTGCGATGACATTTGAAAGGTCCGGACCTTCCCTGCGTCCGCCGGCGCCCATGATATGATGACAATAAGCGCATTGCCTGTCCACAAAGACGTTAAGACCCGCTGTCTCTGTTTTGCTCAGTTTCCGGTCCGGTATCCGGATGATGTGGCCGTAGGGTTTTGAGTTTGCCATCCCCATGATGCCGAGATAGACCACGCCCGTCAGAAACGCCACGCCCAGCGCGGATGCCACGGGTCTGTTGGCCGGCATTTTTACCGGAGACCGGCCCATAAACGGCAGCAAAAACAGCACCAGGACACCGGCCAGGGGGATTACCAGGCTTCCGATGATCTCTGTTCGTCCCGAAAAAAAGGTGAGCAGCTGAAAAAGCCACATATAGTACCATTCCGGCCGGGGCAGATATTCCGGATCGATGGTGCCGGCGATATCTTCTGTGGGGATTTGGGCAAACAGGGCCAGAATCAATATCACGCAGAAAACCCCGGCAAATACCACAGACGCCCGGGCCAGGTGTTCCGGGAAAAAACGATACCCGGTATCTTCGGCCGGTTTTTGGGGGCCTTGATCGGCCTCACCATGTTCGCTGATGCCGTGGATGCGGACCATGAAAATGTGGGCGCCGATACACAGGGCGGTAAAGGCGGGGAGCAGCAGCGTGTGGATGGCGTAAAACCGTGTCAGGGTGAGCCCCGAGACCGTCTCGCCTGCCAGGAGCACCCGGGTGATCCAGCCTCCGATAATGGGGATGTCCCGGGGTATATTGGTACCCACCACGGTTGCCCAGTAGGCTTTCTGGTCCCAGGGGAGCAGATACCCGGTAAATCCGAACCCAAGGGTTAAAAGCAGTAGACAGACGCCGATGATCCAGGTCAATTCCCGGGGGGCTTTGAAAGCACCGAAGAAAAAACTGGCCGACATATGTGTAAAAACGATGATCACCATGGCGCCGGCGCCCCAGTGATGAATGCCCCTGAGGATCTGGCCCATGGATACCTCATCCATGATAAACCGGATGGACTGGTAGGCATGATCCGGTGAGGGGTTGTAGTACATGGCCAGAAACATGCCGGTGGCAGCTTCGATTACAAACAGCAGCGCAAGCACGCTGCCAAGGGTTACGGTCCAGTTCAGGTTTTCCGGCAGCGGTTTTTCCATAAACGGCTTGAGATGCTCCGGCCAACCGAAACGGTGACTGAGGAATGAACGTAGAGAAGACACCTTATACGACCTCCACAAACAATGATCCGTCTTGTACTTTAAATGCAAATCGATCCAATGGCCTCGGCGGGGGGCCGGCGTCGACGGTTCCGTCCGGTTTAAAGGCGCCACCATGGCAGGCGCACAGATACAGCCCCTTGCCCGGGTGCCATCGGACCGTACAGCCCAGATGGGTGCATCGGCTGTTGAACACCGTCATCCGGTTTACATCCTTTTTCCGGGACACCATCACCGGGGTTGTCTTTTCACTGGTGTAGAATCCGTCTTTGACCCGGTAGCGGATATTTACGGTGGTCACCGCTCCGGGTGGAACCTCCGACATCGGTTTTACCCGAACCCACTGGGGCGGTGTTTTCCGCATGGCCGGTCCGATGGCGGCCGACACCAGCACCCCGCCCACGCAAACGGCGGTAGCGGTGCCGAGGCCATAGGTGACCTTTTTTAAAAACCGGCGACGGGAGGGTTCCTGGACGAGATCGATTTCCGTTTTTTCCGTGTCATGCGTTTCCGGCTGCGACTTGTCCGCCGTCTGTGTGGCGGGTCTGACCTTATCATTGGGTCGAAAAGCGTCTATACACGCCTGTTTCTGAATATATTTTATGGCACGGGTGGGGCTGATCTCTTTTGGGCAGACCTCAGTGCAGTTTAACTCCGTCCGGCAGTGGTAGCATCCGTCCAGTACCCGTTCCAGACGCTCTTTTCTGAGGCTGTCCCGGGAGTCTGCAATCAGGGTAAAGGCCCGGTTTAAAGCGGCCGGCCCTCCGTAGCTGTCATGATAATCGACCATGCTGCAGCTGGAAACACAGCAGCCGCATGCGATGCACTCGGTGGAAAGACCGATATCGATACGCTCCTTTGAGTCCGGCCGGATGATGGCCGGCTCTTCGGTCTCTTCGACCGGATCGAAAAAGGGGAGGGCGGCCTTGTATTTTTCAAAAAACGGATCCATATCCACCACCAGATCTTTTATCACCGGAAAGTGATTCAAGGGCCGGATGGTGATCTCCTCTTCCTTTAAATCCGCCACAACGGTTTTGCAGGCCAAACGCTCCCGGCCGTTTATGACCATTGCGCAGGATCCGCACATGCTCACCCGGCACGCGTACCGAAAGGCCAGTGAAGCATCCATCTCCTTTTGAATCCTTATGAGCAGATCCAGAATGGTGGTCAGCCTTTCGTCTTCAATCTTTACCTCGAATCGGTCAAAATGCCCCTGCCCCTGCAAGGTCGGATCGTAACGAAACACCTGAACAATTTTTGTCGTGTCTGTCCTGTTTGACATGATCTATACGCTTTCCCTTATTTCAAATCCCATATCCCACATCTCACTTCCCAAATCCCACATCTCAACTCAATAGATTCCCATCCAGATAATGGCGATCATCAGAACCCCGACGGCGCCCAGCCCGGCGATGAGAGCTTTCTGATATTTTATGTTGACGATGTTAAAGTCCAGAAGGATCACGCGCAGGCCCAATACCGCGTGAAACGTTACCGTCATCAAAAGTAGAAACTGAATAATCGGTTTATAGGTCAGGGTCAGATGCAGGGCGAGAAAAAAGACAATGGCCAGGGCAGAGGCCCGCTGCCAGATCCAGGCCCACATACCCACGGGCGTGTTTCTTGTCCGGTTGGGGTCCTGCTCGCCCCACCGTAATGGTTTCCTGGCTTGGAGGGTTGTTTGGGGTTCCATCAAAATCTCCTATATGTAGTCCATTACTTAGTGTTCTAATTCGCAAATAACGGTAATGTGTTTTTTTCAGGAAAACTTATCCTGGATAAATTGACAATTAAAGTTTGAAATTTGAAGTGAGCTAAAATTGTGGAACGCCGTCAGCGCGGTCATTATAAAATTGATAGAATACCTTAATTTTAGGCACTTCAAACTTTAGGCACTTCAAACTTTTTCATAGAATGAATTAATCGATTGTAATACGTCACCGTATGTAAACGCGTATTAAGTTAATTTTTTATATCCGCCGGCTTCATGTATTTTAGCACCACCGGCTTTTTTTCAAACACCGGTTTTCCGTCTTCTCCCCTTTTTAGAAACAGGTTGTAGAGACCGTTGGCATCATCCTGGTCGGGGAAATCGGTTCTGAAATGCGCCCCCCGGGTCTCTTCCCTGAGCAGGGCTGCCCCGGCGACCATCCGGGACACATCGATCATGCTCAAAAAGTCGATATAATTGTTCCAGAGCATGTTATAGGCCCGGATGCCGTCGATACGGATCTGCCGGGCCGCAGCCCCGATAGATTCGATTTCATCGATGGCTTCCAGAAGAGCTTTTCCGTTTCTGGCAACCCCCACCTTATCCCAGTTCAATTCCCGCAGATGATCCCGCAACGGATAAAGGCCGTCACCGGTTCGCCGGTCAAACGGCTCGGAATATTTTTCCATGAACGCTTCGGCCTGACCGGGTGCGGTTTCCGGCACGGTTTTGTTTCCCCCCTGGAGGTATTTTGCAAGTGCTTTTCCAGCCAACCGGCCGTATACGCAGGAGTCTGCGATGCCGTTTCCGCCCAGACGGTTTGCGCCGTGCACACCACCGGTATCTTCTCCGGCGACAAAAAGCCGTTCAATAGAGGTTTTGCAGTCCGCATCGATTTCCGCCCCTCCCATCATGTAGTGGGCCGTGGGTGAGACCGGTACCGGTTTCCGCGCAAGGTCGTAGCCGAAAATCTTACATCGAAGACACATGCCCGGGAAGTTTTTTTCGACAAATTCGGCACCCAGATGAGACGCCACCATGTGCACTCCGCCGTGGTCAAATCCCCGGCCGCCTGACATTTCGAGAAACGAGGAGCGGCTCACCACGTCACGGGTGGCCCGTTCCTGCTTTTCGGGATCGTATCGTTTCATGTACCGCTCGCCGTCGGTATTCAACAGGTATGCACCGGCCCCCCTGAGACCCTCTTCCAGAAGGGAACCGGCCACCACACTGCCGGGTACGATGAGGCCGGTGGGATGATACTGCAGCATCTCCATATCCACGATTTGTACCCCGGTCCGATAGAGCATACCGAGTCCGTCCAGTGATTTTTCGGGTCCCGGTGCAAAAAAGCGGTAATGGGTGGGGCCGCCGCCGGTGGCCATTAACGTGGCGGCAGCTTCAACAACGATAAATTCCCCCCGTTTCATATCCAGAATCAGGGCGCCGGTGACCTCGCGTCCGGTTGTGTCGGTGAGCAGCTCCAGGGCCCGGTGCTCTTCAAGCACGGGGATGTTCCGTTTCATGATCTGCTCGGTGGTCCGGCTGATGATCTCTATTCCGGTAAGATCCCCTTTGTGGACGGTGCGGTCGTAGGATTGGCCGGCAAAGGGTTTCTGATGGACGGTGCCGTCGGGGTTTCGATCGAAAAAACATCCGTATTTTGTTTCCATCTCCTTGATGGTCGGTGTGGCCTGTTCCACCAGGAGCCTGGCCAGATCCTGATTGTTTACAAACTGCCCCCCCTTGAGCGTGTCCTTCAAGTGCTTTTCATGGGAGTCGGCCGGGTTCAGCACCACGTTGAATCCGCCCTGGACCATGCGGCTGCAGCCGCCCTTTCCCTGGAGTGCTTTGGTTACAATCAGGATATTTAAATCCGGGTTTGCATCAAAAGCGTTCAGTGCTGCCAGTTGTGCCGCCCCGCCCATGCCGATGACAAGGATATCTGTTTTTAGTTTTTCCATTGCTCTGCCTGTTTCCTGTACGGATTATTCCATCCGGTCGATGTGTTCAATGGCATCCGCCCTTACGCTTTCGATATGTTTCCGCATGCATATCTCCGCCTGTTGTGAGTCACCGGCTTCAATAACCTTTAATATCCCGAAATGTTCGTCCACGGTTTTTTTAGCCCTTCCCGGGAGTACGACGGTCCGAAGCCGGATGATCTGAAGATGGGTGTTGACTGTTTCCATCATGTTCTGAAGCATTCTGTTTTGGCAGGCGTCGAGCAGGATGGAATGAAACCGGATATCGGCCTGGGTAAATTTCATCAGATTCTGTTTCGTGTCCGGCACCGGTTTTATTTTTTCGAGACATCTATTGAGCTTCTGAATTGTCAGGTCATCGATCAAAAGTGTTGCCAGCCGGGTCACCAGGCCTTCGAGCACCTCCCGGACCTCCAGCACCTCCCGGACGGTGTCTTCGGACTGTTTTAGGACAAAGGCCCCCCGGCGGGGGATCAGTTTTATGATGTTTTCATTTTCAAGTCGACAGAGCGCCTCCCGGATGGGCGTTCGGCTCACCCCGGTCTGTTTTGCGATCGTCTCTTCATTGATCTTTTCGCCCGGGGCAAATTCCCTGAGAACGATCATGTCCTTTAAAACATCATAGACCCGATCTCTTAAATTGGTATTGGGTATCAGTTTTTCCATGTCGGTTCGGTTTCGTATAAATTATTTTGTATATTGTATAATATTGGACGGACGGGATTGTCAAGGGGATAATGGGGCGAGGGGC
>Ga0233437_1001810_pt1 | contig 36173 bp, 30 predicted proteins | sample SI_122_August201_FD_182714 | JGI IMG/M metagenome (GOLD analysis project Ga0233437, IMG submission 182714) | Seawater microbial communities from Saanich Inlet, British Columbia, Canada - SI_122_August2016_200_MG | ecosystem: Environmental > Aquatic > Marine > Inlet | place: Canada: British... | reverse complement strand
GGGGGATTCGCGGGGAGCGCGGTGCTGGTGCTGACGCTGCTGGTGGGGGTGCTGGTGGGAGTGTATCCGGGGCATTCGGTGCCGGCGGCTGGAGGAGGACGCGGGATGGGGGAGAACGTGGAGATGCCCCTGCAGGTGGGTGAGAAGATGGTCGTGCTGCGGATGTTCGAGGACGGGGGGATGGCGGCGGTGGATTCCGTGATGGAGAATGGCGAGGAGCGGCGGACGGAGGTGCGCTTTGAGGAGCTGGAAGAGAAGCTGGGAGAGTGGAGGAAGGAGAAGAGGGACACCCGGCTGCTGGATTATCTGGGCGGAGCCGGAGGTGGGACAGGGGATGATAGGGCGCGTTCTGGATATCGCCCGCAGGGATGGATTGACCGATCATGTGGTCAACTGGGGAACGAGTTCGGAGGTGCAGACGGAACTGCCGTTTAGATTCCCGGTGGAGTTGGAGGAGCGGGGGCAGGTGGTGATCGAGATAAAGGGGCCGAGGGGTTCGGTGAACACGCTCATGGCTAAGGAGGAAGAGGCGGGAAAATACGAATACACCTGGGATGGAAAAGGTGCAGGCATGTGGAGGAATAAGGAGGTGGAGGAAGGAGAGTATGTAGCCCACGTGAATGCGGGACGTCTGTTCAGGAAGCACAGGCTGATTCTCAAATGGCCGGAAAGAGTGTTTTTGAGTGTGTTGAAGGAGAAACTCTGGCTGCGGGAGGGTGGGGAGTTGAAGGGAATAACCGTCGAAAGGTTGCGGGATTACATCGAGGAGAGAAAGAGGGAAAATCCCGACAGGGATATGGCCATCTGGTTCCGAGGGGCAGAGGGAGACAGGTTGGTCGCCGAGATCGAGAGGGTGGGACGCGAGGCTGGTGTGCAGGTGGTGCGGGAGCGGGGAGTGGTGGATGAGGTTTTCCTCAGGTGGGTTCAGGAGCGGAATGAAGAGCTTTTCCAAAGAGGGCTGCATCGCGCCTCTACCCTCGTCCATGTGGGCGAGGGAGGTAGATTTCTCTACCCGATCGATGTGACAGATCTCGAGGAATTGGAAGGGTACCTGCGAGGACTCGATCGGGGAACGGGGGTGCTGATACGGGCCTATTCAGAGCGTGAAAACGGGATGGTCGAACAGGTGCGCCTGGTGGTGGAAAAGGTTGGGGGAAAAGTGAGCGAAGTTCGCTACGATAGTCATATCGAGGTGCGAGTCGAGCCGGAGGGATGGCTGAGTGTCAGGGATGTGGAGATGGAGTCGGAGCGCGAGGAGCCGATGATAAAAAAGGTGCGAAAGATAGTTGAGGACGCGGGGCACGAGGTCTCCAGGATTCACTACTCCAATCACATCGAAGTGCGAATCGACGCAAGGGGAGAGATGTTCGTCAGGGGAGTGAAGATGGGGTTGGACGGTTTGGAGGAGGTTTTGAAACGGAAAAAGGTGAAGGGAGCGGAAGAGCCGGTGCTGGTGGTGAGCGGCCACCTGGAGCACGAGGAGTTGATCGAGCAGATCCGAAATGTGGCGAAGGAGAACGGAGTTCAGGTGCGGGGACTGCGCATTCAGGCTGCACCGGAAGAGACACGCATTGACACGGTGGGGATCGACGACGCGAGAGCGGAGCGCATCAGGGAAATAGAGGAGGAGTTTATCCGAGTGCAGCAGCAGTTAAAGGCGTTGAGGGATGGGGCCACCACTCTCACCGTTTCCGCCGATGGCAAGATGGCCCTGGGGAATTCGGCGGGGGGTAAACTGGAGGTGGATATGGAGGATCTGGGCTCGGTCCTGTCGGCCTGGATTTCGGAGAGGGGAGAGCAGGGGCGGCTGTTGGTTAAGGCGGCACCGGAGACGAAGGCAACGCTGATTGCCCAGGTGATGGATACGGCTCACCGGGTCGGATGGGTGGATCAGGTGATCGAGGGGGTGGGGAAAAGCGCACCCTGGCCGATGTCGCTGTGGGAAACCGCCGTCGATGATACGTTGCATCTGAGCGTTTTCAACGGGGGTTTGTGGCGTCGGCAGGGCAATGTGGTGGAAAAGGTGGTGGATGGGGAATTGTTGGGCCTGCTGCAGGATGGGAAGGACGAGAAAACGTTTGGGAGAAAAGTCGTATCGCTTAGCAAAGTCGTATCGCTTAGCGGGGATATGCAAGGAGAAATCATTTTTATAAAAGGAGATGAAAGATCGGTACTGGCCGAGGATGGCCTGATTCCGTTTACGGCGCGTCCGGAGAGAATCGCCGTAAAGGTGAGCGACGATGGAATGCTGCTGGAAGAAAAATGGATGACGCTGTCCGAACTGGAGCGTTCGTTGCAGGCACTGAGCAAAAGCATGGAAAAGAATGCGTCGCTCTCTATTATTGTCGATGCGGGGAGCGCGGATTTCGATGTTTTGTTCAAGCAGGTGTCGGAAGTTCGCAAGGTGGCGCACGAGGTGGGGATTGAGGAGCACAGGGTGGCTTTTGAGTAGATGTTGGCTCTGATCGTCGGGGAGCCATCCCCCCAGCATCTATTCATACCGCAGCGCATCGACCGGATTGGATAGAGCCGTTTTGATTGCTTTGCCCCCCACCGTGACCAGTGCGATTATCAAGGTCAGCACTCCACACACGACAAAGGTCCAACTTCCCAGATCGATGCGATAGGCGAAGCGCTGTAGCCACTCTTGCAATATCCAGTAGGCAATCGGCCAGGAGAGCAGGTTGGCGATTAGCACCAGTTTCAAAAAGTCTCCCGATAGTAGACGGACGATATTGGCAACGGAAGCGCCCAACACTTTGCGGATGCCGATCTCCTTGGTTCGTTGCTCAGCAGAAAACGATGCCAGGCCAAAAAGGCCGAGGCAGGCGACCAGGATCGCCAGGATAGAGAAGAAACCAAAAACTTGTATTTGCCTATCGACGGCGTGGTACGCGCGGGCGAAATCCTCATTGAGGAAGTAGTAATCAAAGGGGAAGAGCGATGTTTTTTCCTCCCATTTCCCTTTCATAAAATCGAGTATCTCTCGAGTATTCTCAGGTCTTATCTTAACCAGGATATATTCGACCGTATTTACATTGAATGGAGATCCCCCGTAAGACGATCTACTCAAAATGTGGGGACGCAGGATGAGGGGTTCGATCTCTTGATAGAGGGATTCGAGGTGAAAATCCCGGACTATTCCCACGATAGCGGCCTCAACTTGCGGGATAGCGAGAGACCCACGGGTTTTTAGTCGCGCGTCGAGAGGTGGCGTTACTCCTAAGAGCTGCGCCGCTTTTTCGTTGACTATGAAGCCATTTCTCACCGGATCAGGGGCGTCATCCCAGAAGTTGCGGCCGGCGACCAACTCGATTTTGAGGAGGTCGATGAAACCGCTATCGATGTACAGAGTGGCGATTTGCACCTGCTCATTTTCCGCCCCATCCCCAGGATAAAAAACCCACGTTTTACTCGGCGAAGTCCCAGGTACTCGGCTGCATCCGGAGACTGCCAAAACCTTGGGATTCTCGCGCAAGTCGCGCTTCAGGCTATTCTCCGGAGACCGCCATACTGAACCACTTCCCCCGTTTTTCAAAGGGAGGACGACGACCTGCTCTTCGTTAAATCCCAAGTCCTTGTTCGTTGCGAATTCCAGCTGGCGGTGCATGGTTGCCGTGATGGCGATCAGACCGACGGAGATGCTGAACTGGACGATCACGAGTACTCTGCGAAAAAGCACACTCTTCTTTCCATCTCTCACGGTGCCTTTCAGTGCTTCAACCGGCTGAAAGGCGGAGAGGAAGAATGCGGGGAAGATTCCAGCAAGCCCTCCGATCAATAGGGCGACTCCCAGCATACCTGGAAGAAGGAATTCGTTCCCGGTAAAGTCCAGGTGCAATTCTCTCCCCAGGAATTGGCCATACGTGGGCAGGAATAGCTCAACGCAGATCAGGGCCAACAGGAGCGCCATGAGGGAAACCATGAGGGTTTCCCCCAGGAATTGTCGAATTAATCTGGAGCGCGGTGCACCCATCACCTTCCTGATCCCCACCTCTTTAGAGCGGCGAGCAGATTGGGCCGTAGCCAGGTTCACGTAATTGACGCAGGCGATGAAAAGGATCAGGGCGGCGATAGCGGCGAAGAGATAGATCGTATCCGCATCTTCATTGGGGGACAGCTCGTATTTCAGATGAGAGTGCAAGTGGATATCTGTCAACGGCTGCAGATAAGGTTCAAAACGGAACGTTTCCTTATACAGATCCTTGAATACCTGGGCACCGGCATAAGACTGGATGAAACTCTCCCATTTCCGTTCTACGTCAGCCGCACGGACATTCTCTCCTAGCAATACGTAGGTATATACAGGGAATTCATGCGCTCCATTTTCTCCCACATTTCTAACCCAAAAAGGAACGAGTGCGTCAAATTGGAGGTGGGAGTTGTGCGGAATGTCTTCCACGATCCCGGTGATCTTATAGGCCGTTTTGTGTTGATGGAGCGTTTGCCCCATAGGGTTTTCATCGCCGAAGTACTTCTTCCCCAGCTCTTGCGTAATCACAATTGAGCCGGGTTCCTGGAGGGCGGTCTCAGGATTCCCCTGGAGAAGGGGAAAGTCGAAGAATTCAAGGAAGTTGGGATCGACGTTGAGAAAGCCGTCTTCGTAGAAACTCTTTCCCTGGTGGGAAATGACGTAATCACGATCGAACATTCCATCGATTCGGGTCGCCTGGATGACCTCGGGAAGAGCCTCAATCAGAGCGGGTCCCATAGAGGCGGGAGATAACGGGAAATTTTCAATCTGTCTGCCCCAATTGCGCTCGATGGCGATTCGGTAGATACGATCCGCATTCGTATGGAACCGGTCGTAGCTCAACGCATCCTGGACAAAAAGGAGGATCAGCAGGCAGCAGGCCATACTGATTGCCAATCCCAGAACATTGATCAGCGAATACAGCTTATGGTGGACAATGTTGCGCCAGGCGATGACGAGGTAGTTCCTCAGCATATGGGAGTTCCTATAGATAGCCTGATGGGAGAAAGCGGATTCAGCGCTAAATACACCACGCCAGTTTGAAATATCGCAAATCGTGTGCCATAGATAGCAGGTGGATATTTTATAATGACTTAGAGGAATTTTGCGTGGGGATCATGCCTAATAACTGTCCGCTGGTGATACAGCTATGTTCGCTGGCGTACACTTTCCCATTGGTCGTACGAGGAGTTTCTGTCCAGTTATAGCGAATCGATTTTCGGGTGTCCTACTGTTCGGCGATTTCCCTTTGGGAATTCCGGTAACATCCGGGCATCTGTTTAGCAATCCGGTATTACTGCTGGTTTGCGGGGGGGGCCTACTCGCGGAACGGCTGATAGGCGGCCGGCTGTTCTGGATTGAAGGGGAGGGCGCGGCGAGCCGATCGGATATGGAGGTGTATTCAGACGAATTCCAGCGGGTCGATCCTTTCAATCCGGTCGATTTCGTCGAAGTCTCGATCGACGGAGAGGATCTTGTCGATCCCGTTGTTCCGCATGACGGCAGCGTGCAGGAGATCCCTGGGTTTCGTCTCCGGGTATTGTCGCGCGAGTGCCTCGACCAGAAAGATGTCCTTCGGGAGAACGGAGAGAATCGAATCGACCACTAGCTTGAAATCAGTGAAAATCTGGCGGCCCAGTTCCATCTGTCGGATGTGGAAGTAGCGATACAGGATCTCCTGAAACACCTCCGTATCGGTGACCGCATCCAGTTCTCCCACCGCGATTTTGGCCAGGATCTGCTTACACCTGTCTTTGTAGATGCTCGGTTTTCCCGCAGCATACATGGGGATGTTCGTGTCGATGAAGATCCTCATTCGAGGGCACCTTCGATAATCTCGCGCTCCATTTCATCCCATTCGCCTACCGGTGCTTCCAGGGCGCAAAGACGTTCCACGGCCTCCAGTTTTTCCGTCTGCGAGGATGCGACATATTTTTCGGCTACCGCATCGCGAATGAGAGTGCCGACAGAGCATTTTTCGCGCTCGGCTATTTGTTTGAGATAATCGGCCAGATCTTCGGGAAAGAGGATCTCGAGCCGTCTGGTGAGCCGGGTCATGTTTTTTCTCCTGATTATCACACACACATACGGAACCGTATACGGAACATAAATCAATCCGGAAATTTTATCAAGTAGAATTAGGAGAAAATTCGGCTTGATTGATATTCATTGACTTAGTTAAGGACTTAGTCTACTCTTTTTAAGAAAAGGAGAAATCGATGTCTTTTCAGGTCAACGTCCACGAAGCCAAGACGCATTTTTCCCGCCTGCTCGACCGGGTCAGCGGCGGGGAAGAGGTGATCATCGCCCGGGCCGGAGAGCCGGTCGCGCGTCTGGTGCCGGTGGAGAAGCCACCGCAAGAGCGACTGCCCGGGAGCGCGAAGGGTGAGATCGAGATCGCCGACGATTTCGACGCGTTGCTGCCGGAGGAGGTGCTGCAGGAGTTCGAGGGATGAGGTATTTGCTGGATACCCACGCTTTTCTGTGGTGGATAGATGACTCGCCCAGGTTGTCGGCGGAGGCGCGCAGGATAATCGGGGACGGTCGGAACCAGATCTTCTTCAGCGCGGCGTCTGGATGGGAGATCGCCGTGAAGTGCCGGCTGGGCAAGCTCGTGCTGCCGAGAGTGCCGGGGAAGTACATCCCCGAACAGGTGCGTCTCAACGATTTTCAGGTGATGCCGGTCGAACTCAGCCACGCTCTCCACGTGCACTCCCTGCCTCTGCACCACCGGGATCCGTTCGACCACGTGCTGATCGCGCAGAGTGCGTTGGAGGGGATGCCGATCATCACCCGGGATGGGCAGTTCGCGGCCTATGAGGTCATCACCTGCTGGTAGTTTTCTCCTCTTCCGGGAATCATCCGTCCCAATTAGATGGCTATCTCCAGAAAACGCCGGCGTCCCGAAGGATGTCGGCGCTTCTGGAGTTGCTCATCAGTGGTTCAAACGGCCTTCTTCTCAACCCCTAAATAGCGGACGATGCCGTGCGGAACGTCTTTGTAAGGCAACCAGTAATTATGTAAGGCTAAATCCTCACTCTCGCTCGCGCTGGCTCCGGTTCGCTTGATTTCATGCCGATTGCCGTCATCGTCGAAGCCGACAGCTCGCCAATTCGGTTCTATATGATCGGCGCGTACGGCAAAGCTGACATATAGCGCACTATCCTCGGCGTGATTTTGGTAATGCATCATACCGCTGCTGCCGCTGCTGCCTATCGGATGATCGAGATTCGGGCCGATAAGCCATTCCCAACCGGGCTCGTTGGCAAAATGCTTTTCGGGAACGAACAGCATTTCGGTCATCTTTGCCCAGTTATCATAGCCGTATTCCCGCGCCACAACCAATTGGGCATCGATTAGGCCCAGATCGGTCTGCTTGATCTGCTCGAGCGAAGATTCGCCTAAGCGTGGGTGCAACGCCTTTATGCGCTGGCAGGCTTCGTTCTTGCTCGCCCGGTGGGCATGCAGGAGCTGTTTGGCCTGGTTTTTGAGACTTTTCAGACTGGGATTGGGGGGCAGCGTTTGAGTCGCCATATACGCCTCCTTAGTAGAGTCGCCTGATGTCCGCTGAGACAGGCCGTAAGAAGGTTATATGGGATCACGGAGTAAAGCAGGTGACCATTATGGTCTTTCCGCGGACGGGTGGCTCCCTTGTGAGCACAGGTAGAATATACCTGCCGGAGATATGTAGTTCAAGTGGAATTTGGCGCGCTGCTACGAGGAGCCGATATGGAAGATCGGGGTTTCCGGAAGCTGCCCAGAATATGCTGGCCGATCCCCGTCTCTCCCCTATCGTCGTACTTAGCCTCCCTGGGGAACAAATCCCCATGGGATATTTCTCCGATTCGAACTAGGCGAATTCGATCTGGTCGAAGTCGCCCACAGGGCGGTAGCCGATTTTCTGGTAGACGCTGTTGGAGATCGGATTGTCCAGGTCGGCGAAGAGAGCGCAGAAGATGTGTCCCCGGTCGAGCTGGTGCTGGCTCAGGGCGGCGACGCAGGCGGTGGCATAGCCGCGACTGCGGAACTCGGGTGGGGTATAGACCTCGTTGATGGCGGTGCCGTGGGATGTGGGCCGGGAGTAGGCGGCCATGGAGACGGGTTTGCCGTCCTCCCAGATGAAGAGGTTGCCGGCGGCGATGCGGTTGAGGACGGCGGGGGTGATCTCTTCCAGGTTGCCGCGGGGCTCGTCGATGGCCAGGCCGAAATCGCGCGACCATCCGGTGAGCAGGTCGACGTCCACTGGCGTGGCGGCGCGGAAATGGCCGGGCGCTGAACTGCGATGTTCGACAGAGGTGAGTTGGTACACGCGCAGCCGCGTTTTGATGCGGCTGGTGCGATCGGTCGCCTCTTCCCAGGCGCGGGCGAAGCGTCCGGCCAGGTCGGCGGGTCCGAGGATGCCGGGCACGGTCCAGGTCGATGGGACGAGATGGTGGACGAGTTCGGAGAGTCCGGGGTCGGACCGGTCGCTGTAGAGGATCAGGTTGTGGGGCGGGGTCATGAGGGCGGCGAGGACGAGGCCGTCGTCGTCCGCGGCGGTGAGGTAGAGAGGGGGTGGATCCACACTCTCCTGATCGCGCAGGCGGCAGGCGAGGCCGAGTGGAAGGTTGTTGAGGGCTTCGTCCTTCTCCAGGTAGTTCTGCGCGACGTCCAGAAAGGAGCCGGCGTCGGGGTAGGTGGCGATGCGCATATCTTTCATTCCCGTTTCAGCGGCGATCAATCAGAAGAGAGGGGCCGTCGATGTGGAGCTGATGCGGCGATTCGGGTTGTTCGACCGTGCCTCGGTGCAAACGATAGAGGTGAATGCCGGGAGTGAAGAGTTCCTCCGGCAATGCGAGGGGGTCCTCCGGGAGGAGCAGGGAGATGGAGACCGCTGCGGAAGCGAGCTGTAGAATGCGGAGCTGGTCTATCTCCCGTTCGGCCGGAGCGAGGTGGGTATTTTGGAATTCGCGGAGAAGCGGATTCAGGCAGCGGAATGCGTGGAAGATCGGCCGCGGATTGCACAGGGTGTCGAGCAGGCCGTGGCGCACGTCCATGGTGCGGTCCAGGTCGATCAGGGGATCGAGATAGAGGCGGGCGCCGGGAGTGAGAGTGACGGCGAAGAGCGCTTCGGCGGCCAGCAGCCCGTTGCGTCGGTCGTCCTCGCCGGGCAGGGTCAGCAACCAGTCGATGCGGCCGATGTGGCTCAAGGATGTGGCTGCGCTGAGGTCGCGGGCGGTCTCCCAGGGGCCGTCGTCTCCGTCCAGGCGGCAGAGGACGGCGTCGACGGATGTAGCGGCTTCCCCGAGACGGCGGTCGAGCTCGGGCAGCTCATCCGGACGGTAGCCGATGCGGGTGCGCGGGTGCTGCTTACCGGAGACGCGCTCCCCGGGGATGATGGTGGACAGGGCCAGGGGGGTGCGGCGGCCGCAGTCGCGGAACTGCTCCAGGTGGTGGTTGGTCGGCCAGGGAGAGCCGGGGAGCTGGAGCTCCCAGGCGTCGGCGCAGGCGGGGTGGGCGTCGAGCAGGTGGTGCAGGTCGAGCTCGTCCGGGGCGGGGCCGAACGCCTGGATCTGCAGCCCTTCGGCGCGCAGCATGGAGAGGCGACGGAGCTGCAGCGGTTGCTCGAAGTCGGTCCAGGGGACGCGCACACCAGTGGCGCCCAACTCCAGGAGGGAGAGGAAGGGGTAGTCGTTGCGCACCGGCTGGCGGATGGTCGAGGGCCAGGCCAGGGGGATTTCGGTCGAGGGGGCGAGAGGATGGAGCAGGGTGATGCCGAGAGGGGCATTTGGGAAGGCAGCCGGTGTGGGCGTGAGCAGACGGGTGGTCGAGTCGAGCTCGGTGGCATCGGAGGTGCGGATGAGGTGCAGGTCGACGCGGTCGTCGAGCACCCGGCAGAGATAGAAGCCGAGTTTGGGGGCGTCGTCGCGACCCTGTTCAGGGGGCGGAGCCGAGGTGAAGAGGTGGCCGAAGCCGGGACGGGTGAAGGAGGTGGAGGGGAGGATGACCTGACGGGTGCCGGCGACCTGGTCGTAGAAGGGGAAGTGGACGTGGCCGGCAAAGAGCATCTCCACCCGATGCCGGCGGACCTGGTCCAGGAGCCAGGTGCGGGCGGGCTCTCCCAGGTTGTCGTAGTGGCCCAGGTGCGGCTCGTCGGGATGCCACAGAAAGGGGGGCATGTGGAGGAAGAGGAAGAGACGGCGGCCGGCGTGGTTGCTCAGGTCTTCCTCCAGCCAGCTTTGCTGCTCGTCCTCCTGAATGAGACCGGTGTTCATGATCTGGGAGTTGATGACGACGAAGTGGAGGTCGTCCCGGTCGAAGCTGTACCAGGAGGGGCCAAAGCGGCTGTGGTAGAGGTCCAGGGCGCGTGCGTCGACCGGGTGCGTGGGCATGGTGGTGTCGGGCTTGTCGCCCACGTCGTGGTTGCCGGCCACGTGGCGCACGGGCAAAGAGCTGGCGCGCAGCTGCTCCAGCGCCTGGTCGAGGGCAGTGGCGAAGTCGGGGGTGTCGGGGTATTCCTGCACCAAATCGCCCAGATGCACGGCGAAGTCGGGCTCCAGGGCGGCGGCCAGCGCGAAGGCGACGCCGGCGCGTCTGCTCTGCTGGCGACGGGACTCGAATTCGAGGGGGCGATCCCCCACGTCGAGCATGTAGTGGGTGTCGCTGAGGAGGAGAAATTCGCAGCGGGCCGGGGGCAGCAGTGAACGGTCGAACAGACTGTGTTTCATGGGCTCGAGGGGGATATCTTGCAGACAGGCGCTCAGGACTGAATACAGAACAACTCGGCCAGTTTGAACATCTTTAGCCTTCAGAATTCTTCCGTATTGACGGAGTTATTGTATTTTTAGTCCTTTAGGCGTTATCATGTCTGAGAAGTGGAAGGGAATTGCGGCTCGGTTATCGGCACGAAGATAGACAAATACCCGACACCTTTCAATCGGAGGAATCCGCCATGGACTGGGTAATCAAAAAGCGGGGATGCGTCACCTACTACACCAAGAAGACGAACAAGCACTTCTCGGATCTGGTGGTCGAAGAGCTGGAGAACGGGAATTTGAAGTTCCGTTTCGTGGGGATGACCGGGGCGCATGCCGGCACCAACGAGCTGAAGCTGGACGATCTGGCATCGATGGACCCGGCGCGGGAAATCCCGCGGGTTTTCGATACCTGGGACATGTACGTGCGCGAGACGGGCCTTTGCAACGGTCTGGCCGATCTGGATTTTTTGGAAGTCCACTCTTTTGGCGCAGCGCCCAAATCTCCGGACCCCCGCATAGATCCGGAGGGATATATCGCCGAGAAGAAGCGAATTCGCCAGGCGTACGGCCAGGCGTATGCCGAATACTGGGCGGAGAAGATGCCCGATAATGGTCTGCCGACCCGGTTTACGGTGTATCTGGAGGAGTTGCCCGATGTGGAGGCCAGCTACGAGCTGTGCGCCACGGCGCTCTACCAGAAGTCGGGGCGCTGAGATCTTCGGACGAGTTGGATACTATCGTGGCCGGCAGCGGAGACGCGCGGAAATGAACGAACCTGAGGGATCGTCCAGGAACAACGTCCCGGTTGCCGCTGAATCCCTTTGGAATTGGCGATCTTCGGCTGTGCGCGGCTGCGCAGTAGCCTGGCTGCTGATGGTCGCAGTGTTGCTGTCGGGGGAACCGATCCGTGCGCAGGGGGGGGGCTCCTCCGACTCCGGTTCTGGCGAGCGGGGGCAGAGGTTTGAAGGTAAAACCGATGTCGAACAGGTGGCGGCGGTGCTGCTGGATATGGCGCAGCGGCAGCGAGCACTGGAGTGGAAGCTGTATCTGGCGTTAGCCGTCGCCGGTCTGGCGCTGGCAGTGGCGATGGGGTTGCTGTGGCTGCGCTGGCGCGGGTCGGTGGCCGGCAGGAGCTGGACGCTGCTGGATAAGCGGGGGCGGGTGCGGGCGCAGCTGCAGACGGGTGAGGGAGGGGAGGTGGAACTGGAATTCCGGGATGCGGATGGGGTCGTGCGCGCCACGTTCGGGGTGGTGGACGAGGGAGATCCGGGATTGCGATTGCGGGACCGGGAGGGGAAGGAGCGGGCCAGCCTGAAGGTGGGTTTGGACGGGGCGCCGTATCTGGAGTTCTACGACGGTCGGGAGAGTTTGCGCGGCGGTCTGGGGATGACCGAGGATGGGGGCGTGGGGCTGGGGCTGTACGACGATCGAGGGCGGACCCGCGCCGGCCTGGGGCTGGACGAAGAGGGTGCTGGCCGGCTGAGTTTTCTGGACGAAGAGGGTGCGGTACGGCTGCGCCTGGCGCTGGTGCAGGACAGCCCGGAGCTGAGATTTCTCGACGGGGCGGGGCAGATTCGGGCTTCGTTGAGGGTGCGGCCAGATGGGATGGCATTGCTCGAACTACACGACCGGGAGGGAAAGGCGCGCACTATGGCCGGCGTGCTGGAGGAGGGGTTGGCGTGGGTGGGACTGCTGGACCCCCGGCAGAAGTTTCGCGCCGGTCTGGGGGTGCGCCAGGATGGACGGCCCCGCCTGGATTTGTACGACGACGAGGGCAGGACGCGCGCCACTCTGCGTCTGCTGGACGACGGCAGTCCCGGTCTGGAGCTGCGGGACGGAGAGGAGAATTCGTTCTTCAGGATTCCCTGAAAAACAGAGCGACTGTTCTGGCAGAATTAGTTTGCCAGAGTTGCGACCAGAATCTTACGTAAATTCTAATATTTACGCGAATTCTGATCCCCAAGTTAGGCTCGACAGTCTACTACTGTTTTGTCAACAAAAACGTCGACAAAATTGCGATCTGGATCTTCCAGTAGATTGATATAGTTACGCGATTTCCGAAGACCAGAAGCTTTGTTTACAGTCTACTACTGCGGCAAACGCGAAATTTCATTTTTGGAGAGGAGTTGGATATACATGGACAAAGCCGTCATTCTGGCCCGGGGGCTGGGCACGCGCATGCGCAAGCAGGATCCGGGAGCTGAACTGAGCGAGCAGCAGCAGGCGGTGGCCGCCACCGGGGTCAAGGCGCTGATTCCGATAGATCGTCCGTTTCTCGACTACGTGCTCTCGGCCCTGGCCGACGCCGGATACCGGCGGATCTGTCTGATTATCGGTCCGGAGCACGACGAGCTGCGTCGCTACTACGGCGAGGAATTGCAGTACGAGCGTCTGGAGGTGGGATTCGCCGTCCAGGAGGAGCCGCTGGGCACGGGGGATGCGGTGGCGGCTGCGGAGCAGTTTGCCGGCGACGATCCGTTCCTGATGGTCAACTCGGACAACTACTACCCGGTGGAAGCGCTGGAGGCGATGAAGGGGTTAGACAGTTGCGGACTGCCGCTGTTCGGGCGCGAGGGGATGCTGGCGGGCAGCAACATTCCAGCGGAGCGGCTGCTGAAATTCGCCGTGGTCGAGGTGGGGGAGGATGGGTACATGAAGCGGATCGTCGAAAAGCCCTCGGCCGAGGCGGTGGAAGCGCTGCCTCCGCCGGTGGGGGTGAGTATGAACTGCTGGCGGTTCGACGCGCATATCTTCGACGCCTGTCGGGCGATCGAGCCCTCCCCCCGGGGAGAGTTGGAGGTGACCGACGCGGTGCAGTACGCCATCGACAAGCTGGGGGTGGGTTTTCGGACGATGCACTTTGAATCGGCGGTGCTGGATCTGTCGAGCCGGGAGGATGTGGCCGGGGTGACCGAGCGGCTGGTCGGAAAGGAGGTGCGGCTGTGAAGCTGGCAGAATTGCTGGAAGGGCAGGGTCTGGAGGGGAAGCTCGGCGAGCGCGGTCTGGCACCCGGAGCGGCGGCGGCCAAGGGGAATCTGTTCGCCCGAGCGGCGGGAGCGCTGACAGCGGCGGGGGTGGACGGAGGAAAGGAGGCGCGGGCGTTTTTTGTGCCGGGCCGCATCGAGGTGCTGGGCAAGCACACCGACTACGCCGGGGGACGGAGCATCGTGACGGCGGTGGAGCAGGGTTTCTGCATGGTGGGGGTGGCCAGGGAGGAGGCGGTGATCGAGGTGCACGCAGCGGATCTGGGGGAGAAGGCGGAGTTCGCCTTCGATCCGGAGCTGGTGGCGACGCACGGCCACTGGTCGAACTACCCGATGACGGTGGCCCGGCGGCTGGCGCGCAATTTTCCGGGGGAACGGCGCGGCGCGGACATCGCCTTTGTAAGCGATCTGCCGCCGGCTTCGGGGATGAGCAGTTCGAGCGCCATGATGGTGGCCACCTATCTGGTGCTGGCGGCGATCAACCGGTTGGAGGAGCGGGATATATATCGACGCAATATCGAAGATGCCCTCACCCTGGCGGCGTATCTGGGCACGGCCGAGAACGGCCAGACTTTCGGCGAGCTGACCGGCGACAAGGGGGTGGGCACCTTTGGAGGCAGCGAGGATCACACGGCGATTCTCTGTTCGCAGGCGGGCAGCCTGGGGCAGTTTTCGTACTGTCCGGCCTACTTCGAGCGGTACATCGAGGTGCCGAGGGGGTACGTCTTCGGGGTGGGGTTCAGCGGTGTGGTAGCCGAGAAGACGGGGGCGGCCCAGGAGCTGTACAACCGCGCCTCTCTGCGGGTGGGAGGGATCGTCGAGGCCTGGCGCCAGGCGACCGGAGGGGAAGAGGTATATCTGGCGGATGTGCTGGCCGGCGGTCCGGATGCGACCGACCGACTGCGGCAGATTTTGCAGGAGGCGGAGGACGGCTCGTTCACAGGGGCAGAGCTGGCCCAGCGACTGGAACACTTTATCGCCGAGAATGAGGAGATCATCGTCCCGGCCGGCGACGCGCTGGCGGCCGGGGATCTGGAGGGGTTTGGTCGGCTGGTGGACCGCTCGCAGGAGCTGACCGATTCGCTGCTGGGCAATCAGGTGCCCGAGACGGTGGCGTTGGCCCGCCTGGCGCGCGAGTGCGGCGCGGCGGCGGCTTCGGCTTTCGGGGCGGGTTTTGGCGGCAGCGTGTGGGCGCTGATAGAGGAGGAGGGTTCGGCTGCCTTCCTGGAAGCCTGGGCGGCCAGGTACGCGGCGGTGTACCCCGAGGCGGCGAGTCGGGCCCGGTTCTTCACGACCCAGGCGGGGCCGGCGGCGTTTGAGCCGGAGGGCTAGAAAAGGTTCTATTGAACCCGGCATCGCCCATGAGATGGCTTCCTATTGGGCATAGCGATTGTATCGGCATTTCCCGACCTCTTTTTTGTCATCCCGGGTTCAATAAAAAAGAGAGATGGAATTTTTTCGGAGATTTGGAGATTTATTATTATATTAACTTCATAACGCGCTAAGTAGATGGGGCAGTTCGCTAAAACGGACATTTGTTAGAGCTCTTTTAAAGAAGATCGGCACAGACTCATGATCAAGAAGCTGGTGGGCAAACTCTTCGGGTTTGAAAAGGAGATTCTGGATCTGCGGCGGCAGGTCCAGGAGCTGAGCTGGGACAGCTCCTTTGGGATGTGGACCCGGGGCGCCTTCCTGCAGTTCTGCGATATTATGCCCCGCGGTCGCCGGATCGTGGTCTTTATAGACCTGGATCAGGTTCACGATTTGAACGAGGAACTGGGGTACACTGAAGTCGATCGACGGGTGAAGGCGACGTTTTCCATGCCCTTCCGGCGCAGCGACGTGGTGGCGCGCTGGTACTCGGGGGACGAGATCGTCATCCTTTTCGATACCGATCGGGAGGGAGCGGAGCGCAAGATTTCGCAGCTGGAGAAATCGGCCGCCAGTCAGGGAATGGCGTTTCAGTTTGAGGTGGGCGAGTGGGAGGTGGGCAAGACGGTGATCGAGGACGTGGTCTCAGTGCTGGCAGATCGGCTCACCCAGCGGAAGATGGCGACCAGCCGGGCGGCCTGGCGGAGGAATCTGGAATCGTCCGGGAGTTGAGTAAACAAATCTGGTATTGTGACAAGAGCCGGCCTGTCGGGCCGGCTCTTTTTTGTTGGTAGAGCGAAAGAGTCTCCACCGCGTTTCCAGCGCAAAATGAAAGTCGCATGGGGAGATCCACCACCGATTGTTCGAGTGCGGGTCGGCGGCGGATCTCCCGGATGGTGCTACCTACGCCGGCGGCGGGGTTATGTCGACGGCGCAGCTGTTGTTGCGGATCGAATGGGTGCCGGCGACGCCCACGGCGACGCTCATGCGGCCGGCCATGGGGGTGGCCACGGGCTCTTTGCCCTCGGTGATCATATCGAGGAAGTCTCTGGCGACCAAGGGATCGGCGCCGCCGTGGCCGCCGGCCGCCGGTTTCACGTTATAACGGTGGTCGGCCAGATTTTTCCAGCGGTTGGAGCGGTTGCGCAGCTTGACGATCACCTGGCTGCCGTCGTCCAGGTTTTCGAGGCGCCCCTCGGTGCCGATGAAGGTGTAGTTGCGGCAGTAATCGGGGGTGTAGTGGCACTGCATGTAGGTCGCCTTGATGCCGTTGTCGAGCTCGATCAGGATGGTGCTGTTGTCCTCGACGTCGATCTCTTTGCGGTAGACGCACATGTTCATCTTGTTGGCCTTGGCACCTTCGCTATACTGATACTCGACGCAGGTCTCCTTCTCGTCGCACTCGTTGCAGACCAGGTCGTTCGGTTTGTCGCCGCCGTAGTAGTCCAGGCTGCCAAAGCCGATGACGCGCTTGCCGTAGTGGCCGGTGATCCAGTGGATCATGTCGATGTCGTGCGACGCCTTCTGCAGCAGTAGACCGGTGGAGTTGCGCGAGGCGCCGTGCCAGTCGTGATAGTACCACTCGCCACCGTGGCCCACGAAGTGCCGCACCCAGACCGCCTTTACTTCGCCGATGGCGCCCGAATCGACGACGTCCTTCATGACTCTGAAGATGTTCATGTAGCGCATGTTGAAGCCGATCATGAACTGCTTGCCCGATTCCTTCCAGGCTTCCAGCATGCGGTCGCAGCCCTCGGTGGTGATGGCCATTGGTTTTTCGCAGAAGATGTGCTTGCCGGCCTGGAAGGCGGCGCAGACGTACTCCTCGTGGGTGAAGTCGGGGCTGGCGATGGCCACGGCGTCGATGTCGTCGCGGGAGAGCAGCTCCTGATAGTCGAGGGTCGTAAAGGCGTCGCCGTTGATGTTCTGTTTGAACATGTCCAGGGCTTCCTGCGAGATGTCGGCGCCGGCGACGACGACGGATCTACCCTCGGGGTCGTGCCAGTGGCGGGCGATGCCGCCGCGTCCGGTTACGCCTATGACGCCGATGCGGAGCTGGGACATTTGGGGCCTCCTATTTTTTGATAGTGTGCTTTTGGATGGATTGTAGAATCTCCAGAGTACAATGTCTCGCTGGGAGAAGAGCGCGACTCGGGCACAAATCTAAGGTCCGCTGGAGAGCGCATCCAGAGGGAGAGGGCCGTTTTTCGTCGTTTTGCTGTGTCTCTCATGACGGCGGGATTGGTCGAGTATAATCTTGGAGGCAGACGAGGTTTCAATTATCTTTCCCGTATCGTATATTCGCGTTGGATCTGACTGAAAACAGGCCGAAGCGATGGGCCTGATGGGGCGGGAGTAGGGTAGAGTTTGTTGGACGCGCACACAGCGGAGGAAGGTCATGTCGACAAATAAGGGGGACTTCTATGGCGGGACAGACCCTCGTCATATGCCGCTGTACAACATGACCGAGGCGGCGCGCTATCTGCATCTGGCCCCGGCTACCTTGCGATCCTGGGTGGCCGGGCGATCCTATCCCCGCAAGGAGAGTCAGGGGTATTTTGCGCCGCTGATCGAGCGGCCAGAGGCGGACGATTCACGCCTCTCCTTCATGAATCTCATCGAGGCCCATGTTCTCCGCGCGCTGCGTACCCAGCACGGGGTATCGATCCGCGCAGTGCGGGATGCTTTGGACTATGTGGACAAGAATCTGGGAGAGAAGTGGCTGCTGGCCAGCCAGGAGCTGCGCACCCGGGGCGGCGATTTGCTTCTCGATAAGTATGTGCAGTTGATAAACCTCAATCGATCCGGCCAGCTGGTCATGCGCCGGCTGCTGGCGGACCATCTGGGGCGCGTCGAGTGGGACCTGTCCAATATCCCATTGCGGCTTTATCCCTTTGTAACGTCCGATCTTCCGGGGGGACGGACTATCGCCATCGACCCCCATATCTCTTTCGGTCGTCCGATCGTCGTCCGCAAAGGCATCTCGACGGCTGTGATCGCCGAGCGCATCGACGTTGGTGAAGCGGTGGAGGATCTCGCTCTGGACTATGGCCTGGAGAAAGAGGAGGTGGAGGCGGCGTTGCTGTACGAACGGTCCGCCTGAAGGGTGATCTTTTTTACCGATCGCGACTTGGGGGAGAACATATTCCCCTCCATTTTACGCAGCGGCGGCATCCAGGTCGAACGCCACGTCGATCATTTTCCCCACAACACGAGAGATGGGGTGTGGATACCAGAGGTGGCCGCGCGCGGCTGGTATATCCTGACCCACGACCAGAAGATCCGCTATCGTCCCCTCGAAAAGGCCGCCGTCCTGAAAAACGGCGCTGGGATGTTCATTCTCATAGGCCGCGCATCGCATCGTGAACTCGCCCAAAACTTCATCAATACCTTCGCGCAAATTACCCGCTTCATCGAAAAATATCAGCGTCCCTATATTGCTAAAATCAGACGCCCATCGCCGGCGGTGTTGGTGGCCCAGGGGGAGCCCGGGGTAGTCGAATTGTGGGTTTCTTGATCTCTCCGGAAATCGTCATTTCCCGAAAGCCGCTGTGTCGGGTTTCGCCTGGGATGGCTGGAGTTATCGGCGTCTGTTAATTGGGAGCCTTCCTCCATATCCTGGCAAGCCCACCGGAGAGACTCCAGTGAGAAATTCACTCATACATATTTTGCGCTCATCCTCCTGGCGGTAGAGCAATGAAGCGAGTACTGACGGTTGTCTCTCTAATCGGCCTGATGGGCATGGCCGCGTGGGCTCAAAACGGAGACTTCAATGGCGATGGTGCCGTTGACTATGATGATTTCTTCCTGTTTGCAGACCACTTCGGCATCACATCAGAGTCGCCCAACTGGGATGCAGCCTACAGTCTGGATGACGATGGGGATGTCGATTTCGACGATTTCTTTGTTCTGGCGAACCTATTCAACAGCGTCGATAGGACGGATGAACCCGATTACACCATTGAGGGTACTGGGCGGATTTTATACTTATCGGATCGGGATGGAACGACGGATATCTATTCCATGAATCCGGATGGTACAGATCAGAGGAAATTCCTGCCTGTAAGACCGTGGCCGCATGAAGGGGTGTCGATTAAAGCGTTTTCTCTATCACCTGATGGGTCGAAACTTCTGATCGTGTTTGAAGATAGAGTTTCTCAGAAAAAAGATCTTAAAATTGATATAGCGAATAATTCGATTGGTCCTTCACTGTATCCAGGGTACGTTGCCTGGTCTCCGAATTCGTCACTGTATCCAGGGCCGGTTGCCTGGTCTCCAGATGGTATCAAAATCGCTTTTATCGGGCATAATAGTGATGGGCAACCAAGAATCGTTATACGTTCATCTGATTGGGAACTTATTACGGTCTTTGATTTTGGGAGCACTTCCCCTTCATGGTCCCCGGATGGCACCAAAATCGCCTATAATTACTATTCGGGAATATGGGTGCACGATTTTGAGAGTGGAAGAAGCGTCGATATAACCCCTTCTAAATTTGGTTATTGTTCATCCCCAGCCTGGTCTCCGGAGGGTGAACGGATTGTGTTTTCTTCCTTTGGAATTGTCGATAACCCCGAACCAAAATATTACAATTGGAGCCATTTGGATCTCTTTTCAATGGACCCAAACGGAATGAATGTCACAAGATTAACTGATTTCCCGAGTGTTGAAGATACTCCTTGGTCTCCTGGTGGAAGTAGTGAATTCTGGTTTTACTCTTCTTGGTCTCCTGATGGAAGGTATCTTTTATTTCGTCGTGATAACGATATTTTCGTTATGCGGTCAGATGGAGATCAGATTATTCCCCTTACTTCTGATTCCGCCAAAAACTATTCTCCCGTCTGGACACCCCACTCCATACCGTACTTGACACTCGATATATCCTCCGATGTTCCAGAAGCCGCCAGGTTGGAGTTCCTCAGATTGGGCTATCTGGTCACGCAAGAGGGGCTTTATATGGCGGCCAGCGAAGGAGATATTTCGACTATCTCCCTTTTTCTCGATGCAGGAATGACTGTCGATGCTCGATCCAATACTTGCAGAGATACGCACTGTTGGACCCCAACCGCTCTGGCCCATGCCGTCATGGAGGAGCATATCGATACCGTAGAATTTCTCCTTGAAAGGGGTGCCAATCCTAACCTCGATGCAGGTTTTGGGGTTCATTACCCCCTTATGAGTGCAGCAGATGATAGAAATTTGGAGATTGCCCGCCTCTTAATCCAGCATGGTGCTGATGTAAATGCATCTAATATCGATGATATAACTCCATTACTCATTGCCGCAGAAGAGGGCTACTTCGAATTCGTCCGATTGCTTCTGGAAAATGGCGCCGATCCTAACGTTATTAGTGGACACAGCTATTATAGAGATAGTCCCCTTATAAAGGCCGCAGAAGCAGGCCATGTTGATATAGTAGAGATACTGATCCAATACGGAGCACAGATTGATGCCGTAGGTGGAACAAACCTATTCAGTGGTGGAACAGCTCTATCCAGGGCAGCCTCTGGTGGTCAAAAAGCAACCTTCTTTTTACTTCTTGAACACTGGCCTAAGCCGGATGTAAGGAGCCTTCTGGGTATTTTTAAGCAGAGCCGTTTTAGCGGCTCCCTCCCCTTTGCCAGTGGCACCTGGAAACACGCACGTAAAATGGAGCCAGTAGGCAGCCAAACGCGCACGTAAAATAGAGCCACGTGACCGATCTCTATAAATAAGGATATAACTCCTCTTATTTATAGGGAGATAGGAGATGTTAGACGTGGTTGATTATGAGCGTATCCGCCGAATGGTCCAAATCGAAGGCAAGACCCAGCGGCAGGCGTCCGAGGAATCAGGTCATTCTCGCAATATGGTCGCCAAAGCGCTGGCCCATTCCAGCCCCCCCGGTTATCGTCGCCAGAAACCACCCCCTCGTCCAGCTCTGGATTCCTTTCTGTCCCTAATTGATGCCTGGGTAGAAGCCGATCGGCAGCAACCGCGCAAACAGCGCCACACCGGCACGCGGATCTACGAGCGGTTGCGCGATGAGTATGGCTTTACCGGCAGTGTCAGCGCGGTGCGTCGCTACCTGGCTCAGCGCAAACAGACTCAGGGGGAAGTTTTCTTTCCCCTCCAGTTCGACGCGGGAGAAGAGGGCCAGGTAGACTGGGGAGAAGCCTGGTGTATTCTCAACGGAGTGGAGCAGAAAGTCTTCCTTTTCTGCCTGCGTTTGTGCTACAGCAGCGTCTCGTATGTGTGCGCCTACCCTCAGGAAAATCAGGAGTGTTTTCAAGACGGTCACGTCCACGCCTTTGGTTTTTTTGGTGGAGTACCCCATCAGTTAGCCTACGACAATCTCAAGAGTGCCGTGATCACGGTGGGTCAGGGGCAGGATCGTCGTCTTAACCTGGACTTTGTGAAGTTGCGCAGTCACTACCTATTTGAGACGCGCTTCTGCAACGTAGCTTCTGGCAACGAAAAGGGACATGTGGAAAATCTGGTCAAGCACAGCCAGCGGACCTTCATGACGCCGTTGCCGTGTGTTTCTTCACTGGAGGCATTGAATACCCATCTGGAGGAGCAGTGCCGCAAAGAGTTGGATAAGAAAGCTCCCCGTCGAGAGGAAACTCGAGGGGCATTGCTGGAAGAAGAGCGGAGCCATTTTCTGGAGCTTCCTCCCACCCCGTTTGCCGCCTGCCGTCAGCAATCGACCTTTGCCAGCAAGCAAGCGACGGTGCGTTTTGACACCAATGACTACTCGCTACCGGTGCGCTGGGCGTATCATTCGGTGCAGGTCAAAGGGTTTGTCAACTGGGTTGAGATCTGGACCACTCAGCAGTGTGTGGCGACCCATTCCCGGTCCTATGAGCGCCATCAGTATGTCCTCGACCCCTTCCATTATATACCCCTGTTAGAGAAAAAACCGGGAGGGATTCATCACGGTCGTCCCTTCAAAGGGGAGCCCTGGGGAGAAGACTTTGCCTGCATGCGCCGCGAGTTGGAGTATCGCTATGAGGGGGAAGGCACCCGCAAATACATCGACATCCTCTTGCTGTTTACCTGCTACCCAGTCGAAGCCGTCCGCCAGGCTGTCTCGCTGTGTGTGAAACGGAGGGCTTTCTCCGACGAAGCGGTCCACAGTATCCTCGACTACCAACCCCCTTCCTTTTCTCCGACGCTGGATCTATCTGATCGTCCCGATTTTCAGGTAGAGAGCACCGGGATTCGTCCGGCCCATGAATATGATGTGCTGTTGCCGGAGGAGGGGGTATCATGAGTGTAGAGTTGCTACTGAAGAGTCATCTCAAGACGCTGAAATTACCGACGATTCTGCACGAGTATGCCCGTGCTGCACGCCAGTGTGCCCAACAGGATCGCAGCTTTGAGGAATTCTTGCACTACCTGGTGGAGTTAGAAGTAACAGAGCGCCAGCGCAAAGCCTGCCAGCGACGTCTCAAAGAAGCCGGTTTTCCCACCGAAAAGGAGATTGCTGATTTCAACTTTGCCGCACTGCCCACCCTCAACAAGAAACGCATCCTCGATCTGGGCCAGGGGCATTTTATCTCTCAACGGGAGGGAATTGTTTTTCTGGGTCCACCGGGGGTAGGAAAAACACATCTGGCAATTGGTTTGGGACAAGCTGCCTGTCGCAAAGGATATCGCGTCCAGTTTTTCACCGCTACCGGATTGGCTACCACCTATGTAGAGGCCCGAGAAGAGCGTCATCTGCAGAAACTGGAACGAGCTATCGACAAACGCGATCTGATTATCGTCGATGAATTGGGCTATGTCCCCCTGGGGCAGGGGGCAGCCGAAAACCTGTTTGGCTTTTTCTCCCAGTGCTACGAACGCACCTCACTCATCGTCACTACCAACCTGCCCTTTAGCGAATGGCCACAGATCTTTGGCGATGAGCGACTCACCGGTGCGCTGTTGGATCGACTCACCCATCGGGTCCATATCGTTGAAATGCAGGGGGAGAGTTACCGTTTGAACAAAAGCAAGAAACGACACCCAAAAAAAGGAGGGAAAGCCACTCAGACAAAAAGCTGAACGGATCGGGCAGCTGCCCGATCCGTTGACAAGTGCCCAATCACGGCGCTATTCTTAATCCCAAAGTGGCTTCATTTTGCTTGCGTGTTCTGGCCTCATTTTGCGTGCGCGTTTCCAGCACCGAAGCAGATAAAGGATTCGAGGGATTCGTCAGGCCAAATTGAAGAAGCCAAGGTTAACCAGAAGAAGAGAGCATTATAAATAAGCGACATGTGTAAGTGACAGGCAGAGGTTTTACTGGAGTTTTTTGCGCTCATTGGGTGTTTTCCAACAAAGGTAAGTGGACTCTCACAGCGATTTTTTACCGGCAGATCGTCGGGGTGTTGACGGGGGTAGTAGGTGACGGGGCGCTCAGAGAAAACCTATGAGAGCGGTGGCAAAGAAGCGGTGTGCCATGATGTTCTCTCCTGTATTCAGAGGGAGGGTTTTATACCTTCCAGCGAAGACATGTCTCCCGTTGCCCAGGTTTCGAAAGCTGAACTTGGAGAGGGCATAGCAAAGATTGCGCCAAAGAGAAGATAGGAAGATATATGTTGTTATTAATAAGCATCTTATAGTAAAGTCGCCCAAAGTTATTTGGGTCTGAAAAAAGTGGGTAAGCGTGGTGCAGAACACAGAGGGTGTGTAAGGAGACACAAGGGGAGGAGACAAGACCGGGCGAATCAAGAATATCCGTAATCTTCAGGAGAGCCGCGGTCGATTCGTTGCCGGTGTCAATCGGGGAAGTATATTGAGGGGGAGGCGGAATTGACGATGTTGATGACAAAAAAAGGGATTTCTCTCAAGTGATTGAGGAAATCACTTGAGAATCGTCGTCGATATCATCAGCATCATCGAGGGGGAAAATGAAACCGGAACCTGACTTGGAATCAGATTCCGGTGAAAAATAAGGTTTATATACAACAGATTATGGGGCATGTGCTGAGTCACGGTAGGGGGGGCCTCGAAGATTGTAGATATACTCATCCGATCACTTGAGGCTCTTGGCTATGAGTCTCTTCCCTTAAGTGAAGAGCAAAAACGAAATGTTGCGTATTCAACTCGACTCCTACCTTATGCACGCTCCATACAAAATTCGATATCTCATTCTGAAATAAGAAAGATGCCAATTTTCATAGAGATGACACCTCCAGTATGGAAAGCAACATGGACATGGATTCATCCGAGTGTATCAGCATAGCGCGCATATAGTAAAAACACAACAGATAACACATCCATTTCCGCTCCTGCTCCCCGCTCATCGTCCAAACACAATCCGTTCGCGATTGAACAGACGAGACGTGATTTCCACACATAGAAGCCCTAGCATTGGAGAGACAAGGACCACCATCAGGAGATACGCAGTATTGATGGCCTCACCTCCAAGCACATCAGCAATCATCAGCTGCTGCCCCAGGCATGGCACCAGGAACATCCACCAGGCCTCCCCAAGACTGGACGAAGAGACGACCAGATGAGGAACCATCGGTAGGATAACGAGCATGGATAGATAGGTCTGTGCTTCTTTGTAGGAGCGAGCGAACGTCGCAAACATCACCTGCAGTCCTGACGCGAACAAGGCAAGCGGGAGGGTCACCAACATCACTCCGACAATCTCTCGTTCGCCAATATACAGCTCAATCCCGAGTTGTTGAAGAGGGACTCGACTCAGAGCAACCAGCAAGCTGGCAAGCGTCAAACCGATACTTGCACTCGCGAACGTGGAAGCTGCGAGCCATTTACCCAGGACGAGGGTCCGCCGAGAGACTGGATTCACAAGTAATGCTTCCAACGAGGAACGTTCTCGTTCCCCGGCGGTTGCGTCGATCGCGATGTTCATTCCCCCAAGAAATGTTGCCATAATCACAATCAATGGGATAAAGTTGAATCGTTCTGCTGAACGCTCACGCGCACTGACGATGTCAATGTCATCGATCCCGACGGGGGTGCCGAGCGACGGACTGAGTCCTCTGGCCGTTAAACGCAGCCTACCCACCATACGTCCGTATTCTCGTATCAGGTTGCGCACTCTTTGCACCCCGCGTGAGGTCTCCGCCCGTGAACCGTCGTAAATCAACTCGACATCGGCTCGGCGTCCCTGCGCAAAGCGTTCTACAAATTCGTCTGAAATGACCAGTACGAAATTATGCACCTCATCCCGAACGGCGGTCTCTGCGTCTTCAGGACCATCGATAACATCATACCCTTGTCGGACAAACCAATCGATCAAATCCGGAGCGCGCTTGCTCCCAACCACAGGAATATCAATCTCGAATGCTTCGCGATTCTGGTCGGCCTTCTGATTCAGCATGAACGTAATCATGAAAGGGAAAAGAAGTGGCATAATGAGGGCCGATATCATCGATCGGCGATCCCGTATCCCATCCGTCAGTTCTTTCCGAAACACGGTCAGCAAGATCTTCATATCCGCACCTCGTCAAGACCGGAGAGAGCCACAAAGGCATCCTCAAGGTTACCGTGTCCTGACTGTCGCATGATTTCATCCGGCGTTCCGGCCGCTGCTATGGCGCCTTCAGCCACAATGATGATGCGATCGCACAATGCTGATACCTCCTGCATGATGTGGCTGGAAAAGAGAACGCAACGACCATCATCCCGCATGCAACGGATCAATCTTCTTACGGCACGCGTACTCTGAACATCCAGACCATTCGTCGGCTCGTCCAACATAACGGTACCGGGATCGTGAACCAGGGCGCACCCCAGTGACACCTTCATCTTTTCACCGTGCGAGAATCCTTCCGATCTGCGGTCTGATATGGCTTTCATATCGAGCAAATCAATCAGCTCATCCGTTCGACGCTCAAGACTTGCGCCCGACATCCCATGCAATTCGCCGAAATACCGCATGTGCTCCCGTGCCGTCAATCTCGGATAAAGACCATGTGAATCAGGCAATACACCCATTCGGGCGTACACGGCCAATCGATCCGTAACCGTATCGATGCCATCCACACGAACAGTTCCGCTGTTGGGTTTCATCAGCCCATAAATCATCCGTAGCGCGGTTGTCTTTCCGGCGCCATTGGGTCCCAAGAGCCCGGTAACCTCTCCATCGGCAGCTTCAAAGCTGATGCCATTGACAGCTGTCACTGTCCCGAAGCGCTTCGTCAATCCTCTAACTTCAATCACTGCCAACCTCCCTACTCACACCTACACGAGGCCCTGTTGATGAACGGAAAAACATCGGACGACCCAGCTCCTCGACACAGCTCGGGTCTAGATCGGATACACTCCCCCGATCTAGAAAGTCGGCCATCAAACGATGGACACATCCGTAACCCATCGTTCCGTGTGCGGCCCCCGGAACCACAACGTGTAGAGAATTCGACAGGTGCTCCGCAGCCATTGCCCCCCAACGAGGAGGCGTCACCGGGTCCAGTTCGCCGGACAGTACAAGAACGGGTTTATCCGAAACGACAGGATCGTGGTAGCCTGCCGGCAGCACTCCCTTTGGCCAGGACTCGCAGACTTTCGTCCAGATCTCCACGATTGACGTCCTGCGCGAAGAGTCCGCGGCTATCCAGTCAAGATCAGATTCATCGATGTATCTGACATCCTCCGTACACAGCACGGAAAACAACATTCCTGCAGCCAGTTTTGCTATCGCCTCCGATCCGTGTTCGGACTGTGCGAGCAAAGGAGCGTAGTCCCCATCGTGTGCGTGCTGAATGATAAGTGGGAGCAGTCGGGTTGCATCCGCGCTATACAGGGCGGTCCTCAACTGCTCCACGGCATCGTTACGACGGATTGTGTAATCCGTCATCAGACCGGAACGAGGATGCGGAACCCTTATGGATTCCGGTGCTGATTCCAGACGACTCAGAAGCGTCTGATACTTTTCCCGAAGGTTTGGATACGATGCATTGCAGTCAGCATCCGCTTCGCAATTATCAAAAACAAGCTGAATGGATCTGAAGGCATCCTCACCCATATGTAGCGGAAGGCGCATCCCGGTGGGTGCAACCCCATCCAGAATGACGGATCTCACACGGTCGGAGTGCCTTCGGAGGTAAACCAGAGAGGCACGTGTACCGTATGACCCACCCCAAAGATTGATCTGCTCGTATCCCAGAGCCTCACGTACATCATCCAGATCGTCCATCGCAATCGGAGTCGTATAGAGAGACAGATCAGCGTCGAAATTCTCCATACACTCGCGCACGACCTCGTAAGGGTACTCATTTCCAACGATCTCAATGGAATCTACACCGCTGCAATGGAGACCATTCGACTCGCCTGTTCCCCTCTGGTCAACCAGAACGATCTCTCGTTGTTCCCGAATGCGCCAGAGGGCCGCCTTAACGCCATCAGCCATACGGGTTGCCGGCATACCCGGTCCACCGTCCAGCATGAAGAGAGGATCAGGTTTGGGATCATTCGACAGTGCCGGCAGGACGACCACTTTAAGCCCAATACGACGGCCTTCAGATGTATCGCGGTTCTCGTAAACTTCGAGCGTTCCACATTCGGCACCCGCCACACCCACGTCGCGTGCACACGGAGTTAACACGATCATCCGCTCAGCCGCATTCAGTGATTTCGACGTGGCAAGCAGCAACAGCCCGACACAAGCCAACCGAGCAAAGTGCAGCATTGGAAACGTCCTGCGCCGACTTGACTTCCAATTCTTCATCATGGACCCCTCTGTTTACTCGCCTGGCTCGGATTCGAGCCGATACCCAACTGAACATGCCCCAAATTCATGAGGAGGTGTGGTGGTTTTCGGGAAGGCCAGACGGAAGGTCGTACCCACTCCTTTTCGGCTTTCACAGGTGATCTGGCCGTTGTAGTTATGCACGATGGCGTAGGAGATAGACAGTCCCAGGCCCGTGCCGTGACCGGCTTCCTTGGTGGTGAAGAAGGGGACAAAGAGTTGCTTGCAAGTTTCCTCGTCCATGCCCGTGCCGTTGTCTTCTATTTCCACCAGGATCTGAAGGGTTTCCTCTGTCCGGCATCTGGTGCGGATGGTGATTTGCTTTTCCCAATCGGCAGTGGTAGGCGCTTCTTTTTCGTCGAGGGCGTCGCGGGCGTTGGCTAAGAGATTGAGGAGAACCTGCTCGAGATGGCGGGGGTGACCCCAGATGGGAGGTAGTGCGGTGCCTAGGTCTAGGACGACCTTAATGCCGTGGTTGCTCAACTGCGTACCGATGAGCTTCAGACTGGAATGGATGGCTTCGTTGACCGGGAAGGAAATCCCAGGGTCACCGGAGGTATCCCGGGAGAAGAGGAGCAGTTGGTCGATCGTGCCTTCGAGACGGCCGACCACTGCAAGAATATCCGTCATCATCTCCTGCAAGCGTTCAGGCGGTAGAGTTACCCCTTCCAAGTGGCGCTGGAAGATGTCACCGGCGATGGTGGAGACGACCGAGAGGGGTTGGACCAGTTCGTGTGCCACTCCGGCCGCCATCTGGCCCAGAGCAACCAGCCGGGAGGACTGGAGTAGCTGCATTTCCAGTTCTCGGGCCTCGAAGGCCTGGGACAACTGCGCGGCCGTTTCGTCCAGCAACGCGCGTTCATAGGGTATGTCTTGCTGAGCCTGGCAAAAAAGTTCCAGCTGCCCTCGTTCTTTCCCCCCCCAGGCTAGGGGTCGAGTGTAGGTAGTCTGGGGAACGGTTAGGGAAGGTCCGAATTCCCAAGTATGGCCATCGTGGTGGATGTGGATATGGGTTGGGGGAGAGCCCACCAGGACGTCCAGGAGGATACGGCCGGTAGTATCGACCATCTCATCGACTGAGCGAGTCGCCTCCAGCTCCGTGCGTAGGCGCTGGAGGTAGCTCAGCTGCGTCAGCTGGGTATCCAATTGGGTCCGGGCCGCGATCTCTTGGCGCAGGTGCCGGTCCCGACGGACCACGCGAAAGGTCTGTATGATCGCCAAGCTCAGCAACAAAGTCAGGGAAGTCAATATCCAGTATTTTTGCCACCAGGGGGGCTCCACTACAAAGGTGTGGACGGCGGGGCTAGGGTCGATATTGCCTTTCCGATCCCTGGCGCGGACGGCGAACCGGTGAGACGCGGAGGGCAGCTCGGTGAAGGTAGTGTCAGTACGGTCAGACCAGGACGACCAGGGGGCATTATCCAGCCGCCATTGGAACTGTAGTTCCTGCGCCGGGGTATCTTCCCACGCATCCCGTCCGGACCATTGCAGCTGGACAGTACCCACCGAGGAGACCCGATCAACCGGCGACACCAGTTTGGTCTCTGGTTGATCCCGAAAGAGGTGGGGACGGAAATGGATGACTTTCCCCGAGGAATCGTCGATCCAGAAACTACCGTCGCGCGTTGGATGAAGGGTCGGGAACAACCAACCCAGGTCCAGCCCGTCTGCTTGGGCATAGCGAACCCAGCTGGTGCCGTCAAACCGGGTCAGCCCCTTTTGGCCGGCGAACCAGAGGGCACCGTCACCGGCCAGGAAGAGACTGCTAATCCCGTCTCCAACTAGTCCCTCTTTGGCACTGAAGAACGTCCACTGCTGTCCGTCGTAGCGGCCGACGCCGCCTTCCCGGTTGGGTAGGAAGGCGAACCAGAGCGCGGTGGGCGTGCTGACAAAACTGCGCACCTTGGGCCGGTACACCGGGAAATCTGCCTTATTCCACCAGTCCGTTTCTCCCGCCGGTGCGGACAGCGCAAAGCGGCTGATCCCCTCTTCCGTGCCGACCCAGAGCGTGCCGGCGGGCCACTCCGCGATGCCGGTGATGTAGTTGGACGAGAGTCCGTCGGCTTCGGTGTGATGCCGCCAGGTTTCTCCGTTGAAGCGGAACAGACCCCGGCCAGAATTTTCCCTTCCTTTTGGCAGATCTGGGAGCAGGTCCCAGAACCCCCCCTCCTTTCCTTTCGGCGCATCTAGCGTGGCAAACCAGAAGGTGCCGTCGGTCGCTTCGTAGGCCAAGTGGGCCCAGTCGCCCACCAGGCCGTAGCGCTGCCAATGCTCGCCATCGAAACGGCAGACGGCCGCCCGGCCTTCGTGTTGGCCGACGAACCACAGGGAGCCGTCCCGCGTCTCGATAAGTGCTGGGTGAAAAAAACCCCCGTAGCGCGGGATAAAAATCCGGTCGATCAGCCCATCCTGCGGGGTGTAGAGCGTCCAACGGCTCCCGTCGTAACGGGCGGCGGCTCCTTGTCCCTGATGGGTGCCGACAAACCACAGCGCCCCGTCGGAGGTTTGCTTCATGTCGAAGACCGCGCCTTCTAGGAAGCCATCGACCGCCCCATATCCGGTCCACACGCCATCTTTATAGCGCACCGCCTTATCGACTATCTCTGGCGGCATCTTGCCTTTAAGGATCCATCCATACAGGGCATCATTTCTGTAGAGCCCCACAGCGGTATGGAACCAGACCGAGCCATCATCGGCTTCATAGCCGCCTGCCAGGCGATGGGGATGGGCATAGGTGGTGGCTCGGGAGAGCGAATCAAACCGCAGAATCTTTCTACTACCATATCCATATTTTATGAACCAGACGACTCCCTGTTGGGTGGAAATTCCCCTGAAGGGCTGGCCGCTAAATTGCATGAATTCTCGCCGGAATATGATCAGATCAGCCGGCTCGGGCGGCAAGCTGTCTGGGTCTGTATAGGTCTTCCAGGTGGTGCCGTCGAAGCGGCTGATACAGGTGTGATTGCAGGCAAACCAGAGGGTGCCGTCGGGGGCCTCGAGCATACCATGGACGTTGTTTCCCCCCAGGCCGTCCTTCTGCGTGTACCCGGCCCAGGTCCGACCGTCGAAGCGCAGAACGCCGCGGGTTTCGCTCATGAACCAGATGGCCCCGTCGGCGGTCTGGTACAGATACTGCATGGCGGGGGTCCAAGCCCCTTCAGGACCGGGGACTGCTTCCCAGTTGGTGCCGTTGTAGCGAGTGATGGCCCCCCGGTCACTTTCTCTACCTTTTCCTTTGATGTGGATACCGACCCAGAGAGTACCGTCCTGGGCCTGGAGGAAGTCCCCCCCGACGATAGGCTCTTTCAGACCGGGGTACAGCGCGTCTATCCGGTGCGTCGTCCATTTGTTGCCATCGAAGCGACTGAGGCCCTTAAGGGTAAAAAACCACATCGCCCCATCCTGTGCTTGAAGAACTCTAAGCACGGCATCGTCGGCTAGACCGTCATGGCTGGTGTAGGTATCCCAATGGGTGCCGTCATAGCGTTGGGCACCCCTATCAGTGGCAATCCAGATGTGGCCGTCCCGGTCTTCGACCAGATCGGTCACCTGTCCGGCCAGGCCGCTACCGGCGTCAAAGGTCGTCCACCGATCCGGGTCCAGAAAAAGGTCAGGAGAAGTGACCGCGAGCGTGTCCAGCGCCAACAGGGAGCCCGTAAAAGGACCGATCACCACGAGGAGAGCCGTGAGATATTTAAACAGGGTATTTTCCGGCAAGCGCCAGCCCATAGCGGAGAAGGCCGGACCTGGCGATCGGCCCTTACGGCGTAGGGATGCCATAGTTTTTCATGCGGGTACGGAGCATTTCGCGCGTAATATTTAGTAGACGGCTAGCGCCGCTGAGACTGCCGCTGCGATGGAGGGCTTCGCGGATCAGGGCTTTTTCGCATTCGGCCAGGTTCAGGTCGGCCAGCGTTGAAGGATCGAAGGCAATCGTTGCTGGGATCGCCGCTCCGGACGCTGCAATCAGCGGTCGGAGTGCCAGATCGTCCGGCACGAGATGGGGAGGATGGCCGAAAAGGACGGCCCGTTCGATCGTATTGCGCAGTTCGCGCACGTTGCCGTGAAAGGGGTGGGACCGGAGGCGATCGGCCGCCTCGGACGTGAAGCCATCGAGTGGTTTGCGGATTTCGCCAGCGTAGAGGCGGAGGAAATGCTCGGCCAGGGGAAGGATATCTTCAGGACGCTCTTGTAAGGAAGGCACCCGGAGGGTGACGGTATTGAGCCGGTAGAAAAGATCGGCACGGAAGGCGTTTGCGGCGATGGCCTGCAGCAGGTCCTGGTGGGTGGCGGAAAGGACGCGGATGTCCACCGCGATTTCCCGGGTATCGCCCAGTCGCTGGATGCACCGTTCTCCTAAGGTGCGCAGCAGACGGGTTTGCATCGACAGGGCCATGTCGCCGATCTCGTCCAAGAACAGGGTGCCACCATGAGCACGTTCAAAATAGCCTTCGCGCGAGTCCTGAGCTCCAGTGAAGGCGCCTTTGACATAGCCGTAGAATTCGCTTTCGATCAGGGACTCGGGCAAGGCAGAGCAGTTGACCGCCACGAAAGGACGGTCGGCGCGGGCACTTTCGGCGTGGATAGCCCGGGCGACTAGTTCTTTGCCGGTGCCGGTTTCCCCCTGGATGAGCACGGTGACCGCATCGCTCTGGCTGACCTGGAGGACCTGCTCTCTGACTTGCCGGATAGCGTCACTTTCGCCCAGGATTTCGGCCAGGCCCGAGGTAGCCGGTCCGGCGACCAGGCGCTCCAAACGATCCTTTTCCTGACGCAGCGCTCGAAAACGGAGGGTGCGCTGCAAGGAGGCTGACAACTCATGGACTTTCAAAGGCTTTGTAAAGAAGTCGAAGGCGCCCTCACGCATGGCCCGGAAAGCATTTTCGATCTGGCGGATACCGGTGATAATGATGACCTCAGTGCTAGGGGAAAGCCGCTGGACTTCGCTCAGGATTTCGAAGCCGTCGATGCCCGGCATGCTGACGTCGGAGATGACGATATCGATGCTTTCCTGCTGGAGGATCTCCAAACCTTGGTGCCCACCTTCGGCCAGGTGGACATGATGTCCCCGATCACTCAGGTAATTCTGCAGGCTCTGCCGGATGTCGGCATCATCGTCGATGACGAGGATGGACATCGGAACGGGAATACTAGGAGCAGCCATAATGCCATTGCTGAAGTAAGGGGCTTGCCGTGTCCAAGATTGCCATGAGGTATCCTTCTTCCATCTGAGATACGTCCTTCAAACTACACTTCCTCTTTTATTTGCTCAATCCTAGTTTCCACGCTGTTTTATCCGGGAAAGTACTACCATCGAAGATCAAATACAAGGAGTGAATAACATCGTGGCTCTCCTTTTCAACCCGAGCATCGTTGCCTTCGATACGGTGCCTCCTGTGACTAAAATTATCGATACTTGCCAATTATAAGCCGGTGGAGCCATATCGAGGGCGCCGGCGATCCTCAAAGACAGATTAGTCGGTGATGTCTTCGACCAGCTTGACGAAGTTGAGCAGAGCCTCGTCAGCATAGGTGCCCGTCTGGTAATAGCTACTTAACACTTCCTTGCTCTTGTCGTCGTAGGCTGCTATCTGCAGCGGGGTGAGCAGGACAAAGAATTCATGGCGGAAAGCGCGGGCAACCTCCTCTAGCTGTTCCTCCATTCGAGACTCTTCGGCGCTGTTGGCCGGCCCCGTTTCGATCAGGATGTTGACGTGAGCTGTGTGACTGTCCAGTAAGACTTCTAGCTGCTGCTGCTGGGGGAAAGACAGATCCAAAAAGATGGCGAGTTGGGCGGCTGTGCTGACTTGCTCGAAGCGGGAAGCGAGTGGATTCGCCTTAGACCTTTCCGTTGAGGCAATGGAATTGTTCTGGCCACAGCCGTAGAGGGTAACAAGGCTGATTAGGGCGATGGCAAAGAAGCGGTGTGCCATGATATTCTCTCCTGTATTCAGGGGGAGGGTTTTATGCCTTCCAACGAAGACATGTCTCCCATTGCCCGGGTTTCGAACGCTGAACTTGGAGAGGGCATAGCAAAGATTGCGCCAAAGATAAGACAGGAAGATATATGTTGTTATTAATAAGCATCTTATAGTAAAATCGCCCAAAGTTATTTGGGTCTGAAAAAAGTGGGTAAGCGTGGTGCAGAACACAGAGGGTGTGTAAGGAGACACAAGGGGAGTATGTTTGGAATACGTGTTGTATATTGTTTTTTAAGCCTTTTGCCTTGCTTGGGATATGATCCGATAGTAGGTAAAGAGCTGCTGGGGCATGCCAGTCCCAAGACGACTCAGATTTACACTCATGTAAGTCGGAAGGATCTCGCGCGGATTATCAGCCCACTTGACCAGATTATGGGCTAATCAGGATAAAAATCATTAATGCAAATGGCCCGACTTTTTCACCCTCCGAAAATCCCTGTCACGCTGGAATAATAGCGGTAATCCCCCAACTAAACAGTCAAGATAGTATCAGGAAATGGTAACAATCTGCTTTGGAACGCCGTTTGGGGAGGAGAAATTGAAATCGTCAAGTTTTTAGTCGAGAATGGGGTGGATGTGAATTTAAGGGATGTTTATGGAGAGACTCTTCTGATAGATGCCGTAAAGTGGGATAGAGGTGGGATTGAAGTGGTTGAGTTTCTCGTCCAGAGCGGGGCGGAGATAAATGCAGTCGATAACGAAGGGCGGTCAGCTTTCTATTATGCTATATGGGGTGAAAATCCTGAAATTGCCCAATATCTGCTTGATGCAGGATCAGAGTGTCATTGTGGAATATCTGGAGCCGCTGAGTTCTGCTCCTGTGAGGAAGGGGGTTGATGATACTCTGTTGCCCGAGTGGCAAGCAAACGGAGATCAATTGCCCTCAAGTATAGTGCCGACAGGATAAATCGTATCCGATTGTAAAAAAACGCTGCCAGGTGTTTTGGGGAGAGCATCCAAGGGAAGCCATGCAATATGAATTGAGGAAACGATAGTGCGTATTCTGGTAACTGGTGGCGTCGGCTGGACGGCCGAAGGGATTGTTGCAGAGCTTGAGCGCGCTGGCCACAGGGCGGTGCTATTTGACCTTCCCCCGTCAGTGGAAACCAGGCTCTCGGAAGAACTGCGCACTGGCAGAGAGGTCCACACTGGCGACATTGTGGATTACCGCACGGTGCGCTCCCTCGTCGATAACGTGGAGGGGATTGTTCATCTCGCGGTAGCGACAGGCGAAGCGGCATACAATGATCCCAGGATCCCATTCAGCGTAAATGTCGAGGGTACGTACAATCTCTTTGAGGCCGCCCGCATTTCTGGCATTTCCAGAGTGGTGATAATGAGTTCCGCTCCAGTGCACATCGACGACCGTAGTGCTTTCAGTGGGACGTGGCATAGTAGCACTGGCGACGACCATCTGTATGATCTTACCAAGCGGTTGCAGGAGGAGGTTGCCCGCGACTTCTGCGATACGTACGGAATGACTGTCATTGCGCTTCGAGCAGGACACGTTGTCGATGGTCGAGTTGGAGTAGATCCCAAAAACCGACCTCTTGAGAAATTGACATACTGCAAAGGTGGTTGGATATGTCGCTATGATCTGGCGCGGGCCTGTCGATTTGCCCTCCAGGCAGAAGTGCGTGGATTTGTGGCTCTTCCGGTGGTTGGTTCGAGACGAGGATATGAGAGATTCGGCGTGGCGGAGACAGAACGCCTACTCGGCTTTTCCATCGAATGCGACTTTGCCTCCTACGAGAATTGAGGCCTATACCGCAACAGGCTGTGCCTGACTTCGGTATTCGCCTTTGCCCAACCGTTCCGCGGTTCAGGTACAACCCCAACGCTATACATATTTTCCGATAGGAGTATTGAGAAATGATACGCAAGGCGTTTGTCATGCAGGTCGATCCGGAGCAGCACGAGGAGTACGAAAAGCGGCACAATCCGATCTGGGCGGATCTGGAGGAGGAGTTGAAGAGTCACGGGGCGCACAACTACTCGATTTTCTTGGACGAGGAGACCAGCCAGCTGTTCGCCTATGTCGAGATCGAAGACGAAGAGCGCTGGAACGGTGTCGCGCAGACCGAGGCGTGCCAGCGGTGGTGGAAGCACATGGGGGATATCATGCCGTCCAATCCGGACAACAGTCCAGTGGCGAAGGATCTGCGCGAGGTGTTCCACATCGACTGAGAGGATTCCCGTACCGGTGGTGTGGAGGTCGGCGGACGCCCCTCCGCGGAGCCCACAGGTCGCCTGGGGATGCGTCTGTGCCAGACAATCGCTGAGTGCCTTGTCGGCACCTGAGGGGGCCTACTTAGTGGGTGCTAATTTATTCGATGCCAAGTTTTGCTGACTAACGATGTGATCGTATCTTTTTCCGCAACCTTCAGTTAGGAGTTGCGCTATGGGGATCGTTCGTCATTTACAGCATTGGTTGGGTGG